>ERZ1645192.2407-NODE-2407-length-15514-cov-7.052591_pt1 | contig 15514 bp, 13 predicted proteins | sample MGYA00575354_ERZ1645192 | MGnify/ENA primary metagenome ERZ1645192 (study PRJEB40844, sample SAMN11349763) | freshwater sediment metagenome | isolation source: river sediment | host: Sediment | place: India: Faizupur Khadar , New Delhi | collected 2017-02-21 ... | reverse complement strand
CCCCAACATTCGCACCCCCCGCACCGCCCGCGGGCGCCGCCGTAGCGCGGCGCCCGCGGCGTCCGTTCCGCTATTTCACTGCCTGGATCTTCTTGTACATCTCTTTCTGGCTGTCGCTCAGGTTCTTCAGGACCGCTTCGCTCGCGATCTTCGCGAACGCCGCCTGATCGACGTCGACGAACGTCATCTTTTCCTTCAGGAGCTTTTCCAGCTTGCCCTCTTCCTCGAGGAAGAGCTTGTTCTCGTACGCCTGCATCTCCTTGCCCGCATCGAGGACGACCTTCTTGAGGTCATCGGGCAGGGACGCGAAACGCTTCTCGCCGATACAGACATAGATCCAGCCGCGGACGTGGGACGTCTTGTTGAGGAACTTCTGGACCTCGTAGAAGTGCGCGCTCGCGATCAGCGCGTAGGGGTTTTCCTGTCCTTCGATGGTTCCCTGCTGCAGGCTCGTGAACACCTCGGAGAACGCCATCGGGATCGGCTTCGCGCCGAGGGCTTCCCACGCGGCGAGGAAGATCGGGACGTTCGGAAGGCGGATCTTCATGCCCTTCAGATCGTCGGGGGTCTTCACGGCGCGGCTGGACGTCAGTTCGCGGGGACCGCGCTCCATGTAGCCGAGCACGCGGAGCTTCGCCTTTTCGAGCACCTGGGCCTCGATCTCCTTGCCCATCTCGCCGCCGGCGACCTTGTGAAGATGCGCGGCGTCCCGAAGCAGGTAGGGGGTCGCCATGAAGATGGTCTTGTCCGCGCCGAACGTGGTCAGGGTCTCGCCGAAGATTCCCATATCCGCCGTTCCGGTCTGGATGGAGGTCACGAGATCCTTTTCCTTGCCGAGCTGCTCGTTCGGGTAGATCTTGACTTCGATACGGCCGCCGGAATTCTTCTCGACCAGTTCCTTGAACTTCAGGGCGCCGAGATGCCAGGTGTTCTTCTCATCGGCAAGATGTCCGAACTTGAGGACGATCTTGTCGGCCGCCAACGCCGCGGACGCGAACGAAACGAAAACGGAAAGCACAAGCAGTACGATACCAAGTTTCTTCATCCTGTTCCCTCCTTCGAATACCCCGCCCTTCGGGCGGGGACATAGCCGCATGAAGGACGTTCGCAATAAATCAGAACGTCAGAATCACCTTGCACGTCTCGCGGGGAGCGTGCTCGATCAGATCGATCGCCTTTTCGACTTCCTCCATCCGGAAGGTGTGCGATACGAGGGCGCGCGGGTTCACCTCACCGCGTTCGATCCAGCCCAACGCTTCCGGAAATTTGTTGTTGTGCAGCCGGGACCCCAGGATATCCAGCTCCCTGGCCGTGATCGACCTCTCGGCGATCCGCGACGGCTCCGGGCCGAAGCCCAGAACGACGATCCGTCCGGCCGGGGCGGCCATCTCGACCGCCAGCTCGAAAATATCCGCCCGCCCGACGGCGTCGACGGTCACCGACGGGCCGACCCCGTCGGTCGAGGATCGCACCCACTCGCGAAGCCCCTCCTTCGAGGAATCGAACGCGTCCGACGCCCCCATGCACTTCGCGAGATCGAGACGCTCCGGCACGACATCCGTCACGAGGACCTTCGCTCCGAGGCGCCGCGCCCCCTGAAGGATCACCTGCCCGATCGGCCCCGCGCCGAAGAGCAGCAGCGTGTCCGCGCCGGTCACGCGGCCGCGCCAGAGCGTCTCCGCCGCGATCGTGAACGGCTCGCACAGGACGGCGGTCTCGAACGGAAGGTCCTTCCGGAAGACGTGAAGGCAGGAAGCGGGAAGAAGCAGCTGTTCCCGCGCCATTCCGTCCGTATGGACGCCCCGCACCTGCAAACGGGAGCAGACGTTCTGCCGGCCTATGCGGCACGCGGGGCATTCGCCGCAGGAGATGACGGGATCGACGACGACCCGGTCTCCCGGCGATACGGCCGTCACGTCGGACGCGACGGCGAGAACCTCTCCGGCGGCTTCGTGCCCGATAATCCGGGGATACGTGGCGAAAGGATTCTGTCCGTGAAGGATATGGATATCCGATCCGCAGATTCCCATCGCGCGAATACCGACGACAACGTGTCCGGCCTGCGGCTCCCGGGGCGGCTCCCGATCCACGATCCTGAGTTCCCCGGGTTTGGTCACTTCGATGGCGCGCACGACGACCCCTCCCCTGACATGTTGGTTTGTATAACAGCATTGTAGCAGAGAATTCGGAGAATCGTCACGGAACGGCAATGCGTTCTATAGAACGGAACACAGAAAATAATGTTCCCCTCTCGAAACATGAACGGCGACTTTCCGCGGAGATCATTCCGGGACTTTTGCCGGGAGTTCCTTTTTGATATCATACGGTTTTGCGCGATCCGAACGAACGCGCAGGACAAGATCCCGCGGTCCGCCGGATCGTATTTTTCCGGAAGAGAGTGATAGCTGTGCAACGGGTTCTGCCGATCGTGCTCCTCGTTTTCTCGAATATCTTCATGACCTACGCGTGGTACGGGCATCTGAAGGACATGCGCTCCAAACCGGTCATCATCGCCATCCTCGTGAGCTGGGGCGTCGCCTTCCTCGAATACTGCCTCCAGGTTCCCGCAAACCGCATCGGAAATTCCTTCTTTTCCCTCGGGCAGCTCAAGGTCATGCAGGAAGTCATCACGATGTGCGTCTTCGCGGGCTTCAGCGTCCTGTACATGCGAGAACGCGTAACGATGGATTTCGTCTGGGCGGGACTGTGCATGGCCGGAGCCGCGTACTTCATGTTCCGGGGCGTCGGCGCGGGCGCCTGATTCGCCGGGGAACGAACGAAACAGGAGTCCCGCGACACGATATGATCGAGACGACAACGCCCCCTGCGCGGACCACGCGCAAGGGGCGTTGTCGTCCAGGCGTTCCCGGCGGCGCGGAGAGCGCCCCTCTCACGCGCGTTTTCGCGCCCGTTCGATCCGGTCGGCCGCAAAGGCGGCCGCCTTCCGGAACGTCGCTTCGTCGGCGCAATAGAGCCGGATCAGCGGAAGCAATCCCGACGAGAGGGAGACGACGCCGATCCCGTCATGGACGACCGCCTTCCGGAAACGATCCCAGGGGAGCCATTTGGATGTCTTGTACGCGACCTTCACGCCCGCCGCGACCGCAGGGAGCGGAAACGTCCGTACGGAGAGCGCCTGCCCGAAAGACAGCCCGAGGGACGATCCCCGTTCGGGACGCCCGTTCTCCATCGAGACCCCCTTGTTGTTCAGGACGAATCGGGCGACGAAGCGGTTCCGCAGCCCGAAGAGCGAGAAGAGCAGATAGGCCGCGTCGAAGGCCCCGATGATGATCCCGAGCAGCCCGAAAAACGCCAGCAGCCCCGGACGCGTCGGCGCATACCCCAGGAAGTTCGCGGCGACCGGAATCACGACCGCCGGAAAGGCGAACGCCATGCACGAGAACATCGCCACGTCCCCGATGATGCACGGGTTCGTCACGATCGGGACGAGCGCCTCCCACGCGACGACCTCGCCGTACGATTCCGAAGCCTCATCTCGCCCGCAGGCTTCATCGCTCCCGCTTCCCTGCCGCAGCCGTAACGCTCTCGGCAGTCCCTGTTTCCGCTCCGGCATCGCTCATCCCTCCATTTCCGGCGACGAATCCTGCGCTATCTCTTGAGCTTCGGGTCCAGCGCGTCGCGCAGACCGTCACCGACGAAATTGAGCGCAAGAATCGTCATCATGATCGCGAGTCCCGGAAAGAGCGTGATATGCGGGAAGTCGCGGATATACGTTCGTCCGCTCGACAGCATCGCCCCCCATTCCGGAATCGGCGGCTGGATGCCAAGCCCGATGAACGAGAGCCCCGCCGTGTTCAGAATGGCGGAGGCTACGCCGAGCGTCGCTTGGACGATGACCGGCGCCATGCAGTTCGGGAGCACGTGACGGACGATGATTCGCGCATCCGACGATCCGACCGCCTTCGCAGCCTCTATGAATTCCTGGTTGCGGATCGATAAAACCGACCCCCGGACTATCCTGGCGTACCGCGGAACGCTCGCGATGCCAACGGCCACCATGAGATTGAAAAGACCGGGACCGAGGGACGCCGCGATCGCGATCGCGAGCAGCGTCGACGGAATCGAAAGCAGTATGTCCATCGTCCGCATGATGACATTGTCCGTCCGTTTGCCGTAGAACCCAGCCACGGCGCCGAGAAGTCCCCCGAAGATCATTCCGATCCCCACCGCCACGAATCCGACCTGCAACGATACGCGGGCGCCGTGGATGACGCGGCTCAGGATGTCGCGCCCGAATTCGTCCGCACCAAACGGGTGTTCTCGCGACGGGGGCTCGAGGGAGATGAGAAGATCTTGTTCCTCGTAGCTGTACGGCGCGATGAAATCCGCGAACACGGCGAGGACGCACAGGCAAATCAGGATCGCCGCCCCGAAGAGCGCGAGGCGATTCCTGCGGAATCGGGAGAGGATCTCCCGGGCGTTGCTTCGTTTCTTCGCCATGCCGCTACCGCCCCTGATACTGCGCCTTGATTCGGGGATCGACATAGGCGTAGACGATGTCGACCAGAAGGTTGATCAGGCTGAACGCGACGGCCATGTAGAGCACGCCCCCCTGCACGAGCGGGTAGTCGCGCGTCTTGATGGCCTCGACCATGAGACGGCCGACCCCCGGAACCGAAAAGACCGATTCCGTGAGCACCGCTCCCTCGAGAAGACCACCGAACTGGAGCCCGACGATCGTGACGATCGGGATGAGCGCGTTGCCGAGCGCGTGCCGCCAGATGACGACGGATTCCTTCTGTCCCTTGGCGCGGGCGGTCCGGATGTAATCCTGGCGGATGACCTCGAGCATGCTCGAGCGAGTCATCCGCGAAATGACCGCGAGCGACGGCGTCGAGAGCGTCACTGCCGGAAGGACCATCGCCCGGAACGAATCGAATCCCGAGGCCGGAAACCATCCGAGATGGACCGAAAAGAAGAGGATCAGGAGCAGGCCGAGCCAGAAAACCGGCATCGAGATCCCGACAAGCGCGAAGACCATCGCCACCGTATCGAACAGCGAATATTGCCGTATGGCCGAGACAATCCCAAGCGGAATGCCGAGGACGATGGCGACGATGACCGAAAAGATCGCGAGCTTGAGCGTCGCGGGGAATGCCGCGAGAATCTCTCCGGTCACGGGGTGTTTCGTAATGTAGGAACGTCCGATGTCCCCCTGGAGTGCGTTGAGGATATACCGGCCGAACTGGACGAAGAACGGGTCGTTCAGCCCCATCTCCTGCCGGAGGGCCTGAACGCGGTCCTCCGTGGCCATATCGCCGAGGAGCATCCGCGCCGGATCGCCCGGCGTCATGTACAGCAGGAGGAAGATGATGAAGCTCACCCCGAGAAGCACGGGGATGAATGCGACGACACGGCGGAGAATGTACCTCCACATGAGTCCCAGCCTCTTTTCCGACGGGGCGGAGAGGAGCCTCCCCTCCACCCCGTGAATATCATTTCCGGTCTCCTATTCCTCGAAATAGACCGTATGGAGCACGTGGTAACTCCCGGGATCGGGGGAGAAGCCCTTCACGTACTTCTGGGTTCCGACGAGCTGTTCGCCGTTGTGCAGCAGGAGCCACGGCTCCAGTTCGGCGATCCGCTTCTGGATGGAGCTGTAGATCGCTCCCCGCTCCGCGCCTTCCGGCGTGACGCGCCCCTTTTCGATGAGATCGTCGATATCCTTTTCCACGACCATCGACCTGTTCAGCCCTATCCTGGCCTGCGACGAGTGGAACGGTCCGAAGACGGAATAGTCCGGATCCGGAACCGCCGTCGTCCAGCTGTTCAGGTAGACCTCGTGAGTCCTGTCCTTGAGTTTCTCCTGGAATGCGCCCCACTCCATGACGTTGACGCCGACCTCGATGCCGACCTTCTTGAGCTGGTTCTGGATCACGGTGGCCATGTCGATGCGTTCCTTGCGGTCCGCGGTGAGGATCGTGAACCTGAAGCCGTCCTTGTACCCGGCCTCCGCGAGAAGGGCCTTCGCCTTTTCGGGATCGCAGGGATACGTCGGCATGTTCGGATCGTAGTACTTCACCGACGGAGCGAAGACGCTCTTCGGTACACCGCCGACGCCCCGGAAGATGACCTTCACCATCTTCTCGACGTCGATCGCGTGGGCGATCGCCTGCCGGACACGGATATCGTCGAACGGCTTCTTCGAGAGATTGAATCCCATGTACTGCACGACCGCGTCCGGAGTCCGGAGCAGCCTGAGCTTCGGATTCGACTGCACCTTGCTCAGGTCGATCGGCAGGATCGCGTAGGAGATGTCGACTCCGCCCGCCTCGAGCTCGATGACCCTGTTCGTCGCCTCCGTGATCGTACGGACGACGATGTTCGGAATCGCGCTCTTCTTGCCCCGGTAGCCGTCGAATCGCTTCAGGACGATCCGGTCGCCCTTCGCCCAGGAGACGAATTCATACGGCCCGGTGCCGACCGGGTGCGTCCCGAAGTCCTGTCCGGCGGCCTTCGTCGCTTTCTCGTTGAGGATGCATCCGCCGCCCCAGTGCGTCAGGTGCGCGAGGAAACTCGTATCCGGAACCTTCGTCCGGATGATGATCATAGAGTCGTCGACAACCTCCGTCTTCGCAAGATCGATGTTTCCGAGAACGTAGTTGATCTTTCCTATGGCCGCCTTGCGTTCGAACGTGTACTTCACGTCGCTCGCCTTCAGCTCTTCGCCATTGTGAAACTTCACTCCCCTGCGGAGCGTGAAGCGGTAGGAGAGATCGTCGATGCGCTCGACCTTCTCGGCCAGGGACGGCTCGATCTGTCCGCCGGGCCCGACTTTCACGAGCGTTTCGTAGATCTGCACCATGATGTGCGCGGACGCTCCGTCCGGGGACTCGTGCGGATCGAGCGTCTTCGCGTCCGACGTCGTGGCGACGACGAGCGTGTCTCCCGCCGCGAGGGCCGGAAGCGACCACAGTGCGAGAATCGCGGCGACCGCCGGGAAAAGGATCCATAAACGGTTCCACTTCATTACGGACACTCCCTTCGATCCATGTCGTTCATTCAACGACCTACTCTTCAAAGAAGACCGTGGAAAGCCTGTGGTATCCCGCGGGATTCGGCACGAAGCCCTTCACGTTCCTCCGGATGCCGACCACCTGTTCCCCGTTCTCGACGTAGACCCACGGGGCCTGCTCGCGCAGCAGCACCTGCAGGTCATGGTAGACCTTCTCCCGCTCCGGACCGTCCTTGAGCGTCCGTCCGAGATCCATGAGCCGGTCGGCCTCCGGGTTCGAGTAGACGGCCTTGTTCATTCCGGTGATCTGCGAAGAGTGGAAGATGCCGTAGACGGCGTAGTCAGGATCCGGCACGGGAGTCCCCCACCCCATCATGTACATGTCGTGGTTCTTCTCCTTGAGTTTCTCGAGGTAGGCCCCCCACTCCATGACCTGGATCTTCACGTCGATCCCGACTTTTTTGAGCATACTCTGGATCACGGTCGCGATGTCGATGCGCTCCTTCCGGTCGTTCGTCCAGATCTCGGCCTTGAACCCGTCGGGGTATCCTGCCTCGGCCAGAAGTTTTTTCGACAATTCCGGATCGTACTTCACGGGCGGCAGATTCGGGTTGGAGTAGCGGATGCCGGGCGGTACGGGCCCGAGAGCCGGCTTGCCGATGCCGCGGAAGACGGCCTTCACGAGCTTCTCGAGATCGATCGCGTACGTGATGGCCTGCCGGACCCGGACGTCGCTGAAAGGCTTCTTGCTGCAGTTGAAGCCCATGTGCTGCACGGAAGTGTCGGGCGTGCGGAGAAGGACCAGCTTGTCGTTCTCCTGCACCCGCTTGATGTCGATCGGCGGGATCGCGTAGGCGATGTCCGCGCCGCCCGATTCGAGTTCGATCGTGCGGTTCGTCTCCTCCGTTATCGACCGGACGACGACATTGGGAATCTTCGCTTTCTCGCCCCAGTAGTTCTCGTTGCGCTTCAGCGTGATCCGATCGCCCTTCGCCCAGGAGACGAATTCATAGGGGCCCGTCCCGACGGGATGCGAGCCGAACTCGTTGCCGGCGTCCTTCACGGCCTTCTCGCTGAGAATGCAGCCGCCACCGAAGTGCGTCAGAAGGGCGAGAAAACTCGTGTCCGGCGTCTTGGTCTTCATCTCGACCGTGTAGTCGTCGATGACCCGAAGACCTTCCGGATCCATGTTGCCGACGATGTAGGCGATCGTCTTGCCGACGTCGAGGGCCCGCCTGAACGTGAAGACCACGTCCGACGCCCTGAGCTCGTCGCCGTTGTGGAACTTCACTCCCTTCCGGAGCGTGAAGCGATAGGTCGTGTCGTCGACGCGCTCGAACTTTTCCGCGAGGTTCGGAACGACTTCGCCCTTGTCGTTGACCTTCACGAGCGTATCGTAGATCTGGACCATGATATGCGCCGACGCGAGATCCGGAGTCACGTGCGGATCGAGGCTTTTCGCGTCGTACATGTTGGCGACGACGAGAGTGTCTTTCGGTGCGGCGGAAACGAAAGCCGCTCCGGAGAGCAGGAACGCGAGGGCGTATCCGAACGCCAGTGCCGTGAAACGATGGAACCGCATAGCCGTTCCCCCTTTGCGATTTGATGACGATGGTTACGGATTTCCCAGGATGTGACGGATATCCTCAGCCAGCGAACACAGGCGGTTGATCTGCGACCCGACGTATCCTTCCAGGACCAGCCTCCCTTCAGCGGAGCCCTTCCAGTCGAGAAGAGGATCTCCCGCCATGACGATTCCGGGAAGCCATCCCTGCGCGCACCCCGGATCCTGCCCGTACGCCGGACACCGGACGTACAGGGCCTGATTGAGTTTCCTCACGACCGCGAGCCGGAGTCCGACCGGACGCTCCGGCGAGGGGAGCCCCCCCCAGAGCGACGCGAGGTCGCGATATTCCCCGAGGACGCCCCGGAGATCCGCAATCCGCGCATAGCGCCCGCACGCGGACGTCAGACGGTCGAGAAGGAATCCGAAGAGGGCGGCGACGTCCGGAGACGGGTCGTCGCCCGAAACGAGCGCTTCCGTCGCCCGGGCGTACACCTCCGCGTCCGTCGCGAGGATCGCGGGATCGTGATATTGCAGGAGGTCGTCTTCCGTGTGCCACCACCAGCTCATGAACCCTTTCCCCGTCCGGTCCGGGCTGGAACCGGGCAACGTCGACCCCCACGCGAAGAGCGTCGAAAGCCCCATGTTCTGGAACGACTGGTCCCAGGCACGGACGGGATCGGGCCATCGCCCCGTCTGCCCCGTGACGTCCCGCACGACTTTTTGCGCGAGTGCAAGGAAGTCCGGCCCCGCCGTGATCCGGCTGAAATCCATGGCGCCGCGGAGTCCCGGCATGTCGGCGTTCACCGTGGCGATGCAGTTGCGGTACAGGTCGAGGAAGTGAAGGGAGGCGTACGCGGATGATCCCGCGTACTTTCCGTATTCGTGTCCGGACCACCAGCACACGCGGAGCCCGTACCTGCGGCGCGGCAGGGACGCCGTGTGCAGCGCGAGGGCGAGCGTCAGGGCGCATCCGGTCGCGTTGTCTGTCGCCCCGTAGTGTTTCGCGTCGAGGTGGCTTCCGGCGAGAAGAAACCGGGGATCATCCTCTGTGGAGGGGATGGTCGCCTCTATCTGCTCGATTTCGCGGACGCCGCGCTCCGCTTCGACGGAGAACCGGAGGCGGACGTCGCCGGTCCGCATCCTGGACTCCAGTTCGATCCCGTCGGCCCTGTTGATCGCGATCACGGGGATGCCGGTCAGGAGGGGCATTTCCTCCGGAAGCGGAATCCCCCACGGCAGACATATGCCGCTTTCGTGGATCTGCCTCTCGTCGCCATACGGCCATCGGATGACGAATGCGACCGCTCCCCGTGCCTGCGCTTCGAGAACCGCGAGGGGAGACGATGACTCCGTGACGACGACCGTCCCGTCGAGATCCCGCTCTCTCGGGAGCGACCGTTCCGCCATAAAGACGAGCGGATTCGCTCCGAAGCCGTTCTCCGGAACCCACGCCGCCCGTCCCTCCCGGATCGCGCCGTCCGTGGACGGAGAGAACCCCCACACGCGGCACGGGATCTCCGCTCCGTCCGCATAGTGCAGCGTCCCGCGTCCCGGGAGGCCGAGCAGAACCTTGTGACGGAGCCGCCGGACATTCACGCCGGCATTTCCGAGAACGTCGGCGATATACGCCCGTGCGGCCGCCTCTCCCTCGCCGCACGTCCGCCGGTGATGCGACGCGATGACGGCGAGGTGCCGCTCGACCTCATCGAACGGGAAACGCATGTCAGCGCCCGACGTCCAGTTTGAGGAATTCGCGGATGAAGGCTTCGATGTACTCCGTCACCGCGTCGAACATCCGGTCCCCCCATTCCGGGGTCGCCGCGGAGGATTCGTCCGGACCTCCGAATCCTCCGGTCGGAACGGAGTCGCGCACGTCGCGGATCATCCGGACAAACCCACCGCCGAACGAGATCTGGTGCAGGTGCGTATTCCGGAGAGCATCGCTGAAATGGTTCACTTCCGCGTCGCAGAGATCCGAACGGTCCACCCATTCCGGGCGCAACGCCATCATCATAGCCGCCTCCTGCCCGGCGCCGTGGCCGCCGATCCACTCCCGGTTCAGCTGTCCCGCGAGGATCCACCAGTCGATGGTGGCCGCCTGTCCTCCCGCCCGGTAGATTTCGAGAGCGACCCTGTCGAGGGCGACGTTGTTTCCGCCGTGACCGTTCAGAAAGAGAAATTTCCGTACCCCTGAACGCAGCATCCCCGTCGCGATCCCATTCAGGACGGCCGTCAGCGTCTCGATCCCGATATCGATCGTCCCCGGAAACGAGGTCAGTGTGGGCGCGTAGCCATACGGCATCGCCGGGAGAACCACGACGTCGTTCGGGAAGGAGGCCTCGATCCTTCGCGCGAACTCCTCGGGGATCAGGTAGTCGGTCCCCAGAGGGCCGATCGGTCCGTGCTCCTCGACGCTTCCCAGAGGCATTACGGCGATCGTCCCGTCGGACAGCAGCCGCTCCGCCTTCTTCCAGCTCAGCCCCGCAAGATACATGGATCTCCACGCTCCTTGCCGTTTCGGGATAGGTGAATCACGTGCCGCCATTATTGGATCCAATTATAAATCCATTTTACAATCCCCTACCCTTTCCTGTCAAGGAACCGCGCCCCTTTGCGCACGATCGCTTCGAGGCACCGGACGCCCGTCACGAGCGTCGCCTCGTCGACGTCGAAATGATCGTTGTGATGCCCGACGCCCGTGTGCGACCCAAGGCGCATATAGGTCGCGACGCCGCCGCGGTCCTGAACCGCCCGCATCATCCACGTCGCGTCGTCGCTGCCGAGCGCGTCTCCGTCCATCTGCAGGTTCGTGATTCCGGGAATCCCCTGGAGCGCGTCCCGGATGATCTCCCGCAGGACGAAGTTGCTGTCCGCCGAGATGGCGGCTCCGGTCCTGACGACCTCGCAGCGGACGCCGTAGACCTCGGCGCTGCCCTTCACGACGGCCATCGCGCGGTCGTAGACGTACGCGGCGACATCGTCGTTGTCCCCCCGGGTCTCTGCCTTCATGTAGGCGAAGCCCGGGATGACGTTCCGGCCCGTTCCCGCGTTCAGGACGCCGACGTTGATGCGCGTGCGCCCGTCGCTGTGCGGCGCGATGGCGTGAAGATTCAGGGCAGCCGTGGCCGCCGCGAGCAGCGCGTTGCGCCCCTCCTGCGGGGAGCCGGCGGCGTGCGTCGAGACGCCCGTATAGGTCACGTCGAACTTCGTCGTGCACAGGAAGCCGTGACAGCCGGTCGTGACCGTTCCGGACGGAATCCCGCCGCCGATGTGGATCGCGACGAGCGCGTCGACGTCCAGCAGAATCCCGCGGTCCACCATTGCAGGCGCGCCGCGGACACCCTCCTCGGCCGGCTGGAAGATGATCAGGACCTTTCCGCAGAGTTCGTCCTTCTCCTCCATCAGCACGCGCGCGAGCATCAGCCCCATGGCCGTGTGCGCGTCGTGCCCGCAGGCGTGCATCCACCCCGGATTCACGGACGCGAACCCCTCTTTTCGGGGCCGATGGTCCGGATCCTGCGTCTCCGCGACATCCACGCAGTCGATGTCGAACCGGAAGGCCACGGTCGGCCCCGGTCGCCCCGTGTCCAGAATCCCGAGCGCGCCTGTGTAGCCGTCCATGCGTTCGATCCATTTCGGATCCGCCCCCTGCTCCACCGCCCGGGCGATGTTGCGTTCGATCACATCCTGCGGAGCGCGCCCCATTACGGATTTCGGCTCGATCACCTCGAGCCCCGTACGGACCTCGTATCCCAGGCTCTCCAGCATCGACGCCGCGACGGATGTCGTGCGAAACTCCAGCCATCCGCTTTCCGGGTACGTGTGAAGGTCCCGCCGGATGCGAATCGCTTCCTTCTCGATAGCTTCCCAGTCGATCATGTTCTGAACCGCCCCTTTCCGAAAGGAAATACCCGGCCCGGAAGAATGCGTCCCCCTTCGCCGTCATCGCCGCTGCTTTCCATACGAAGCATCATAGCGTCAGAACGGGATCCGGGCAACGTGGAGATGCGCCGCTTCAAAGCGCCGGCGCCGTACTATAATCATCCGGACGGAACCGTTTGACGCGCGCCGCACCGTGCGCGTTCCGCGATAGTGACGCGGCGACCCCCGTCGCGCCGCGTCGAAAATTCGGAAAGGAGTTGTTGTGATGTCCCCCGCCCGTTACGACCCCATCCGGGAGGACCCGGCAAAGGACCCCCTCTTCCCGGCGAACATGCAGGCGTGCGATTTCCGCGTCACGTACGCGCCCGAAACCGGAGAACAGCACCTCTACGGCATCGCCTACCTCCCGTCCGGCGAAGGGCCGCACCCGTGCGTCCTGCTCCTTCACGGCTTCCCCGGCAACGAGAAGAACCTGGATCTCGCCCAGACGCTCCGGCGCGCGGGCTGCGCCGTCGTGCAGTTCCACTACCGCGGATGCTGGGCGAGCGACGGAGACTACGCCTTCGAACACGTTCTCGAAGACGTCCGCTCGGTCGTCGGCCTGCTCCGGACGCCAGAATGGCGGGCCCGACTCCGCATCGATCCGGAGCGTTTGGTCCTCATGGGGCACAGCCTCGGCGGTTTCGCCTCCCTGATGACGGCCGCCGGAGATCCGGCGATCCGCTGCGCCTGCTCCATCGCCGGCTACAACCTCGGAGCGGTCGCCGCGCTCCTGAAGAAAGGCGCGGGCGATCCGTACGGCATCCGGGAGATGTTCCGGGGCTGCGTCGTTCCGCTCAAGGGGACGAGCGACGACATCCTGCTGCGGGAGGTCGAACGCCGCGGCGCGTCGTGGGACGTCTGCGAGCACGCGCCCGCCCTCGCGGGAAAGGACGTCCTGCTCGTCTGCGCGCTCCGCGACAGCGCGTCCATCCCGGAATACCATCACCGGCCGCTCCATGCGGCGCTCGCGTCGCATGGAGCGCGCGTCTCGGAAGAGCTTTTCGACGAGGAACACGGGTTCGATTCGGGGCGCATCGCGCTCGCGGAAGCCGTGCTCCGGTGGATGCGACATATCGGAGTCATCGGGATGTAGGAAGGAAGCGCACAACGGGGCCGCGTCGCATTCGGACAACGCCCCGTTTCCTCCGGAAGCGACGGAGGAATGCGTCGCACGTTCCGGACTCGGGGAGTCGCCGATCCGCCTCCCGAAAGGTCCCCGGAGGCTTTCCGCGTTTTCCCTATCCCGGGACGGAAGGGGCGTTTCGAGCCGCGGACGCCGCGCTCGCGGAGGACACGCTCGCGGGCGCGGCGTTCCCGCATGGCGATATTCGCTCCCGGCCCCACCGGACGACCTCCATCGATCCGTCGAAATGCTCGACGAGCGCCGAACAGTTCTCGATCCAGTCGCCGCAGTTCGCGTAGACGAGTCCGCGCAGGTTTCGGATCACCGGGTTGTGGATGTGGCCGCAGACGACGCCGTCGACCCCGCGCCGCAGCGCCGACCGGACGAGGACATCCTCGAAATGCCCCGCGCACATCACCGCGTCCTTGACCTTCTGCTTGAGGAACTTCGACAGGGACCAGTAACCGAAGCCAAGCGAGGAACGAAAGACATTGAGCAGCGCGCTCATCCACTGCGCCGCGCGGTAGGCCCGGTCGCCGAGCCATGCGAGCCGCTTCCGGCAGCGTACGACGGCGTCGAACTCGTCCCCGTGGACGACGAGAAAACTCCGGCCGTCCGCGTTCTCGTGGACCGCTTCCTTCCGGACGCTTATGCGCCCGAAGCGTTTCCCGTCGAACGCGTCCATGAACGTATCGTGGTTTCCCGGAATGTAGACGATCTCCATCCGCTGCGACATCTTCAGCAATCCGCGAATGACCTCGTTGTGCGCGCGCAGCCATCCGGGGCGCCTTCCGAGCTTCCAGCCGTCGATGATATCGCCCACGAGGTAGAGCCGTTCGCACCGGATCGCCGAAAGAAACGCGCACAGCTCCTTCGCCCGGCACCAGCGCGTTCCGAGGTGGATGTCCGAAAGAAAGACCGTTCGGTATGAGGTGATTCCCGTTCCGTTCATAAAGACAGCATACCACAGAGAAGAAACGGGAGTCCTGCGCCGGCGCGACGGATACGTAAAGGGATCCGTTCGCTTGCGGCGTCCCCGGGACGTGATACCATGTCCGTGTGCGGTCCGCACCGAAATTCCGAAAGGGAGGCTTCTCATGAACAAACTGATCCTCGCCGCGGCGGTTCTGCTCGCGCTCCTGTCAGGCCCGTCCGGAACGGACGCCTTCGAGGCGCCTTCGGACGAACGGCTGTCGGAACTCCTCGTCGAATTCGAGGGATACGCGGTCCGGGCCATGAAGGACTGGGAGATTCCCGGAATGGCGATCTCCATCGTGCGCGGCGACAGGGTGCTTCTCGCCAAAGGCTTCGGCGTCCGAAAGCTGGGCTCGACGCAGCCGACGGACGAACACACGCTCTTTCAGATCGGCTCCGTTTCCAAGTCCTTCACGGCGACGCTCGTCGCCATGCTCGCCGACAGAAAGAAGATCGCGTGGACCGACCCGGTGACGGAGCATTTGCCGGATTTCTCGATGTTCGATCCGTGGGTGACGCGGGAGTTCCGCGTCTTCGACCTCATGGCGCAACGGAGCGGAATGTCCCCCTACGCCGCGGACTTCCTCTCCCTGCTGGGATTCGACCGCGCGCACATTCTCCGGTCGCTGCGCTTCATCCGGCCCGTATCGAGTTTCCGGTCGGAATTCGCCTATGTGAACAATCTGTTCGTCGTCGCGGGGCTTCTCGTGGAAAAGTATTCCGACAGAAGCTGGGAGGACACGCTGCAGGCGCGGATTCTCGACCCGCTCGGCATGAAGGAGAGCAGCGCAGCGCAAAAGGCGTTCACGGGCGCGTCGAACGTCGCCTGGCTGCACCGCAGGGAGAACGCGGGCATCCGGGCGCTTCCGATGGACTGGCCGTTCATGCGATGGGTGTACTCCTACGGCCCGGCCGGCGGCATCGCGTCCACGGCTTCGGACATGACGAA
>ERZ1645192.2406-NODE-2406-length-15517-cov-5.051804_pt1 | contig 15517 bp, 7 predicted proteins | sample MGYA00575354_ERZ1645192 | MGnify/ENA primary metagenome ERZ1645192 (study PRJEB40844, sample SAMN11349763) | freshwater sediment metagenome | isolation source: river sediment | host: Sediment | place: India: Faizupur Khadar , New Delhi | collected 2017-02-21 ... | reverse complement strand
TTAATAAGCAATTTAGTCTAACATTGTATAATAGTATTGGTGTATTGCATCCTCTGGCTATAAACTAATCCATCTTTCACTCTGTTTAAATTAAACAACTGCTTTAAAATCTGTGGCTTATGGTACGTATCGCGATTAAACGGGTGTATGACGACTTTGATCCGGAGGATGGATACAGGGTTTTAGTAGACAGGCTCTGGCCCAGAGGGGTAAAGAAGGAGGCGTTGCTCTGTAACTCATGGAATAAGGATTTGGCTCCTTCTTCTGAGCTTCGGAAATGGGTTCACCAGAATAAAGAGGAGCGGTGGGATCTCTTTGCAAGTTTGTACATCAAGCAACTGGGTAATTCTAAAGCAGTGGATGATTTCTTGTTGGCCATAAAGGACTATGAGAAGGTTACGTTGCTGACTGCCACTAAAAGCATGGAGCAGAATCATGCGGGTATATTGAAAGAATATGTAGAGGGGTTGCTTCGATAAAGCAGGGTACTTGCCGCGTCCTTTACAGGATTAACGGCAAGTACCCTTTTTTATACATGGTCTATATGTTGCTTATTTGAACAGCTTGGGTGCGAATTCCGACAGGTAGATGCGCCAGTTCTTCCAGATATGGCCTTCGCCGGTTTCGAAATATTCGTACTTGTAGCCTTTTTCGTCCAGCATCTTGCGATAGTCTGTGTTTGCCTGATACAAAAAGTCGGTCTTGCCGATGGCAATCCAGTATAGGGCCGGCTTCTTGTCGAACTGTGTTTTCAGCTTGGCTTCCAGATTGTCGTAGATAGGTGATTTTACATCTTTGCCGGGCATGATGGCTGCAGAGAACAAGCCTACGTAGTTGAACATGTCCGGATATTGCTTGGAGATGTGCATGGAATGAAATCCTCCCATGGATAGTCCGGCAATGGCACGGTTCTGTTTGTTCTTGAGGGTACGGTAGGTGCGGTCTATAAAGTTTACCACATCCGGGAAAGCGGTCTCGAAGGAGCCTTCCATGGTTTTAGGTAATTGCATGGATGCCGGGGCATAGCCTAAAGAGGATTCTCCGGGGGCAGCCTCTTGCGATGCATTGCCGTTGGTCATCACCACAATCATAGGTTTTGCTTTGCCTTGTGCAATCAGGTTGTCCAGAATCTGAGCGGTACGTCCCAGTTCGCTCCAGGCATTTTCGTCGCCTCCCATTCCATGCAGCAGGTAGAATACAGGGTAGCGCTTGCCGCTGGTTTCGTAACCTGCCGGTGTATAAACCGTTAAACGGCGGTCCATACCCAGCGTGGGACTGTTATACCATACCTTGGCCACTGTTCCGTGGGGTACTTTGTTCACCTTGTACAGGTCGGCACGCTCGCCACCGATGATAAATACGTTCGTTACGCTTGCCACGTCGCGAATCATATACACATTGCTGGGGTCGTTAATCTTTAGTCCGTCTACCAGGAAGGTGTAGCTGTACAGTTCGGGCTTGAGGGGTTGCGGGGTGGTAAATTCCCATACGCCGTCTTTCTCGGTAAGGTCGGCCGCACCCGGACCGTCAAACTCGCCGTAAGGTGTCTTTATCTTCTGGGTAGGCAGAAAGTCGCCGGTTACTTGTACCCGTACGGCTTTGGGCGCCTTCAGGCGGAAGGATACCGTGTTGTTTTCGTGAATTTCGGGCGAGATAACGGAGGCACCTCCCCAAAGAGCCTGTTGTGCAAAACTTAAAACACACATCAGCAGCATGGCTGATAAAGTAATGATTTTTCTCATGATGTTTGTTAAAATAATGTGAGGTTTTTTAATTATTGATTCTTTCCAAAATTACGGGTAACAAATGGCAGGCAGGTGTACAGGGCCGAGTGCCAGTATTCCCAGGTGTGCCCTCCGTCGCGTATGCGGAACTGGCAGGGAATCTTTTTCTTGCGCATCGCCTGGGTGAACTCGATGTTGCGGTCGAGCAGAAAATCGTCGTCGCCGCAATCTACAAACCAGGCCACCGTGCGTAAGTTGGCGATGCGATCTTCGTCGGCATTCGCCACAAAGTCCACACAACTGTTCTCGATGACCGACTTGGTAAGGATTGCCATCTTATCGTCTGGTTTCTGCGCCGGTGCCGCTCCCATTTCGGGGATAGACATCAGGGCACTCATGGCGTAGACTGCTGCGTACATATCGCTGTGCTTCTGTCCGTAACCGGTGGCGCCTCCTCCGCCCATAGACAGTCCGGCAATGGCCCGGTGGGCTTTATCGCCTATCACACGGTAGTTCTTTTCAATATAGGGCAGAAACTCGGTGTAGAAAAAAGTCTCGTAACTCCATCCCGGCATATCGAAATAGCCGTTCCATACGCCTTCGTAGATATTGCCTCCCGCATTGGGTGTAACAATGATCATCTCGCAGGCTTCGCCGCTTTCCATCAGCTGGTCGGCCACATCCTTAACATGACCGCGCCCGGCCCATCCCTGATGGGTGTCCATCATACCATGCAGCAGATAGAGTATCGGATATTTCTTGTTTGTATCCGTCTCGTAACTTTTAGGCAAGAAAATATTGTATGCCCTGTAGGCATTCAACACCTTGCTGTGTATGGAATCTGTTACGATTTTACTCTGTGGCGGGGCGGGCGACTGTGCCAAAGCAGAGAATACAAGCGGGATAGCCAGCAAAGACAAGATTAGCTTTTTCATTACTCGTAATTTTAAAATGATGTATGGTTCTTTACAAATTAGCGACTAAAAGTACTAATTTATTTATTATCTGTTTACGGATCGATTTAAATTCATCTCTTTACCATCGGATTTACCGGGATCGCTGCCTGAGGTTTCATTACATCGAGTGTTTTAACCTTGCTGCTTTTGGCTATCTTCTGTACTACGGTGTCGCGCACGTCGGCCGACGAGGCGGCAGCCATCCATTGATATTCTCCCTTGTCGAGCTCCCACGAAGCCGACTTCTCGTTATAGGAGGCCATGTCCATTACGTGCCAGGTAAGGGTGAGTGTCTGACTTTCGCCCGGTTCCAGCAGGCGGGTCTTACCGAAGGCTTTCAGCTCTTTAGCCGGTTTGTCCAGGGCTCCTTTGGGGGCTTTCACATAGGCCTGAACGGCTTCACGACCGGCATATTTGCCTGTGTTCTTAACGGTTACCTTTAACTGGCATTGATCTCCTTCGATTGAGGCGCTTTCTATATCGTAGCTGAAGCTGGTGTAGCTAAGTCCGTGTCCGAAGGGGTAGGATACCTCCTTGCCGAATGTGTCGAAATAGCGGTAACCCACATAGATGCCCTCCTCGTAGTTGGTATAGTCTACGTTGGCTTCCGGCACTTTAGGTTTCTCTTCTTTTTTATCTGATTTGAAGTTCATACCCGTTCCCATGGCAAAGGATGGCATCTTGAACTCATAATCGGAAGGGAAATTGGCGTCTGAAGGGGCATCGCCGTAGTTAACAGCCAGTGTCATAGGTAACTTACCCGAAGGGTTTACTTTGCCGGAGAGCACATCGGCGATACAGTTGCCAACCTCCTGACCCGGTTGGAAGGCACAGATTACGGCATCGGCATATCCTTTCCACGAGGCAGTTTCAACCGGACTGCAGATGTTCAGGATAACTACCAGTTTCTTTCCGGCTGCATGATAGGCTTCGGACACCTGCTTGATAAGTGCCTTTTCGTTTTCTTTGAGCATGAACTCGCCGATGCGACGGTCGCAAGCCTCGCCGCTGGTACGTCCCAGGGTAAGGATGGCAATGTCATTGTCCTGCACCTGTGCGGTCATCTCTTCGGCTGTAGGCAGAAACTCTTCGGCACGGGGTAGCGGTGTGAAGGAAAAGGGAGGTCTTCCCTGTGGGAAAAGTCGTTTCTGCTCGTCGAACAGATGTTTTTTGTATTGCTTAATAAGTTTACCGTCTACTGTATAGCCTGCTTTGCGCATACCTTCTACCAGGGATACCGTATAGTAACCGATTCCCGTACTGCCAAATCCCATACCTGCGGGTACCATGTCGTACGAGGTGGTTCCATACAGGGCAACCTTCTTTACGCCTTGTGTCAGCGGAAGGGCCTCTTTATTATCCAGCAAAACAATTCCTTCGGCACCAATCTTACGGTCTACCTGTGCATGGCCTTTCAGATCTGTTTCATTGGGGTATTGATAGCCCGCATAGGTGTGACTTTTAAGAACGAACTCCAGTACGCGTTTCACGTTGCGGTTCAGGATGGCCTCGCTGAGCGTACCGTTTTTTACAGCTTCGTAAATAGCCTTGTACTGACGGTCTTGTCCCGGTTGCATCATATCGTTACCTGCCAACATGGATGCAACGGCATCCATCCCTGCATTCCAGTCGGACATAACCACTCCTTTGTAGCCCCATTCCGAGCGAAGGATATCTTCGGTAAGTTCCTTGTCTTCGCAGGTGTATTTGCCGTTCACTTTGTTGTAGGCGGTCATCACACTCCATGGCTGCGATTCCTTTATGGCTATCTCGAATCCTTTGAGATAAAGCTCGCGCAGGGGGCGGGTGGTGAGTCGGGAGTCATTGTTATTACGGTTTGTCTCCTGATTGTTTACTGCAAAGTGTTTGATACAGGTTCCGGTACCCTGACTTTGAATTCCGTTGATGTAAGCTGCGGCAATCTTTCCCACCACCAGCGGATCTTCGGAATAGTACTCGTGGTTTCGTCCGCAAAGCACATTACGCATCAGATTCACACCCGGGGCCAGCAATACATCCAGTCCGTAGTCCTTAACCTCTCTGCCCAGCGCCTGACCAACCTGGAAAGCTGCTTCGGGATCGAAGGTGGCAGCTACCGTGGTGCTGGACGGAAACTCGGTAGCGTAATAGGTGTGGCTGTCGAATTCTCGTTTGGGAGCCATTGCCAGACGATGCGGACCGTCGGCCAGGTAAGCCGAAGGGATGCCCAGACGGGGAATGTCGTAGGTACGGCCGGCTGTGCCCGGAAACTTGGCATCGTCGCTCATTGCCATGCCGCAACCAATTACCATGTGTACTTTTTCTTCCAGCGTCATCGCACGGATCACCTCGTCTACGTTTTGAGGGGTGAGCCGTAGCTGCGGCTCCGGTGACGGCAGCTGCGCCTGTACCGTGAGCGCCAAAAAACCGGAGAAAATGGAAATAGATAGTCTTTTCAATTTCATAATTTTAAATGTAATTAAAGTATAGTATTCATTTAGTGGTAACGAAGAAATTTTCAGGTAAAGATACTACTATACCGAAAATTTCTCCATTAACCTAAATCAATTAATGCTGTACATCTTCCTGATTTGTTATTAATTTATTGGTTTTTGTACCGCATAAATAAATTATCACCAGTTTTCATTTTGTTTCATGTTGGGATTTAACTCCAGCTCTTTGCGGGGAATCGGTAACAGTTTATGTTTCGCCTTGAAACCGTAAGCCGAATTCTTGAACAAGAACTTAACACCTTCACTTGAGAAGGCCGGAATTTCCTTCCCTTGCTGACCCATAACTGCTTCAGCATCGTTCCAACGGGTGAGGTCCTGGAAACGTACACATTCCATGCAGAGCTCCAACCGTTTCTCCTTCTTTACATCGTCCAGGGTAACCGTTGTTAAATCGGGTAGTTTGGCCCGCGAACGAATGCGGTTGATGTAAGAAAGCGCTTTGGCCTTGTCGCCGCCCTGTACATGTGCTTCGGCAGCCAGCAGTAATACCTCTGCATAGCGCATCACCCGGAGGTTGATGTATTGCAGGGCCTGAAAGTAAGAGGCATCGTAAATACAGTCTTCTTTCAGTGCACGTGTTTTCCACATAAAGTAACCTTCGTGTCCCACCATATTGGCACCGGGCTGCAATACAACCCCGATCTTATTTAATTGCTCGTAACTGCGCAGTGTGCTGTTTAACCGGTAGCCATCGGTTCCTTCTCTTTCCACAAAAGCATCATACAACGATTTGCGTGGATTCATAAAGCCATAGGTACCCGAAGCGATGGTTTGGGCAGCTTCGCCGGTAACGAACAATTTATCCGAACGCCATCCCATCATCAGGTAGGTCATTGTCAGCAGGTCCCAGTTCCAGGCCTGTTCCGGGTCGTTCCGTCGCTGCACCTCCAGCATGGACTCGCAGCTTCCGTTGGCTTCTACGTGCAGCAACTTATCGTAAGCACCCGGGTATAGATCGTATTTGCCGGATTCGATCACTTTGTCGAGAATAGAGGCCGCTTCGCTGTACTTACCCTGGAATACATACGCCTTTCCGAGCATGGCCTGTGCCACCTCTTTGGTGGTACGGATCGTTGTCTCTTTATCGTTAACGTTGTTTTTTGATGGCAGAACGTTGAGGTTGATGGCTTCCGTAAGATCCTTTTCAATAAACGCCCAGGTGTCTTGCGGACTGCTGTTGCCCTGTCTGTACTCGTCCGGTGTGAGCAGATGATCTACGATGGGAGCTGTTCCATAGAGGGTTACCAGTTCGAAATGCGCCCATGCACGGAAAAACTTAGCTTCGGCCAGGGCACGCTTTTTCACATCCGTATCCGGTTCCATCAGGTCGATAATCAGGTTTGCTTTGTAAATGATGCTGTACATGCCCGAATACAAGCTGGCTATCATGGGATGATCCGTGTCGAAGGTATATTCGTTCAACTGTTCCATTTGGGCATTGTCGCCACGCGAACCACCACCGCTCCAAACATCGTCGGCCAACGAATTTTTGGTCATGAACCAATTGTAGTAATTGCTGCTCCAGCTGAAGTATAAAGAAGCCAATGCCTGTATAGCCTCCTGATCTGTTTGGTAAAAGTCTTCCTGACTCCCCATATTACCATGTTTGGGGATGTCCAGCCGGTCTTCGCATCCTGTGTTAAGCACCGAAAGCAGTCCCAGCAGCCAAATATAGATATATCTTGTTTTCATTATTCTTACTGTAAATTGTGGTTTTAAAATTCAATATTCAAGCCTAAAACAACCTTCTTGGAACAAGGATACGACCCTTTGTCCACACCCATTCCCGAAGTGGAATTGGCAGCCGCCTCCGGATCGAAGCCCGGGTATTTTGTGAAGGTGAAGAAATCGTCCAGCGAACCGTATACCCGGAGGTTGTTCACAAAGATCTTTTTCATCCATGTTTTGGGGAGGGTATATCCCAATTGAATCTGCTTAATCTTGAAGAATGATCCGTCGTACACCAAAGCATCGGAGGTCTGGTATTTATCCATGTTCTGGGCGCCGGCGCGTGGAACAGTCCCCGACTTATTATCGGCTGTCCAGCGATTGTCGTAAAATACCTCTTTCAGTTTGTTGGATGCCGCATAATCGGGACGATTGATACAGTTGAAGATGTCGTTGCCCTGCGATCCTGTACCGAACAGCGTGAAGTCCAATCCTTTCCAACCGGCGGTTAGTGTAATTCCATAGGTGAAATCGGGTATGGCATCGCCGATATAATCCAAATCGCCATCGTTCAGGTCGCCGCTGTTGTCCAGGTCATGGAACATGGGATTACCCGTTTCCGGATCCACCCCTTTGAATTTATAGCCGCGGAAGTAATAAACAGGGAATCCCTCTTCGAAATAGGTGATGGTGCTGGTATGGAAGTTAACACCGTTGATACGCGTAATAGACGGGTCAACATAGGTTACCTCGTTCGTTAAGGTGGCAAGGTTGGCACGCAGGCTGTAATGGAAGTCGCCGATATGGTCTCTCCAGCCCAGTTCAAACTCCCAGCCCTTGTTGCTTACGTTACCGGCATTCATGGGCGAGGTTGTTCCCCCTACAATCAATGAAGGGGTGGTACCGTTTACCAGCAGATCTTTGGTCTTTTTGTTAAAGTAGTCCATTCCCACAGTAAGACGATCTTTCAGGAATCTGGCATCCAGACCGATGTTGATCTGTTCGGAAGTCTCCCATTTCAGTTTATCGTTACCCATGGATGAGGGAGCCACAGCATTGATATAATAATTGCCCGTTCCGAAAGGGTAGAGCCCTTTGAGAGCCATGTCCGTGCTGTATGGATAGTTGCTGAGGGCAGCCAGACTACCGTTTTGTCCCCAGCTGGCACGCAACTTCAAGCTACTTACCTGATGCTTGAGCGGAGCGAAGAACTCTTCTTCCGACAGGGTCCATCCGGCAGATACCGCAGGAAAATATCCCCAGCGGTTGGTGGAGGGAAGCAGTGATAAGTCGGCTGCATCGGCACGAAGTGATCCCTGCAAAAGGTAACGCCCTGCAAATTCGTATCCTACACGTCCGAAGTAAGAAAGTTTGGCCGAACGTATCTTCTCGCCGGCTACCCCCTTGGTTGCCGAAGCCGAACCATAGTTGAGGTAATAGAACAACGGATCGTTTTTCTTGATGGCATCTTCGCTGTTGGCCGAAAGACTTCCATATACATTGTCGTTGGTGGATTCCTGGTACGACATACCCACCATTCCGGTTACAGTATGTTGTCCGAAGCTCTTCGTGTAGTTGGCAAAGTTCTCCCATTGATAATATATACTTGTGGTAGATCTGGCATTGAGGCTCACATAGTCGCGGCTCTGGGTGGAGTTTCCGTAGAAGGGAAGGTCGGTGGACGACTGACGGGTTCCCGACAACCGGTAACCGAAACGCGAGGTGAATGTGAAATCCTTGATAGGTTTGAAGTCGGAGTAGATGGATCCGTTTACGTTGAATCCACTGTTTTTCCCAATATTATTGTCGCGCATGATCATAGGATGAAATTGCTCGCCGGCATAATATTTGGACACTGCATAGTAGTCGCCGTTCTCGTTTTTGAGCAGGTGTTTACCATTATTCAAAGCAGTCTGCATGTGAGCCGGCAGCTTATCCGCCGCGTAGGTATCGGGCGTAAGCGGGTCCAGTTGGAGGATAGAGGTTAGCAAGCTGCCGTATTCGTTGTTCATCGATACGCTGCGTATATTGAATTTCTCTATCTGATTGGTGGTTCCCACTTTGAGCCAGGGCTTGATTGCATATTCGGAATTGATGGTTGCCGTAAGACGTTTGTAAACATCGACATCTCCCTTTACAATCCCGTTATTATCCAGATAGGTTAGAGATAGATAGTAATTGCCGTTTTCGCTGCCGTTGGTGAAAGATACATTGTGCTTTTGCATCTGACTGTTATCAAAGGCTACGTCGGTCCAGGCAGTATTCGTTACCCCGTCCCAGCCGTTTCGAAGTTCGTTCTCTGTAAAAGTCTGCGACTCTACCATATAATCGATGTACTGCTCTGCATTCAGCATGGCCGGGATACGAGCCAGCGATTGCGACGACCATTGGAAATCGTAGGAAATCTTTCCTTGTCCCGCTTTCCCCTTCTTGGTGGAGATAAGTACAACCCCGTTGCCGGCTTCGGCACCGTAGATGGCAGCAGAGGCAGCATCTTTAAGCACCTCCATGGATGCGATGTCGTTGGGATCGATGCCGCTGATGTCGCTCAGCCGGATCCCGTCTACCACATACAGGGGATTGGAGGAAGCATTGGATGAGTAACCTCTTACACGAACGGTAGGCGAGGCTCCCGGAGCAGCAGAGGTTTGGATAACCTGTACCCCGGCTGTTTTGCCTTGCAATGCCGCCGGAGCGTTACTGATGGTGCGGTTTTCCAGATCTTCGGCCTTTACCTGCGAGATGGCCCCGGTAACGGAGCTCTTTTTCTGAACACCGTATCCTACCACTACAACCTCTTCCAGCGTTTTAGTATCCTCCTTTAGCTGAATGTTCATCACTCCTGCAACGGCTTTCTTCTCCTGTGTTACAAAGCCGATATAGGAAAATACAATGGTGGCACCCTGCTGTACGGACAGACTGTAGTTGCCATTTAAGTCGCTCATCACACCGTTGGTGGTTCCTTTTTCAACGATGCTCACTCCGAGCATAGGCTCTTTCAGGTCGTCTGTAATACGCCCTGAAACTTTAACGGGTCCCTGTGCCGATAGGTAAGACACAGTGGCCAACAGAAAAAGCACCATGATAAGTAGCTTTTTCACCGATTTGCTTTTCATAATTCTTTTCATTAAGTTATTAACTAGATTGATTACTGCATGTTCCTGGTTTCTTCCCCGCCTTTGCAGGGAATAAGCCGGGAGTTTACGTTCTTTACATTAAAATGTGGTATGGTTTTACGACGGATCATAAGCCGCGGGTTGGAAATGCTCTTAACAGCTCCATCAACTCCTTGTCGTGATTATACTTTTCTTCGCATACATTGTCGAAGCACATCGTAGCACCCTTTTGGGCTGTATAAGGATCCCACTGGGGCAGACTTTCGTGGTTGGGATTGCCTGTCCGTGCAAAATTTATCCAGGCGCTGCTCATTTTCTGTGCCAGTATTTGCGCTTTGCCGCTCCCGCCGGTCATACTGGCGTGACGTGTTACATTGTCGAAAACAAAAGGAATCTCCATGCAGTGTGTGCTTCGCAGGCTGCCATTCATTACGGGTGATTCCCAGGTAAAAAGATACATATAGACAGGAGCTCCCTGTTGAGCGGCCTTCAGACGTGCCTGTTCCACGGCACCGGGACGGAAGATTACATCTACATCCAACAGATCCTTGGGTTCATAGTAGGGGTATGCCTTTTCAAATGCAGTAAGGAAATCGTTGGTCTTTTCGCCGTACTTCTGTTTAAGTATCTCTACGGCTTTTTCTTTTGTGATGGTTCTGTAGGCCGGCACATAGGTGCTCATGGTGAATTCGTGCAGTGTGGTTCCTATCATCACAGGTATGTCCTTACTCTGTGCCGGAGCTTGCGGATCGAAAGGTTGTGCGGGCAACACATCGCCGTCTACCGTTGGCGCCCATCCGAAGATAAAGGAGGAGATACCCTCTTTCTCGGCCTGTTCCTTTACTTTCTTTATAGCCGTTTCGCCGGCGGCCAGTAACTTTTCGTAGGGTATTGTTTGTAACTGGTCGAGCTGAGAGGGTTTTAATCCCAATTCCTCCACCACGGCCGTACCGATACGGCGTGAATACGTTGCTTCCATTGTTCGCAACATTGAACCGCTCTGTATAATGGCTTTGTGAAACAGCCCCTTGGCCGATGGTGTGGCAAGAAGGGTGGAGACTTTGCCTCCGCCGCCCGACTGTCCGAATATGGTTACATTCTGTGCATCGCCTCCAAAGGAAGCAATATTCTTGTTTACCCATTGAAGAGCTGCAACTAAGTCGAGTAACCCTGCATTGCCCGATTTAGCATATTTGTCTCCGAAGGCAGAGAGGTCCAGAAAGCCCAGCGCGTTGAGCCGGTGGTTAAGGGTTACAACAACTACATCTCCATTCTTTGCCAGGTTACTTCCATCATAGGATGGTAATTCCTGTCCGCTTCCTGCAGCATAACCTCCGCCGTGAAGCCATACCATGACAGGGCGTTTCTTTCCGTCTTTTAATCCGGGAGTCCATATGTTTACACGCAGACAGTCCTCATCGGGGAACCCGTCGTTCCAGTCAAAGGCAAAAGCCGACTCGTCGTGATACCAGCCTGCTCGTTTGCCCTGTGGGCAAGTAGGACCATAGGCACGGCTGCTCCGGATTCCTTCCCACTTTGCAACGGGTTGGGGAGGCATGAAGCGTTCGGCTTTGGCATACGGAATACCTTTGTATATGTACACACCGTTTTCCTGATATCCGGCCACCGTTCCGGATTCAGTTTCTGCAATTGCATTGGTGTCCGACGCGAGGACTTCGCCATCAGTCTTCGCCTCTTGCTTGTCAGCTTTTACAATCCCTCCGCAAGAGGACAGGAGGAGGGCCGCCGTGAGTAGCGGCAATGAGAAAAATAGTTTTTTCATGGTAGCATAATTTTCTTGATTATTACGTCGGCAATATTACCCCCTTTCCTACGGACGGATTGTCTGATGCATTAAAACGGTTTTCATTTACGTTCAAAATGATTGTTCTATGTGTTCAAATGTTTGTTCTTTTGTTCAAATGGAGTCTGCTACAAGCTGTAGCCCGATTATTATGCTTATTTTCGCATCGGAACAAACAAATCGGACTATGTTGATCGCAGATTATCCATACAGAAAAAACACCTTCGTTGCACACCTGTGGCTGCTGCTTTTTATCTGCATATTTTCTTCCTGCCGCCCTTCCGAACCGGAAACCGGACAAGGATATAGTGCCGGAGCAGAGAGCCCGGTCATCACAAACGATATTTCAAACCAACAGATAAAAGCCTTTGCCGAGGATGCACAAGGTTACATCTGGGTAGGAACTTTCCGTGGACTGAACCGATATAACGTGCACGAATACCATCAATATTTTTGTACGGACGACTCGTCGGGATTACCGGATAATCAAATAACGGACCTTTTACTTGACTCGAAAGGCAGGATGTGGGTAGCAACCGTAAACGGAGTCTGCATCTACACCGATAAGGATAATTTTCAGCGTATTCCATTCGATCATGAAAACAAAAATATTCACCAACTGATGGAGAACCGCGAGGGGCATATTCTGATGGCTACCGAGCAACAACTTTTTGTTTACAATTCCGACCGAAACCGACTGGATTGTGTGTTGACGGATCTTGATCCGCAGCATACCTTCAATACGGAATGTCATATTGATAATGAAAACAACCTGTGGGTGGTAAATTACAGTTCGTTACGTAGGTACAACGCATCAACGATGGAACTTTTGGATTCCATAGCTACAAAGAGTTACCCTTATCACTCTTTTATGCATGGCGACGAACTTTGGCTTACTGGCAACCAGACTCTTTCTATTTTCGACACACGAACCCGCCAGTACTGCCCTGTTCCGGAGGCAATTGCCAGACATCCCCAGCTGGCCTCGGCCGAAATCGATTATATTCATCCTTATGGTTCACATGCATTGTTGCTGAATACGACCAAATACGGGATGTTCTGCTATAATTATAAGGAGGGTACCGTGACTCATCAGAGTGAAGATGGCTTTCCTTTTGAGGTGCCTCGTTTTAAGATTAATCAGCTGTTTACTGATTCGCAACAGAATTTGTGGATAGGTTCTGTTGATCAGGGTTACACCGTTTGTTACAACTATAAGGAGCGTTTCAACAACAATAATTACCTGCGCTCGCGATTGGAAAATAAATCGGTTGTGTCTATAGCCGTCAGTAAGGAGCAGGATCTGTGGATTTCAACACTGATGGACGGACTGTTCGTTTACAATATGCGGAACCAGAAGATGGAGTCGATAGATTTGGATCGCCTTTTGCCACAGGCCAGCAAGAAAGCTGTGCATGTAAATCAGTTACTAGTGGACCACAGTGATGCGATTTGGATGACTGTAACAGATAACATGGTACTAAAGTGCCGATACGTAAACGGACGGTTGGAAGTGGAGAGCAGGTTTCAGGTATTTCTGCCAATGTCAATCACCCAGGATGAACACAAAACCATCTGGATCGGCACGGCTACTCCTTATGTATATGCTCTTAAGCAAGGCGACACTCAATTTCGTACAATTCAGGCATTCGATACCCGGTTTACCTTTATACCCGGTCTATTGCCTTTACGTAACGGCAATTTGCTGGTTGCTGCTTTTTATCAACCGATGAAGCTGATTGATCGTGAAAGTGATGAGATTAGCCGGTTGGAGGTGACCGACGAGGATATGAAAGGCAGCATCCAACGCTCTGTTTTTATTCCAACGGCCTTGCATGAAGATAGCCGGGGTGATATATGGATAGGTACAGTAAGTAACGGTTTACTTTGTTACACACCATCGACCGGAAAATTAAGGTCTGTATTGGGTAGTCCCTGTCTGGATATTTCCAGTATTGAAGAGGATGAACAGGGGCATCTTTGGGTGAGCACGCTATATGGCCTTGGAAAATACGACCGCTCCGTTGGTACTTTTACCAACTATTTTGCTGCGGATGGAATTGGAGGGAACCAATTTTACGACCGGGCCTCTTGTCGCCTGCCCGACGGAACGATGCTTTTTGGGGGAACGCACGGACTTACTTTCTTTAATCCGCTGGATGTCCCTGCAAAACGGCATGTCCCGTTGCTGTTCGAGGATTTGAAGGTTCACAACCGGCTGATACATCCCAATGAGGCCAATTGTATTGATAAACATCTATCGTACCGGCCGGATATCAGACTGAGTCACGACCAGAACGGATTCAGTATATCATTTACCGCCCTGGATTACTGCGAATTTGAACGGGTGCACTATCACTATATGCTGGAAGGATTTGATCATTATTGGGTGGATGCCCGCAACAACCGCGAAGCCTACTATGCAAATCTGCCTGCTGGAACCTATACTTTCAGGGTGAAGATAACAAATAACGACAAGAGTATCGTAGACACCGAAAGTTCGATTCGTGTTATCGTGAAGCCCGCTCCCTGGAACACCTGGTGGGCCTACACGATCTATCTCATCTGTGCGGCGGCTGTCGTCCTTCTTTTCCTGCGGGCCTTGCTGCGTATCAAAGCCGAAAGAGAGGCGGCGCATCTGGCAAAATTGGAGAAAGAGCAGGAACAGCGTGTCAACCAGATGAACATGAGCTTCTTTGCCAATGTTTCACACGAGTTCCGAACACCCCTTACTATGATTTCTGCTCCCATTATGCAGCTGTGCAATGCCCCGGACATTACAGGAGAGAATAAAAACCTTCTTTGTATCGTTCAAAGAAGTGTTACGCGTATGCTGCGTCTTGTAAACCAATTGATGGACTTCAACAAACTGGAGAATGACAGTCTGAAGCTGAAGGTAGCAAGAATGGATATCATCGCTACCCTGCAACGGCAGGTGGATGTCTTTTCACTGAGCGCACGTGATAAAGGTATAATTCTGAATACATGCGGAATGGAGGATACGTTTCTTATGTGGATGGATGAGGATAATGTGGACAAGGTTTTTGCCAACCTGATGTCTAATGCGCTGAAATTTACGCCCGAAGGTGGAAGTATACAGGTGACTTTTGATTTAATTAATCAGCAGGAAGCGGCATCTCTTTTTACTCTAAATGAGTCTGCAAAAGATATGCAATACGTAAAGATATGTGTCGCCAACACCGGGAAAAGTATTCCGGAAGATCAGCTTGAAAAGATATTTGAGCGTTATTACCAGGTGGCAAATCAAACGGAAGGTTACTACAACTGGGGAACAGGAATCGGGCTGTATTATGCCCGTTGCCTGGTTAAGCTGCATCACGGACACATTAAGGCTTCTGTTCCGGACGAGGGAGGTGGAGCTGTATTTACTTTTATCCTACCAGTAAATGATTGCGCGTATACCGAAGACGAACGAGTGTCGAGGCAGACAAGGCAGTCGGATATCTTCCCGCTGGATGACGAATACGAGTCGGACCGCTCCGATAACCATAAATTATCAGATCTGCAGGAATTGGGTTATTCTGACACTGATAAACAACCGAAGGGTACAGAAGAGCGTAAGAATATACTTGTGGTGGACGATGATACCGAGGTGGTACATTATCTGAAAACACTTTTATCGCCACACTACCGTGTTATCTGCCGTTTCAATGTAGATAGTGCCCTGAAGGCAATGCAGGAAGAGGCGCCGGATTTAATACTGAGCGATGTGGTTATGCCAGATAAAGATGGTTAC
>ERZ1645192.2403-NODE-2403-length-15518-cov-7.663519_pt1 | contig 15518 bp, 17 predicted proteins | sample MGYA00575354_ERZ1645192 | MGnify/ENA primary metagenome ERZ1645192 (study PRJEB40844, sample SAMN11349763) | freshwater sediment metagenome | isolation source: river sediment | host: Sediment | place: India: Faizupur Khadar , New Delhi | collected 2017-02-21 ... | reverse complement strand
AATTAAGTTTATATACATTCTTGTTTGCACCACTATTATAATAAAATTTACCACTACTGAAACTATCAACCCTTAATATTTCGCTTCTTAAATTAATACTATCAGTGCCCATAACTTCAAGATATGCGACTTGTAGATACGGACTAATATTCAAATATGGTACAATCTCAGGATTCTGAATAATTAATTGATTGTTGACAGCATCCACAATATAGTCAGCATTAAATTGGCTTGTGCCTTTTGTTAATGCAATACCATTAATTGTAACCTGCACATCTCCACGTGGCATACTTGGTAATGGAATTACTGCTCCAATACTTGATTTTGCAACTCTTGTCACCATGTAATTCACAGTAATGCCACTAAGAGAACTTCCACTTATTGGAATTGCAGGATTTTTATACATGAATGTTGCCTGAATTACATCTCTTCTGTTACCACTGTTTATTGCATAGTTGTTATTTGTGATAATAAAGCTATCTCCAGAAACAATATAATCAGTACCACCCGTTGCGCCAGTAAATACCATATAGGCTGAACTTGCACTAATTCCTGTGAATGAAAGTCCAGTATCCATAAAATACGTTCCACCTGTGCCACCATCATATTCCTTTTGTCCATTCAATAAAATACCATTATAACGAACCTCTAAATCCCCCAATGTTGTATCATACGGTGCAGGAAGTTTAAATGCGTTTTTAGTTCCATCATAACCTAAAGAAATGTTTACATATGAATATGGCAGCGTGTATCCGCTTGAATTTGCTGGAAAATCAACATTTTTTATATAATCAAATACATCAAATTCAATACCACGTGCAGTATCAAGTGAAATATCAACTTCTTTTGTATTTAAAACTAATTTACTATCTTCCTGATAATACTGTGGTGTGGTATCGTCAATTCTCATTATTGCACCAGCTTCAACCCACGATTTCTTGTTGTCAACAGTCTGCATTAAATTAAATCCAGCCATACGGAACACATCCATATATGCCTGACCACTATCAGTATTACCAGAAACCTGAAAATAAAACTCATTGGTTTCAATTGGTGCTATTGGATATCCTTCACTATCATATGGAAGTGAATTTGACGGAAAATCAGCTTGACTTAATGTAACGCTATTTGGATTTATTTTACCTTCAACAGTATAAACATATTCCGTAATATTAATAAATGGTTCTGGAATACCAATAAGTAAAAACATTGATTTTATTGCCTCACGAGTACCTTTTGATTTCCAAAAATAATTTGTGTTAATTAAAATTCTTCTCCAGAGTTCAATATCGATTTCTGCTGGCATTAAATCGGTGTGTAAGTTTCTTTCTTCATCATTAATTGTTAAGAAACTTTCAACCAACTCATTTTCATTAACCAATGAAAAATAATTCCACCCAAATGTTCTTGCAAGATTCATTACCAATTGGTCTGGAATATTATTTATCTTATCATATGTTACACGATTTATGTTAACCAATGAATCAATAAACTGCCTCAATTCATCAAACTCTCTACCATATAACCTCAATAATTTAGTCATTTTACCTTCTTCGGTAAGGTCATATGTTTTAATTGAAAGCGGTGTTAAAAATCTGGCAATTAAGTCAGTTTTTATTGAATCGTATTTACTGCCAATGGTTAGTATTGTTTCTAAAAATACACGATATTTAGAACCACTAATATCAATATTATATCCGTCATTTGTATTCCAAATTAAATTTGTATTTGAATAGATAACATTTCCGTCTTCGAGAAGTGTTGGGTCTCTCATTAAAAACGCAAATCCATTTGTACCATCTCTTTCAGACACAATATATTTTTCATAGTCAGTTAATTGTGCCCTAAATTCTTCAAATACCTTGTTGTTTGGTTTAATATGAAAATCAATTTTACCAGTTGTTCCAGTAACAGTTGGAAATGGATTACCCTTAACCTTAAACGCTAAAAACTTAAACCCTGAACTATATCCTGTGAAACCAATAATATTATATGAGTTACCTGTTGAATTATCTGCAGACCATATTATATAGTCTTCATATGATAAGTTCAGGTTTCTTAGTTCATTTTCAGTATATCCTGAATTGCCCCTATTACATATGATTCCAAATGTGTTAACAGTACAGCCTGTTGGGACAATAAAATAAGATGTATCTGTTACCTCATCATAATCATAATTACCAAAAGTAATATTTCCACCAATGCTTACACGTGAACTTGCAAAAATACTTGCAGGATATGCCAATATAATATTTTGAATTGTGGTTCTTAGAAATTCGTATGCTGAACCAAATCTGACAAAAGTATTTAAATCGGATTTATCTAAGTTCAATACTGCCTCTGTCGTGGTTTTCAACATAATTGCAGTTTGCGTTTCTGTAAGACCCATTGTTTCCAATGTTACAGGACGCACAAATGAACTCAATTTGTTACTATAATCAATTGCCGTTCTGCCCTCAAAATTTGATGTAACCACAAAACTTCCAAACGAAAATATTGTTTGAGAAGCTGTATTATTGAAAAACGTACCGTTTAAATTTGAATCGAGCGTGCCATACAAACGTAATTGGTCTATATCGACTATTGATTTTACTTTTGCCACAAGTTTTACATTTTACTATAAATACGATAGAATAAAAAATCCCAATTACATAAATTGGGATTTTTGCAATTAATAAGAATCATTATCAATTCTTTCTAAATAATGACACAATGAATTTAATTACTTCAAAAGCAATGAACCCCAACATAATCGCAACAAACCCAACCAATATTAGTTGTGGTGTTTCAAACGAATTTAAAAAATCTCTTATCATGGCTTCAATTTATTATCCTAATGTTGTAACATCTTCAAAATCCTGTGATTCATCTATTGTTGTTCTTCTTTCTTTAACTTCATACAACGGAATATTGGTAACGTCTTCTTTAATTTCATATAAATTAAATTGTTTTGTTATTTCCCTATCCTTATCGTAATATGTTAATATACCCTTTTGTATGTCTTTAACCTGCTCACCTGCAACAATATTAGCTATTGTATCTAATGTATTTTCCACCAATTCTACTTCAACGACCAATGGTGTAAAATATGTATTTGATACCAATATTGTATCACCAATGTTTCCAATATACGGAAGTGCATTTGGTTTAACATCTGATGAACTGCTTGGCGTAAGCTGTAAGAACATTAAAGTTCCTGCATCATCAAAACGATACCTGATTGCTTTTTGTGATGTGTTTCCAATGTTTTCGCTGACAGGAACAACTTTATTTGATGTAACCACATACCTTACAACATTTCTTCTTTTAGTTCCATCAGTATTTAAATATTCAATTCTATACCCCTGCAAAGCATTATTTGCCCTCATTGATTCAGGCAATGTGTTTATATCAACAACAATACCTTTGACTGAAGGCAATGAAGAAAGCACGCTACAATCAACTATTGTTAACATAGTAACTTTAGGTTTGATGTATATGGTATAGATACCCAATTGATTGAATATCGTAGCTGGAAGTTTTAAATTATAGATGCCTTCCAATAAATTCTGACCTTCTAATTGTTCTGTGTATTCAACATAGTTTTCATCATCATCTGGCAAGCTACAATATTCCAATAATTCTCCAGCATCTAATTTAAAAATTGTATTATCATTTGTTTGTCTGTCTGGCATATAATTATAATACATGTCAATATCTCCGATACTAACGTCTGCAGGTCTTGTTATGCCATAAGTTCCTATTGCCATATTATTAAGTATTATTAACTATCTTAAAAAAATTCCCACCAGCATATGTCATCAACTCATTTAGATTTTTAATCTGTTCTAATCTATAATTATTGTCAAATGCTGACAGTGCTTGTCTTATTATAAATACATCATCATCAATTTTTGGATTGCTTATAATATTCTCCTTTTTAGGGTCTTTATATATCGGTGCATTAATAAAACTTGGACTTAACACACCAGTTGAAATAAAATCAAATGTTGTTGTTGCCGTAGTACCAGTTAAAATATCAACATATCGTATTCCACCGATATAATAAACAACTGAAATACCTGAAATTGAATTAAGATAATCAACACCATCTGAACTATAAGTACCACCACCAATATACTGATTAGCAAATACATTTGTTACGGTATATTTTCTTAATTCAGTCAATCTGCTTGTGCTTTCACCAGTAACTAAAAAAGAACCACCAGTAAATCCAATATAATCAGCATCGTTTGTTGTACCTGAGATAATTGCATCCGATACTGCGGTATCCAATTCTTCTATTGACGTACCGCCAGTTAGATACGAATAATATTTATAATTTGGTATGATGTAAGTATAACTCATATTAATTAACAAACATAGCTAACAAGGATATAACCCCTATTCATTGCAGTACTATTAAATCCACTACTATCAAAAAAATAATCAGCTTTTCGTGAAAGAACAATACAAGCATTCGATGTGGGTGTGTTACATATTTTCCACCATCCCGAAAATTCTTCATTACTGTGTGGATAAACAAGTGGAAACATTTCAGATGAATCGGATTTAATAATTACATCAACTCCCCTTATTTTATCACGTGCCACGCCCAACGATTTTCCAAGAGATGGTGTGCCATCCATATTCCAAACACCAATATCAACCGACTTTTGCAATATTGTTGTTGGTGTTATTTCTGGTACACCTAAATATGTTTTAAGACCACAAAGAGTCATATTTTCAGCAAGATTGGTTGGGTCACCAATTGCTATTCTTTTTGTTGTGCCAACTGGTGTTGTCACTATTGTTCTATCGAATAATTTTCTATCTGCCATTGTTTTATTTTTATAATTATATCATTACCAAAGAAAATATGCGCCATCACCATCAATAAAATCAACATCATCACTATCTTCATAATAACTCGTTTCACTTGGTGCTGGTGGTTCAGGTTCTGCTTCTGCAATTACATTATCAATGGAATATGCATCAAAGAACCCAATATCTTCCATTTCCGCAGTAAGTGAAATCTTAATATTATAAACAACGTTTAAATCAGGAATAATGACAATTCCTTCTCCACCAGTAGCACCAGTCCAACCCAGATAAATATTCTCAGGCTTGGTATAATACCCATCAGGTACAACTACCTTTGTTGAACCAGTACCATATACTGTTCCCGTTGTTAGTGCTTGTAATATTTTTTTCTTTACTACTTCCATTAACCAGTGCTCTTACGTAAGAATACTCTAATATCTTTTTCAGGATATTTAATTTCAAACATAGAATCTTGGGTTGAATGGATTGTATTGTTGATGATTTGAATCTCGCCTGTTGCTGTATTGGCAAAAGCCTGAGAAATCACATTATTCGAATATTGACCACCAACTTTATTATAAACTTTAATGCTAATAACGTTTATAACTCCATTTGCCTCTAAAATCTGCCTTTGAAGCCTACCAAGAAATATATCCTGATTCATTTGATAATCATTAACATCCAAATATTCTCTAACGAGATTAATAATATTATTCGCAATTTGATTATCACTAATATTTTCAACATACACATCAATATCAAAAGCTAAATTAAATATCTTGCCATCTCTAATCTCAACATAATCATTAATCATTCTAAATTGACTAAGGTATTCAGCAATATTTTCTTTCAATAAGCTATTGCTTGTATTGGTTAGCTTTCCGCTTTCATCAAGAGATAATATTGAAATAACTATCTTATTAACTTCTTTAAAGACGTTTGCACGGAACGGTGAACCGAACCTACCGGGCATCTTAAAAAGTTGAGTCAAATAATCGGTTAACGTAACATCTCTGTATTGACTTGAAAAGTTATATTTTATTAATTGCCTGATTTGTTCAATACTTAAACCATCATTACCGCCAATTGCTGGAATTGGATTTGTTACCGCTAAACTTCTTTGTACTTGTTGTTTCCAATCCTGACGTGAACCATGTACCGTTAATGTATATGCACCAAATTTAGTTAAAACCCCTGCACCAACGTTTGAATTTATCCCACCACCAGTGCGATATTTAACAAATAATGTATATCCTGACTTGAGTTTTTCACCTAATGCAGTGTTATTTAAAAAGTTTAATAGAAAATATTGATTGCTCACACCTTCTTTCAAAAATCCTTCCCTGAAGGCATTGACATCTGAATCACCAGAGCCAAAAGTCACTTTACAATAGCCATTTGGCGTGAATTCCTTTATGAATTTTTTCGTAACATCCAACCACATACCAACTTTAAGTCCAGTGGTTGTTGTTTGAGATGCATTACTATTTTCGATAAAAATCCTTTGTTGTGCCAAATAATCAACCTCATAATACTTATTATCAGGATTGTTGAATTCAGCATTTGTTGGATTTACAGAATAGTTAGTTCCTTCCATTAATATAATACTATCAACTTCAAGAACATCTGGGTCAGGTAAAGTAATACTAAAAAATGGTACAACATCTGAAGATGTAACTGTTCTTTTGTAGATATTCGTAGAACCATTTACGACAACTTCTCTTTTGGTTACAGTATAACTTATAATGATGCCATTTGAATCCAAATTAGGAAGAATAGAACGGTTTGGGTCACCTAAATTACTTACTGGTGAACTCCAGTCAACAATATCTTGTGTTTCAAAGACTTTACCTGCGCCAACGATTTGAGCACCTGCTGCTAAAATAGGATAATATGATGGGTCTGGTCTATCACCAAGAACTGGAACTGTAACAGAAATATCGACAACGGTAACTGATGGTCTGCGTGCTGGAATGTTGAACCCCATATTTTTTGCAATATTCAGTATGGAAGATTTCTGCTGCGCATATTCCAACTGAGTTTCTTGAAATGCCCTATCGGTATTAATAGCTAAATTGTTACCAACACCAGCATTAAGGTCAATAAGCATCGCACCAACGCTTGAATCGGTAAAGTCGCTGAGTACTTCTGGATATGTCTGCCTGATTAGCGCAATCAAATCGGCTCTGATTTCTCCGAATGTTCTGCTTCCATATCTAATCACATTTGTTGTTGTATCTGTTGCCATTTTCTATATCTTAAAAATTTAAATCTAATTCACCTTTTTCCATAAACGCATCTTCACTATATGTAAATCTAATTTTCACGTTTAACTGATTTTCAGAAATTGGCTGACCTTCAGCATCCGTATTCCAATTAAATACAATATTATTAATCGTAAGATTTGGAATATATAATGAAACCGTTCTTTTTATTTCTTGTTCAACATCACTTGCCGTTAACGTATCATTTGGCTCGAAAATGTATTTCAATAGGTCTGTGCCATAATCTGGCTCATAATATCTCTCTCCCTTTTGAGTTAATAGCAGCAGCAACAAGTCTGAACTAAACGCATCCTTTGTTACTCTTGTCATCTTAAAATACGTGTTTTGTGTCACGTCATCATTAAGCGGAAACTTGATATTATAAGTAATCATTATAAAAGATTTTTCTATAAATACTTATAAATAAAAAATCCCGACAGTGGTTGTCGGGATTTGTAATTAGGATTGTTATTGCTGTTTTGGCTTTCGCCCTCTCTTACCTTTTCTCGCTGCTTTTTCTTCGTCTTCTTTCTGTTTTTGAACATCATAAAGACTTTTGATTGACTCTTTTAGTCTTATTACTTCACTATCACCATATTTCGCCAGCACACCACTGTACGTGCTAAAATCAGGTTTCTCTAATGAAACAGCATCACTATCGGATACGGCAACACCTGCCAAGCATTCATCAATTGCCATTTTTTTCATATCATCAGGCATCTGATTAAAAATTTCTTCATTGATAATGATTGCAAAATTCACACCTTCAGTAAGTGTTTCAACAAGGTCATTTGATTTGACCGCCTTAACAACTTCTTTTTTCTGTTTATTATTGCACAGAACTTTAAATTGAATCCATTGTGGGATTGAAGTTTTATCCCTAATTTCATCAAATAATTTCTCCACATCGGGAGATACCTCTTCAAATTTTTTTGCCATAAATAGTTATTTTTAATTGTTAATAATAGAATTATACTTTTTTGTGTGCGTATTGTATCAATGTTGGCTCATACTTGTTCTTTATCTCTTCGATTTTTAAGTAAAGTTCGCCAAACATTGGGTCTTCTGATTCAAATTCTTTACCGAATTTTTCTTCAAGTTCTTGGGTAAATGAAAGCATATCTTCAATGCTTGCTTTAACCATATCTTGAATTTCTACCAGCGTTGCGAGTTGCCTGTTGATTACATCTTGCTTTTTCGTTTTTTCTAATTGTTCTTCATATTGTGAATTAACAATAACTGCATCTTCTTCGCTAACTGTTTTTACACCAGCCTCATTTAAGCGTTTTTCAACCAACAATTCTGCATCTTTTTTTTCTTCAGCTAATTTAGCAATTTCATTGATTCTTTTAGCTGCTTCTGAATTAAATTCACCTGTTTCAAGGTCTTTTTTAAGGTTTTCTAAAAAACTTCCCATATTATTTTAATTTAAATTCCCATTTGTCTCATTTCAATTCCATGAAACTTCCAAACCTCATGGGTATCATTATACATTATTCTTTTAATAAACTTAGTTACACCAAAAGCAATCAGTTTACCATATTTGTCTTTAATAAAGACTTCTTTAATATCAATAAGTTCATTGAATATTTCTGATTGTTCAGTCACGCCCGATGTTTTGAATTTCAAAGGTATGAAAAATTCCAATTGCCTATGTTCAAAACCTATCTTTTTTACATGTAAAAATTCCGCAAGCTGCTCAATTTTATTGGCGATATCGTTATTAGTATGTTCAATTTTTATTGGAAACTCAAGAGACTTGGATTTTCTGAGCATATCCACAACTTCATATTCAAATTCTGCATCTTGTTTTTTTGTTTTTTCAACAACATCCATAATATTTTTCAGTCCGATTTCAATTAGCTGATTGTTGAAAATATACAAAAGTTCATAATCATCATCCTTGGTTGCCCTGTCCTTCATTTCAAGTTCCAATACTTCACCAAGTGTTTTCCCAGCATGTTTATGTTTTTCATCGAAGAATGCAGTGTTGCTATATCGCTTGCCATATGGGTCTTTCGCATCATCAAAGCGCAAATACTTATCCATAGTTGCTGCCTTGTGATTAGCTGTTGCTGTTTGTATGAACTTATCTGCTTTCTTTAATACTTCATAATATTCCTGAACATATTTTTCATCGCTTGTCCCAGCATAAAACTTTTCAAGCAAAGGATTACGATGCAACTTACGCTGCACACGCTTATCCCTTTCCTGTAAGTTATTGGGGTCAGCTTTAAGTATTTCTATTTCAGTATTATATAAAGCAATACTAATAGATACCATAATTGTATGGTATTTCACATAAAGCCAAAGAAGTATTTTCTGAAAGAATTTCTTCATGCTTACTTAATCAATAATGCTTCCTTCTCTTGCTGAAGTGCTTTTATTTCATCTTTAAGTTTGCTTTTCTGATTTTTCAATCCGTTAATCTCATCAACCAACTTATTGACCTTAAATCCCATCTTTTCATTGTAATTGTGCACAAGTCTTTGGAAATCAGAAAATAATTCATTCATATATTCTTTTCTCCAGTTCTTCATTGCTTTCTTATCGTTTTTAACCATTGATTTATTCAACGATGATGATTTTGCAATCGCCTTGATAAGATTATCACTGAGTTTAATTGATGGATTGCCATGCACTGGCTTTTCTTCAAATTCTTTTTTTACGGTCTTACAAAGATTTCGAAGTTTCTTTTCGCTTTTTTTACTCTTTCCCATTTTATACTATTGCTAATGTTTTCGCAACTGCTGCCTTATAGAAATCAACACGCTTTTTGGTAACATCTGCAAGATTATATTCAACCCTGAAGTCCTCATATAATTGTTCACCAATGCGTTTTCTCAAATCGGCATCAATTATTAATTTTTTTAGATACTTTTTCCAATACTTATGTGCATTTTTCTCATTCGGAATTAATACACAATTTTCCATATGCCTACCATGCACATTATATGGTGGTATATCAGAACAAACAATCGGAAGTTTTCTTGTCCAACATTCAACCTGTTTTAGATTTGACTTCATCCTATTGAATGGATTATCTGCAAGCGGAGCAATTACAATATCAGTTTCATCGAGAACTTGTGCATAAATATTTGCTTTCTGAGTCCAGCGTCTTGCAAAATTTCCTTCATCTGGATATGATACATTTCTTTCAAAATTCATAAGCCATTGCAAATAATCATGATTTGTAATTATTCTATGCTTATCGGTGAGAATATTTTCGTAATGCAAATAAACACTTTCGGTTGACTTAATATCTCTCTGTTTTTGGTCGAATACTTTACCTCTGTATTTTTCTTTAAGGTCATTAGGTAAATTCGGCAATGCATCCACATTACCACGAGTATTATTAATCGCCTTTACCATCTGGGTTGTCCATAAACCTCTTTTCTGAAGTTCTGCACCAAAATCCTGATTGAAAGTGATATCGGTTGTGTTACCTTCAGTATCCCATCCAGCTATAATTATCTTAAATTTACCATGTGTTTGTGGGTCAGCATCAAGCCAGTTAACAACACCATCAAGCTGTTCAACATCAACCATATGAGATGAACCAGCCATATATGTAATTCTAACCAATCCATCTGGGTCGGGTTTCCAGTTATTCTGGAACTGTTTCATCCATGTTGGGTCAACTGAGTTATAAAAAACACCAACATTATCTTTGCCCGTTACTTTACGAATTTCTTCAGCAAATAAATCGGTTGTGGTTGTTACGTAATCGGCAATTTTAAGGTTTTCCAATATTGGAATATGCATTTTTTTCTCAATTGCCATTGCGTAGAATGGGTGCTTTTTGTGTAGCTGCCAGTAGTCATCAATATCCACAATCAATATTGTTCCAGATTTTTTCAACTCATTTGCTAACATTAGCATTTGTTTAGTATCACCCAAAAACTGACGATGATAGTGAATGATATGAAAAGACTTTAAATATTCAACAAAACTTGGGTCATTAAAATCAATTTTAGGGTTAATTTCTACATAAAATTCATCTGAGTGATTTCTTTCGATTTCCATTGCTGGTGTAAGTGTCCTGAAGTAATTAACACCTGCAGAATCGAGGTTGTAATACAAAACTTTAATTTTGCCGTCCATACAAATTATAAAATATTATAAAATAATGTAATTTATTATTAAATACGTAAAAATAATCCAAAAGCACCAAAGATGAAAGACTTTTTAATAAAAAAAGCCAACTATTTGTTGGCTTCATAATCTATATAATTAGCAGTCAGAAAATTAGTATTCTTTTTTCGTATATTTCTTTTTAGCAGACTTTTTTGAGGAATCGTCTTCATCGTGTGAAATGGTGGTTTCCTTTTTCACTTCCTTTGGCTTTGGCTTAGATGCTTTCGTTATTCTTTCCATTTCAGCAGCACTTACTTCAGTAACTGTGATTAATTTTTTTACTCTTAGTCTATGTACTGAAAGTGGAAGAGTTGGGACGGTAAGATAGAGGCTATCACCGGGTTTCACCTTAATCGTTTTTCTCATCATTCCATCAACATAATCAATATCTAATATCGAATTATATTTGTATTCACGCTTTCCAGCGAGATTTGTCACGTTTGTAATTTTGTATGTATTCATAATATTAATTATTTTAATCCTTGTATTAATTTATCGCCAAATTTAATCCCATCATAGCCATACTTCATTGCTTTCTCTGCAATTGCTTTTGTTTTCAAATTTATTGACGGGAGATTATATTTTTCACTAATTTTCTCAAAATTTACATTTGGAAACCAAATCTTTGCTAATATATCAACAGGCTCTTGACCGTCTTTATAAGCTATGCCCAATTCATTTGTATCGAGAAGATTTTCAAAATCAATCTGATATTTATTAAATCCGTCAATTGGATTCAACGTAAAGAAATTTCCAACTACTGAACGTTCATTTATTGGTTCTTTACGGTATGCTATGATTGACTTGCCATTTTTTTCTTCGGTTTCTGCCTGAACTGCAGCGTTATCTTCTTCCAATGAAGTTAAGAACTGATTTTCATCATCACCGTAATAATTTATTGTGTCTTGTACTTCAACTTCTTCCAATCCTTGTTTTTGCTCGTACTCGTAAATATCTTGTATTTTATTTAATAATCTACAAGCATCTCTGTTTCTCATATGTAATTTACAACCCTTTATTGGATTACCAGACATCATTGCTTTAACCCATCTGTGATGACCATCAAGTATATTGTTCTCTTCGTCTACCCAGATTGGATTCATGTCATCGAGACTTACACCGCCAACTTCATCAGAAAAAGTAACGCCCTGCGAACCATTTAATTCATTAGGGTCTAACTCAACCATGTCATAACCCACACCCTCATCATCAAGTTTTTGAAGCACCAAATCAAATGGTGCACTAACTTGTGGAAGAAAATATGGCTTATATCTCATGTCAATCATTGTATATTAATTTCCTATAAATACAGTTATTTTAATTTTTGTTATGGCTTATAATAATCTCTTACTGGAACATTTCCCAATATTCTTATCTCATCCAATACTTTACTATCATAATTCTTATCAGTACCAGTAATAATTGGAGTTTCATCAGAAATATCATTTTTATTAATTATAATGATTGCAATATCATTTAAATTAAGATTTCTTAATCTCTGTCCTTCCCCAACAATAATAGGGTCTTTCAATCTATTATCAATTCTTTGAGCATAATTCTGCATTGCAACTCTTGCCCATTTAAGCGCATTATGAAAATTTTCTTCGGTTTCCCCTCTGTATTGAAAATTAAAATCGTTGAAAAATACTTCTTTTAGCTTACTTAAATCCTTTCCTATCCTTTGCTCTTGCTTATTAATCCACCAGTCAAGTACCTGTTCTATTTGATTTTTATCATTTACTTTAGCCAGTGCTGTTGCCAACATGATACCCCAATAATATGTTTCTGCTCCTTCCATATCTGCAGATGCGCTAATGCCTTCAATTCTTCCGCCACCAAATCCACTACCAATATTATCACGACTTATTCTTTTTGCCATTAACTGACGGTCAGATAATACCTTATCCTTATAAACAGTAACGTGGTATAATTTATCGGGCAATTCTGATTTGTCAATTACACGACCACCACTTTGATATTCACCAGCGACTTCAATGCCACTATCACCCCATCCTTTAATTACTTTAATATCACTATGGGTAATTTCATCAACAAAATTTCCAACTTCTTCCTGAATTATTTTTTTTAATTTAACATTTTCAGTTAATGCTATATTACCTTTGTTTGCATGATAAATATTTAATACAATGTTTTCAGGAAGCTGTGCTTTTATTGCTTCATATGCAATAATATGCTCTTCCATGTCATCATAAACATTAATTTCGGTAAGGTCTGGGAATTGTTTAATGTAGTTTAAAATCTTTTGCCCTTTGTCTTTCCAGTCATATTTCATGTCGAGTTTATCGACATGAATATCATTAGCATCCAAAACTGCTTGAACTTGTGAACGTAATTTCTCCTGTCTTGAAGTAAGCACAATTACAAATGTATCTGGTTGTGATTGTTCTCTTTTTAATTGATGAAGTACGGTAGGAAATGGTTTTATGTCAAATACATTCAAATCCAAACTTTCAGGTCTTCCCCACCATCCCAAATGCGGATATGGTTGACCAGTTTTCTCCTGCCACTCTATTTTTCCTTCTTCTTTTTCAGGAGAATTCATCAACGTACCATCAAAATCAAATGCTGCTAATCTCTTTATCATTTACTTCATAAATGTTTTTAAAATATATTTATCTATATCACTAAATCTAACCAAAACTACTGTATCATATCTTGGCTGGTTCTCCATTCCCAATCGATAATATCTTTTATATAATAATTCTAATACATTTTTTGGTTTTGTCATTCCACCATAAACTAAACCAAGTTTGTCTTCAACTTTTTCATCATATATTTGCCTTAGTCCATGTATGTCAACATAAATAAAACGGTCAGACTTTTCAAACACAATCCCATTTAATTTTGGTGCGAACAGCCATCCTGTTTTTCCCTCAGTATTTTTCTCTTCAAGCCAAGTACAGTCATGTTTTTTTGTTACATCCTTTTCGTTTTTAACATCAACGTATAATTCTTCATTTGCACTTCCTTTAATCATCAGCACATCCCAATGCTCATCTCTATCTTGGCTGCTCCATGAAGGAATGCAAAAATATCCGTCCTTTTCGGCTAATGCCATAAACTCTTTTTGTACTATTAAGGCTTTTTCGTATTCAATGTCCTGTCTTTCTCGAATAAATTCATTCATATCATTTAAATTCTACTTCAGTTACTTTTCCAGTCAAATCTAACGGCACAATTACTTCTTTCCAGTCCTTTAAATAATTGGACATCACAGGTTTTCCACCTTCTCTTTTATTTACAGCAAGTGTTATATGTGGCTTTGCATTCATTGATTCATAACCACTAACACCAACTGCCATCACCTTTTCATCAATAGCATAATCCAATACTTTTAATATAATCGTCTTACCCTCAATCATATCTCTTTTTGCCTGAGAATCTTCATCCAATGCACCCAATTTTATTGTCATGTGATGTGCAATTATTTCATATTTTTCAGGTATCATAGGTTTAAATATTTTAATCAATTTATTCCTTGATTCATCATCCAAAACAACAGCACTATATGATATATTATTCATATTTTAATTTATTTCCATTTCCAAATATATCCACCAGCAGTTTTTCTTTGATTATTACATACTTCCGATATGTGCAATATTTTTGTTATATTGGTTGCTTCACTGCATGATGAAAATTCATCTACTACATTATTATAAATATCTAACATAATTACTGGTTTTGATAATTTTATGCCAATTATTGGTTTTTTCATTCCTCTTAACTTCATTGACATTTTGTTTTTATGTGATTCAGATAATGATTTTCCAAACATTGGATTTAATTTACCCCTTCTAAGATATCCCTTTCCAAACATTGGATTACCACTGCCACATCTTTTTTTCTTTGATTCATCATTCCATTTACACCCCGCACGTGATTTACCCACTTTACAAATATTATATCCAAAATTTTTATCTATTGAATTAAATTTGGATATGTACTGTTGTTCAAGCAATAACAACTCATCAATTGTAATATTTTCAAATTTTTCAATTACTTCAAACGTAAAATTTTTAACACCATATTTATTCCATGCATTTTGTAATAATGGATTTTCGTGTTTACTATTGTTGAGCAATTTTATGTGTGTTTTAAATCTAAAATTAATCGATTTTAATGTACTACCAATATAAACCTTATTATTTATATTATTTTTTATAATGTAAATACCTGCCATTAATACGTAAATTTTGTTAATACACTATAATTTTTATCTAATGCCATTAATGCTATTTCAACTTCTTTTAAACATTCATTAATTCCACCCCCGCAAATTACTAACTTTCC
>ERZ1645192.2402-NODE-2402-length-15524-cov-5.772060_pt1 | contig 15524 bp, 15 predicted proteins | sample MGYA00575354_ERZ1645192 | MGnify/ENA primary metagenome ERZ1645192 (study PRJEB40844, sample SAMN11349763) | freshwater sediment metagenome | isolation source: river sediment | host: Sediment | place: India: Faizupur Khadar , New Delhi | collected 2017-02-21 ... | reverse complement strand
AATCAGGGTGGACTTGCCTACGTTGGACTTGCCCGCCACCGCAATTTCGGGAAAATCACCGCCCGGATGCGCGTTCATTTTGGTGATGGATTTGATAAATCTGGCTTTTTTAATCTCCATCCCTAAACCAGCGCTTCCTTCAAAACATCGTCAATCGCTTCGGCATACACCACATCCACGCGTTTTTTCAGTTCTTCGGGAAAGTCCAGAAAATCCTTCTCGTTTTCCCGCGGGATGATAATGCGGCTGATGCCTGCGCGCAAGGCCGCCAGAACTTTTTCCTTTAAACCGCCGATGGGCAGTACGCGCCCGGTCAGCGTCACTTCGCCGGTCATGGCCACACTGCTCTTCACCGCCCGCCCGGTCAGCACCGAAATCATCGCCGTCACCATGGTGACGCCCGCCGAAGGGCCGTCCTTGGGAATGGCGCCCTCGGGAATGTGGATATGGATGTCCATATCTTTATAGAAGTCTTCGTTAATCTTCAGTTCGGGTGCTTTGGCGCGGACCAGACTTAAGCCGGTCTGCGCGGATTCTTTCATCACATCGCCCATCATGCCGGTCAGTTGGAGTCTTCCGCTTCCCTTGAACACGGTAGCTTCCACGCTTAAGGTGACGCCGCCCGTAGCCGTCCAGGCCAAACCGTTCACCACGCCCACACGGTTCTTTTCGTCCACATGGTCATATTTGTATCGCGGTGCGCGTAAAAAATCATGTACCATTTCACGCGTTACCACCACCTGCTTGGCACCGGATTTGATGAGCTCGGCGGTCGCCTTACGGCAGACCGAAGCGATTTCGCGTTCCAGATTTCGAACGCCGGATTCACGCGTATACAGGTTGATAATGTCGTTCAGTGCGTCGTCTTCAAATTTGATGCGTTCCTCGGAAAGCCCGTGTGCCTTGGCCTGTTTGCCGATTAAATGCCGTTTGGCGATTTCCGCTTTCTCCTCATAGGTGTAGCTACTTAGCTGAATAATCTCCATGCGGTCCAGAAGCGGCTGCGGTATGGTCTCGGTGCTGTTGGCTGTGGTGACAAACATCACTTTGGAGAGGTCGTACGGAATATCCAGATAGTGATCTCGGAAGGACGAATTGATTTCGGGATCCAGCACTTCCAGCATAGCCGAAGCCGGGTCGCCCCGAAAATCGGATGCCATTTTGTCCACTTCGTCGAACAGGAATACGGGGTTATCTGTGCCTGCCTGCTTGATGGAGGTGATAATCCGTCCGGGTATTGCGCCGATATAGGTGCGACGGTGTCCGCGGATTTCGGCTTCATCCCGCACGCCGCCCAGCGACATGCGTACAAAATTACGGCCGATGGCGCGTGCGATGCTCCGCGCGATGGACGTTTTGCCCACGCCCGGCGGCCCCACAAAGCACAGAATCGGTCCGCGCATATCTTTTTTCATCTTAAGCACGGCGATGTATTCCACAATGCGTTCTTTTACTTTATCCAGACCATAATGGTCTTCGTCCAAAATCTTCTGCACGTTTTCGAGACTCATTTTGTCCCGCGTCACCTTGCCCCATGGCAGAGACGCAATGGCGTCCAGATAGTTTACCATCACATTGAGCTCAGGCGAATTGGCCGATGTCTTTTCCAGCTTGGAGAGTTCTTTCTCGCATTTATCACGGACTTCATTCGGCAGCTTCTTTTCATCCAATCTGTCCCGGAGGGCCTTGACTTCGCTCATCACCACGTTGTCTTCGCCGAGCTCCTTCTGGATAACCTTAATCTGCTCGCGTAAGTAGTATTCCCGCTGGGATTTATCAATTGAGCGCTTCACCGAGCGGTTGATATCGTTCTCCACGTCAATGATTTCAATCTCTTCGCCGATGATCTCTAAAAGCCGCTTAAGACGCGCCAGCGGGTCGATCATCTCCAGCAATTCCTGTTTGTTTTCGGTGCTGTATAAAATATATGACGAAATGAGATCGGTGAGTTTCTCAGAACTTTGCACTTCCTTGGCCGCGGCGACAGCGTCCGACGAAACCTTGGATGACTTTCGGGAATAACGCTCAAAAGTATCCAGCACCGCGCGAAAATATGCCTTTTCCTCTATTGAAGAGACTCCGCCGCGTTCGGTGATTACCGCAGCATCCACTTCGAAAAATTCGCTGTTCTCCAGATATTTGGATATCTGCGCGCGCGAAACTCCCTCCACCAGGACGCGGATGGTGTCGCCCGGCATTTTTAAAACCTGCTTAACGTCGCATACTGTGCCAATACTAAAGATATCCTCAGGCTTCGGGTTGTCCACGTTGATATCTTTCTGCGCCACCAGAAAGATTCGCTGGTCATCAGCCATCGCTTTTTCCAGCGCTTTGACCGATTTATCACGGCCTACATCAAAATGCAGGACCATATATGGAAAGACTACCATGCCGCGCAAGGCAATCATCGGATAAGTCTTAATCTCTCTATTTTCGTTGGCCATTTCTTCGCTTGATTTCTCCATTCGCTTGTTTCTAATAAGTCCCGTTATTATACTCTTAAGTTTGTTAAATTTTCAACCATCTTCTTACTATATTATCGCATTCAAAAAACACGATGTAAACAAAAAGACGGCGTTAATTACATTTTCCGCCGTCTTTAACAGTTCGTTAATAACTTTGCCGGTTTGCGGCGAAGCGATACTATTCTTCCATATCCTTTTTCGCTTCTTCCACAATCTTGGCTGCCAGGTTGCCCGGCACTTCATCATACCGTTCAAAGCTGACGGTGAAGGAACCTCTGCCCTGGGTCATCGAACGCAAGTCGGTCGCGTATTTCACCATTTCTGCCTGCGGTACTTCGGCTTCCACCACCTGAACGCCGTCCATGGGGTTCATGCCCAGAATACGACCTCTGCGGCGGTTCATGTCGCCGATGATGTCGCCCATGTATTCGTCAGGCACGGTGATTTTGGCTTTCAGAATGGGTTCCAGAAGCACAGGGTTGGCCGCCGCACATCCGGTTTTGTAGGCCTGATATGCCGCCATCTTAAACGCCATTTCGGAAGAATCCACCGGATGGAACTTGCCGTCGAACAATGTCGCGCGCAGGTTGACCATGGGATATCCAGCCAGAACGCCTTTGCCTAGGCTTTCTCTTAAGCCCTTTTCAACCGCGGGAATATATTGGCGCGGTACCGAACCGCCGACAATCTTATCGACAAATTCAAAATCCGGTCCATCATAAATCGGTTCAAATTCGATGAATACATCGCCGAACTGGCCGTGTCCGCCCGACTGCTTTTTATGCTTGCCTTCTGCGGTGACCTTTTTGGTAATCGATTCACGGTAGGGCAGTCTGGGTTCTTTCAGCGCGGCTTCCACATGGAATTTGTTCGCCAGCTTCTTGCAGATGATGTCGATCTGCAGTTCGCCCATACCGCTGATCAGCGTTTCCGCTGTTTCTTTTTGCACTTCAATTGAAATGGTCGGGTCTTCTTCTTCCAGTCGGTGCAGGCCTGCGAATACCTTTTCCTCTTCTCCCTGCTTCTTGGCGTCCACCGCCAGCGCGATGCTGGGAACCGGGAAGGTGATGGTTTCAAGAACGGTCTTAACCGAAGGATCGGCCAGCGTTTCGCCGGTATCGGTCAGCGTCAGCTTGGCTACCGCGCCGATATCGCCCGCGACGAGCTTTTCAACAACCAGCTGTTTTTTGCCGTCCATCACGTAGACCGTGCTGTGCTTTTCGGGTTTGCCCTTATTCGTATTGACGAGGTTGGTGTTACTGGTGATTTCGCCCTGAACGATTTTAAAGACCGACAGCTTACCCATGAACGGGTCAGCCACCGTCTTGCAGACCTTGGCCATAAAGGGTTTGGACGCGTCAATTTTGACTTCCACGTCCGTTTCGCCCTGTTTTCCTTTTAAGGGCGCCGCTTTGTCCGGGCTGGGTAAGTACGCCAGAACATTATCCAAAAATAGGTCAATGCCCATGTTCCCGGTCGCCGAGCCGATAAACACCGGAACCACGTCTCCGGCTTCAATACCCACTTTTAAGCCCTTGACGATATCTTCTTTGGTCAGCTCTTCGCCGCCAAAGAATTTTTCCATCAGCGCTTCATCATTTTCCGCGGCGTTTTCAACAATCTCACCGCGCATTTCTTCAACTTTGGCTTTCATCGCATCAGGAATCGGCATTTCAACGCTCTTTTTGCCCGAAACGTTGTATGCTTTCATTTCAATGATGTCCACAATGCCTTTGAAATCGAGGCCTTCACCGATGGGAATCTGAACCGGTGTAATCTTGACTCCGTATTTATCTTTTAGTGTGGCAAACGCTTTTTCGTAATTGACGTTTTCCTTGTCCATCTGATTCATGAAAAAGGCACGCGCCAGCCGATGTTTTTCGCAGTAATCCCAGGCTTTTTCCGCGCCGACCGACAAACCCGATTTTGCGCTGACAACGATAACCGCTGAATCGGCCATCTGATAGGCTTGTATGTTTTCACCCACAAAATCGAAGTATCCCGGGGTGTCCATCACATTTATCTTAACCTTGTTCCATTCAATCGGAGCAAATCCTGTCATTATGGATATTTTTCGTTCGATTTCTTCCGGATCGAAGTCAGTATGCGTATTCCCTTCCTCGACTTTTCCCAGCCGATCAGTCACACCCGCATCAAATAACATCGCTTCGACCAAGGATGTTTTTCCGTCCCCTCCGTGACCGACCAATGCGATGTTTCTGATGTCTGTGGTTGCATAATCCTTCATACGCCAAAAATCCTCCTTATTAAATTTTTCGTGAAAAGATATATAAAGAAAATTCTTAAAATTCAAATCGAAACGCGAAGCACATGTAGCGTTATTTTATCAGATTAAAAGGCAAAAATAAATGCTTTTTTTATTTTAGAGTAGAAAAACGCAAAAAGTTATGGCATAATGTACGTTATAGAAAAACGAGGTGAAAAAAATGTCTGATATAAGCAATTCGAATCTTCCGGAAGTTGATGGCAGCGTCAAAAAAGAGATGACTAAAGGCACCAAAATCGTTTTAGGTTTGGTTCTTGGTATTCTCACAGTTGCAGGCATCACGCTTTCCGGCGCCGTTACTATGGACGGAGCTTTCCCCAATATCAATCAAAATGTGCGGTTTATTCTCCAGTATCTTTGGGTAGGTCTGTTCGTGGTCTATATTTTTTGGTTCCGCGGTATTGAAACCAGCAAGGGTATTTCCATGAAAGCCGGCCGCATCACCTATTTAATCGTCATCGTTATTTTTCTGGTCGTCCTGGTCTTGCTGAATCTGGCCGGGCACAAACTGACAATCGCTTTTTAAAAATGCACACCACATAAAAACGCTGGGTCTCCTCAGCGTTTTTTTGATATCTTTTATATTGTTTCTTATTCCGCCCCGGGGTATATCAGAACCATTGCCATGCCCGTTTCCAGCCCAGTATAATCAATGTTCTGTTCATTCAAAAGGCCGAACACAGCGTCCTGATTTTCTTCGGTTATCACCAGCATCACGCGGAACGGCGCGGATAGCGGCTGTTCATCCTGTCCTTCGGTCAGGGCCAGCAGTGCTTCATACATCGCCTCGCTGGTGCCTTCGGTCGGATGGATGACAAACGCATTTGCGGGCAAAGGATATTCCCCCAGCAAGGGTGTCGGTGTACTGGCCGCTTCATCCGCCATACTGCTGTCGGCCGCCTCGGTATCGGCTGCACCCGCCATGGCCGGCGCGCTTTCCATCAACAGCGCTTCGGTCGGCGCGGCTTCCTTGGCCATCATGGTATTGGCACTGTCCTCACTGACGCTCGACGTCATGCTGCTTTGGGTATGCAGACCTGCGCGCAGCATACCGATGCCCACAAAGGCAATCGCTGTCACGGCCGCGACGGATGAGGCGATGCGAATCGTCCTTTTCCGCATCAGCATCTTCTCGTGCTCGGTTCTAACGCGTCTGGGCCATCTTTCGGCGAACTCTAAAAATGCCGCTTTATGCTCTAAGCGCTTGACCTGCTTCTGGGCGGCGAGCAGTCCTTTATAATAGGACTTTGCAGCGCTGTTGCTTTTTATCAGATTGGCAACGTTATCCGCGTCCGCGTCGTCCAGCAACCCGTCCATATATAGTTGTATCAGCTCTTTTGTTTTTTCGTCCATTTTTCTTCGCTAATATTCCCTTCGCCAATTAGACGCAAGATGCCGCCGTTTTGTTCCCGTCAATCAATGTTCATCTGATAAAGCCGTTTCATCAGCCGGATAAATTTCCTGTCGCCCGAAGAAAAGAAGGTGATTTTCCCTTTTTTTGTGCTGGCGGTTAAAAGTCCTTTTTCCTCCAGCACACGTTTCAGCTGGCGAACCGTTCCGCCGTTACCATCTATGACATGCCGGTTTCCATGAAAATTCTCATATAAAAACTGTTTGATTTTATTTTTCACAAACGAGTAATGCGTGCACCCTAAAACCACGGTATCCACGCGGTGTGAACTGTATGGCGCAAAGATGCACCGAATATACTCATCCATCTCTTTGGAATTGATTTTCCCTTTTTCAATCAGCGTTACCAAACCCTTGCACTGCACGTTGATGACACGCTCAGTCGCGTGCAGACGCTCCAAAAGCAGATTATACCGCGGCTGTGCCAGCGTACCCTCGGTGGCCAAAACGATGATATCCCCGTCGTACGAGGTTTCCATCGCGGGTTTCACCGCCGGTTCAATGCTGATGACCGGAATGCTGTACTGTTCGCGCATCTGACGCACCGCCACCGATGTCGCCGTATTGCATGCCATCACGATGGCTTTCACACCTTTGCTAATCAAAAAATCACCGCACGCCAGCGACAGGTCCTGAATCTCCTGCTCGGTTTTGGTACCGTAAGGCGCATTGGCGTTGTCGCCGTAGTAGATAAAATTCTCATTCGGCAGGAGTTTGACCGCCTCTTTTAGGACGCTGACGCCGCCGACGCCCGAATCAAAAAAACCGATGGGTTTACTGGAATTGCTCATGAGATACTTCAAGCCTTCTTTTACGGTAGTTGAATTTAATACGGTTATTATACCCCAGTTTTCGTATGGCTTCAATCCAACAGATAATGAATATTCGCAACGGTCAGAAATACCCAAATCGCCCGTTTTTCCCCTTGCATTGCCCCAGCGGTTATGATAAAATAACACGGTTAAATTTACAAATCAGAGGTGAAGGCATTGCCAAACATTAAATCCGCCAAGAAGCGCGTTATCGTTGAAAAGCGCAACGCACTCCGTAACAAAAGCGCGAAATCCGAAATTAAAACCGTGATTAAAAAGTTTGAAGCCGCTGTGGCCGAAGGCAAAAAAGACGACGCTGAAAAGCTCTATAAAGATGTTTCCAGCGTATTGGATTCCGCCGTTTTAAAAGGCATCATCCACAAAAATTTCGCGGCCAGAAAGAAATCCACTTTGGCTAAAACGCTGAATTCGGTTGCTTAATCTGATCCCGGATGTTTTTCGGTGAAATGAACGCACTTAGTCTAATAAGTGCTTTTATTTTTCAGCGAATTTCTCACACTGGATATCCGCCAGTTCCATCAGCTGCACCGCAAATGTGTCGGGATATTCTTCTTTATACACTACGCGCGTAATGCCTGCGTTGATGATCATTTTGGTGCAGATGACACAGGGCTGATGCGTGCAGTACAGGGTGGCCCCATCGATGGATACGCCAATTTTGGCCGCCTGGATGATTGCGTTCTGCTCGGCGTGGATGGCATAGCAGATTTCGTGCCGGGTACCCGATTCAATGCCCTGATTGATGCGGATACACTCCCCCCGTTCCTTGCAGCTTTCGATGCCGGCCGGCGCGCCGTTGTACCCCGTGGTCAGGATGCGCTTGTTCTTGACGATGATGGCGCCGACACTGCGGTTTTCCTTATAGCAGCTGGACCAGGTGGCAATCGTTTCGGTCATCTGCATAAAACGTTTATCCCATTTATCCATAAGTTTTATCCTTTATGTGATGATTTTTAGTAACTTTAAGTATACTTAAATTGTGACCATTTTGTAAAGGATTTATAAAAGCGCGCTATCCGCTGTGTTTGCACCGTTTTATCAGCAATAAGCCGAAAATAAAAGAAAATTAAAGCTATTATTCGATTCTATGATATAATCAGAAATATTAAAACTTGAAATATACGGGCGATGCCGATATATTAAGTAGTGGATTAGCACTCACTTAAATAGAGTGCTAACAAAAATTTTGACTTTATTTTTTAGGAGGTTTCATCATATTATGGCGATCAAACCATTGCTCGACCGAGTTTTGATTAAAAGTCTGGAGTCCGAAGAAACGACCAAAAGCGGTATCGTTCTTCCCGGAACCGCCAAAGAAAAGCCCCAGATCGCGGAAGTCGTTGAAGTGGGCCCGGGCGGCGTTGTGGACGGCAAAGACGTTGTTATGACGCTTAAAAAAGGCCAGACCGTGATTTATTCCAAGTATGCCGGCACCGAAGTGAAGTACGACGGACAGGAATTCATTCTGGTCCGCCAATCCGACATTCTCGCTGTTGTAGAATAATTTTTGGCTAAAGAAGGAGACGATATAAAATGGCAAAGCAATTGAAGTTTGGTGAAGACGCCAGACGCGCGCTGGAAACCGGCGTTAACGTCCTGGCCGATACCGTTAAAGTCACCCTGGGCCCCAAAGGCCGCAACGTGGTGCTTGACAAGAAATTCGGTTCCCCGCTCATCACCAATGACGGCGTGACCATCGCAAAAGAAATTGAACTGGAAGACCCGTTTGAAAACATGGGCGCCCAGCTGGTTAAAGAAGTCGCCACCAAGACCAACGACGTGGCGGGCGACGGCACCACCACCGCCACCGTTCTGGCTCAGGCGATTATCCGTGAAGGCTTAAAGAACGTGGCCGCGGGCGCCAACCCCATGGCTTTGAAAAAAGGCATCCTTCAGGCCAGCGACGTGGTTGTCGATGCACTGAAAGCCTTTTCCCAGCCCATTAAAGACACCAACGCCATCGCGCAGGTTGCCGCCATTTCGGCCGGTGACGAAGAAGTCGGCAAGCTGATTTCCGAAGCGATGGAAAAAGTCGGCAATGACGGCGTCATCACGGTTGAAGAATCCAAAACCATGAAAACCGAGCTTTCGGTTGTGGAAGGCATGCAGTTCGACCGCGGATACGCTTCGGCTTACATGGTCACCGACACCGAGAAAATGGAAGCGGTTCTGGAAAATCCGGTCATCCTGATCACCGACAAAAAGATCACCAGCATTCAGGAAATCCTGCCGGTTTTAGAGCAGGTGGTTCAGTCGGGCAGAAAGATGCTGATTATTGCCGAGGATATTGAAGGCGAAGCACTGGCGACTCTGGTCGTCAACAAGCTGCGCGGCACATTTAACTGTGTGGCCGTAAAAGCCCCCGGCTTTGGCGACAGAAGAAAAGCAATGCTGGCTGATATCGCGGTGCTGACCGGCGGTACGGTCATCTCGGAAGAAGTCGGCTTGGATCTGAAAGAAGCGACCCTCGAACAACTGGGTACCGCGCGTCAGGTCATTATCGACAAGGAAAACACCACCATCGTTGAAGGCGGCGGCTCTGAGACTGAACTGAAAAACCGAATTAAATCCATTAAGTCTCAGATTGAAGAGACCACCTCGGATTACGATAAAGAAAAATTGCAGGAACGTTTGGCCAAACTGTCGGGCGGTGTAGCGGTCATCCATGTGGGTGCAGCCACCGAAACCGAGATGAAGGAAGCCAAGCTGCGCATCGAAGACGCTTTGGCGGCCACGCGTGCGGCGGTTGAGGAAGGCATTGTTGCCGGCGGCGGCATTGCGCTGCTCAGCACCATCCCCACCTTACGCAAGGCGATCGATAAAGCATCGGGCGACGTTTTGACCGGCATGCAGATTGTCTTACGCGCGATTGAAGAGCCCTTACGCCAGATTGCGGCCAACGCGGGCGTTGAAGGCAGTGTCATCGTCAACCAGATTCTTTCTCAGAAGGATTTAGCCTACGGATACGACGTGTCGACTGATAAATACGTCAATATGATTGAAACGGGCATTATCGACCCGACCAAGGTCACCCGTTCTGCTCTGCAGAACGCGGCATCTATCGCGGCCCTGCTGCTCACCACCGAGCGCATTGTGACGGATATCCCCAAAGAGGAACCGCCCATGCCTGCAGGCGGCGGCATGCCTGGAATGTATTAATAAGAACTGACAAAAAACGGGAGCCATTCTCCCGTTTTTTTGTTTGTTTACATTTTGTTCATTTTTGATTAATAGATTATCCAACTGATTTCTGCATAATGATTTTATAGAATTGTGGGGAAAAGCAGAGTGTACGCACGAAAATCGAAAGAAAACCAGCAAAAGCAATTGAATTTGTGGTTTGTGGCCACCCTTTTTTTGTGTCTCATTGTGCTGGTTTTATCCGCTTTCGTGTACTATGTCATCATTCCCGCCAAGCAGAAAGTAGGCCTTAACGCCTTTTTTGACGAGAACGGTTCTTCCAAGGCGTCTCATCTAGTTTGTGTTGAAGAGGACATGACGCTGGCCGAAATCGCCGAACGAACCGATTTGACTTATGAACAGCTATATGAAGTGATGAACATCCCCGAAGGAACCGATCCAAAAACCACACTGGCTGAGCTTTTCGATACATACAAAGAAGAGGCCGAAGGTTTAGACCAATAAAACATTTGCACATAAAAAAACCGCTCATCTCAGGATAAGCGGTTTTATTTTTCTTGTTTTAATGGGATGCCGTTTTCACATTGGCTTCATGTTCAGCATCGGTCATATTCAGTACATCGGTGGTGGATCCCGAAAAGAACAGGCACAGGTAGCCGGTCATGCCGTTGTCTTCGGCAGTCGCCGCATCCGGATTGGCAGGGTCAACCGTGACAGTCGGCTCTTCGCCGTGAACATAACCGAAGAGAGATGCCGCGTAGCTGTTTTCTCCGATGGTGACCACGCACGGACGCTTTTCATAGGTCAGCCTTCCGGCTTTCAGATATTCTACTTCGGTATCATCCTTGGTAAACATATCGATGAATTTGGCGGTGTCTTTTTTTGTCACGGGTTCGACATGCGCATGTCCTTCCCCGCCCACGCGTTTAATCGTGAATTCGATGTTGGTATGACAATCCAATATGGTTGCAGTGGTTCCCACAGGAAATGCCGCATCCACAACCGACCAACTGATACCGTCGCCAAGATGTGTGATGTTTTCGTCAGAATCACCATAGATGACGATATCGCTTTTCGTTTTGGAACGAACCAGACCGTTCCCAAACAGCGCGTCAAAATTGGACGGATCCACCTGACCATCACCGTCAAATCCGTTGTTGAGTTCAAACTGCTTCATCGCGTAGACCGAGATGTTGCCGAATTTTCCGGTCGGGCGGTATGCCAGATAGTTCAGGTCAATCAGACGCATCTGTACCATCATCGCGTCTATGGAAACGACATCCTTCTTTACGACGGTATACCCTTCGGGCACCGCAAAACCGATGACCGGTGCAAGCACCAGCACCACCAGCAACAGTACAACTGTCAATCTAGAAAACTTCATCATTAACCTCATGTTTGTGTTCGATAAAAATGCTTCTTTTTTCCGAAATATTCTATCACATCCCATATGCTTTGTATAGTTCCAGTCAGTTTTGTTCACAGAGTGTCCATGGTTTTAAAAAGCGCGATTTTTCAGGATTCGCCGTTTCTATCTTACCATTGTTTGGCTTATCGTGTATAATGTTCGTATGCCGACAGTCACTGATATCACAGCACAGCAGAAAAAAAAAGACCGCTATAACATCTATCTCGACGATGAATATGCGGGTTCATTGAACGCTGAAGAGATGGTCCTCTCGGGGATCAAAATCGGTCTTGCCATTTCTCTTGAAGCTTTCAGCGAGATTTTGCGGCGGGATAATGAAAAATACGCGTTTAATCAGGCCATCAAATATATTTCGCTGAAACGGCGCACCGTATTTGAGACCAGGACGCATCTGCTGGATAAAAATCTTGATGAAGCGATTGTGGATTCCGCGATTCAAAAAGTGCTGGATTACGGCTATTTGAACGATTCGGATTACGCGAAGGAGTTTGTCGCGTATTATATCAACGCCGAAAAGTACGGTCGGCTGACCGTGGCGTATAAGCTGAAAACCAAAGGCATCGATGAAGACACCATTGAACAGGCGATGTCGGCGTTCAGCGAAGAGCTTGAAACCGCAATCGCCAAAAAGCAGGCGGAAAAGCTGAAGAAAACAACCATCGGGCTTTCGCCTTATGAACGAAAAGGTAAAATCAGTCGCGCACTATCTGCCAAAGGATTTGGATACGATATCATTTCGGCGATGTTTTCATCAGAGGATGACGAATGAGAGAAAGAATTTTTACCCAATTATATTTACAAAAAGGCGAATTCGTTTCGGGCGAGGCTTTAAGCGAAAGGCTCAATATCACGCGGTCGGCTGTCTCCAAGCATATTGCGGCCTTGCGCGCGGACGGCGCCGAAATCGAATCCGTCCAGCACAAAGGGCATCGCTTAATTGCCTGCCCCAATCGCCTGCGCGGGCCCTATACTCTGCCGTTGTTAAATAGCAGCCGATATATCAGCGATTTTCTCTGGTATGATTCCATCGGCTCCACCAACGATGTCTTAAAGGAAAAGGGCGATGGGCTGAACGAGATAGCCATCTGCGCCAGCGAGGAGCAGACCGGCGGCAAAGGCCGCCGCGGACGCAACTGGGTTTCCGGCAAGCATCAGGGCATCTATGTATCGTTTCTTTTTAAGCCCAGTATTGCGACATCCGACGCGTTTAAAATCACCATTCTGGCTGCCGTGGCACAGGTGCGCGCCATCCGCGCCGTCACCGGTCTGTCCGCCGAAATCAAATGGCCGAACGATGTTCTGATATCCGGGAAAAAAATCAGCGGCACACTGACCGAGCTTTCGGCCGATTTTGACGGCATCCATCATATCGTCTGCGGTATCGGTATCAACGTGAACCAAACGGTATCGGATTTCAGCGACGATCTGAAACAAAAAGCCACTTCGATTCGTGCTGTTCTGGGCGCTCCTGTCGATCGGCTTCAGCTTTTTGCCGCTTTCATTGACGCCATGATTGATTTCTATAATCAATTTAAAGATGCGGGTCTATCGTCTTTTTTAAAAGAATATACCGACGCCAGCGCATGTCTTAACCAGAGGGTTTCCATTATTAGCGAAAAGAACACCATAAGCGGGATTGTCGTCGGTTTTGATGAAAACGGGATGCTCCTGCTCGACACCGGAACCGAAGTTAAGCGCATCATGGCCGGCGAAGTTTCCCTTCGAGGAGAAAATGGCTATGTATAACAGCGAACTAAAAATCAAGGATATCAAAATCGGGCATTACTCTGACCCCGAAAACGGCACAGGCACCACGGTGATTCTGGCCGAAAAAGGCGCGGTTTGCGGTGTTTCGGTGCGCGGCTCGGCACCCGGCACGCGTGAGACCGACCTGGCCGACCCGAAAAATGCGGTGGAAAAAGCCAACGCGGTGCTGCTGACGGGCGGTTCGGCTTTTGGGCTGGACGCCGCTTCGGGCGTCATGCAGTTTCTTGAAGCCAAAAAAAGCGGCTTTAAAACCGCCGATGCGGTTGTGCCCATCGTTCTCGGCGCGGTGCTCTACGACCTCGGTTATAAAAACGCTAAGGTTCGCCCAGATGCCGAATTCGGCCGTTTGGCGTGTGAAAACGCGCGGTATGACAACAACGAAATGGGCAGCATCGGCGCAGGAACCGGTGCCACCTGCGGCAAGATTCTGGGCAAAAAAAAGATGTCCAAGTCTGGTCTGGGTATTGCGACCGTGGGTCTTGGCGGCGGGGTGTATGTGTCCGCGGTCTTTGCGGCCAACCCGCTCGGCGACATCTACGACTACAAATCCAACACGCTGATTTCAGGGCTTTCCTCCCCCACCACCAACCAGATATTTTTAGAAGGTCTGGGTGCACTGATGAAAGCCGGAAAAGGCGAGAACACGACGATTGGATGCGTCTTCACCAACGCCAGGATGACCAAAGCACAGGCAAATAAACTGGCCGATATCGCGCATGACGGTATCGCGCTGGCCGTACGTCCCTGCCACACCATGTACGATGGCGATACAGTCTTTGCGCTGTCCACCGACAAGCTCCCCTGCCTGTTCGACCGCGTTCTGGCCGCTGGCGTGGAAGCCGCAGGCATGGCCATCGCCAATGCGGCCTATTCGGCCAAAGAAAGCTAAAATATGATTATCGGCACGGGCATTGACCTCATTGAAATATCGCGCATTGAAAAAGCCGCAAAATCGGCCGCTTTTCTGAACCGGATTTTTTCCGAGAATGAGCGCGCTCTGTTTTCCGAACGCGGTTTTCGCGCTTCGACCATCGCTGACAATTTTGCCGCCAAGGAGGCCGTCATGAAAGCTTTCGGGTGCGGTTTTTCCAGCGGACTGTATCGAGATATCGAAATTCTGCGTGAAGAAAGCGGCGCGCCATATGTGGTTCTAAAAAATTCAGCTCTTGATAAATTTGCCGCCGTAAACGGCAAGACGATTCACCTCTCCATCACCAACATTAAAGATTTGGTTCTGGCTCAGGTGATTCTTGAAAGCGAGTCAATATGCGGGTATTAAAATCCGATGAAATGCGTCGGCTGGATGCTTATATGATGGCGCAGAACGGTATCCCAGGGCTGGTGCTGATGGAAAACGCGGCGTATGGGGTTTTTGAAGTTTGCCGCGATATTTTTCAGCCGGAAGACGGAACGGCACATGTTTTCTGCGGCGTCGGCAACAATGGCGGTGACGGTTTCGCTGTGGCGCGAATTTTAATCGCCAACGGCTATACCGTAAAAGTCTATCTGGCCGGAAAACCCGAAACCCTGAAAGGCGACGCCAAAATCAACGCCGACTATTTCGTTAAAACCAATCAGATTCATTTCATTGATTCCGAGCCCATCAATATCAGCTTCTCGCAATACGATATCATCATTGACGCTCTGTTCGGCATCGGTCTTTCCCGAAACGTCGAGGGCGTGTTTAAAGCAGCCATTACGGCGATGAACGCCGCATCCTGCCCGATTATCGCGGTGGATATTCCTTCGGGTATAAACGCCGATTCCGGCACTGTGATGGGCACTGCCGTCATGGCGACCCACACTGTCACCTTTCAGCATTTAAAACCCGCGCATCTCCTTCATCCCGGCAAAGACTACTGCGGCAAAATCAGTCTTCAGAAAATCGGCATCGAAGACGGCTTCATTTTTAATTCAGATATTCAGGCCGCCAGCCGTACGCTCTGCCCGCTCTCTTTGTCCAAACGAAACCCGAATTCTCATAAAGGCACCTATGGCACGCTCGGTCTGGTGGTGTCATCGGACGATATGTTTGGCGCGGGATTCATGTGCGCTAAGGCCGCCTTAAAAAGCGGCGTGGGATTGCTTCACCTGTTTGTGCCGCAGGGCAAGAAGGATATGTTCGCCGTCGCTTTTCCCGAAGCCATTATTCATTCGCAGGAAGATTTTCTATCCAATGAATATAAACTCAC
>ERZ1645192.2401-NODE-2401-length-15524-cov-6.987523_pt1 | contig 15524 bp, 14 predicted proteins | sample MGYA00575354_ERZ1645192 | MGnify/ENA primary metagenome ERZ1645192 (study PRJEB40844, sample SAMN11349763) | freshwater sediment metagenome | isolation source: river sediment | host: Sediment | place: India: Faizupur Khadar , New Delhi | collected 2017-02-21 ... | reverse complement strand
GAAGTCGTCCGCATCTGCACGGTCTATGCCCAGAAAGGCATGTGGAACATCTTCATCGTGATCTTCTGCTTCGCCCTGGCGCTCCCGTTCTTCAATCCCTACTTCTTCATCGGCTACCTGATCGCCATCGCCTTCTTCGGCTTGTTCCAGGCCATCTTCATGGCCAACGCCGGCGGCGCATGGGATAACGCCAAGAAGATCGTCGAAGTGGACCTCCGCCAGAAGGGCACAGACCTCCACGCCGCCACTGTCGTCGGCGACACCGTGGGCGATCCTTTCAAGGACACCTCATCGGTTGCCCTCAACCCGGTCATCAAATTCACCACGCTGTTCGGCCTGCTGGCCGTCGAAATCGCGGTCACGATGCAGAACCAGGGCCTGAAAACCGGCATCGGCGTGGTCTTCTTCCTGATCGCACTCATCTTCGTTTACCGCTCGTTCTACGGAATGCGCATTCCGGAAGACAAGTAACCGAAACGGATGTTTTCACCGCCCGCCGGGATTCCCGGCGGGCGTTTTTGTTAAGGACCGGTCCCCGGCAGCACACCATGTTCTCTTTTACACTTACATCGCCCATGGAACCTGCTATAAGGCAACCCCATGGTTAATGTGGAGAGTATAAAGCAATTTTTCGCGCGCCCGGACCGGCTGTCCTATGCGTTCATGCTGCTGCTCGTAATCGCCACGGCATGGCTGCACCTCTCGGTGCTCCTGGTCGCCGCCCTCTTCTCATACCTGCTGCTCTCCTCCCTGACGTTCGGTAACAGGCTCCCAAAGTATCTCGCATTGCTGCTCTTCCTGACCATCCTCACCGGGTTGTCTTTCGGCGTGTGGGTGCTCATGCGCCATACGGTCGCGGTCTTTCCAGGCATCGCCGATAAGGCAATCCCCACCATCATCGAGTGGTCCAGAACCTACAACATGGATGTTCCATTCACGGATTTCGAGAGTCTCCGTGAGACCATCGTCGAAGGCGCCGCAAGCCAGATGCGGCATCTCGGCAGTTTCGCCCACGCCTTGCAGGAGGTGGGAACAAAACTCCTCTATCTCGTTGGGGGAATCGTCGTGGCTGTCAGCCTGTTCCTCAATTCACGCTTCGAGCTCGGACGCGAGCCCGACGTCAAACCCAATAACTTCTATTCGGTCGCCGGCGAGCACCTCGGCACGCGCTTCCGCAGGTTCTACGAGAGTTTTTCCAGGGTGTTCGGCGCACAGATCCTCATCTCTCTGATCAATTCCGCCCTCACCGGAATCTTTGCCGTAACGGTCGGCCTTCCTTACGCGCTTCTGGTAGTCGGCATCACCTTCCTCTGCGGCCTGCTCCCCGTCATCGGAAACCTCATCAGCAACACCATTATCGTCTTCATTGGCTTCACTGTGTCTCCAGGCATGGCTCTCTCCGCCCTGATCTTTCTCATCGTCATTCACAAGCTGGAATATTTTCTCAATAGCAAGATCATCGGACGCCGCATCCGCAATCCGCTCTGGATGACGCTCATCGGAATCGTCGTCGGCGAAAGGCTCATGGGTGTCTCCGGCATTATTCTCGCCCCCGTGATCCTCCATTATCTCAAGAAAGAAGCTTCCAGCTTCGAGGTGCCCCCGGAGACCAATACACCGGCTTCACACGAAATCTGACCCTGCCACCGCCGCGCCTGTCATCCCTTGCGGCTCCCGCAGGCCTCTCGACAGACCCCCGCCTCTCTCTTACCATAGTTGCATGGCTGAAGCTGTCGAGGCGCTGCCCGGCACAGGGCTCGAGCAGGAGGAAAAGAGCAGAACGGACAGGGACCCGGGGTATCTCGTGATCTGTTGGAACGACCCGGTAAACCTCATGGATTACGTAACTCTTGTTTTCCGGAAGGTGTTCGGCTGGAATCACGAAAAGGCCCGCTATCACATGCTCCAGGTGCATGAACAGGGCAAGAGTGTTCTGACGCGCGAAAGCATGGAAAAAGCCGAGCATTACGTGCATCAACTTCAGAAGTTCACGCTGCACGCCACGATGGAGAAGGACCAATGAGGCTCCTCCGGAAAAAGGATGGCTCTTTCGAAGCCCGCTTCTCGAAACCGGATTGGAATTGCTTTCTGACAATCCTCAATTTGTACCCGCGGGTTCCCCAGACCCATCATAAGCTCAGTCGCCATCCGGACAACGACTCCAGGCTCCCAGGCTGTCAGGCGTTGCTGGATGAGGCCCTCGCCGAGCAGCGCGCCACCAATAAAAAAGCCATCCTTCGGATGTTCTCGGACCCCAACCGGCTGGCATTGTCCGAACGCGGCTTTTCCCTGCGCCTGGACTCCTCAGACATCCTCTGCCTCCTTCAGGTGCTCAACGACATACGGGTCGGATGCTGGGTTGCGCTCGGTTCGCCGGAGGACATCGACATCCCGGAATCCGACGAACAACAGCAGGTCTTTTACAGCATGGAACTCGCAGGCCACTACGAGGCGGTTCTTATCGACGCGTTGTAAACCGGCATTTGATCATGGCAGCACAGCCCAAATACGTGGGCAACCACCTCTGGTTTCCCGATCCCGATCTGGCCGACCCCGAAGGCCTCGTCGCCTTTGGTGGTGAAATGACGGTTTCCCGCCTGCTCCTGGCTTACAGCACCGGGGTTTTTCCGTGGACGGCGGATCCCGTCACCTGGTGGTCCCCGGACCCGCGCGCAATCATCGAACTGGACGAATTGCACGTCCCCCGCAGCCTCGCCAAGGTCCTGAATCGCGGGCGGTTCAGCGTCACAATCAACAAGGCCTTCGTCGAGGTCATGCACGGTTGCGCCGAGCCGGCCCGGGGCCGGGGCGAAACCTGGATCTCGCCGGAATTCCTGCAGGCCTACCACCGATTGCACATCGCAGGGCATGCGCACAGCCTGGAGTGCTGGACCGACAACCAGCTCGCAGGAGGAATCTACGGCGTCGCCATCGGCGGCTTCTTCGCCGGTGAATCCATGTTTCACCGCGTCAGTGACGCCTCAAAAGTCGCGCTTTATCACCTTGTCTGCCACCTGCGCGAGCGCGGGTTCGAGCTGTTCGATATCCAGATGCTGACCCCGGTTACAAAGGCTTTGGGTGGACGTAACATCCCCCGCACGGATTACCTCGCAAGGCTCAAAAAAGCCATCGCAGCACCCGGCAGGTTTTAGCAGCCCGCGCTACGCTTGTTCACGATCCCGTTCCAGATCCGCTGGCCCCGGAACCCGTGGACGACGGCCCGAACATCTGCACCAGCCGCTGCTCCCGATATGAAAAAATCCGGTGGAGATCGCGACGCACAAACAGCCAATCCATCAGCCACCCGCCCTTGGGCCGGTAAAGCACTTCGTCCCCGCACAGGGTCCCCCCGTCACGCTCCACAAAGGTGTGATGGTGACGCCACACGCTGTAGGGTCCGCGCAGTTGTATGTCCGTGAAATGGTCCGGCGGATTCCACTCCGCAATTTCTGTGCGCCAGCGAATCGGAAAACCGTGAACGGTGATGCGATAATCAATCAGAAGCCCCACTCTCATCTGCAGCGCACCCGGGGTCAGCACCTCGAATTTGAGCCAGTCCGGCGTGATGGTTTGAAGATTCCGCGCCTCGGAAAAAAATGCAAACACCTCCGCCCGGGGCCGGGGCAACCAAATCTCTCGCTTTAATAGGAAGGTTTTCATTTCAAATCTGCCGCGAACAGCGCTTCCTTCAAAATCTTAACGCGGCGCAGGATATTGTCAGCTCTTTCCGCATCGTCATTTCCGGATCTTCTCCGTCAACAGTAAGGTCAAATCAAGCCTGTCATCGTCCCGGCATCCCCACGCTTCCGTTGCAACGGCCAGCAGTTTGTCGATCTGCCGGATAAAGGTTATTCTTGGACATGAGTTTGGAAGACCATCTGGGCGACATTCTGCGCAAAGCCAGGGCCATGTCAGGGCTCTCCGCCGCCGCGGCGGCCCGGGCGGCAGGAATCACAGACGAAGACCTCGCCGCGCTCGAAGGTTCCGGCATGGTCCGCGGCCATCCGAACCTGACAGCGCTAGCCGCCGCTCTCGGCCTCGATGGCGCCAAGCTCCACAAGATCGCTGCCGGCTGGCTGCCCGCGCATCAGGATTTGTCCCATTGGCGCGAGCTGCGGCGCATTACCACGGATAACGGCATGGCGGTCAATTGCTACATGGCCTGGGATCCTTCAACGCGGGAAGCCGCTGTGTTCGACACCGGCTGGTCCGCCACCCCGATTCTCGAGCTTCTCTCCACCCATAAACTCAACCTCCGTTACATCTTCATCACGCACACCCACAACGATCACATTGCGTGCCTCCACGATTTGCAACGGCGTTGCCCCTCGGCGCAGGTATATTCCGGCGGCAGCCCGGCGCCAGGTGATCCGTGGCAGCTCGGCCCGTTGCGCATCTCCAACCGCAACACGCCGGGCCATTCCAGTGATGGGGTTACGTTCATCGCAGACAACTGGCCAGGGGGCGCTCCCGCCGTGGCAATCGTTGGTGATGCGATCTTCGCCGGGTCCATGGGCCGGGGAAATGTCTCCTGGTCTCTTGCCCGGCAGAAGGTGCGGGAAGAGATATTGACGTTGCCGGCCAATACGTTGATCTGTCCCGGCCACGGCCCTCTAACGACAGTCGCAGAGGAAAAGGCGCACAACCCGTTCTTCTGAATCCTCAACCGGATTGATGAGAGGCTGGACTTCCCGGATACCGTCGTGCGCACGTTCAACGACGGCAGGCCGCGCCCCCTCTTACTTCCCAAGCGGCACAAGATCTACACGACGAAACTCCACCTCGGCGCCCTCGGCCTGGAGCGCAATCTTCCCGCGATCCGTGGTCGCATTAAAACCGTCGTTCACCAGGTCGCCATTCACCCAGACCTTGATCGTCTGCCCCACACATTCGATGCGCATGTGGTTCCACTCCCCCGGCGGCTTCTCTGAACCATCGGTCAGGTTTTGGATGCGGCGGTTTTGCCCTTCCCTGCCACCCCATTTCTCCCTTGGACCACGCCGCTTCTCCATGTCGGGCACCTCGATGTCCTCGTAAATCGCCCAGAAATCACCGGCATTCCCGGACTGCATCTGCACCTCGATGGATTGCGGAAACATGTTGCCCATCACGCGCAGCCTGGAGGCGTGCACAAGCACACCGCAGTTGCCGGGCTTTCCGGGAAACCGATACTCCACATCCAAACAGTAATTCGAATACTCCCTGTCCGTGATCAGATGCCCGGGAGGACTCCCAAGACTCACAAGCACGTTGCTCCGCACGACGAATGGAGAGCGAATGCTCTGGTTCTTGTCCGCTGCCGGAATGTCGGCCACCCAGCCCGAGAGATCATCGCCGTTAAAAAGCCTCGTCACGCTCTCCCCGGCAAACCCGGAGCAGGCGCATGCGATCACGGCGACAACGATGATTCTCTGCATTCTTAACTGTAGCACAAGGCCGCCCGCCACGCATCCCATGCACTCCTGTATTCTTTCCCGCGCGTTCGGTCGGCGCCATTAGTGATATTCGAACTTGTCATCTCACGCATTACTGGCGAGGACTGAAGGCCCGATGTTGTTACAGCCCGACCGCCCGGCGCATCGGGTCGGGCTGGGCTGAAATTCACTGCTCTCCCCGCGTGGGTCGCTCCGTTTCGTCTTGACTCTCCGCATAGCCTTGTTATTCTCAACATGTTAAGAGCCTCTGCTGACCATTATTTATGAAGTGCCCACGACTCATCCCTATCATTATCATCGCCGCTGCATCAATCGCCGCATCCCACGCTGTTCTGCCCTCATACACCGCTTATGATCTCGGCCGCGGACAGGCATTCGCCGTTAATTCCAGCGGCACGGTGGTGGGTACTCGTCATGATTCAAACATGGGATCCCACGCGTTTAGTTTTTACGCCGGAAAGATGACGGATCTTGGATCTTTAGGCGGCGATTCGAGCAGCGCCCTGCACATTAATGACGCCGGTGACATTGTGGGCGCCAGCTCGACCATCAGCGGCGGTTACTACCACGGATTCCTCCACCGCAACGGAACGATGATGGATATCGGAACTTTGGGACGCGTCACCTATGCGAGAGGCATCAACAGCGCAGGAACCATTGTAGGAGAGAGTCAGTTGAACGCACCCTACTACCCGACGCACGCGTTCGCCTACAAAGCCGGCGCGATCACCGACCTTGGCACGCTTGGCGGCCTCTATAGCAGCGCGACCGCCATCAACTCCGCCGGGGTTATCGTGGGCCATGCCGAAACACCCGGTTCAACCCGCGCGTTTCGGTACGACAACGGCGTCATGAAGGATCTGGGCAGTTTCAGTAGCGGCCCGAGCTACGCGTGTGCTATCAACGATGCTGGTACAATCGTCGGCTATAGTTTTACCAGCCAGGGCTACTACCACGCTTTCCGCTACGTGAACGGCGTCATGCAGGATCTGGGCGCCCTGCGCGGCGGCTCCAGCGAAGCCTATGGCATCAACTCGTCCGGCGTCATCGTCGGTGCCTCCGATGCCCTGGGTAGCAGCGGTTGGACACGTCATGCGGTTGTTTACATGAATGGATCGGTGATAGATCTGGCTCCTTATCTCGCCAGCGCGGGCTTTGCAGGACTAAGCGTGGCCCGCGACATCAATGATAACGGCGACATCGTCGGCTATGCTGCAGACTCCGGCGGATACCTGCACGCGTTTCTGTTGTCGGTGCCGGAACCATCAACACCCGCGTTGCTGCTGCTGGGCGCCGTTATCTGCTACAGGCGCCGCCGGGCGAACGTCCCGGTCGAATGTCGTCACGCATCTTTGATCTGAGCAGCCCGGCCCCGCTGGAGCAACACGGTATTATAGAATCAGGACCACAATACATTTCGCGCCGGACGGCCGTGAACCATCGAGATCTCTGCTCCCTGACGTTTGTTCTCACATTTGCTTTTGTGCGTCCAGGCTCTGAGGCGCTTCTTGTCGCGGACTTCTTCCCACCATAGCTTCAGCCTCATAGACATCATCACGCGGCGATTTGGAAACCCCGCGCCACATCGCACCTTTAGGGTTGACCCCGCCGTCATACCCAAGCAAAGTTTTCGAAGCTGTTATCCATTCAAACTCAGACGATTTATGAAAGACCAACTTACGCGTCGCCAGTTCATTCGCTCCACCTCCGCAGCAAGCGCGGGCGTCACCGTTGCCGCCTCGATAGGGGGGATTCACCTGTTCGCAGCCGAAACAGCCGATAAACCCGCCAAGCTCGGGGGCAAGCCCGCCTGCACCACGAAGTTCCCACGCTGGCCCGTGTATGACGACACCGAGCGAAATGCCCTTCGGGAAACGCTCGAAAGCAACGGGTGGTTCCGCGGCAACGGCTCCAGGGTGGCCAAATTCGAGGAGGCCTATGCCAAAGCAACCGGCGCAAAGCATTGCCTCGCCGCCGCCAGCGGCACAGCAGCCCTGTCCACCGTTATGGGCGCGCTGGACATCGGTCCCGGCGATGAGGTCATCATTCCCCCATACACCTTCGTGGCCACCTACAATGTGATCACGCTGAACTATGGTTTGCCGATTTTTGCGGATGTGGATTTGGAAAGTTTCCAGATAGATCCTAAACAAATCTCGGCCACGATCACGAAAAGCACCGCGGCCATCATGCCGGTTCATATCGGCGGCTCTCCCGCCGACATGGACGCCATCCTCAGGATCGGCAAGGAAAAGAATCTGCCCGTCATCGAGGATGCCTGCCAGGCGCACATGGCCGAGTGGCAGGGCAAGAAGATAGGCACCCTTGGTCTGGCCGGCTGCTTCAGCTTCCAGGCGAGCAAAAACCTCAACTCGGGCGAAGGCGGCGCCGTCCTGACCAATGACGACAACTTCGCCGAGACCTGCTACGTCTTCCACAACCAGGGCCGGGGCCGGCAGGTAAAAGGGTACAATTTCACCTACTCGGGAACCCGCGGCTCAAACCTGCGCCTCTCCGAATTCCAGGCCAGCATCCTGACCGCTCAAATGACACGGCTCGAGGAGCAGACAAAAAGACGCAATGAAAACGCGGCTTACCTCTCGAAAATGCTCTCGGAAATCCCAGGCATCCACCCCGCCAAACTTTACGACGGCGTCACCCGCAGCGCGTTCCACCTCTACATGTTCCGCTACGATGCCGCCCGGTTCAACGGGCTTGATCGCTCCCGCTTCCTCGCCGCGCTCTCGGCTGAAGGCGTCCCCTGCTCGGTTGGCTACGGCGTCATGAACACGGACGAATACGTCACCGGCCTGGCCAAAAACAGGCATTACCTCAAGATCTACGGCGAGAAACGGATGAAGGAGTGGCTCGAGCAAAACAAGCAATGCTTACAGAACGAAAAGCTCTGCCAGCAGGCCGTTTGGTTCACCCAAACCATGCTGCTCGCGGATCGCTCAGCCATGGAGCAAATCGCCGCCGCCATCCACAGAATCAGCAAGAACTCCGCCGCTCTCGCAAAAGCTTAACCAAAACAATCCATCAGGAATACATTATGATCAGACACCTGACCCTCGCGGCCACTGCGCTGGCCATCGTCTTGACAACGTCCAACACAAACTCAGCCCAGTCGCAGGCCTCAGGCCTCAAGGTGCCGGATGGCAACAGTTACTCGGGCAAGAAAATCAAAGCCAGCACCTACGACTCCGGCTTTGCCCTCGGTCACGACAGCTACAACGCCATGGGCACGGGCAGCGACGGCAGAATCTACTACGTGCTCAGCTCCGAAAACATTGACCAGGGCGCGCGCATGTTCCGGTTCGACCCCAAATCCCGGAAGATTGACATGGTCGGCGACATCACGGAAGCCTGTGGTGAGAAGGGGCTCAAGGCCATTCCCCAGGGCAAAAGCCACGTGAATTTCGTCGAAACCGGCGGCAAACTTTACTTCGCCACTCATGTCGGCGTTTACAGCATCGTGGAGGGCAAGGAAATGATGGGCATCCCCCCGGAAGGCTATAAATCCTATCCCGGCGGACACCTCCTTTCCTACGACATCAAGAGCGGCAAGTTCGAGGATTACGGCATCGCTCCAAACAAAGAAGGTGTCCTCACGTTCAACATGGACACCAAACGCGGACGCATGTTCGCTCTCACCTGGCCTAGCGGCATCTTCTACCGTTACGATCTCGCCACTCGAAATCAAAAGAGCTTCGGCAAAATGTGCGCCGAAGGCGAAGACGGCGTGGGCCCGACGTACCGGACGGTTTGCCGCTCAATCGCGGTGGATTTGGATGATGGCTCCGCTTACTTCACCACGTCCGAAGGCACAATCCTTCGTTACGATGCAAAGTCCGACAGTGTCGTCACCGTTCCAGGCGAGGATATGAAGAAGGATTACTTCGGCCTGTATGATCCCACCTCGCCAGGCCACATGGGCTACAACTGGCGGCAGGCCATCTGGCGCGCCAGGGACAAGAAGATCTATGCCGTGCATGGAAACTCCGGTTACCTGTTCCGGTTTGATCCGAAGGCGCCTCGCATCGAGGTGCTCGACCGGATCACCTCCGAACCCTCGAAGCGCTCGGGCATGTTCGACCAGTTCAGCTATGGATACCTCGGATTCGGGATTGGCCCGGACAACAAAACCATCCATTACCTGACAGGCGCGCCAATCTATGTGGATGGCAAGCGCCTCGCCGGGAAATCCAGCACCGCCATGGGCGAGGCAAAGGGGCTGGAAAACCTCCACCTGATTACTTACGACATCGAGAAAAACCGCTACAAAGATCACGGGGCTGTCTTCTACCCGGATGGACAGCGCCCGCTATACGTCAACGCCATCACGATCGGGCGCGACGGCATGGTTTATACACTCCCGCGCATCACCGAAAACGGAAAGACGCGCTCGGACCTCGTCGCGTTCCCGGGCCCGCTAAAGTGAGGGGCTCGAGGTCAGTTTCAGTCCGATAATCGAGACGAGCAGCATTGTCAGAAATAGAATTCGGGCGGCCGTGACGGGTTCGTGAAAAAGAACGATCCCCAGCACAGCCGCCCCCAACGCCCCAATCCCCACCCACACGGCGTACGCCGTCCCGATCGGCAGCGTGCGCACCGCGATCGCCAGCAGAATCATGCTCCCCACGATCGCAGCCGACACAACGATCGAGGGTACCAGCCGCGTGAACCCTTCCGTGTATTTCAAACCCACAGCCCACGTCACCTCCAGCAAACCCGCAAAAAACAGAATAATCCACGCCATGCCACAGGTTCATACGAAAATTCGCCGCGCGCAACAACGACGCTGCGGCGGCTGCAACGGACCGGTGTGCCCCGGATCACTCCCTGGCTGAAGCCCGTCCGGCGCTTCCCATTCTGCCCGTCCGTTTTGCATCCTCGCGAATTTCGGGCTATATTGTTGTTTAATAGTTTGAACGGTAAGAATCAGGAATAAGGAAGAATGAAATCAGCAAAGAAATCTCAGCGCGCTTCGAACTCAAACGCTATGAAAAAAGATAATCGTCTCACAGATCTCTTGAACCTCGTCCTCGCGGACTCCTACACCCTGATGGGTCTGACGCACCAGGCTCATTGGAACGTGGAAGGCTCGGACTTTTTTGCTCTGCACCAGGCTTTCCAGGATCAGTACGAAAACCTTTTCCAGGCCATTGACGAAATCGCCGAGCGCATCCGCGCGCTCGACAGCTTCGCCGCTGGCGGCCTGAGCAAACTGGCGGGCATGGCCGGCATGAAGGAATTCACGGCCCGGCCGTCGCAGCGGGATTACGTCGAAGGTCTCGTGAGCGCACACCAGAAGCTGCTTGAGGATCTCGTCCGCTCCCAGGAACTCTCGGGCCAGCTCAATGACATGGAAACGCAGGATCTCATGACCGAGCGTATAGCGTGGCATCAAAAAACTCTGTGGATGCTCAAGAGCTACTTGAAGTAATTCCACCCCTCGCTGGCTGATCTTTAAAGTTCCCCGGGGCGCGCCCTGCAGATTCTTGCAGGACCACCCCGGTTGCGTATCCTCCGGGTTCAGCTTCCGGCTCCGGGCTGCGACGCCGCCTCAGGGCTTAGTGCCGTCTCTCGTTTGCCAAGCCTCAAATCGTCCAGCAGTGAGTAAGCAACGGGTGTCACCACCAGCGTCAGCAGCAGGCAGAGCGTCTGGCCGCCAATCACCACGATGGCCACCGCGCGGCGCTCCTCAGCCCCCGGACCGGTGCCCAACGCCAGCGGCAACATGCCCGCAATCAGCGTCATCGTGGTCATGAGAATCGGACGCAGCCTCTCCCGGTTCCCCTGGATGATCGCAGCCAGGCGGTCCATGCCTGTCGCGCGAAGTTTGTTCATGTGATCAATCTGGAGAATGGCGTTCTTCTTCACGACCCCGAAGAGCACGAGCAACCCCAGCGCCGAATACAGGTTCAAGTACTGCCCTCCGATCAGCAGGGAAATGAACGCAAAAGGAACGGCTATCGGCAACGACAGCAAAATCGTGAACGGATGCACCAGGCTCTCGAATTGCGATGCCAGGATGATGTACATCAGTATCACCGACAGGCTGAAGGCAATGATAAACTCGCGAAAAGTCTTCTCAAGTTCGCGCGCTCGTCCCGTCACCCGCGTTGAATATCCCGTCGGCAGCCCCATCTTCTCCACCTCCGCGCGCAGGGCGGCCACCCGATCCGCCTGCGCATACCCGTCCGCAATCGCCGCCCTCAGGCTGATGGTTCGCTGGCGGTCCAGCCGGTCAATCCGCGACGCTGTGTTCGTCAGGACAAGATCCACCACATTATCCAGGCGCACCAGGGCGCCATTCTGTCGCGGCACGTAAAGCTGCGCCAGTATCTCCGGCCGGTCCCTGTCGCTCTCCTTGAGCCGCACCTGCACATCGTAGTCCTCGTTCATTTGCTCGTCGCGAAAACGGGTTACCCGGTCGTCTCCGCCAACCATGATGCGCAACGCGTCCGCAATATCCGTTGTGCTCACACCGAGATTGGCGGCCCTGTCCCGCGCAATCTCGACCCGGATCTCCGGCTTATCGAGCTTCAGCGTCGTGTCGGCATCCAGCAGCCCCAGGTTGGGCGCATTGGTCCGGAGCCGCTCCGCCAGGGAATACAGCACGTCCAGGTCCGGCCCAAGCAGCGCGAAATCAATGTCAAAGTTGGGCCCGCCGCCAATGAAGGTCTGCGGGTTGCGAACCGCGATTCGCAAATCCGTGAAGGGCCGCATCTGTTTGCGAATCTCCTGCTGAACATCGCGTTGCGTGTAGTTGCCCCGGAAAGCCTCCCACGGCGGCCATTGCAACAGGCGCGACCAGCGAAAGGTTCTGTTTGCGTGATCTTCGAGCTGAATGAAAAAATTCGCGCCGTTCACGGTCCCCATAAAGCCGCTGCCGGCCGTCGCGAGCACGGTCTTCACGCCGGGAACACGGCGCAGCACCTCCTCAAGCTTCAGGGTCGCCTCGTTCATCGCGGGCAGACTCGTGCCCTCGGGCGCCGTTACGCGCACGTCGAACTCACCTTCATCCACATTGCTGGGCAGGTATTCCTGGCGCATGAGCTTGTAGAGGGGAACCGAGGAGGCAATCACCAGCAACGCAAAGAAGGCAACGACCATCCGGCGCCCCAGCGCCCACCGCAAAAGCCAGCCATACCCGTGGTCCAACCGCCGGTAAAAACCGCTCCGGGACCGCGGAACGTCTCCCCCCTGCTTGCGTTCGGCCTTGAGCAACCGCGCGCTCATCATGGGCGTCAATGTGAAGGAAACCAGCAGGCTCACCAGCACCGCCACCGCCGCAGTCAGCCCGAACTGGTAAAGGAATCGTCCCGAGATGCTCGACATGAACGAGACCGGAACAAATATCACAACGAGGCTGAAGGTGGTCGCCATCACAGCCAGCCCGATCTCAGCCGTCGCCGCGCGCGCAGCTTCAAAAGGCCCCATGCCCTTCTCTTCGATAAACCGGAAGATGTTCTCCAGCACGACGATCGCATCGTCAATCACGATCCCCACCATGAGCACCAGCGCGAGCATGGTCACGCTGTTCAGGGTAAAATCGAGCGCCTTCATCATGCCAAAGGCCGCGATCACGGACGTCGGGATTGCCACGGCGGCAATAAGCATCGCCCGCCAGTTTCGCATGAACAACAGCACGACCAGGCAGGCCAGGATGCTGCCCAGGATCAGGTGCCGCTGGATCTCGTGCAACGCTTCGTAAATGTAACGCGACTGGTCGCGAATCACCTGCAGCTCGACATCGGACGGCAACTGCGCCTGCACCTCCGCCAGCGCCTTCTTGACTTCCTCGATCACGTTGACCGTGTTGGCGCCGGATTGGCGCAAAACCTCCAGGGCCACGGTCGGCTTGCCGTTCAGCCGGGAAACCGAGCGCTGCTCCTTCGTGCCGTCCTCGGCCCAGCCGACATCACGCACCCGTATGGGCGAACCGTTGCGCGTGGCAATCACAAGGTCGTTGAACGCAGCCGGGTCCGTGAGCCTGCCCATCGTGCGCAAGGTTCCCTCCCGGGTCTGGCCGGATACAAACCCGCCAGGGATGTTCGCGTTCTGACGCTCAACGGCATTCCGCACCGCGGTGATCGGCAGTTCATAGGCCGCAAGCCGGTCGGCATCCACCCAGATGTTGATCGCGCGCTCGAGGCTCCCGCTGATATTCACCTCGCCCACGCCCGCGGCTCGCTCGATCCGCGTCTTCACAATCTTGTCGGCTATTTCGCTCAGCTCGCGCAATGGCCGGTCTCCGGACAATGCCATCGAGAGGATGGGCGCCTGGTCCGTGTCCGACTTCGCAATGGTCGGGTAATCAATGTCCTCGGGCAGTTCGCGCAACACGGTCGCCACGCGGTCACGCACGTCCTGCGCCGCGGCGTCAATCTCGCGATCGAGATCAAACGTCACGATGGCAAACGTGGAGCCGGAGCCGTTGACAGAGCGCAGCTCGTTGATGCCCTCGATGGTGTTGAGGTTTTCTTCAATCGGCTGCGCGACCTGCGACTCCATCTCCGCGGGCGAAGCCCCCCGCAACCGGGCGCTCACGCGCACGGTCGGAAGGTCCACGGCGGGGAAGCGGTCCACGTCAAGGGTGAGGTACCCCGCGATGCCCACCACCACGAGGGTAAGCACAATCATCGAGGCAAACACCGGCCGGCGAATGCAGATTTCAGCGAGCTTTTGCATCTAGTACGGTCAGCGCTGAAGTGGCAGCGGAATCAGCGGAAGGCGCCTGGCTCGCAATCCGAACCGGCTGGCCCGTCCTCAAGCCGGCGGGATCCAAAATGACCTCTTCGCCCGCGGACAGCCCGGAGGTAATCTCGATCCACCCCGGACCGGATCGACCGGTGGCAACAATCTTCTCCACAGCCTTGCCCTCCAGAATCCCAACGACTTTCTGCACCCCGGCAAATTTGATCAGCGCGTTTTCCGGGATCGCCAGTCCCGGCTTTTCTTTGTTGATGACGATTTCAGCGCGCGCAAACAGCCCCGCGCGCAGAGCGCCTCTCGCCGGCACGTCCGCCTCGATCACGAGCATGCGTGTATCCTCCTCGAGGGCCGGGCTGAGCCGCACCACTGTGCCGCTGTAGGCGTTCGTGTCGCCTTCGACCCACAGCAGGACTTCCTGCCCGGCACGAACAAGGGCGGACGAGCGCTCCGGCACTTCGAGCCGCAGACGCAACGGATCGGCTTTTACCACATGCAGAACAGGAGCCCCCGCAACCAGGTACTCGCCCATGTTCGCCCTGCGGCTTTGCACAACTCCATCATACGGCGCCAATATGGACGTGTCCGCCAACTGCTTCGTCGCAAGGTCAAGCTCCGCCCGACGCTGCGCCAAAGCCGCCATGCGCGTGCGGGCCTCCTCCTGGGCGGACTCGTGCCGGGCATGCGCCACCGTGTATGCCGCCTCAGCCGAATCCAGCTCCGACTGCGGCACGATGCCGGACTTGGTAAGATCGCCGACCCGGTCGCGATTCTTCCGGGCCTCATCCAGAACCGCCGCCGACTGCTTCACAGACGCGATCTCGGCAAGCTCCACCCGGTCGGTCTGGCCATCGGCAGGCAGGCCAAGCGCTGCCCTGGTCTGCGCCAAAGCAGCGGCCGCTTGCGCCACTCGCAGCTCGTAATCGCGTTTCTCGATTTGCGCCAGCAGCATCCCGCTCTCGACGGGAGTGCCAATATCCACTCGCAACTCGGTAAGTCTTCCCGGAACCTTTGCGCTCAAGGTCGAGCGCTCCCGCGCGGCAAGCGTCCCAATCACGAAAATACTCTCCCTCATCGGGCGCTGCGCCGCCGCTGCCACCCTGACCTCCCGCGCCGGACCGGCAGGGCGCGAGTCGCCAGCCTGCTGCCTGCTCCCGCACGAAAGCGACAGACAGCAGGGTATCAAGGCTGTAATAAAAAATGACCTGCTTAGCGTCATCGCAACAAGGTTAACAGTCAAACGATTGAGGCTCAAACAAATCTGTTCAAACACATGTCAGCAACCAATCAGAGCGGTGGGAGACAGAGGCGCCGCCCGTGGGGAACCGGGCGTCAGGTGCTTATTAGAATGTCAAAGAACGGTGAAAGCTC
>ERZ1645192.2400-NODE-2400-length-15526-cov-12.474048_pt1 | contig 15526 bp, 15 predicted proteins | sample MGYA00575354_ERZ1645192 | MGnify/ENA primary metagenome ERZ1645192 (study PRJEB40844, sample SAMN11349763) | freshwater sediment metagenome | isolation source: river sediment | host: Sediment | place: India: Faizupur Khadar , New Delhi | collected 2017-02-21 ... | reverse complement strand
GGCATCTCTCTTTCAAAGCGTTCAATCTTCTCTTTATATTTCTGCTGCACGGACATCAAAGCCATATCCACGAAATTGGCGTCCTTGACCGCCAGCTCAAAGTCCATAAGAGCTTCGTGATATGCTTTCAGATATACATACATCATCATCATATACATATTCTGTGAGTGCTTCAATTCCATGATTTGCGTCCACCCATTGTTTTGTCTGGCCCAATGCCCTTCTCGGAATTATATAAAGATTATTGAGCCATGTTCATACAAATTATGAAAATTAAAATTTTTATATTCAAACAATTGCAATCGGTAATAGTAATAGATTTAAGATAAGCAGGCCAATTAATTGCCGAGGAGGAAATGAGCCATGACGAGAGTTCTTGTGCCCCTGGCAGAGGGCTTTGAAGAGATTGAGGCGGTCAATGTCATCGATATTTTGCGCAGGGCTGGGATCGATGTGGTCACTGCCGGCCTTAAAGATGGCCTGGCGACAGGCTCTCATAAAATTGCGGTGCTGCCGGATACAGGCCTCAACAAAATTGACTTCAGGGACTTTGATGGACTGGTCCTGCCCGGTGGAGCACCGGGCTTTGTCAACCTGGGAAATGACGAGAGAATTCTGAACATGGCACGGGAGATGGACCGGGCGGGAAAGGTCGTCGCGGCGATATGCGCAGCCCCATCGGTGCTGATCAAGGCCGGGGTGCTGCAAGGGCGGCGGGCTACAGTCAGCCCATCAGGAAAAGCCCAGGTGCAGGCATGCGCTGACTTCTCCGAGGAGAGGGTGGTGGTGGATAAAAACCTGGTCACATCCCGCGCTCCCGGCACTGCCCTGGAGTTCGCCCTCAAGCTGGTGGAGGTGCTGGCCGGCAGGGAGAAGATGGAGGAGATCCGGGTCCAGACTCTGGCGTCCTGCTGAAGCCTGAGCCCTTGCCGATCAAGCCTATTTGCTTTGGGATTTGAATGACCGACTATTCACCCGACAGGAGTATGTTGGTAGCAGCACAGTTTTTGTCCAGCATTGCCCTCCGGTTGAGCAGAACTATGACGAGAGCAATGACCGCGAATGCAAACGTATCCCAGGGCTGGGCATCAGGCCATGCGGGACCGTTCATCTGGAAATGGTAAAGAGCCGCAATGAGGATGCTGCCCCGCGCGGCGTTGAACATGGGGGTTAGAATGACGGTGATCGCCACGACGCCGATGAAATACGGACCGAATGGCCAGGCGCTCTGGGGGCTCCCGCTCAAAAAGAAGGCTGGGAGATGCCAGATGCCCCATATTCCGCCCAGTATCAGACTTGATGCAAGCGGCGAGAAACGGAGCTGCAAAAGAGGCAAGGCTACTCCACGCCAGCCCAACTCCTCAACCGGCCCTATGGCCAGCCCAACGGTCAGGGCAGCAAGTACTTCGTACCAGGGGCTGAACGGGAATGGATCTGTCAATGTGCCCTTGATAGCCGCACCGAGATAGAAGACGGCGGGTATGCCGAAGATCAGGAAGGCCCACCATGACAGTGGCATCCTCCACAATTTTAGGCGCAGGAAGAAGCTGCCCAATCCTTTGGTGCCGTAATGCCGCCAGACCAGGAAGATACCGGCAATGGCCGGTGAGTAAACTGCAAGGACGAATAAAGGATTTGTGTAGCCCATCGGGCCAAAGATAGCCTCAGTCTGACTTGGAAAAATGATCAAGAGGGCAACGATCCCCCACCCCAATCCGAAAGCGATAGCTAAGAATGGGATCAGTGTTCGGTTGTCCATGATGCGCCGGGGAGCCTCAGTTACTGCCATCAATTGTCACCTTAATTTGCGGAAATCAATTATTATTTTTTTTACGGTCTTTCCGATATTTATGATGTTTGATTACCTACGGACTGGATTTGATCTCAGGATCTGTGCGTCAATAACTCAAAGCGCGAAAAGTAGGTAGAATCAAACCAGAACGGATTCCTCTCTAGCAGCTTGAGGCACTTGCGACAGGCAGCTTTCTCCCATGTTGCGCTCTATGGCGGCGCCCAGCTCCTCGACCTTCACCGGCTTATTGAGAAAATCGTCTGCTCCGGCATCGAAACAAATGTCGCGACAGATATCGCCATCAAATGAGGTTACCACGATTATCTTGGGGCCCTGAGGCCAGCGCTTGCGTATGATCCTGGTGGCCTCGATTCCATCCATCTCCGGCATCTGGATGTCCATGAGCACTAGGTCGTAGGGGTGCTCCTCCAGAGCCACCAGCACCTCCAGTCCGTTTTTGGCTGTATCCGCCTGCAGCCCGAGCTTGCTGAGCACAACCAGGGCTATCTTCTGGTTTACGGGGTTGTCCTCGGCGAGGAGGATACGCAGATCAGATCCAGCCAGCATAGTATTCCATGCCAGGGTTATACCTTTTAGTATAAGAATTTTTCTTTAGTAATTAATTTTTGGAAAGTCCTTTCATATTGTTCAAGTGATCTTAGAAATCCTATTTACAAAGATTTATAATTCGCTCTTGAGGCGTATATATTCATAACTAAAATTTAATAATTATTTTACTTCGTGAGAAGCCTTCCTGCGGGAGTATGCCCGACTGGTTTGTCAGGGCCGGTTATGCCCATTTTATCCATTAATTTTCTATACTTGTGCTGAAGAGAAAGCTCTAATATTTGATGAATTGATTGAGGAGGAGATGAAGTGAAAGCAGGCCTGATTTTGCTCCTGGTTTTTTGCCAGTTGACAGCCCTGACCCCGCCGTCGTCCGCAGGGCAGGAGGCGCTGACAATAGGAAAATATGATATATCGTTCTACCTGAACTCAACCGAACCTTATTCTGTCGATGCCGGTGAAGAGAACGGGGATTATCTGGCAGTCATTAACGGCTCCAGGCATAAGGCTGTGGTCTACTTGGAAGAGGCCGATTGCATAGGACTCAAAGATGCCGCGGCAATCGTGGATGAACTCCTGGCCGAGGCTGAAGCTGGCCAGCCGGAGCACTACCAGAGGTTCATCGACGGCCACAGGGCGATTTTAGGAGTGGGCAGCATATCCGGGCAGGCGGATGGGGGACTGCTCTACACCGCCGCCTATCCCATGTACTTTGGAGCCGAGGCTACTGGCATCTATGTCCTGGTCGGCTCGAACTTCACCTGGGAGGCCACCAGGCCGCTGCTGGACAGCCTGAAGGTAGATTTGAACCGATCTGGCGGATGCGAGGCCCGGGTCATACCCACCATGCCCTGTCAGATGGCGGCCCCCGGCAGCAGGCCCGGCCAGACGGCGCCGGGAGTGCAGTCCCCGGATTATGGCCTGCCCCTGGATACTGAGAGAGACGAGAACGCAGCAGAGCCGTCTGCCGCCACTCCCGGCAGCACCGACGACAGCACTTCCATCAGCCCGGCCAGCATCATCAACGGCAGCTCCGGGCTGATCTATGGAGGCTCCGTCACATTCTCGAATGGCACAGGCATGTCGATTTACGATGCCATCGTCATCAGGAACGCATCGAGCGAAGCGCAGGTCATATCCGCGGAAGAATACTATCTGCAAGAGACGTATGGAGAGAGGGACCTGGACTGGCTGTTTATAAGCCAGGAGCTGGGGGTCGTGGACGACAGATACTATGACCGGGTCGATATGCAGCTTGCCGGCGGGATGGAGGTATCGGTGTTCTTCGATGTAACCGATTTCTACGGGGACGAATAGAGGCAAAGCTCTTTCAGGCATTAGAGCAGCATCTCCACTCGCATGTCCGGAGATGACTTCTTTAATGCCCCCGCCTTTCAGGCTCTGACCATAGGCCTGCCCTTCTGCATATTCAAGCTGCTCTTCGGGCGGATGGCCCTGATGGCCTCAGGAGAGGAGGCCGGGGCGCTCTCTCTGCTGTTCTGGTATCTTGGCTGGCTGGTGGTCATCTGGGCCTCAGCCGATCTGCTCATGAACTTTGGCCGGATCTACTTTCAGATTGCCGGCAAGCCTTCTCCCATCGAGTACTGCACCATTGCTCAGGCAGGAAGGCTCTTTAACAGGCCCCGGCTCTTTCTGGCAATGGATACGCTGGTCTCATTCTCAGTCATATGCTTCGCCCTGTGGTCCGGCTGGATCGTGCGGCTGACGGTGATCGAGTCCTACCTCTGGTACTCTGCAACCACATTGAACCTCATCAGCATCTCCCTGGTCAACATCTGGATTGAGATGAGAAAGGGAAGAGAATAGCGAATCCTGAGAATTGCAGCGAGGCAGCGCAAGGCATTAATGGCCGCTGCTCCTATCAACTCCCCGGAGGCGGTGCAATTGCAGACCATCAGACTTCTCTCCTGGAATGTCAACGGCCTTCGGGCCATCTACAAGAAGGGCTTTTTGGAGTGGCTGAAGAGGGACGGACCGGATATCCTGGCATTGCAGGAGACCAAAGTGGCTGCCGACCAGGTCCCTGCCGAACTGAACAATGCCGCTGGCTATCAGACCTACTTCGGCTCCGGACAGAGAAAGGGCAGGGACGGTGTGGCCCTCTTTTGCAGTTCGCAGGGGAGGCAGGCGAGGCTCGCGCCGCTGAGCATAAAATACAGCCTGGGAATCGATGGGCTTGATGATGAAAACAGGGCCATAGTGGCTGATTTTGGGGACTTTCTGCTCTTCAACATCTATTTTCCCAACGGCAAGGCATCCAGGGAGCGGCTCGCTTATAAGCTGCGATTCTACGATCTCTTCCTGGATCACATCAGCCGGCTGCAGTCGGGAGGACGGAGCATTGTGGTCTGCGGGGATGTGAACACCGCCCACAGGGAGATTGACCTGGCCCGGCCAAAGGCCAACGAGAAGATATCTGGATTTCTCCCTGAGGAGAGGGCCTGGATGGACCGGCTGGTGGAGAGGGGCTTTGTGGACACCTTCCGCATCTTTCATCCGGAGGGGGGCAATTACTCCTGGTGGGATTTGAAGACGAAGGCCCGCGAGCGCAATGTGGGCTGGAGGATCGACTACTTCTTTGTGAGCCGTGACCTTGCAGACCGCGTCAAATCGGCCTTCATACTCAAGGACGTCACCGGCGCCGACCACTGTCCGGTGGGAATGGAGCTGGAGATCTAGGTAGAGCAGGAAAAAGGTTTTATCGGCGGGAGAGAAGAGTCAGAAACTATTGCGAAAGGAGGTTAAAGAGATTTGAGACTGGCCTGGCCGCCTCCCTGGCACCTGACGGCATCAGCACTTTTATGCGGTGCAGCCATAGCTATGGCTAACCTCTCTCCTCCCGCCTGGCAGCAGGCGGCAGCAGCCCTGGCAGCGGTGCTGGCAGCCCTGGTCTCCGGCCACATTGCCGTCCTCTGCGCCTTCCCCGGAGCCTTTAGCCTGAGCATGAAGTGGCGGATTGCTCTCATCATCATCTCTTCGGCTCTGCTGTCCGTCCTTCTCAGCGCCGTGCTGAGCGTCACGCCCAGAGGGCTGGAGGCATCATCTCTGGCCACAATTCTGTCTCTTCTCACTTTTTTATTTATAGCCATAGCCTATGTCCGCTGGTCTGGTCAGCCCCGCAAGCGCAGGTTCCTCTTCCTGCCCGGAAAGGGGATGCGGACCGCAGGGGCCTGGCCGGCATTAAATCCTGCCAGCCCTTCCGCCAGGAAGGCAGTTTTATCAATGGCAGTTCTGGCAGGATTTTTCGCGATTGTCTTGGCCTTCTCCTTAGGGCTGCTCCAGATCCCTGGCATTGGCGGGACCGGCCAGGACGGCGGTGCAGAGGGCGGCCTACAGGGGACGGAGATAGCATCCGGGTCAGAGACGGCGGAAGAGAGCGGCTCGGGGGAAGGCACCGGCAGCAGCATCAGCTCTGCTTCTCTGCAGGCGGCGGAAAACACTGCCGGTCTGGCCGATGAGAGCAGCCCGGCCGGCAGCGGGACCGCCGAAACAGCCTCTGGGGCGGGAGAGGCAGACAGCAGCACCTTTCAAGGCAGCCTGACCGGCGGCAGTCCTTCCGGCGGCGGCTCCGCCTCATCAGGGAGCGGCTCCTCTAGCGGTGCTTCCTCCTCCACGGCGAGTGCCGCCAGCGCCTCATCATCGTCAACCTCATCGAGCACCGGTTCTGCTGGCAGCTCTCAGAAGACTGAAAAGCCTGCCTCATCCAGCGCCCCAACATCTTCCGCCGCCTCATCTTCGGGCGCCCAATCCTCAGCCGCCAAACTCGCGAAGACTGAGACGGCATCAGCATCAAAGAATCAATCCCAGGAGCAGGATAAGGCTTCCGGCACCAATCTCTCAGTCAGTGGCACCAATCTCTCCGCCAATAAATCTCAAACGGCGCCAGATCTCTCCACAGCGGATAAAACTGCATCTCCTGCGCCTGCGGGAGAGACCAGCAGCTCTTCGAAGAGCAATGATTCGGCAATCAGCAGCTTCGCTTCCGTCGGGACTGTCACAGTCAATCCGAAGAGCACCAGCTCAAACGGCAACCAGCCGCCGCTCGTCAGGTCCCTGACTGCCGACAAGCCAAGCCCCCAGGTGGAGGGTGTGCCCGTATTCTGGCGCGTCGAGTCTGAAGACGAGGAGGAAGACAGGACGGTCTATCAATTTCTGGTAAACGGCAAGGCGGCCAGCAAATGGTCCAAGTCCACCAGTTGGAGTTGGTCGACCGCGGGCCTTCTTGCCGGAGACTACCTGATCACCGTTAGGGCCAGAGACGAAAAGCATGCTGCTGAGGACTCATTCGACAGCATGATCAACGCCAGCTTCACAATTTCCGCAGGCAACCAGCCGCCTGAGGTGCTGGAGCTGAAGGCCGACAGGTCCAGCCCCCAGAGCACCGGCAGCAAGATAACCTGGACGGCTCTGGCATCCGATCCGGATGGAGACGGCATCTCCTACAAATTCCTTAAAAACGGGGAGGATGTTACCGACTGGTCCATGTCGGAGTTCTGGACATGGGATACCACATCTGAAAAGAAAGGTGAGTATGCCATTTCCGTGCAGGTAAGGGACGGCAAGCACAATACCGGCAAGGGCTGGGATGCATCCCTGGAGAGCAAATTCACACTGACCGTCTCCAACCAGCCGCCAGCCATCTCCGCGCTGAATGCCGAGCCTTCCGGGCCTTATGAAGCCGGAGACGTCATAACCTGGAGCTGTGATGCTGCCGATGTGGAGGGAGATAAGATACTCTACAAGTTCCTGGCAAACGGCCGGGTGGCTCAGGACTGGTCCTCCTCTGCCGTCTGGTCCTGGGATACCTCCAGCCTGCCAGCAGGAGAGTACAGGATACAGGCTCTGGCCAGAGATGGAAAGCATGCCGGACAGGACTCGTCCGACAGCTCAAAGGAGGCATCAGTCACACTATCCCGCCCCACCTCCGGCTCAAAGAACAGTACCGGCTCCGGCTCTGCTCCTGCTGCAAGCTCGCCATCCAATACAGCTCCCGTCCCGGTCAGCCTGAAGCCGGACAAAGCCAGCCCCCAGGTGCAGGGGGAGACGGTCGTCTGGACGGCAGAGGCAGAGGATGGGGACTCGGATGGGATACTCTACAAATTCCAGCTCAACGGCCGGGACATGACCCGCTGGTCTGGATCGCCATCCTGGAAGTGGTCGACCGCGGGTCTGGCAGACGGAGAGTACCGGGTGCGGGTGCTGATCCGGGACGGCAATCACGCACCAGAGAGCTCATATGACGGCTCGCTCGACTCCACCTTCACCCTCATTTCAGAGATCGACCAGCAGATCGAGGAGCTGATGAAAAAGAGGTCGGGAAAGAGTCAGGTGATATCCGGCTGATAGATCATCATTTTTACATACTCGACCAGTATGGGAATCTCCCGGGCCTCCACAGGCTTCCAGTCTTCATCGACCAGCGGCACCCAGTCTCCTCCCTTCCTGGACCAGTAGAGGATCTCATCCATGCTGCAGTGCCCGGATGCCAATCCGTCTGATTTGTTCTCGAAGAAGCCGAAGAACTTGCGGCTTATGGGCCCGTACTCGGCCAGGTACCAGTGCATGTTTTTTTTGTTGTAAAGGTGAAGATAGATCCACTCTGCACCCATAATGGAATGCTCATATGTCAGGCCCGGCAGCCTGGCCAGGTCGCTGGATTTTAAATCTGTGAATTTTATGCTCAATTGCATTGCCTCGCTATCTGATTGATCCTAATTTAGGCAGGCTGCTAATAAGGATTTCCTGTTTGTCGGGGAAAAGGGAAAAGGGAAAAGGATAAAAATTATACGACCCATAAGGCCCGAAAGCAAATCCAGTCCATGAAGATAATTCAGATTTCGCCCTACTTCCCGCCTCATGTAGGCGGAGTGGAGTATCATGTCAAAGAGCTTGCGGAAGGCCTGGGCCGGCGCGGCCATCTGGTCAGCGTCGCCTCCTCCTGCGGCAAGCAGAGCCGCAATTTCGGCTTCGTCAAAGTGCCAAGCTTAGACCTCTTTTATACGCCGGTGCCATTGAGGATTCCCAGGCTGCAGGCGGACATATATCACAGCCACATTCCCAGCCCCCTCTTCGCCTATCTGCTCCGGGGAGCGCGCCCTCATGTCGTAACATATCACAATGATGTGGTAATTCCGGGGAGCGTTAACGGCTTTGCTGTGCCGGGCATGCTGTCCGGCTCTCTGGAGAGAATCAGCTCTAAAATGGTAGAGCCGGTACTGGAAGGGGCGCAGGCCATAATTGCCACGACAAAAAGCTATGCTCAGACGTCTCCTTATCTCAGGCCGCACCTGGACAGGGTGAAGATAGTTCCCAATGCCGTAAACGTCTCCATCTACCCGCAGGTGGAAGAGAAGAAAAGTTATGTCCTCTATGCAGGAAGGATGCTCAACTACAAGGGTGTTGAGGACCTTCTCTACGCCATGAGAGATGTGCAGCAGAGCGCTCCGGACCTGGAGCTGATTTTAGTGGGGGAGGGCTGCGACAGGCCTCAACTGGAGCAGACTGCTGCATCGATTGGAGTTCATGCCAGGTTCACCGGCCGGCTGGAGCGAAGCATGTTTATAGATACAATCTCCCGTGCACAGGTACTGGTGCTGCCCAGCCGTAGCCGCCTGGAGGCATTCGGCATAGTGCTGCTGGAGGCAATGGCCTGCCATACTCCGGTCCTGGCCTTCGATACCCCTGGAGTGAACGAGGTGGCCAGATGCGGAGGGATGGTCTTCTCCAGCCGGGAGGAGCTCACGGACAGGATACTTGATCTGCACGAAAACGAGCTTCTCAGGATGCATCTGGGAGAGAGAGGAAGGCGGGCGGTGGAGGAGAAGTACTCCTGGGACTGTGCCCTTGATAAGATGGAGGCCGTATATCGCGATGCCGCCCAAGGAAGCTGAATCAATATAGCCTATAGCTAAAACGAGTCGGCCAATATCCAAAACGAGTCAAAAGGTCAGAATTGAGGATCGGTAATTTGAGCTTCAATCTTAGGGATGAGAGGGTTAGGGCGGCGCTTGTGGCTGTATTGATGAGCCTGGCGTCAGTAATGTTCATATTGATGTATTACGAATCGGACCTGAGCTGGGAGACTCTATCACGGGTGCAGGCAAAATTCCTGGTGCTGGGGCTGGTTTTGCATATGTTCTCCTGGATATTTTACGCCGTGCGGCTCAAGAGGCTCACATCTCTGGCCGGGCATGAGATCAGCTTCAAGCTGTCGCTCATCTCCACACTGGCCTCCAACTTTCTCGCGGCCCTCACTCCGTCTTCGGCGGGAGGAGAGCCCCTGCGGATCAAGATACTGGCCGATGACGGCATGAGCTACGGGAGCGCCACAGCCGTTGCCGTGGGGGAGCGGCTGCTGGATAGCATATTTTTTGTGGCGGCGCTGGCTTTTCTCCTTGTGTTCTCCAACTTTCTGACCGGATTTGGTCTGAAGATCGGAGTCTTCTTCTTCGTGCTGCTCATTCTGCTCTTCGGATTTCTCTGGCAGCTCGTCAGCCGTCCGGACAGGATCGCCTCATTCATGGACTGGCTGAAGAGGAAGACCGGCAACAGGCCTATAGTCTTCTCCCTGGAGAAGGAGATCTGCCTCTTTCGCCAGGCGGGAATTCACCTGGCCAGGGAGACAGCGCGCTGCACGCCTCTGATGGCTCTTCTCACCACACTCATCTGGATATGCGACTTTCTGGTTCCTTCGGCTCTGCTCATGGGAATGGGAGCGGATCCCAATTTCCTGCACTCGGTCACCGCCCAGACCATACTGGCCATCATTGCCATCCTGCCCCTGACTCCCGGCGGGAGCGGTGTGGCAGAGCTGTCCATGAGCATTCTCTATTCCAAGTTCGTGCCGCCCGTACTGTTGGGGCCGCTGGTGATACTGTGGCGCGCTGCCACCTATTTCTCAAATATCATTGTCGGAGCGGCCTTTGCCGGGGCATCCCTGAACGGAATGGTGAAGAAGGATAAGTCAAAGATTTAAATTTTAGTTAGTAGTTACGAGGAGCATCAAGAGCACACTCATTCTGACCAGCACGCTGATGCTTGTCGATATCAATACCAGGGAGAGGCCGAGCTTCATGCCGAAGACAGAGGTATAATTGGGCATGAGGGAGCGCAGGGAGTAGAAGGGGAGCATGAACATGCTGCCCAGCATCAGGACGATGAGGGCTTTCACCTCTGATATGCCTCCTGTTTGGATGAGCGGCCCCAGGAGGGTGATGCCTGCTTTGGGGCTGGCCACATAGACGGTGAGGGGGATTATCGTCTCAGGTGGCACTCTGAAGAATTCGGCCAGAGGCAGGACGTTCAGAGAGGCCAGGATTCCCTGCCCGCTCAGGTAGAGCACCAGGAAGGTCATGATGAAGTAGAGGCCGGCGATTCTCAGGAATATGCGTCTCTGGCCGCGCAGGGATTTTGACGCCGCATCCTTCAGGCGCTCAGCCGAGATCCCGGTATTGCCGGGATGGTGGATCGCGCCGTGGGAGAGAGGGGAGAGAGGGGAGGGCAGGCCGCGGGCATCATCCTTATTCAGGGCGGGCAGATAGGCCCGGCCCAGAACCAACACCAACATCAGCTTTATGGCTCCTGTGGCTATGGAGATCAGGGCATAAAGGCCGCCCACGAAGAGACCAAGAACCGGTATGACGAAGGCCAGTTGGTATGTGAACAGCTCCCGGAAGTAGACGGGGACGCTGTTCATCATGGCGCTGAGCATGGCCTGGCGGTATGTCAGTTGCCCCTCGGTCTGCAGCCTTGCGATCATGGTATTGGCGGCCAGGGCAGAGCCCAGGCTGATGACGAATGTGGATGCGGAGACGGGAGGAAGGTGAGATATGCAGACCAGCGGCCGGGCCAGGTGGGAGATGCGCTGAAAGGCGCCCAGCTCCAGAAGCAGGCCGGTTAAAAAAAGCATGATAAAGACGGTTATCATGGTGTCGAAGGTAATGGTCACCGTTTGCAGGAGGAGGTCGAATATCATCATCGTCAATAAGAGCTATCTTTCCAATGCCGCGTTTAATAGCTTTCGGTGAGCATTATGACATCATTTTTTCATACTATATAATGATTTCATATTATCAATTATAATCTTATGCACGAGATGCGCGCAGGGGAGCACAGGGAACACAGGGGACACACAGAGGAGCCATAGGGGTTCAGGCTTTTGCCAACATAGAACATGGAAGAGCCAGAAGTTTTAATCCCCAGGAGGCAATTGTCTTGCCATGAGATCCTTCTCTCCCCTGACTGCTCTGCGGGCGTTGTGGCAGATGAGAGTTCGGGGCAGGCCTTTTGTGCTCTCCCATGCCCTCAGTGCCCGCTGCAACCTGCGCTGCAGCTTCTGCGATTACTGGAGGCATCCGGGCAGGGAGATGAGCGCTCAGGAGGTCTTTGCCATGCTGGATGAGGCGCAGAGGTTCGGCATAGCCGTCTACAATGCCTGGACGGTTGAGCCGCTGCTCAGAGAGGACCTGCAGCAGGTGCTGCATCACGCCAAAGATCTGGGCATGACCACGTCTATGATCACCAACGGGCTGCTGCTCAAAAAGAGGGCTAGAGAGCTTTCGGATCTCGATATGCTCTCAGTCTCTGTGGACGGCATCAAGAGCTATCCGGGGCTGCGGGGGGTGGCACTGGAGGGGATACTGGAGGGCATCCGGGCGGCACAGCAGGCAGGCCACGAGGTCCTCATGAACTGCGTCATATCGGCTGCCAATTTCAGGGAGCTGGAGGACCTGGTGCGCCTGGCGGAGTCTATGGGCTGCTGGATCTCCTTTGAGCCCATAAATCTGCTGAGCGCAGGTGAGGGAGGGCAGAGAGAAGGGGAGTGCAGCTCTCTGGCCATAAAAGATGGCGACTATCCTGCCTATGAAAGGACGATTGAGCGGCTGATTGAGCTGAAGAGATCTGGAAGCCCCATCATCAACTCCGAGACCTATTTGGGGATGGTTGGGAGGAGGGAGCCGAACTTCCGGTGCCACGTGGCAGATATCATACTGCACGTGGCGGCAGACGGCAGCATTGAAGGCTGCCGGATGCACAGGGAGCAACTGGGCAGCGTCTCTCAGGGGATAGAGCGGGTCTGGGAGCAGTCACGGCAGAGGCGGAGGGAGATGATGGAAGAGTGCCAAGGCTGCCTGTTCTTCGGGTATGTGGAAAACAGTCTTCTGTACGATTTTATGCCGGAGGTTATGAGGCACTATGAGTGGATGTAGATGTGATGCCCAGGCGGGGCGGGCACCAATACTCGGGAAATTCGCCAAGATCATCGATCGCATCAGGCTGCTTCCTTTACCCTGAGATCAACCTAGCCGACCGCAATGGGTCTTGCCAGAAGCCTTCCTTCCCTAAAGTCCTTGACCATCCTGTCGATCTCTCGGGAGGCCTCTGGCGTGAGGTAGGACTCACCACATAGATCGCAAATCAAAGCAGGCACGTTCTTGATCACCAATACCTATCCTCGACTTTAGTCACATACTCTGTAATTCCAGGCAGCAACCTCCCTCGACATTAGCGCTGAAGGGCAGGGCTTGGTGTCAGGATAATCCTCTATTATACTTCCATTCAATATCAAATTAACCAGATCCTTCTCTTTGACTTTTGCCGCATTTTTTATGATCAGAGTCACATCCACCACCTGGCCTACCTGCCACTCCCGGCTATGCGTTGCCACCACCACCGCTCCAAGACGCGGGTCGTAGAAGGCGATAGCAGCGGCTGGCGAGCCATGCTAGGCGGGTGCAGGGCCGCGGGCAGGGAACCCGGCCCTCGACGATCACAAGCGAGCCGCGGGGATGGCGGGCAGCGCCCAGCGGGCGGGGGGTGATGGGGGAGGTAGCGGCGATGGAGTAGATGACGGGGGAAGCTGTCATATTTTCTCTTCAGATTGCAGCTTCCATTCAGTTGCTGATTTGTCTTAAGATCACAGCGGGGCGGTCCACAGATTTTTATAAAATCTCTGATATTCACCCGTCAGGCTAGTCCGCCAGGTTGATTCCGTTCGGCCTTTAAAAGTGGCATTCTATGATCTCTTATGGCTTGGCCTGAGCTTCTTCTTCGGGAAGAACAAAGGCATCCAACAGGCCGGTAATAACCTCTTCCACGAGGTTGGACACGGTCCTTCCTCTCTGGAGTGCAACCTTTTCAAGTTTGGAGAAGGCTGGCTCCGGCAGCTCGACAAGTACTCGGCGAAGTCTTTCTTCTCTTGAAGGAGAAGATTGAATATCAAGAAGTTGAATAAGACAGTGCATATGATTTCCAGCCCGGAGATTGGCTCATTAATCGATATAAAAATCCATTCACAGCAAGAATGGCGATATGCTTTAGGAAAAATAAAAACATATGGAATTTGCAGCCTGACACTGGAAACTGCCGAAATTGACTCTTCAGAGAATGCAATTATGATGATTTCGATTGCCCTTCCCGATAAAACGGTTTACATTTCCGACTTCTCAATGGGGCAAGAGGATGTCAAAGAGATTGCGGGCTCCTGGCCTGCCTTTTTGAGCAGAAACACATCAAGAAGGTCATCTACGATGCCAGGGCAGCCCTGGCACTGATTAGAACTTCTGCAGGCAGGAAGGTTAATGCCCGCAATGTCTTCGACCTGATGCTGGCCTCGCAGATCTGCTGGTCCGGATACTACTACCTCACGCCCTCCGGCTCGGCTTCCAATCCCTGGAGGAGGAATGTGCCTGACCACTGCCTGGCCAGCCTGGCAGAGAGGCATTTGGGCATCATTCTGGATGGGCAAAACGGATTCGAGGGAGAAGAACGTCGGGATGGTGAAGGCGGCGCTCTAAAGCAGTCAGCCGTTCTGCTGCCGCTGCATGGCATCCTGGCGGAGCTTCTCGCCAGAAACGGGCTGCAGAGGGCTGCCGAACTGGAGTTCCAGGCGGCGTCCTCCCTGGCGGAGATGCAGAACTCGGGAATTCATCTGGACTGCCGGCAAGCCAGGGCTACGGTCAGCCTGGAAGAGGGTGAGATCTGCAACCTGGTCTGGACCATGCAGGATGAAGCGAGGAAGAAGGGCTTTGTAACGGTCTCGCATGACGGCAAGAGGCTGTGCTGCTATCTCAATCCCGACCGGACGGAGGACGTCATGGCCTATCTGAGAAAGCGGGGCTATGCTGTAAACAGCACCAAGGCAGAGATACTGAGGGGTCTGGCGGCGGCAGGCTGTGCCTTCGCAGAAGCGCTTCTTCGCTACAGGCACATCTCTCACCAGCTCTCATTCCTGAACAGTTGGCTGGAGAGGGTCCCGCCCGCGGATGGCCGGGTCCATCCCCAATACTTCCAGATTCAGTCCGCCACAGGCCGGATCAGCTCCAGAAAGCCCAACGCCCAGCAGATTCCCAGCACCGGCGAAGATGCGCCGGCCATTAGAAGGCTCTTTACTCCGGCAACGGGAAAGAAGTTCGTCAAGGCGGACTTCTCGACAATTGAGCTGCGGATAATGGCCAGGCTCTCCGGCGACAGGGCCATGCTGGATGCTTTCGAAAACGGCGCTGACCTGCACCGTCTCACTGCCTCGCGGATGGCCGGCGTGCCGGTCGAGCAGGTGACGGGCGCCCAGAGGAAGGCGGCCAAGATCATGAACTTCCTGCTCATCTACGGCGGCTCGGCCAGGACGCTGCAGAGCCGGATTCTCTCAGACTACGGCATTTTCATTTCGTCCGAAGAGGCAGAGCAGGCCAGGGAGAGGTTCTTGCTCTGCTACCAGGGCGTACGGGAGTGGCAGGAGAAGCAGCTCTCCATTCAATGTTAATTCCGTCTCTGTGCCTCAGTGCCTCTTTGGTTTAGTTCGATAACATTAGGCTCAGCCATTGCCAGCTTACTGACTAAACCACAGAGGCACAGAGACACGGAGAACGACCACGACCTTCTGTCAACCAGCCTTCACCACAAAGACACAAAGGCACAAAGAACTCACAATTGTGTGGCCACCTCAGTCTGTTCAGTTGTTATCTCGTCTCTGTGCGTACTCTGTGTCCTCTGTGTCTCTGTGGTGAAAAACGTCGTTCGCCACTGGTAATAGCTGGCTGCTAACGTGCAATGGACAGGCCGCTCCAGCGAGGCTCCAAAAAAAGAGCCAAAAGCAGTTAAATTGATATATGTTGAGAGAGAACCAAAGAAGTATGTCGAGGCTCATCA
>ERZ1645192.2397-NODE-2397-length-15533-cov-12.763600_pt1 | contig 15533 bp, 15 predicted proteins | sample MGYA00575354_ERZ1645192 | MGnify/ENA primary metagenome ERZ1645192 (study PRJEB40844, sample SAMN11349763) | freshwater sediment metagenome | isolation source: river sediment | host: Sediment | place: India: Faizupur Khadar , New Delhi | collected 2017-02-21 ... | reverse complement strand
GCCAACAGAATCTTTATATGCATCGAATTGAATCGATCTGTCGGGGTGACACATTGAAGAGCGTTTTAATTAGTGCAATTGTTTTATTATTAATATCATTATCCATGACAGGTATATCCGGAGCGGCTGATGTAGCCACTTCAGGAAATCAAATTTTAAGATCTTATGAGGGAAATTTATCAGAGAAGCAAATCGTTCCCATCTCTTTGATATCGCTCTACGGAGATCCTGCCTTCTTCATTGCTGAAACTGCTAAGTTCACAGCTCCCAAGACTGGCTGGAAGGTAAAGGCGGTGCAGTTGTATGGCTCAGATGGCTATAACGGCAGCGAAGTTACCATCCCTGCGGAGAGAGTGATCGGCCTCGAGATCCGGGATAAAGACCTGGGACTTCTCTATAAGTTTGCCGATGCTCAGATCCCGTACAGCAATTATGCCAGGAATGCCACAGGCATCAATCCCATTACCATTGAGGTTCCATCAGTGTCGGTCAGCGGCGATTTTTATGTCTGCTTCTACGACCGGGGAGCCATTGAGCTGGCGTGGGAGCGCCTCAATGAAGTCAGCAAAAATTCCTTTATGTACATCGGGGAGGGAATGCCATCATCCGAGCAGTTGCTGCCGGCTAAAATTCCAATAAACGAGAGCACATCCATCGCCGTCAACTGGCTCATGAATGTGGTGGGAAGCTAAAATCTCTTTTTTTGATCAGAATCTTTATATGCTAAAAGTCATTGACCCCTTCCAAGGTGTATTTGATGAAGAATATATCAACTCTTGCCGGCCTGTGCTGCCTGGCGCTGTGCTTTGTCGCAGTTATTGCAGAAGCGGCAGAAAAGCCGGAGCTGACCACGTTGAGACAGGATAGCGGAAAGAACTACTCTGATATGAATCTTACCTTCTTCTCCTCATATGAGACCTTCGGATCCCTGTCCATCGGCGAGGCCGTAAAGTTTACTGCTCCCAAATCCGGATGGAAGCTGCAGGCGGTGCGGGTGGTCGGCTGGAGCGAGTACAACGAGTCAACGCAGACCTATCCCAGAGATAGAAATATCATGATTGAAGTTAGAGACAGCGATCTCAACCTGCTCTACAAATTTGCCGATGCCCAGAATAATTACTTCCTCTCACCCAGCGGAAAGATCGGCGAGATTGAGATTCCGGCATTGTCTGTGACAGGCGACTTTTATGTGGTCTTTTATGATCGCGGGGCTGCCGGCATCGGTGTGGAGCAGTCTGAGAGCTCTGGAAACTCATTTATATTCATAGGCGGCGACATGGTACCTCCGGAAAGCGTTTTCGAGGATACGAATGAAACCGTAAAGATCAACTGGCTGATCGAGGCTGCCGGCAATTAAAAAGATTATGCAGGGGTTTGGCGAAAGTATGTTATATCAGCACGCCATACCCTTATGCAATGTTTGAGTCTCGAACAATCTGCATCTGCGGCCTTCCGGGAATCGGAAGCGTGGGAAAGGTGGCGGCCGATTACCTGTCAATAGCCCTGGAATGCAGTGCCATAAAGCCCTTTTTTTCGGACAGCTTCCCGCCCCAGGTGATGGTCTCCAAAGGGATGGCCAAGCTGCTGCACAGCGAGCTCTTGCGCCCCAAGGATAGGGAGAACATGTTTATACTCTCTGGCGATGCCCAGCCCCTGGATGTACAGGGGATGCACGAGCTTGCCGGAGAGATACTGCGGGCCATTGCCGACCAGGGTGTGACCGATGTCATAACCCTGGCCGCCTATGTGGGCGAGACGGACGAGAAGGTAATGGGGGCAGCTACAGATGTCGAGTCTGCAGCGCTTTTGACTGAAAACAAAATCCCTCTGCTCTGCAGCGGAGCCATCGGGGGGCTCAACGGCCTCCTGGCAGGGCTGGCACCGCTTTACGGCCTGCGCGGCTTCTGTCTGCTCTCCACCAGTTCAGGAAACGATCCTGTGGACATACCAGCAGCCTGCACACTGCTGGAAGCCATCAGAGAGCTCCTGCACCTGGACATAGAGATAGCCCTCCTGGGGCCTCCTCTGGAAGAGCCAGCTCTTCCTGCCGAACAGGAAGTGGATATGAATTACCGGTAATTCAAATCGATCTGGCGACCAGAGTGCCTTTAATCACGCCGATCTCATCGGCTACCGGCTGGCATTTTGCCCTGAGGATGTAGATGAGCCGACCTTTCAAACGGTCTTCGTACTCGGATATGGTCTCAAAATTTCCCATGCCTTTGGCCAGTATCAGCCAGTTGGGGTCCAGGAGAATGGATAAAGCCCTGGGCTGAAGGCGCTCGAGGGCCGTTCCCACCACATCACCGGTAGCAATGACCTCAATCGCTTTTAAATGCTGAGGTTTCGACTTGCAGAGTGCCATCATCTCCTGAGCTGTCACATCATTTAGTATGGGCTCCGACTTGGATCCGACCACAATTCTCTTGCCCATCCCGGCCAGCTTCTCTATCACAAATATATCGAAAATGACCTCTCCGCAGTTGTCTGTAAGATAGAGTATATTGGAGAATTTTCGCAGCCGCCTCTTGACCTCCTCCAGATCGCCCTGCAAATTCTCGCGCAGGGTAGCAGAGAAGACGCCGGCAAAGCTGGAATTGTTGAAGTCATGGCCCTTGACTCCGAACTCCATGGAGTTGGCTGCAGCAGCGATGCGAATCAGGGCCTCGATCTTATCCTCCTTTTCCGCATAAAACTCCCCGGCCAGGCTCAGGAGGCCGGCAGCCACGCTGTTGCTCTCGGCTTTGAGCCCTTCGTATGGATCGGGATTGCCGCTGCGCCGCTTGATTATCCTCTCTCTCTCCGTTCCCACCAGTGCGGAAACGCCCCCTTTATGGCAGGCCATGTAGTCCAGCAGCTCCTCCACTGCCAGCTTCTTCTCGCTCTCCGCAAGGCCGGCCAGGTCTGCCCCGAAGAGAGACCTGTCCAGGATGCAGGAGTAGCAGTAGGAGGCCATTTTCAAGCCTGCCACCTTCCCGCCAGAACGGAGATCACATCAGGTATAACCCGCTCAGCCACATGCACACACGAGCCACCGCTCAGGACGAAGACCAGACCCTTCTCCCCCACGGCATCGACGATCATCTGAGCCATTTTGGGGTAGGCATCGAATGTGAGGTCAAAGCCCCCGTAGTCGTCCTGATGGGAGTCGTGGCCGAAGATGACAAAGGCCATCTGGAAATCGAAGTCCTTCGCCATCTCCAGCGTCCCTTTGAGTGAGGAGAGGAACCGCTCATTGCTGCCCCCGAAGGTCAGCCCAATGTCGTAATTGTTCATCCGGGCATCGTGCTCCTCTCCGCTACCGCTGTGCATATTGATGTGGTAGACATCGGCGTCCCTGCCGAAGAAGTCGCGTGTGCCGTCTCCGAAATGAGGGTCCACATCCACTATGAGAAAACGCTGCAGGCCCATCTGGCGGAGTCGCAGGATGGTTATGGCGACGTCATTGAAGTAGCAGAAGCCCCAGCAACTGCCCCGGGAAGCGTGGTGTCCGGCTGTCCCGGTGTAAGCGAAGGCCCTCTTTGCCAGCCCTTCCGCCACCATCTCCGCGGCCATCATCACGCTGCCTGCCGAGAGGAGCGCCACCTGCCGGTAGGGATCGTGCAGCATATTGGCCATGTGGGAGCTGGTATGGGCCTGGGCCACCAGATCCAGGGGAGCGGGGACGGGCTGAAAGACTGCCACCTCCTCTCCATCCACCAGCCCCGACTCCATCAGCTTTTCAAATGACGGCCGGATCCGGTCCTTGAGGACGCTGAATCCGTGCTTTCCAAAGTCTTCATGATATGTAATTGCAACCTGCATCATATCTGCCTCTATATCCACTGCCGCTACTGCCTGACCCTCACTGCATTCATTCTACAGCTCTGTAATCCTGGGGTACCTCTCCAGGAGCATGCCCTCCACCACAATCGGCATCTGACGCTTGGCATCTTTTGCGGCGCTCTCCAGCTCCCAGTCGGAGCTTGAGCAGATGGTGATGAGCGGCTCTCCCTTCTTTACTATCTCGCCCATCTTCTTGTGGATGATGACCCCGGCTTTCTTATCGGAGGGTGCGCCGGCCATGCGGGCCACCTCCACCAGGCGCTTATTGTAAAAGGCGACCACATAGCCACCCACCGGAGCCAGTATATCCGCACAGTTTTCGCCGGTGGTGATGTCTTCGCTCTTGATATTGGGATCGCCTCCCTGGGCCTCTATGATCTCCATGAGCTTCTTGTGGGCTTTGCCGCTGGTCAGGATCTGCTCTGCAGCATTGTAGCCGTCACCCCGTCCAGCTATGCCACCCATCTCCAGGAGGATGCCGGCCAGTGATAGGCTCTTCTCCTTGAGGCTGTTGGGGCCGCTCTTGTTCTCCAGCATGGCCAGGGCCTCGCGCACCTCCAGAGCCGGGCCGATGGTTCTGCCCACGGGCGAGCCGCCGAAGGTCATGGCGCACTCTACGCGAATGCCCAGCCGCTCTCCCAGATCGATCAGGTCTTTGGCCAGAGTGCGGCCCTCTTCCGGCGTGGCGAGCTTTGTCCCCGGGCCGACTGGCATGTCCACCACAACGGCATCTGCACCCACTGCTCCCTTCTTGGCCATGATGGAAGCCAGCATCTGGCTGTAGGGATCGATGGACAGGGCATACTCCGCCTTGATCAGCTTGTCGTCGGCAGGGGCGATGTTGGTGGCTCCGCCCCAGACTATGACGCCGCCCACCTTCTCCGTGATCTCCTTGATCTCATCTGCGGAAAACTCCACCGGAGCCAGCAGCTCCATCAGGTCGGCTGTGCCGCCGGCACCTGTGATGGCCCTCGAGCTGGTTTTGGGTATGAGCAGGCCGGCAGCGGCAACGATGGGCACCACCAGCAGGGAGACCTTGTTGCCCGGCACGCCTCCTATGCTGTGCTTGTCCATCACCGGGTGGGTGTCGAAGTGAATCCGCTCACCGGTCTCAATCATGGCCTTGGTGAGCCATTCCACCTCCTGGCTGTCCATGTTGTGGATGTAGGAAGCTGTGACGTAAGCCGAAAGCTCAATCTCGCTGAGGTTATTGTCCACAATGTCCTGGACAATGCTCCTGATCTGATCTTCTGTCAGCTTCTTCCTGTCCATGAAGCTCTTGATGTAGCAGAGGGAGGCGGGCCTGGGAGCCGGCAGGACATCCACCTGGGCAGGGCTCTTCAGATCCTTCAGGGCCTCGGTGAAGATGCCTATCTCACCCGGCTTTACCATCTCCAGGGTGGTGTCCAGGATGGCGGTGGTGGCGGCGCCCCTTGTCCTCACCCTCACCCGGTCTCCGGCATTCAATCCTCTCTCCCTGGCATCCACCACATTGAGCATTACCTTGTGCTGGCCTATCTCGATATCAAAGGGACGTACTTGCAGCATGAAAAGGACCTCATTGCATTGATTGTATCCAACAAATTAAAGCATTCGATTTGTGCATACTTCAGCATCTGCTCTCCAGCAGGGAAAGCGATCTGATCCATTCTCCCCGTGCCTCGCGGGTGGTTCCCACCACCAGCCGCAGGCCGCCGGGTATCTCTTCCAGCACTCCCTTCGCCTCGACTGTCTCTCCGGGGAGAGCCTGGCCGGCATATGTATGCGAGAAGCAGAATATCTCCTTTACTTCGGGATGGTCAAGGCTGAAGACGGCAGGGCTGTCGAAGGCGAAATCGGCGTTGACCACTTTGGCCTGGATGGTGGCTTTGCCGGCGGGCCTGCCTGGAGGATGGGGGGTGCCACTTATCTGGCTCCAGTCGCGGGTGAAGAGCAGGTCGAAGTAGGTTCCTTCGACCATGCCTCGATTCCCCTTTCTCTTCTCGTGGAGCATGAACTCCTCAAAGCCGATCTCGGGCTTTCTCTTCAGATAGATCTTCCTCCAGGTCTCCTCGTCCAGATCGTCAATTCTGTCCTCTGCCTTCGCCCGGCTAAGAATATCCCTGGCCCGCCACCAGTGGGGGCCGTAGACCACGAAATCTATGTCCGAGGCCGGGCCGTTCAGGCCTATGAGCATGGAGCCGGTGATGCCCATCTGCTCTCCCGGCACCCCGCTCACCTCCAGGACGGAGGCGATCCGGGCCACCCTCTCATCGCGAGCGGCCACTGATTTGAGCCCTTCTGGAGGCTGGTAGAGGCGGGCGACCTCGGACTCGGGCACAGTATGCAGGTCCAGTGCCCAATCCGGCCTCTCACGCCGCAAAAATGCAAAGGAGTCATCGAAGTCCATCTTGCGGTAGCGCCTGCCCTCCGCCAGCCTCTCACCTTTGGGATCGGGAATATAGCGCAGCAGAGAGCGCAGGCCACGGGGGTGGCAGTAGTCGGCGACTGCGAAGATCCAGCCCTGGCGTGTCATAAAGAAATCTCTGATTCTGGGCTGCAAGATACCGCCTCAGTCTCCTTTTGCAGATATGGCTTTCATGGCTTTGTCCAGGCCCGCCCCCGGCCGGAGTACCTCCTTCTTTTGCAGGTCCAGGAGAGTAGAGGGCTGGGCATACCTGCATTTTCCGCCATCCACCACTGCGTCCACCCGGTCCTGGATCTCCGGGGAGACGGTGTCGGCGCTGACCGGTGGCGGCGAGCCGGTGCGGTTGGCGCTGGTGGATGTGATGGGGCCAGCCAGGTCGATGATGCGCAGTGCCGCCTCGTGGTCCGGGTATCTGATGCCGACCAGGGGCGAGCCGGCAGTGAGTATGTCCGGCACTATGCTCTTCTTTTTGACGAGCACTGAGACCGGGCCGGGAAAGATCTGCTCCAGGATGGCCATATCCTCCTTGCCTATCTCTGCTACCTTTTCCAGCATTTCAAAGTTTGACACGGCCAAAAAAATGGGCTGGGATAGGGGCCTCTTCTTGATCTGGAAGACCCTCATGACCGCCTGCTCATCCAGAGCATTGGCACCCAGGCCGTAGACGGTTTCGGTGGGGTAGACGATGACTCCTCCGCCGATGACATAGCGGGCGGCACTGGCGATCATTTCTCAGGTTTCCGTTTTATGCTGGCGATGTCTCCCAAAGTCAGCCCGCGGCCCGACAGGCCGGACTTGACGCGCGCTTCGCTGGCCTGATCGGTGAGCTTGATCTTCAGCTCCTTCTCGAGCTTTGCCCGGATCTCATCCTCGGGGGAGATCTCCTCGCGCTCGATCTTCTTGAGCAGCGTTGCCTTCTCCTTGATTTTGGTGCCCAGCTCCTCAACGGAGAGGCCCTGCTGCTCCCTCGCTTCCCTTATCCTGCGCCCGAACTCCGGAATCAACTCCACCAAGTCCTTGAAATGGTCGCGCGGTTTGGGCCTTTTCACTGTAAAAGCCCTCTCCACAGGAACCATCTTCTTCGGGACGGGAGACCATTTGTCCTCCGGTTTTCCGAAGCGCGCACAACCCTTGCATACCTCCAGCGCCGATCCGTCGATCACTATCCTCTGAGGTGCTCCGGAGATCTCAGCGCCGCAAATCTCGCATTGCTTCTCGGTCATTTCGGAAACCTTTATAGGGGTCGGAGTTTAATAATCTTTGTAATTATGGACAGTGGAGAAGGAACGAAGGAGTCCCAGGCCGGAGCGGATTTCTCGCGCTACATCCTGGACCGTATGCGCCAGCTCGAAGAGCGCAATTTGGCGCTCCGAGAGCAGAAGGATCGCGTGGAAGGCGAAAAGAGGCTGATAGAAAACCAGAAGCTCAAGTTCGAGAGGGAGGCCAGGAAGCTGAGGAGCGAGCTGGAGCGCCTGCGCGTGGGTCCCATGATAGTGGGGACTATTGTCGATGTGCTGGACGAGAACCGGGTGATAGTCAAGAGCAGCACAGGGCCGCGATTCGTGGTAAACCTCTCTCAGTTCATAGAAGAGGAGATCAAGCCGGGGATTCAGGTGGGCCTAAATCAGCAGTCATTTGCAGTGATGTGCGTCCTGCCCTCGCCGCGCGATCCGGCAGTCTTCGGCATGGAGATCGAGGAGGCTCCGGATGTCCAGTTCTCCCAGATCGGAGGTCTGGACACCCAGATATCAGAGATCAGGGAGATTGTGGAGCTGCCACTCAAGCGGCCTGACCTGTTCACAGCAGTGGGCATCGAGCCGCCCAAGGGCGTCCTCCTGCACGGGCCGCCCGGCACCGGTAAGACCATTCTGGCCAAGGCTGTGGCCCAGAGCACCGATGCCACATTCCTGCGCGTGGTGGGCTCGGAGTTTGTGCAGAAGTACATCGGAGAGGGAGCGCGCCTGGTGAGGGAGCTGTTCGAGCTGGCCAAGAGCAAGTCTCCTGCCATCATATTCATAGACGAGCTGGATGCCATCGGGGCGCGGCGCATGGATGGCGCGACCAGCGGGGACCGCGAAGTGCAGAGGACACTCATGCAGATACTTGCGGAGATGGATGGATTTGATGCGCGGGGCGAGGTCAAGCTCATCGCCGCCACCAACCGTTTGGATATGCTCGATCCGGCACTGATGAGGCCGGGGCGCTTCGACAGGGTGATTGAGATTCCCATGCCCAGCCGCGAGGCGCGTGAGGCCATACTCAGGATCCATACAGGAGGCATGAGCCTGGATGAGGATGTCAACCTCAGGTTGATTGCAGACCTGGCGGAGGGCTCAAGCGGCGCGGACCTCAAGGCGCTGTCCACCGAAGCGGGAATGTATGCCATTCGCGAGGAAAGGACCACCGTCTACCAGAGCGACTTTGAAAGCGCCGCCACCAAGATACTGCACAAGGAGAGAAATCAGCTCAGCGAGCCCGAGGGCCTCGTGCAGCAGTACATCTAAGCCGTTGGCAGTCGAAGGCAAGTGCATGCGGGCCGGCAAAAGGTCCGGCCAGCAAGCTCATTTTTCTAAATAATATCAGATAGCATTTGCCGGCGGGGGCCTTCTCGCTCCCTCAGATAGAATTTTGGCCGGAGCCTCCCCCTCATCTTAACTCTGGCATAAGTCAGAATCATGTCCTTCTTTTCAGCCAGTTCTTCAAGCAGCCGGTCAAGATCGCCCTTTTCCTCTTCCGTCAGCTCAATTTCGCCTTCCTGTCCTGTAGCCCAGTCGAGGAAGTGTACTATATGCCGGGTCTTGATGTGCTGAAGGCTTCCGCTCTTTCTGTCATCCTTACCTACTATCCGGCAGGCGTACTCCACAGGCCCCTCAAATCCGGGGCAGATTTCATCGGGCCGGCAGAGCTGCAGGTCGGCTATGCCCATATCGGGGTAGCCCTTGCTCTGCCTCTGCAGCGCCCGGCATTTGGGGCAGTGCATCCTGGCAAACCAATCCTCGAAGATGCGCTCCTCAACGCTGGCCGCCTCCAGCCAGAGCCGTTTTGCGCTATCCCTGCTATAGCCGGCCTGCCCCAGAAATGCTGCCAGTATGGCTGCCGTACGGTGTTTGCCCCTCTTTTTCTCTTTTGCCGGCTCTGCTTGAGGTTCATTTACCTTCTGCTCAATTTCATTCTCGTCCCTGCCCATGGCGATTATGGCCTTGATACAGGGAGGGAAAGCAGAGGGATCTAGGGGCTTGCCGGCCACCCAGAGCATCTCCTCCTGCCGGTCGATGGACCGGATGGATATTGGCTTCTCATTTGCCTCTGCTGGGGCAGGCCCGATCTTCTTGGCTGGCATTTATTCGGGATTTATTTTAGGATGTTATTCCTGGTGGCTTATTCAGGGCATAGACACTTTGGGGCAATTTTTGTGACATCTTCATTCTCTCTTGTGCCCTCCCACGAAATAGGCATGCGTCTCCTTATCCGGATGCGCCTGCTGAGGCACGGGTGCTGCCCCTTTGCTGGACTCGTACTCCATCCTCTCCTTGAGGATGCACCGCCCACCCCGGACGCCGCCCAGCGGATTTTTGGGAGTGCCCATGGAGTTCATGCAGCGGGCCATGACGGCTGCGCCGCGGGCGAGGCCGTCGTCGACAAAGACCACATTCTTCTCCGGCTCCTGGCAGATGCCCAGCTTTCCTATCTCCTCAAGAATCAGCCCCGGCTTGCCGCCGCTGATGCCAGCCCTGCCGGTAACGCCGATGGCCGTCTTTCTGGTGACGATCCCTTCTTCAATTCCCACTTCCACCAGCCGCCCGGCCACGCGGGCCATGGCCAGGTCCAGCGTCCCGAAGAGCAATCTCTGATTTTTAGATCGGTAGAGATCGGCTCCAATGCGGTTGAGCTTGCCGAGGTCACTGCCGTTCACACCCACATCGCAGCCGATGAGGATCACATTGTTCTGGGCGGCGGCCTGGGGGCATACCGGGACCAGGCCGTACTTGCTGCGGCTGTCCGGCACCTTTTCTATCACCACTATCTCGTTTATCTGCTCGGCGTACTGCTGGGCCTCTTTACTGTAATCCGGCCTGGCCTTGCCGTCGAATATGTCCAGAGTTGCGCCTGTGGTCTTGTCCACGAGGCCGGTGCCCTGAACAACGGCATCGGGGATGGCTCCGGCCAAGCCGAGCAGGTTGCCGATGGTGTGGGCATAGGGAAGCTCATCGCTGGTAACCCTGCCGTCCAGTGTGGTGCCGAAGTCCATGGAGAGGCAGGGGTTTCTGAAGTCCACGTCCGTCCAGCGGCTGCCCTCCTTTATGCCGGCGGTGGCCAGTTCCCCTTCCATCTCATTGGCCACCACCTCCACGCCCGTCGATCCCTGAGGCGGAAAGCACGAGGCCACAGCTCCCATGAATATCACCCTCTCGATCATGGTGAGGCGCTTGAACTTATCCAGTATGTTGTGGATGCTCATGGCCGGGGTCATGAGCCGGGGGGGCACGCCGGCATTGAGGCAGCCCTGGGCCAGAGCCAGGATGAAGGCGCCCACCTGGTCCGGAGACTCCAGCTCAGCCACCACACCGGTGGAGCGTACCACGAAGTGCAGATCGGTCTTGATGTCCAGGCGGGCTTTGCTGTGGCTCTCGAGGAGGGTGTCTTTGACCAGATCGGCAATGGACTCCCTGGTCAGAGGTGTGCCGTTGATGGTATGGGCAAAGACATCTTCCCCGGCCTTGGGCCGCCTCACATCGCGGGTCATCTTGACAGTTTTGTCCACGATGTAGGTCTTGCCGGTGTTCATGTCCGTGGCGGTGAGAACGCACTTGGTAGTGGTATTTCCCACCTCCACTGAGGCCACGATGTAGAAGGGCTTGGTCCGGAGCTCCAGGTAATTGAAGGGCGGGCTTTGGGCAATGCGCGGTGTTGGTTTGGACTTGAAGAGCCGACCGAAGTTCATGCTTTCAGAAATGGGTGAAGGAGAGATTAATGTTTTGGGTCGGAAGGGAAGAGGATGATTATTTTGTCGAGGTCGAGCTATTCAGGCCGATCTGCTCTTTCAGCCAGTTCCATCCCCGTCTCTCTATGCTGTCCAGCTCCCTCTCTGCAGAATCCTGCAGCCTCGGCAAAAGGTCCTTCTTTAGTGTATCCTCGAGCTCCCGCTCCAGGCTTTGGTTTTCTTCAGGGTTCTGGCTATTGTTCAGCTCCTGCTCCTCATCATCCGCATTCTGCTGAGAATCTGCCTCCCGGCCCTGGGACCACCATCTCTGGGGATTGAATTCGTTATTGGTGAAGTTTTTCAGGCTGGCTTGGCCGCCGTCCACCAAAATCCGGTTGAAGCAGGGAGAGGAGACGGGCTGGCCGTACAGCCCGCTCAGGTAGGCGACGCAGATCAGCCGGCCGTAGTCGTCCCGGCCGCCGGGGGTTCGGTCGTCTATGTCCAAAAAGACCTTTTTGTTCATGAGAACGGCATACGTAAAGTCCCTGGCATCCTGTCCTGCCTCCGTGTCCATCTCCGGTGAGTCGACGTCGGCCAGCCTGATTCTCTCCACGGCGTAGGTTACCTTATCTGATGCCTTCTCGACGGTAACATCGAATGTGTCTCCGTCAACCACATTGGTGACTGTGCCCCATGCCTCGTCCAATGCGGCCTGGGCAACCTGGGCCCCTGTCCCGGAGATGATAATGGAAACGATCAGGGCAATGAATATGCATGCGCCTGATCTCTTCTGCCCTGAACCGGCCGCTTTTGCCATTCCTGCTGTAAGTGAGATCATCCTCTACTCCCCTTGCCGGCTTCAATTGGCTGCAATGCTATTTCAATTTGTGGTCAGGTCAGGGCTTTGCAACCATTACCTTGAGGCTCATGGACCTGTTCCGCGATCCGTTTCGGGCGTAGAGGGTGTAGCTGGTGGTCTTCTGCGGCATCACCTGAGCGGAGCCCTTCAGGCTGACCTCTCCGATGCCCTGGTCGATTGCCGCCCACTCTGCGCCGATGATGCTCCAACTGAGGTTGGACACGCCTGACCCGTCCAGGACGGCGGGATTGGCTTTAAAGGACTCGAACACCGGATAGGGACTGACATCGAAGTTCAGCCAGAGCAGGCCGCCGGCAAAAAAGGCTGCCAAGAGCAAGAGCCAGAGGGCAATTCCGGGGGGTGTCTTCCAGAAGGACTTTTGCATATCCCAGTAGTTCTTCTTTTCAGCCATGCGATCGATTTGGACGGCATACTGGTAGATATAATCTGCTGTTTGTCAGGTTGGATGATCTTCTCGGATATTTCAGAAGATTTGAAGCGGCTAAGCTTCTTGATGTCTGCATGCACGCGGGCATGTGTCTTATCATCTTTTATGGACTGCAAAAAGCAAGATCACTGTCTCATGCTTTGAATATAGATCACGCATTGTCTTCTTCTTGTCCGGACTATCTTCCTAAAGATTCCTGTCATAGTACTTCTATCCTGCGTGCAAGAATCACCTCATTAGTCCATAAAAAGCCAGAAGATCCGGGGGAGATCTCCCAGGAATAAAATTCGGACCTCTTTTCACTGAGATAAGCTCGTTATAGTGCCTCACACATATAATAATATTTTATTTTTTTGATAATCTCCTCAAATGTTCCAAGGAATGTATTCTCTAAACTATAACGACTATTAAAAACAGACAAATCCAACCTATCCGTCCTTTTGAAAGACTTGGATCCATTTAACTTGGATGTCATTAAATTTATTTGACACCGTAGTTGGTCTGAGTATATGGAAAACGGCGGAATAGAATATAAATACCGATCTTCAATATAGATATGTCCTTCAGTCGAAAGAGAAAACATAACATAAGGTATATTATTTATATAAACACGTGGCAAAAAGTCTCCATTAGATCTCCATGCAAATTCGGGCAAATTAGTTCTCGCCCATTCGATAATTTTATTGGCGATAAAGACATTTTCATCTTCACATTTACTTTCTAATGACTGCATGAAGGTCAATTCATCCCATAGATGGTCTGCCCTCGGGACAACAGATGGCAATGGTTTATCAATAAGGGACTGCCAAATATCACTGCAATCAAAAATCCATTTCAAGAAACCTGCTTGTATAGATCGTTCGCTATCACGTATTTTATCTACATATATATCATGTTGCGTTTTGCAGGTTAAATATGGGTTGTCATGACATGAGCTATCATTGATTTCATATCGATAATATGGATCTACACCGTGATCCTCAAAGTAATAAATTCCGGCATAACCACCATTACCACCCAGAGAGAAATGGCTCACGTCAGTGATTTTATCTATGCGATTTTTTACATTATCTGCGAAAATGCCATTTGCCAGATCATTGACATATTTCGTATATTCACGTACAGATTTGGTTAGAGTTCCTAAGTTGCTGGATTGCAGAGGGTTCTTGGCGATTGGATCTTGCAGAGCCATCTCTTGGTACAAGGCAAAATCCAAGGACGCCGCGGCCACAAATGTTGCCAATCCCTTCCTCTGGAAAGATTTCGTTTGGAGTATTCCAATTGAAGAGCTAAGAGCTGTATGACGATCTACTAAAAACCTGTAGAGATTCTCCTTTGGCTCCCCTGCAACCTTGCGGTCATAATAATAATTAGTAATATCATGATGTATTCCATTGATAATGCCTTCCTGCTCTGCAACCGTTTGTTCAGTATTTGCACCTTTGACAGAGTTATCAAAGTAATTCTTAAGTTCTGTGAAGTCGATTTTGTCAGGAAAGATCTCTTTCATCGCCTCTGCACCAATTTTGCTGCCCACTGCCCCTGCTAAGCTTTTTAATAGATTTGCCAGCAGCCCTATAACTGCCGGGGCTATATCCGACGCCGATTCTTCAGGATGCTTTTCAAATATATAAGCTGGCAAAACTGGGAGAGGTGTCTCTTTAAATTTTATAGTACCTGAATCATCGACAAAGATATCCGTTCTTAAGTAGTAGAGAGTGGCAAGGTTGGTATCTCTTCTGAGAACTGGTGTTCCTGATGCTATATTTTGATATCTCTCCTTTAGAATCGTAGCAGTATCGGAAATTAAAACTTCTTCGTCAATTAGTGGCGATCGTTCATTTACCTCTTTTATAAATCTCTCAATGCAACTCTCTGCAAAATCAAGCTCATCTGATTCAAGCCTAGGCCATTCGGATTTATTTAAAAGAATAGGATGTTCATCATTTGAAACGTCTTTTCTCAAAGAGATATCTACAATCCTGTGATCAAATTCCGGAAGGTCTAAAAACGCAGATACCTTCTTTCTTGTGTAATCTATTCTATCACCTTTTTCGTTTTTGATTATCATTACCAACACTTTATCAGCCTCTTAGCTAACTCTAAATATATCATATATAACATATTCGGTTATAACTCTGGAGCGACTCCATGCGTCTTCGGTTAGCAGATCATTTATGCCGTAATCGTTATAGTTTTTCAGCAATCATCAATAGCGATAGTCAATTTAATAAGATTTATATAGAATATGTGATATCACATGTATCTAAAGGAATTAGCATGCCAAAAGGGGTATCAGTTTGGAAAAGGTATAGTTGAGCAAGAGCTTGCCAGTATGTTTGAGCCCAAATGGATTAGAACTGCGGCTAAGGATAGCGGATTGAATGAACGAGAGAGGAAAATTGACCCACACATAATGTTTTTGACGCTCGCTATCGGCTATAGCTCACAGTTGTATCGAACTCTTACAGAGCTGAAACGCGAATATGAAGCCAGAGGAAACGCATCCGTCTCCGATAGCAGTTCAAGTGCAGTAGTCAACAGCCTTAAAAGCATTTCGATACTATCAGAGAATACAAGCGAAATGAAGACGTTGAAAACAGGTCCTTGGATAAAAATAAAAAATATGATGTTATTAATAGATCTGCGATCCAGGGGGCACAATGCATATCCCAACTTCATCCCTATCCTTTGAGCAATGCCGGGACTTGATGGTTGGCCGGGCCTGGAGCTGCATTCAGCAGACCTCTGTCTTTTGCTCACCGCGAATGGTCTCATATTGGCATGGGCACTGGTCGCAGATCACATTCAGCCCGCGAATCTGCTCGCAGGTGAGCGGTCTATTGTCCTTCATCCTGTAAATGCTATCTAGCAGGCGGTCGACAATGCCATCTGCGGGCCAATGGTTCGCTCTTGCCCGGAGCAGAATTTGTCTGGACTCACGGATGGAATAGCCCGCATCCTTCAGTTCCAGCCCCAGGGCCATGCCGGTCCTCCAGCCGCCGGGCTCAAGGTCTATGTCTCCAGAGCACAGCAGCCTCAAAAAGCAGCTCCTGAGGTCAGGAGACCGACT
>ERZ1645192.2393-NODE-2393-length-15541-cov-6.788971_pt1 | contig 15541 bp, 12 predicted proteins | sample MGYA00575354_ERZ1645192 | MGnify/ENA primary metagenome ERZ1645192 (study PRJEB40844, sample SAMN11349763) | freshwater sediment metagenome | isolation source: river sediment | host: Sediment | place: India: Faizupur Khadar , New Delhi | collected 2017-02-21 ... | reverse complement strand
ACAATCAACCGATTAATATCTGTCTGTGTCAACGTGCCCCCTACCAATGCTGATTTAGCCAATTCAATCGGCGTTAACACATCCTTTGTCGCAATATTCATTAGCGCCAGGCGGGTGTACATCTTGGCTTTGTCCGCCTCCAGGATACTGAGCAGGCTGCGTTCTGCGCGCATACTCCCCCACACCGGGTCATACTTCCTGCCAACAATCCCGGTCATGGGGTTGTCGTCAAACGTGATCATCCCCTCCGCTGTTTGCTTTCCTTGCAGTCCTGTAAACCCGGCAAATCCCCGCTTGCAATTCCCCGCCATCTGGTATATGATGATATCAGTCTCATCTTAAATTAAGGAGGTGGTGGAAATGAAATTTGCTCCCGCCGGGCGGGGGCAGGGGTTTGTCGAATATGCCTTCATTTTATTGCTGGTGGCTCTTGTTGTGATTCTTCTTCTTTCGATATTCGGCACCTCTGTCGGCAGCCTGTATTCCCAGGTTGTCCCCGGCTTGTAAAACAAACTCCCGCCTGATACGGCGGGAGCTTGTTTTCTGTGCAATTCTCTGGAATTAATTCAACAAATACGCCAAAATCCAGCGGGTGGTGGCAAGCAGCGCTTCGGTGTGGGTGCGCTCGTAATTGTGCGAGGCGTCCACGCCGGGACCAATCAACGCCACCGCCACGTCACCCCCGGCACGCCAGAAGGCTTCGCCATCCGAGCCGTAGAAGGGGTAAATATCCACCACGAAGGGGATTTCATACTGGGCGGCAAGCTGGCGCAGGCGGCTGCTCAAGCCGTGATGGTAGGGTCCACCCGAGTCCTTGACGCAGATGGAGGTATGAAATTCATCCGAAGTCTGCCCGGTGCCCACGGCAGCCATATCCACCGCGACCAGCTCGGTCACTTCGGCAGGAATGCCCGCCGCCGCACCGTGCCCCACCTCTTCGTAATTGCTGATGTGCAGCCACGTCGTCTGGTGCGGGCGCAGCCCGGCATCCGCCAGGGCTTTCACCGCTGCCACAATGCACGCCACACAGGCTTTGTCGTCCAGGTGGCGCGAGCGGATGAACCCGTTGGTGATCTCCACGCGCGGGTCCAGCGCTACAAAATCGCCGATCTCGATTCCCAGTGCGCGGGTTTCCTCCGCCGATGTGGTACGCTCGTCGAGGCGCACTTCCATCGTGTCCTCGCTGCGGGGGGAATCGGTCATCGCCTTGCCATGGACGTGGGTGGAAGCGTTGACGTGCAAAATGGAGCCGCGCACCCGCCTGCCGCTGGCGGTGATCACGTGGCAGCCCTCGCCTTCCACAGCGTTCCAGGCATAGCCCCCAATCATCGTCAGCTTGAGCCTGCCGCCGGGCTTGATCTCCTTGACCATGGCGCCCAGCGTATCGGCGTGGGCGGTGAGGGCGCGGGGGGCATCGTCCGCCTCGCCCTGCCAGCGCACCACCAGGGCGCCCTTGCGGGTGCGGTGGAACGTCAACCCGGGGAAGGGCTGCAAGGCGGCTTCGGTGAAGGCAATGGCGGGTTCGGCGTAACCGGTGGGGCTGGCGGTGTTCAGCAGCCCGGTGAGAAAGGTGAGCAAAGCATCGGTATCAATGGCTGGCAGCATGGGGTCTCCGGGAATTAACTCTGGGCATCCCAGCCCTCGTAGGCGGCAATCTTGCGGCGCCAGTCCTCCGGCACGGGGATGCTCTGATGGGTGTGATAATCGTACGCCACCATCACCGTCTCGGCGGTTGCCGCCCGGACGCCGGTGGTGTCGTTTTCAATAACGTATTCAAACAGGATGCTCTTGGAGCCAATCCGGGCGGCGCGCATCCGCACGGTGATGGAATCACCCAGTGCGATGGGAGCCAGGTAGGCGCAATGGACATCCGCTACAATCAAGCCCACCTTGAAGAAATCCACCCCGTCCCACAGTTCCAGCTCGCGCAGGTAGGTGAAACGGGCGGCTTCCAGGTAGGTGAGGAAATTGGCATTGTTGACATGCCACTGGGGGTCCAGGTCGCCATAGCGCACCTGGAGGGGGAGGGAGAAGCGGGTATTGGTCATGGCATCCATTATACTCCATGCCCCTGCCCCGGTTTGTCCATTTGGCATATAATCAACCCATGACGGCTGTCATCCTCGTTACATTTTTGCTGACCGGCATGCTCACCTTCTGGCTGGCGGATCACCTGGTGAACCGCATCTCGCGCAACTATTACCTGCGCCAGGTGGACCTGTTCAGCACCTCGCCCATCCAGCCGGGGGATATTGTCCTGCTGGGCGACAGCCTCACCGACCTGGGGATCTGGCACGAGATGCTGCCGGGGGTGCCGGTGCGCAACCGGGGCATCAGCAACGACACGACGGAGGGCGTGCTGGAACGGCTCGACCAGGTCATCAGCGGCAAGCCAAAGGCGGTTTTCCTGCTGATAGGCACCAACGACCTGCCGTGGTTCATTTTCTCGCCCGACCGGGACATCCTGAAGACCTACGAGCAAATCCTGGCGCGCCTGCGCGAGGAAACGCCGGAGACGGTGGTGTTCGTGCAGTCGCTGCTGCCGCGCCATGCCCGCTATGCCCCGCGCATCCGCAAGTTCAACCACCGCCTGCAAATGCTGGCGGAGCGGTACGCCTGCCCTTATGTGGACCTGTACCCGCACTTCGCCACGGCAAAAGGCGCCATCCGCCGGGACATGACCAACGACGACCTGCATCTCAACGGCACGGGCTACCGCACCTGGGTGGAGCAAATTCAGCCGCTGATTGAATCGCTGGATTGAATCACTGAATTGAATCACTGGATTGAAGCGCTGGATGAACCCGCCGCACACCAGCCCGCAGAATCCCTCCATTTTGTGATATATTGGAGGCAGTTTGACCCCGCACGGGGGAAAGGAAAATCAATCATTACCTTATGACACAAAATAACGATCTTTTAAGCCTGCTGGAACGGATTGCCGTGGCATTGGAACGGCTGGCAGGCTCTGCTGACCTGCACGGCAGCAGTGATGCCAACGGGCGGATGGAAGCCCGGGTGGAGCCAGCCCTGGCAGCCGCCCTGGCGCAGGCGTCCCTCAACGGGGACGAGGAAACGGAGGAGGACGAGGACCTGGACGAAATTGAGAGCTTCCTCGCCTCCCGCAATGTCAAAATCAAGGTCATCCCGCCGGAGGATGCGGCGGACGAGGTGATCAACTCGCTCAGCGAGTTCCTGGGCGAGCATTACGGCGCGCTGAAGGAACTGCTGGCGAAAATCAAGAGCAACATGCAGCGGGGCGGGTTCATCAACCTGTCCATCAAGGACTACACCCAGAAGGACATCAGCGACATCTGCCAGTTCTGCACCCGCCTGCACGAAATTGCCTTCCTGGAACAATACAAGTACTACAAGTCGCCTCAATACCTCATCAAAGCCAAGACGACCACCCTGCCCACCGCCCAGAATTTCTTCTCCGGCAAGTGGCTGGAGCGGTACGTGCTGCTGGTGGTGCAGGACGTGGTCAACACGCTGGGCACCGAGCTGGGCAGGGAACTGGATTTCACCTACCTGATCAACCCGCAGATTGTGCTGCCCAACGGCAACGATTTTGAGCTGGACCTGATCTTCCACATCAACGGCTCGTTCTACTGGATTGAAGCCAAGACCGGCGACTACCAGCAGCACATCAACAAGTATTCCAAGATTTCCCGGCTGTTTGGGCTGGACCAGGAACACTCGATCATGGTGTTGACCGACATCCCGGTGGAAAAATCCGGCGCGCTGACCTCGCTGTTCTCGATGCGCGTCTACGGGCTGCAGCAGCTGCGGACGGGCTTGCTGGAAACCGTCCGGCGGGACCTGGCTGCCCAGTAAGGCAGGCGGAACAATTTCCCGGCGGGACGCCTGTTGAATCCTTTCTCTTTGATAGGACGGGATCAATCCGGTGAAACGCAGCAACCTTGTTTCCATCACGCAAGCCGCCCTGGCAGCGCTGCTGTTTGGGGCAAGCACGCCGCTGGCAAAACTGCTTTTGGGCGAGGTGGACCCGGTCTTGCTGGCAGCTCTGCTGTACCTGGGAAGCGGAATCAGCCTGGCAGTCATCAAGCTGATTCAACGCACACGCAGCCAGCCGGGTTCACCGGAAGCCCCCCTCATCCGGCAGGATGTTCCCTGGCTGCTGGGGGCGATATTTTTTGGTGGAATTGCCGCGCCCATCACCCTGCTGTTCAGCCTGAAAAGCACTCCGGCGGCAACCTCATCCCTATTGCTGAACTTTGAAGGCGTGGCAACCACGCTGATTGCCGCCCTGATCTTCAAGGAGGCGGTCAGCCGCCGGGCGTGGGTTGCGGTGGGGTTGATTACACTGGCTGGCATCCTGCTGTCGCTGAACCCGGGGGCAGGCTGGGGGTTTTCCCCGGGTGCCCTGGGAATTGTGATTGCCTGTGGTTTCTGGGGACTGGACAATAACTTCACCCGGAACATTTCCGCCAAGGATCCCCTGACAATCGTTGCCATCAAGGGCATGGCGGCAGGCAGTTTTTCCCTGGTGCTTGCCCTGTTGTTAAAAAATCCCGTGCCGGGGGCGGGGGTCATCCTGGGGGCAATGGTTTTGGGCAGCCTGAGTTATGGGGCAAGCATCGTGTTGTTCATCCTGGCAATGCGCGGCATGGGCGCAGCCCGGACCAGCGCGCTGTTTGGCATGGCTCCCCTGGCAGGAATGATCCTGTCCCTGGTGATTTTCCGCGGATCCATCCAGTGGATCCTGTTTCTTGCTGCCCCCCTCATGGCAGCCGGTGCGCTGCTGTTCATTGGTGAAGAACACCAGCACGAGCACCGGCACGCGGAAACCAGCCACGAACATGCCCACACACACCCGGACGAGCACCATGACCATGCGCATGATGGTTTTACCGGCAGGCATTCCCACCCGCATGACCATCCGGAAGTCGTCCACAACCACCATCACATGCCCGATATTCACCACCGGCATAGCCATCCGCAGGGTTCCTGATGCCAACCGCCAGCCCGGGCTGTGGAACAGTTAAACTTCTTGGATCATTCGTTTGTCTTTTCTTACAATGACATCGGGCTGAGATATGCAACCGCCAGCCCGGCGTCATCGTTCATCACCACTTCCATGTGAAAGCCCGGGGCGAAGGCGGCAACCTCCACCAGCCGCAGGCAGCCTTCCAGGGCGGGCGGCAGGGCGATGAATTGTGCCAGGCAGGAGGGCGCATCATAGAAGAACGCCCGGTTGAAGGTGGTGGCGGGGTCGTCCAGCGCAATTGCCAGCGGGAAGATCTGCGCCTCCATTAAATCCTGGAAGAAGTGCGTTCCCAGCGATGGCTCCGGTGCCGGTCCAATCCCCGGACCGGATAGCTCCACCAGCGCACTGGCGTTGAAAATATCGGCATAGCTGATGTAGACCCCCAGGTCGGGGTTGGTGGTGCCCCAGCGCCCGGGTCCCACGGCAAGGTAGGGCTGGTCCTTGAGGGCGGCGTTCAATTTGGAGATGGCGAGGGTCAGCTCGCGGCGGGTATTGGCATCCGGCAGGGAGAAATAGCCTTCCGGTGTGACAAACAGCACGTAGCGCACCTCCGGCAGGTAGCCCTGCGGCACCACGAAGCGGGTGGAAAAGATGACCCGCTCCGGCGGCAGGTCGCGCGGCAGGTCGGGCGCCCGGCTGGAGCGGAGAAACGCCTGCGGTCGGCACTGCAGCAGGGAGATGACCGCCCGGGGGTGCGGGGTATCGGCATCCGCCAGGTGAACGCAAAACTCCACGTCCACCGGTGATTCGGTATGCTCCTCCAGCAGGCGCAGCACCTGGCGCATTTGCAGGGCAAAGGCGGTGCGGCGCAGGAATTCATCGTAAGTGATGGCAGCCCGCGGCAGGTCCGACTGCATCAGGCGACCGCGCGGGGTCAGCAGGACGCCATCCTCGTCCACCTGCACCATGTAACGCAGCGGCGGGTAATCCGGCGTCATCACCTTGCGCACCGGCAGGGTGCAGACGGCGTTCTCCTGCAGGTCAATCAGGTCCACTTCGGTTTGCGAGTAATGGCGGATGGCGCGCGGGTCGTCATCCGGCTGCAGGGTGGGGTGACTGAGCGCCACCAGGCGGGGGTAATCGCTGCCCACGCGTTCCACGGCGCGTGTCCCCAACCCCCATACCATGCGCACAAAGCCGTCCTCGCGGCGAATCTGCGGCGCCCAGCGGTAGAGGTTGCGGCTGAACGCCACCCCGGCGGCATGCGGCAGGAAGTAGCGTCCAAACGGCTCACCCTGCACCTCCTGGATCAGCACCGCCATGCGTTCATCGTAATCCTGCAAGCCCTTCTGGCGGCGGTAGAGCAGCGCCTCCGGCTTGAGGGTGGAGGCAAACGTCAGGGCAATCGAGCGGGTGAGCGCCTCCAGGTTTTCCTGCGGGCTGCCCTGGTTGGGGCAGAAATAGCTGTTGTACTTTCCGGCAAAGGAGGTGCCCACGCTGTCCTCCAGCTGGCTGGAAGAGCGCACAATCAGCGGGCGGCTGCCCATCTGTTCCAGCAGGGCGGCAAGCTGCTTAAGAATTTCGGGGGGGAAGCGCCCTTCCACAAACTGCTGCTGGATGAGCGGGTAATCCTGCCGGATCTGCTCCTCGGGCTTGTATTTTTCCTCGTTCCAGTGCATCAGCCCGTTCATCAGGGAGAATATGTAAATCAGGTCGGAGCCGATGTAATACGATTCGGGGATGCGCAGGTTTGCCAGCACCTCCGGCGGGGCGGTATCCTGCAGGATGCGCACCGCCAGTGCCAGCCCGGCTGCCTTGCCGCCGATCTTGCCGGGTCCAATCCGCCGCCGGTGAATGGTTTCGAGATCCTGGATGGTCAGCCAGTCCCGCGCCACGCGGATGTAGGCAAGCTGGTCGCTGATCAACCGGCGGATGAGCACCACCTTGATCTCCCGCAGGCGCGGTTCATACTCCAGCCGCTCCTGCGGGGGCAGGTTTTCAATTGCCAGCGCCTGGGCAAACAGCAGGCTTTCCGGCGCCAGCTCGGCATCAAATGACCGCTCCACCAGCTGGCGGGCGCTGCCGGGCGGCGGCTGACTGGCGGGCGGCGGGGCGGCGGCATCCGGGCGCGTCCAGACGGGCAGGGTTTGCAGGTAACGCGCCTCCACCAGCATGCCGTAGCCGCGCCGCTCCTGCACATCCTGGTCGTCCACCATGGCGACATCCAGGGTAAAGCAGGAGCGCGTGGCGTTGCGGCAGCCGAACTGGCTGCGGCAGTCTGCCAGCACGGTTTCCAGCGTGGTGCACAGCGCCCCCAATGCGGCGGATTTCCGCTCCACCCAGGCAATCAGGTTAATGCTGCCAGGTGAGATGGGGGTGCGCAGGCTGCCGGTGGCGGAGCGCGCCGGGGATGTTTCCGGCTCAAAGGCATAGATGGCTTTCACCGTCCGGTCCATTCCGCCCAGCCAGGCGCCCACCTGCTCCACCAGGTGCACTTTGAGGGCGCGGCAGACTTCACACTGCCCCTGGTGCAGTGCCAGCCTGGTTTGCTCCACGCTGCCGTTGAACCGTTCGGCGGCGCAGGCGTCCAGCGCTTCATCGAGCATCCGGCTGGCTATGGTGGCATCAAACTGGACTGTGGACATGGACAAGTCCTTTCGTTAACAATCCGGCGGGGTTGCCATCGGCAGGGGTGCACCTAATGGTGCCCGTTGCCGTTCCCGTTGCCATTTCCGCCCAGCGCTTCCCAGATGGGCAGCGGGCGGTCGTACCCCGCCAGCTTCAAGCCGGTCAGCGCGGCGGTGTTCAGGTCCATTGCCCGCAGGTCCTCGGTGGAGAGGTCCCGGATGGCGGAATGACCCGACAGCATGGTCAGAATCTTGACCTCCTCGGTGCAGGCATGGATGAAGTTTGCCAGCTTCTGCCCGCCTTCCATGGGGTCCAGCCGGGCGCGCATTTCGGGCTTGGGGCTGGTGATGCCATAGGGGCAGTTGCCCTTCTGGCAGGCATAGCAGACCCGGCAGCCAAGGGCAATTTCCGCCGCCGAACCAAACCCGACCGCATCCGCACCCATCGCCAGGCACTTGTAGGCATCCAGCCCGTTGCGAAGCCCGCCCAGCGCAATCAATTTTACCTTGTGGTGCACACCGTAATCTTTCAACGCCTGGACTGCCGGGGGCAGGCAGGCAATGGTGGGGATGCCGACGCCCTGCGTGACAATATCCGGCGAGCAGCCCGTGCCGCCCACCAGCCCATCAATGCTGATGGCGTCCGCGCCTGCCTCGATGCAGGCTGCCACATCCGCATAGGGGCGGGAGGGACCCAGCTTGAAGAGGATGGGGAACTGGTAGTGGGTCACATCCCGCAGGAATGCCACCATGTGCTTCATATCCTCCAGGGTTTCCACGTCGTAGTAGCGGCAGGGGCTCAGTGCGTCCGAGCCGATGGGCACACCGCGCACCCGCGAGACGTCCTCGGTGACCTTGGCACCCAGCAAGTGACCGCCCATGCCGGGCTTGGCGCCCTGCCCGATTTTGACCTCGACTGCATCGCCGGAATTGAGGTAATCCACCGATACCCCCCAGCGCCCGGTGGACCATTGGATGATGACATAGCCGCCCGGGTCCCATTTTTTGCGGGTCATTTCCCGGTCGGTGTAGCCGCGCGCAAGCCAGGCTTCCTCCGGCACCAGCCCGCCCTCACCGGTGTTGGTTGCCATGCCGGTCATTGCTGCACCAATGGCAAGCGCCATTTTGGCTTCCTTGGAGAGCGCTCCAAAAGACATGGCTGCCCACACAAACGGCACCTTGAGGACCATTGGTTTTTCACAGGTATCCTTGCCAATCACCACCTGCATATCGCATTCCTCGCGGTATTTGTCGCGCGGGGCAGCGGAGGCGATCTGGCTGGGAACAACCGTGATCATGTCAAAATTGGGGGTTTGCCCGGTGGTGCCAAAGCCGCGCAGCAGGTATTCGCCGGTAAGTGCTTTGGCATGCACCTCCTCGATGGCGGCAAACGTCCACGGGTAGCGGGTGAAGTATTCCGGCTCGGCGGGGTTGATGCGGATGGCATTGACCGGGCAGAATTCCGCACAAATGCGGCAACCCACGCAGGCATTGTAGTTCACCACGTTCATCTCGCCGGTGCGGGGGTCCAGCGCATACACGCCGTGCGGGCAGACGTCCGCACAGGCGGCGCACTTGCCGGGCATCTGCGAGTTGATGCAGACCTCCCGATTTACGCTGACACAAAAGGAACCTACGATTGCCATGGTTTCCTCCTCCTATTTGTAGAACGGCTTCTCTGACGCCGCCACGATTTTCTTGAATGTTGTGGGATCCGCCTGGATGCCATGGGCATCAAAATACGCCCGCAGCCGGGCAATGTCCTCATCGGCAGGCGGAACCAGCCTGGTGTTGTGCCCCAGGCTCTGCCAGGTTCCGCCAATAAAGACCGAGCCGCGGATGAGATAGTTGGCAAGGTTATGCCCGGCATTGCCCACAATCACCAGGTCGCCCTTCAGCATGTAGGTTCCCACCTCGTCGCCCACGTCTCCGCAGACAATGATGGCAGCGCCCTTGTTCATGGTGGCGGTGAAATCCCCGGCATTGCCGCGGATGACCACCGTGCCGCCATAGCAGTATTGGGCTGCACCCATCCCGGCATCGCCTTCAATGATGACGGTCCCGGCGGTCATGTTATCGGCAACGTACTTCCCGGCATCCTGGGTGACGCGAATGGACGCCCCGGCGTTCAACACGCCCAGGTAATCACCCGCTCTGCCCTGCACCACCACCTCGCCGTGCTTCAAACCGGCTGCCAGCCCGTGCAGGTGAGATGCGCTGCTGACGGTGACGGGGGTGCCGTTCACGTTTTGGCGGATCGCCTCGTTGATCGTTTTCAAATCCTTCGATTTTGCGCTGATGGTTTTCATCTTTCACCTCTCTTTCACAGAATCAGCAGCCGGTGCAGCCGCGGGGCACATCCGGTCCCACGGCGCCGGGGCGGGCGGGAGTGCGGTAGAGCCGCGTGAACTGCTGGATGGCTTCGGCGCGCTTCTGCGGGTCCGCCAGCCCGTCCAGCATAAGGATTTCCAGGTCCTTGAATGCCTGCCCGCGCTCGCGGCGGTCCTTTTCGCTGGCGGCTTTCTCCAATGCGGCAATGTCCACATCGGGGCTGGTCTCCAGCAAGCCCATCTGCACGGCGTTGCGGGCAAAGATATCCCCGGCAAGCGAGCGGACGATCAGGGTGGAGGCATCCTTCGGCGCGCCCAGGCTGCCCACGGCAAGGTCGGCGGATTCGCCCAGGTAGTCATCGCACTTGCCGCAGCCGGAGCGGGTGTAGGATTCCGCCTGCTGGCGGGGGATGGTGCGCACCGAGCCGTCCCACAGGACGGCGCGCATCCACTCCCGGTCGGGCGAAATTTCCAGGCGTTTCACCTGGTCGCGGCTGACGTTCATGCGCTTGACCAGCACCTCCTCAATCATCTCCGGCTTGTAGATGCCCGTGCAGAAGATGGCAATGCTCAGCCGGATGGATTCCTGGTAGGGGCGCAGGCGGGGGTTGGTGGACTGGCGCAGCTTGCGGATTGCCTGGGCGGCGCAGGGCGTGCCCACCACCGCCACATTCTGCATGTGATGGGTGAAGACCGCCTCGTTGAGGGCGTCAAAGACCGGCGCCCACAGGTACTGCGGTCCCATCGTCTCCACGATCTGCTCCACGGTGGTGACCACCCGGGCAACCGGTTGCAGCGTCCATGGGTCCAGGTCCAGCATCACCACGCCGTCCAGCAAGCCGCTGGAACGCCCGGCGGCAAGGATGGCGCGGATCACATCGTTGGGTGCGCCGGAGAACACCGGGCCGCGGGCGCGCGCCGCCGTTACCAGGCGCGGTTCCATCTCCGCCCAGCGCTCCAGCCGGGGGCAGGATTCCACGCAGAGCTGGGTGCAAAACGAGCAGCTGTCCAGCGGGGTGCGGGAAAGCCCCAGCAGCTTGGTTCGTTTTTGCAGCACCGGGTGCAGGGTGCCGGGCTCCCATTCCAGCACCTGCTTGGAACAGGCGGCAACACACAGCCCGCATCCGGCGCAATTATCCAGCGACCAGACTTCTGCTTCCAAACGTTTTGACATAACAACCTCCTGATGAATTGAACCGATGATAGGGAAAGAACCAGGGATGGGAAGGGGTTACCTGCGGATGGGCATGCGGACGCCCGAAGGCATCTGCCCGCGGTCCGCCAGTTGATGTTCCACCTCCTCCATGAAGTCATTCACAATCCGGGCAAACTTCAGCCCGTCATCCACCGAGAGAAATTCCAGCCGCAGGCGGCGGGGGTCCACACCGCGCGCCGCCAGTTCCTTCTTCAGCACCTCCACCCGCTCCCGGGCGTAGAGGTTGCCCATGCCGTAATGACATTCACCCGGCGGACAGGCGCCCAGCAGCACACCATCGGCACCCTGCAGAAACGCCCACAGGATGTGGTAGGGGTCAAAGCGCGCCGAGCAGTTCATCCGCAGGAGGACGGCATTTTCCGGCAGGTCCGCCCGGCGGCTGCCCGCCAGTTCGGCGGCGCCCGCCGCAGACCATTCACACGCCAGCACCAGGATGCGCGGGTCGCCAGGCTGGAAGTTATCCGGTGCCAGCGCCGCGCTGATTTGGGCGGGAATTTCCACGTTATCCCACCCCGGCAGGGTGATGGCTTTGACCGGGCAGACCACCACGCAGTTGCCGCAGCCGATGCAGCGCAGCGGGTCCACCTCCGAAACTGACAGGATGCCGTCCCGCCGCTCGAGGGTGATGGCGTAGGTGGGGCAGACCTGGGGGCAGTTGCCGCAGCCGGTGCAGAGTGAGGCATCAATCTCCGCCACGGGGGTATCCACCACGATGGTCTCCTGGTTGAGGAAGCGCACCGCCCGGGCGCTGGTCAGGTATGCCTGGAAGAGCGCCTCGGTGGTGTCGGCAGGGTGCTGGGCGGAACCCAGTACATAGATGCCGGGGTCCACGTAACGCCCGGGGCGCAGGCGGACGCGCGGCTCGGCAAGGAAGCCGTCCTCGTCCTGCGGCAAGCCCAGCAGAGCAGCCAGCGAACGGGTATCGTCCACCGGGACAAGCGGCATGGTCATCACCACGCGGTCAAACGGCAGGCGCACCGGTTCGCCGGTCAGCGTATCCAGCACGTCCACCGTGTCATTGCCAATGACGGGGGGATGGTCGCGGCGGTAGCGGAAGAAAGTCACCCCCTGCTTGCGCGCCTGCACCAGCTCCGCCTCGTGCGGGGAACCGGGCGCGCCCAGGTACAACTCGCGGAACAGGACGGTAATTTCGGCGTTGGGGTTCAACTCCTTCACCTTCAACGCCTGGCGGATGCCCGTGGCGCAGCAAACCCGCGAACAGCGCTGACGTTGGGCTTCCTCAGCGCAGAAAATCATCACCACCCGGTCCACCCCCAGCGGGGTGCCGTTCTCTTCCGCCTGTGCCAGGTCGTGGGCAAATTCCGCCTGGGTGCGGACGCGCGAGCGGTCGAACCAGTGGGAGCTCCCCAACGGCTTGGGGTTTGCCACGTTGGCAACGATGATTGCCCCCACAGTGTGAATATTGGTCTGCCCGCGCTGCTGCACCCACACCTGGTATTCGCCGGGGTGCCCCTGCACAGAGGTCAGCCGGGCGCGGGTGATGATTTTAATCGCGGGATGGTTGAGGGCAGCCTGCAGCCGTTCCTGTGTCAGGCTGCGGGTGCCGGGGGAAAGGTCGGGCAGGTTTTCGCCGGGCTGTTCGGCAGATTCCACGAGAATCACCGGCACCTTCTGCTCCGCCAGTGCCAGGGCGGCAGTCAGACCGCTGAGCCCGCTGCCAATCACCATGGCGGAGCGGCTGACCTTGCCGGTGTGCACCTGCGCCGCCTGGGTGGCGGTGAGGCGCGCCACGCCCATTTCAAGAATCGTCAGCGCCTTGGCAAGTGCGGCTTGCGGATCGGTGGAATGCACATATGCCGCGCCCTCGCGGATGTTGGCAATGTTCAGGTAACTGGATTCCAGGTTGACCACCTGCACCACCCGGCGAAAGAGCTTTTCCACCAGGCGGGGGGCGCAGCCAGCCACCAGCACCCGCTCCAGGTTCAATTCCTCAATCGCATGCTGCATACGCAGCTGACCATCCCGGCTGCACGGGTAGGCTTCGTGGACAGCGTAGACCACGCCGGGCAGTCTGGCAGCCTGGCGGCGCAGTTCTTCCACGTCCAGTGCATTGCTGATTTTTCCGCCGCATTCGCAGATGAAGACGCCCACGCGGGGCAGGGCGGTTTCTTCGGTTGGAATTCGTTCTGCGCTCATGGTTGCTCCTCCGGGGGCTGGGTTTTCAGCAGCGAGGAGACATCCTGCACAAAATCGGGGTGCAGGTCCAGCTCGCCGCCCACGCGGTAGTAGCCGCGCCGGTAGCCCGATTCGGTCGGCTCGATGTTGTGCTTACCGGCAACCTCTTCCAGCTTGAATGCACCGGTCGGGCAGATCAGCACGCAGGTGCCGCACGAGATGCAGCGTGAGGAAGCAACCTGGAAGGGTGTGCTAACCTTTTTGGCAATCCCGCGCTCAATCACGCTGATGGCACTCACGCCGACAATCTCCTTGCAGGCTCGCACGCACAAACCGCACAGCACGCAGGCGTTCTCCTGGGGCAGCTTGAAGCGCACCTCCTTCACGCCCAGTTCCTCGCCCAGCGCCAGCATCTCCGGCGTGTTGTACGAACCCGCCAGGATCAACTCGGCGGTCATCCGGCGGCTGCGCTTCACCAGCTCGGTGTCGGTGAATATGACTGCCCCCTCCTCGCAGGGGTGGACGCAGGACGCCACCAGGCGGGGCGGACGACCCGGCATGGTCACTTCCACCATGCACAGCCGGCAGCCGCCATAGGGTTCCAGCGCCGGGTGGTAGCACAGCGTGGGAATGGGAATGCCGTGCTCCCGGCAGGCTTCCAGCACGGTGCGCCCCTCCGGTACTTCGTATTCCTGGTGATTAATCATCAAATGAATCATGGGCGGCTCCTCAATGAACGCTGATGGCGTCAAATTTGCACAGGCTGATGCAGATGCCGCAGCGGGAGCAGACTTCCGGGTCAATGAAATGCGGCTGCTTCTTTTCGCCGTGGATGGCATTGCTGGTGCAGTTGCGCAGGCAGAGCTGGCAGCCGGTGCATTTCTGCGGGTCAATTTCATAGGTGATGAGTGCTTTGCAGACCCCCGCCGGGCAGCGCTTGTCAAAAATATGGGCTTCGTACTCATCCCGGAAGTAGCGGATGGTGGACAGCACCGGGTTGGGGGCAGTCTGCCCCAGCCCGCACAGCGAACTGCGCTTGATATCAGCGCCCAGTTCGATCAGGTAGTCAATATCCCCCGGCTGTCCCTGCCCGGCGCAGATGCGCTCCAGCGTGGCAAGCATCGCCCGGGTGCCAATCCGGCACGGGACGCACTTGCCGCACGATTCCTGCTGGGTGAAGGTCATGAAGTAGCGGGCAAAATCCACCATGCAGGTGGTCTCGTCCGCCACCACCAGCCCGCCCGAACCCACAATGGCGCCCAGCGAGGTGAGGGATTCGTAATCCACCGGTACATCCAGGTGTTCGGCAGGGATGCAGCCGCCGGACGGACCGCCGATCTGCGCCGCCTTAAACGTCCGCCCGCCAGGGATGCCGCCGCCAATCCGGTAAATCAGGTCGCGCAGCGAGATGCCCATCGGCACCTCCACCAGCCCGGTGTTGTTGATCCTGCCAACGACCGAGAAGATCATCGTGCCCTTGCTGGTGGGCGTACCAATGCTGGCGTACCACCCGGCGCCGTTTGCCAGGATGAGCGGCACGGAAGACCAGCTCTTGACGTTGTTGATGTTGGTCGGCTTGCCCCACAGCCCGGATTGCGCCGGGAATGGCGGGCGGGGGCGGGGTTCGCCGATCCTGCCTTCAATCGAGGCGATCAGGGCGGTTTCCTCGCCGCAGACAAACGCCCCGGAACCCAGCTTAATGCTGAGATTGAAATCAAACGGACTGCCCAGGATGTCCTTTCCCAGCAAGCCGTACTCGCGCGCCTGGTCGATGGCGCGCTGCAGGTGCCGGACTGCCAGTGGATACTCGTTGCGGATATAGACAAAACCCTGGTGGACACCCATTGCATAGGCACCGATGATCATTCCCTCCAGCACGCGGTGGGGATTGCCCTCCATGATCGAGCGGTCCATGTAGGCGCCGGGGTCGCCCTCGTCGGCGTTGCAGACGATGTAGCCGGAGCCGGTTGCCAGCACGTTGCGGCGGCACAACTCCCACTTGGTGGCGGTGGAAAAACCCGCCCCGCCGCGCCCGCGCAAGCCCGCCGCCCGCACCTCGGCAATCACCTGTTCGGGGGTCATCTCCGCAAGCACCCGCGCCAGCGCTGCATACCCACCCGCTGCAATATACTCGTCAATCTGGAAGGGGTCGATCTGCCCGTTCAGGTTGAGAATCAGCCGAAGCTGGTTCTTGTAGAAGGGCACCTCCTCCTCCTGTTCAATCGGGGCGCCGGTCTGCGGAGCGTGGTAGAGCAGGCGCGCCACCACCCTGCCGCCGAGG
>ERZ1645192.2391-NODE-2391-length-15544-cov-10.782426_pt1 | contig 15544 bp, 10 predicted proteins | sample MGYA00575354_ERZ1645192 | MGnify/ENA primary metagenome ERZ1645192 (study PRJEB40844, sample SAMN11349763) | freshwater sediment metagenome | isolation source: river sediment | host: Sediment | place: India: Faizupur Khadar , New Delhi | collected 2017-02-21 ... | reverse complement strand
CCATGTCGTAAAGGTCCCATGTCCTCACTCCAAGAGCTTCACGGGCATAGAAATACTTCCACGGATCGGGTGTTTTAAATCCTGTTATGTTAAGAAGCCCTTCGTCAACAATGGCCAGAGTGTAGTTCATGGGCTTCTTTCCGGCTTCATTGACCTTTACCTCGAACTGCTGACCTGATCTGAGCTGATTAGGCATTGTTATTACAGGTTCAAGCCTTGTTGCCGGATCCTCAACCATCACGGGCACAATCCCGTAGAGCCTTATCGGCATATCGTTAAGTGTCTGGGCATGAGGTTGTATAACAGTCACATTGGCATAGACATTGGGAGCCATTTCAGGCCTGGCTTTGAAAGTTACAACACTGTTGCCCTTCTGCCCGATTGCCCTGATCTCCTCAACAACCGAAGTTGAATTCTCGAGCGTAACTATTATCCTTGAGTTTTCGGGAGCAGGAAAGCTGAGTTTAACCTCATCGCCCGGATTGTACTTTTCCTTGTCGGTGCTTACCGAAAGAAGAGTAGCGCCTTCGGAGTTCCCCTTCATGCCGTATTCCCAGGGCCAGTCGATAAGCACGACCTTTCCCGTCGAATGCCCTCCGGGTATTGAAACCCTTATCAGGTACCTGCCCCATTCGTTCCTCGGGATAGTGAAACTGAAAGAGCCCTTGCCGCCGCTGGTTGTGACCTCCGAGGTAATGACCGGCTTATAAATGTCGTTTGAAATATAGGCGGCAAGATCCTCATGGTCCGATTCCCACCACCAGCTGTATGATATCTTGTAAACATTGATCTCGGTTTCAGCGCTTACCGGGTTGCCAAGCGGATCGACAGTCGCAATGTTGACCTTGTTTTCCCTGTCGGTAAAGAGCATCCTGCCGCTTTCCTTCAGGCCGGGAAGCTCGATCCCTGCGAACATCCTGTATGGCGCATACCTGTAAACAGTCTGTGTTATGCTTTCATCACCGCCCTTCTCGGCAACCTTCGCCGTGAAAACGGCATTCATCATACCGGGCGCGTTTATCTCGTCACCCGGATTGAATATCACGGATGCAAAGCCTTTCTCATCAACTGAGCCTTCAAACATGCCTGCAGTTTCCGGATAGTACTGTATGGAAGGATCGTCGAAGTTGTAGCCGGGAAATGCCTTGAAACTTGTAACAGCCGGTTTCAGAATATATTCAACTGACGACTTCAGGTTGCCTGCAGTGGCTCCGTTAAGCCATTTTACATTGAGACTGCCTCTTGCCGGGCTTCCTGTTCCGCCAAGCAGCTCTTCCTGGAATTTCAGATCGATGCTGAGCCTGTTGGGCTTGATGGTTTCAACCCTCACCCTCTTTGTAAACCTTGCCCCTCCAATGCTGAACCTTGCCGTGTAATCGCCGGTAACGGCATCGGGAGAGGTCGCCGTTCTGAAGGTGAGAAGGTTAAGGCCTCCCGGGATCACTACCTGTTGATCCACTTTCTGGGAAAGAGGATTGGTGAGCTCGAACTGAACGGGATGGTCGGGAGGAAGAGTAAGATTCATATCCTTTATGAAGACTGAAAGGAATATTGAATCGCCGGGCCGCCAGACATCCCTCTCTCCGAATATGAATGCCTTGATGCCTTTTTCGGGAGTCACTCCCGACACATCGAAAGAGCTCATCGAAAGAGCCGACCCGTCGGTTATCTTCAGATAATTACGGTCACGGTCTTTACGGGCGATAATAAGAAAGGGAGTACCCTGGCATGAGAGCTTCAACGAACCGTCTTTACCTGTAATTCCCGAAGCTATCTGCTGTATCTGCATATCGTAAACCGTGATATCCACCTCACTTAAAGGCAAGGCTGTCAGCAGATCGTTTACAATGACATTCAGGTCATTGCCCGTACCTTTTTTTGCAATGATCCCGAAGTTGGAAGCAAGCAGGTTCCTTCTTATCTTCCTGTCGGGATTGAAATATGAAGCCTTGCAGGGGTTGTCCCGGTCGCGCCAGTTGAACCCGTATGAATAATATATATAGTCATCGCTGTCGGAATAGAAATTGTCGGGATCGTCCCATGACGACCGTCCTGTTTCTTCGGTCATCCTTATCATCTCTTCATACTTCTCAATTTCTGAAGGATCGGAACAGGAATAAAGGGAATAGGACGGCCGCATTGAAAGTTCAACCCTGTAGAGAATGCCGGGTTCGACATCGATATACTCCGAAAGATCGATGGTGTAAAGGTTCCAGCCCGATGAACCGCTTCCCGAAGGATTCACCAGATCGACCTTGCCTGAATAAACCGGACGGCCGAACCGCTTGACGGAATAGCCTGTATTGATGTCGTTTTCCTGAAGGAACCAGGGCAGGTTGTTATCAAATATCTTTATGATCTTCAGGTCTACAGCCCTGAGGTTCGCTGCCTTAAAAGGAAAGATCAGCTCCTTCGATGACGGCACAATGACTCCGTTGCCGCTCAGTTCTATTGCAGGCAAGGCAGGCGAAAGATCGAGCTGCTTCCTGAAAGGGGAGGAGAGAGACGCGCCATTTTTATTTTTCAGAGATGTTTCCACAATGAGCTCAAACGGTCCCTCAGGCGCCGAAACCGGGAACAGGGTGACAATGTTTGAATTGATGCTTACCGAGATCTCGGCGGCAGGGGAAAACCAGATAATTCCTTCAGTGTCCTGGGATGGATCAATCGGATCCGAAAACACAATGTCGATGTTCCTGCCTGTTCCGGGAACCTTTATTATGTCGGTTACCGAGAAATCGCCCAGCGCCGGAATTGAGACAAGGGAGCTGCCCTTCTGTCTTACCTTCACCGGAGATCCGTCCCAGGAGAGTTCCAGCTTTTGCGGGCTGTCGGACCTGATTATGTCTGTTACAGTGAATCTGTGTATAAGCATGTCGGAATGATCCCATACCACCTGCATCTTTTTTCTGCCCATCTTTGCCTGGAGATACGACTCAACTTCCTGTGAGGCTATATAGTCCGAAGCCGTGATCTGTCCGTGAAGGCTGTACCTGTCGCCTTCCTGCGAACTCTCGAGCAATCCCGTCGTTACAATGAAGTCCTTTCTTATTGTCTGTATCCAGATCGGAAAAGTTTTGAGATTTTCCTTTACCGGGCCCAGGCGGTCGAGGCTGAGTTTTCCGGAATACAGGGTCCCCGGATCGAGCGGTTTGGCCGGTCTGAAAACAAGAGTCAGCTCGTCGGTCCACTCGGCATTTCCCCTGATGACAGGCTCAAAAAGGAATAATCCGGCTGCATTCTTCCTGTTTATTGTTGCCGCAAATTCCGGCGTGAACCGGATCTCGACAGGCGAGTTGACCGATACAATCCCCGAGGTGTATCCGGCAATGTAATCACTGAACCCCTTGTCGATGGGAACCGCAACCTCCGATATATCCTTTGGTCGTTTAAGCGACAGCTTCACGGGCGCTTTTTCGGTCCTGACGCATGAAAAAATTACCATCGCAACCAGAACCGGTAAAATAAGGCGAAGTGACTTCATGAGGAGTGTATTGAGATTTAATGTGAGATTAAAATTACAAATTTTTAAAGCTGTGAAGGCAGGTAAATTGATTTTCTTCGCTACCCCCGGGGCCGGAATCAATTAATGCAGGAGTCAGGCTGACGACTTACAGCAGTATCCTGTTCCCGAGCTGCTTCGATATCATTCCCAGAGCCGTGCTGAGGTTGGCGTATCTCTGCTGAAGCTTAAGCACTTTCTCCTGATCCCCTTGTTTTGAAGCCTCTTCGAGTTGTGCCATTATTTCTTTCCTGACAGCAACTATCTTGTCGCCCTTGAATTTCAACACGGCATCCGGAACTAAATCCCGGAGCTTCATATCCTCCGTCTCGACAAAGGTCTGCTTGTCTTTCCATATACGGCTAAGCTCATGCGACTCTGCGAGAAGGTCGGCTGAAAACCTCGATATGTCGGGATCTTCATGCTTCACAAAATGCTTGTCGCCCGGGAACAGCCCCTGTGCCGCGTAAAACCTGAAGTCGGCAAATATCTTCGCGCATATCTTGTCGTCGAACGAGAGATTGTCGTTGGCGATCTCCTTTACTATGTAGTCGGAGATAGTAAGGATCTCCTCCCTGCCGTCCTCCTTGTTAATGTGGCGCTCGAACTCGCTGCTGCCGTATCTTAGAAGAAGCCGGATCACTTCCCTTTCCGAGTAAAATGTGGTGGACTTGTAAATTACCGGTTTGACCGTCTGAACCGGCGGTACGGGAAGATCCTCCGGACCGGGGTATTTGTTCCTCTCCTGGAACGACTTCTGCTGACGGAGTTTATTGACCTCGTGGTAAAGGACAGGCTCGGCCACCTCCATTACAACGCTGCACTCCTTTATATATACGGTACGGGTTATCGCCTCGGGAATGACGGCTATCGACTTCACTATGTCCTTTATCACCTCCGCCTTACGGGTGGGATCGTTGTTCGACTCGGCAAGGAGAAGCTGTGTCTTGAACCTGATGAAGTCGGTCTCCTTCTCTTTAATATATTTTGAGAAATCCTCGTTACTGACTTTTTTGGAGTATGAATCGGGATCCTCCCCGTCGGGAAGAAGGACGATCTTTACGTTCATCCCTTCCTCCAGAACCAGGTCTATCCCCCTGAGCGAAGCTTTTATTCCTGCAGGGTCGCCGTCGTAAAGTATTGTGATGTTCGGTGTGAACCGCTTGATGAGCCTTACCTGCTCCTGGGTGAGTGAAGTTCCCGACGAAGCCACAACGTTTTCGATACCAGCCTCGTGCATCGACATCACGTCGGTGTAGCCTTCGACCATGTAACACCGGTCTTCATGGGTTATAGCCTTCCGGGCCTGGTAGATCCCGTACACTATCCGGCTCTTGTGGTAAATCTCCGACTCGGGCGAATTGAGATACTTGGCGGTCTTGTGATCCTTTTTCAATATCCTCCCGCCGAATCCGAGAACCTGCCCCGAAAGCGAGTGGATAGGGAACATCACCCTTCCGCTGAACCTGTCGAAGATCCTCTCCTCATGCTGAATGGTCAGGCCGGTCTTGACAAGCAGGTCAGTCCTGTAGCCGTCTCCGATCGCCTTTTTCGAGAAAGCGTCGCGCTGTTCGAAGCTGTATCCCACCTCGAATTTCTTCAGGGTATCCTGTCTGAAGCCTCTTTCCCTGAAATAGGCCAGGCCGACTGTAATGCCCTCGTTGGTTTCGTACAGGTTTTCAGTGAACTGACGCGATGCGTAAGCCGTGATCACCAGCAGACTTTCCCTTTCGTTCTCCTTCTCGACTTCCTCCTGCGTTCTTTCCTTCTCTACAACCTCGATATGGTATTTTTTTGCGAGGTACTTAAGGGCTTCAGGGTAGTTGAGGTGTTCATGCTCCATGATGAAATTGACGGCATTGCCAACCTTGCCGCATCCGAAGCACTTGAATATCTCCTTCGAGGGCGATACTGTGAACGACGGTGTTTTTTCATTGTGGAAGGGACACAGACCAAGATAGTTAACGCCTCTTTTCTTCAGGGGTACAAATTCCTGCACTACATCCACGATATCCGCGGCATCGAGGATCCTGTCTATGGTCTGGCGGTCGATCATGATGTAAAGATATCAGGAATTAGGGGGAAATTGTACTGTTTTGGATGTTTTGTGGTTGGGGACAGGTTTGCTTCGCCCCTGCGGGGCTCGCAATGACAGTGGTTGCTTCGCCCTGCGGGGCTCGCAATGACAGGGTTGATAGGGAGCAGTGTCATTGCGAGGTGCCAGGCTTCGGCCATAAGCCGAAGACTGGCACCGAAGCAATCCCCTGAACCATCACAAAAGGTCCCCCAGATCCTTCCACTCCGGATTCATGCTGTTGATCAGCTCGACCTTCTTTTTCCGGCTTCCCCCCTTGATCAGCTTCTCCTTTTTGATAGCCTCCCCAATTGAATCTAACCAGTCATAATAAACCAGTTTGCAAACGTTATACCTGGCAGTAAAGCTGGTTTTGTATGACTTTTCCCTGTGTTTTTTGATCCTGCCTTTCAGGTCGCTCGTTACCCCTGTGTACAGCACAGTGTTGTTTTTGCTGGTCATTATATAGACTGCCCCCTTTTTCATTTCAGGTCCATCAGCCTTCCGGCCAGTATTTCAACCCCCTTGCCGGCAGCTTCCTTTATCACTTCTACCCTTCGGTCACCCGGAACATATACATCATTCGGGTCGATCAGCCATAGAGATGCCCCCTCGGGAACATATTCAATCAGCCCTGCAGCCGGATAGACATTCAGCGATGTTCCTATAACCGCAAAAATATCAGCCTGGCCCGTGACCTTCACGGCTTCCTCTATCATGGGAACAGCCTCCCCGAACCATACAATATGAGGCCGCAGCTGGCTGCCAAGATCGCATTTGTCACCCTCCCTGATGTCGTTATAACCTATGTCGTAGATCAGCTCAGGATCCTTCGTGCTTCTTGCCTTTGTCAGCTCCCCGTGAAGATGGATCACCTTCGTGCTTCCTGCCCTCTCGTGCAGATTGTCGATGTTCTGGGTGATGATATGCACGTCGAAATACTTTTCGAGGGCAGCCAGTCCTATGTGTCCGGCATTGGGTTCACAACCGGCCAGCTGCCTCCGCCTGTCATTGTAAAATTTTAACACCAGCCTTCTGTTCAGAGCCCAGCCCATGGGCGACGCCACATCCTCAACCCTGTGTTCTTCCCAGAGGCCGCCTGCATCACGGAAGGTTTTAATGCCGCTCTCGGCGCTTATCCCTGCGCCGGTGAGTATAACAAGTTTCTTCATATCAAAGGTTTTGCAAGACATAAAATTAGCAAAAAATCCGTCCTTTCCCCGAAAAACTGAGGCCCGGCATTCTTATCTGACAGTATAATGCTAATTTTGATACTTGATTGTTAACAGTATATGACTGAATCAAAACGCAAAATAATTTTGGCTGTCGCCGGGGCAAGCGGTTCGGTCTATGCCCGTAAGCTGATCGACAGACTCTGTGCTATGAAACAGCCTCCATCGGAAATTGCAGTTGTGTTTTCCGACACCGCCAGGGAGATATGGAACCAGGAGATTGGAAGCCCCTTCGAGCCATCCCTGCCGGCGAAGAGTTATGAAAACAACAATTTTCTTGCACCATTCGCATCGGGATCCTCGACCTTCGATACCATGATAATCTGTCCTTCTTCGATGGGAACGCTGGGACGCATTGCAGGCGGCATCTCCGACGACCTGATCTGCAGGGCAGCTGATGTGATGCTCAAGGAGCGGCGCAGACTAATTATTGTTCCCAGGGAGACTCCCTATAACCTTGTGCATATCAGGAATATGGAAACGCTTACTTTGGCCGGGGCGATAATCTGCCCTGCAACTCCTTCCTTTTACAGCAGGCCGGTTACTATCGACGACCTGGTGAAGACTGTCGTCGACCGCATTCTGACTCTTGCCGGATTCGGGCAGGACACATATCACTGGATGGAACATGATTGACCAAAGGATAAGGAAGTTCCTGAGGAAACACCATGTCCTTACCATCGCCACCTCGACAGATGACGGACCCTGGTGCGCGAACTGTTTTTATGTATATCTGGAGAAGGAAAATTCACTGGTCTTCACCACCGGTCCCGAAACGAGGCATGGAAAGGAATTTCTGATCAACAGCCTGGTTGCCGGATCAGTGGTCCTTGAAACCAATATAATAGGTAAGATCAGAGGAATCCAGTTCAGGGGAATTGTTTCCGAACCGGAAGGTGAGCTTGCCTCAGCGGCCCGTAACGCTTATCTCCGGCGTTTCCCCGTTGCCATGCTGATGAACACTCACATGTGGGTTGTGAAGCTGACTTATGTCAAGATGACTGATAACAGGCTTGGATTCGGCAAGAAGCTCATCTGGGAAGCAAATTAAACCATTCCCGATACTGGTTCATCCTGCACTCCTCGTGTCTCATGCCGCGTACTGCATCCCGTTTTCCTAATCCTTTGCCAGGATCTGCCTGACAATTTTGGCTATATATTTTCCAAGAATGTCAAATTCGAGATTAACCACCGTTCCCGGTTTGATCTGATGGAAATTCGTCATTTCATACGTAAACGGTATGATAGCAACCTGGAATGACTTTGGTTGTGAGTTTACTACTGTGAGGCTTACACCGTTGACTGACACCGATCCTTTCTCGACTGTAATGTAATCATCCTGAGCGGGTTCGTACTCAAAGGTGTAGTACCAGCTTCCGCCGCTTTCCGTTACAGCGGTGCATACGGCAGTCTGGTCGACATGGCCCTGGACCATGTGTCCGTCGAGCCGTCCGTCGAGCCTGGCGCTTCGCTCCAGATTCACCTTGTCGCCCGGCTTAAGAAGTCCGAGGTTCGATTTCTCAAGAGTCTCCTTTATAGCAGTTACCGTGTAGCAGTCCTTATCTTTCCTGACCACTGTCAGGCAGACGCCGTTGTGAGATATGCTCTGATCTATCTTAAGCTCACCGGCAAATGAGCAGCGCATCGTAATGTGCAGATTGTCCTTCTCTTTTTCGAGAGCTACAACCGTGGCAGCTTCTTCCACTATCCCTGAAAACATGACTTTGACGAATTAAGTAAAATGCAAAGGTATTTAAAAACTTCACGACTCACACCTTATGCCTTTACACCTTTACACCTTTACGCCTTGATGCCTTCCCGCCTTCGCCTTTTCACCCTTTCCCACCTTCTTTCCTTTTGTCACCGGCATCTTCTCCTTCTTCCAGGCCACGAGCCCTCCCTCCAGGTTATAAAGCTTCCGGAATCCCTGTTCGTACAACTCCACCGCAACACGCCTGCTCCTGTAGTCGGTGGTGCAGTAAAGGAATAGCGCATGGTCCTTTGTGATGGTGTCTGTCAGGTTCTTCATCTCCCCTGATGAGGGTATGTTGATGGCATCCCTTATGATCTTCCCCTTGAATTCAAAGGGCATTCTTACATCGATCAGAATGGCTGAATCTTCCTTAAGGTACTGCAGATGAAAATAATACGGATCGAGAGAGATGTATTTAAGTGAATCCGGTACCTGTCCCCCGGCGGGGAAGAGGTTTAACAACAGAAGTATGACAGCCGCTCTGATCCTCATATTATCGATTTATGCAAAGAAAACGATTTTACGTGTTTCAGAGTGTCCAAAGTCGTGCCAAACAATGCAAAAATTGTATTCATGCACGTTATAACATTGTTATAACATATTTTTTTTACTACGGAGTAACACGAAGTAAAGAACTGAATAACACTGAGATAATTAAGAAGTTAACCACGGAGGACACAGAGGAACACGGAGTAAAAACACAGATTAGCACGTCTCTTCGTCCCTTTGTCCCTTAGTCCCTTCGTCCCTTAGTCCCTTCGTCCCTTAGTCCCTTCGTCCCTTAGTCTTCTTCCCGCCTTCCGCCTTCCGCCTTCCAGCCTTCCGCCTTTCCGCCTTTCCGCCTTTCCGCCTTTACGCCAACTAATTCTGTTTGGCCCAAATTACTTTGCCCCTTTCTTCCTTTTTCGTATCTTTGTGCGATTTTTTCAAAACGATTTTTGAACAATAACTTATTGATCCGATGTGGAAACGGTTTCCGGAATATAAGAGTCTGAACCTCTCTCAGGTAAACAGGGATATTCTGAAGGTGTGGGATGACAATGACACATTCCGCAGGAGTGTGCGTGAGGTGAACGGTAAAGGTGAATTTGTGTTTTATGAGGGACCTCCTTCGGCTAACGGCATGCCCGGGATACATCACGTGCTTTCACGCACGATAAAGGATGCCATCTGCCGGTTCAAAGCTCAGTGCGGATACGAGGTGAAACGCAAGGCGGGATGGGATACGCATGGTCTCCCGGTCGAACTGGGCGTTGAAAAAGCACTTGGGATCACAAAGGAAGATATCGGCGCTAAAATTTCAATAGAGGATTTCAACAAAGCCTGCAAGATCGATGTGATGAAATACACCGACATGTGGGTGGAACTTACCCGTAAGATGGGCTACTGGGTCAATATGGACGACCCCTACATCACCTATGACAACCGCTATATAGAAACCCTCTGGTGGCTGCTAAAGCAGCTTTATGAAAAAGGTGTCCTTTATCAGGGTTATACCATCCAGCCATACTCGCCGGCGGCAGGCACCGGACTAAGCTCCCATGAGCTTAATCTTCCGGGATGCTACAGGGATGTAAAGGATACGACCTGCATCGCCCAGTTCAGGGTGATAAGAAATGAAAAATCCGAATTCCTTTACACGAACGCCGACACCGCCGATGTTCATATAATGGCCTGGACAACCACTCCATGGACACTTCCGTCGAACACCGCGCTGGCAGTAGGGAAGGATATTATCTATGCAAGTGTGCGCAGTTTCAATCCGTACTCGGGCGCTCCGATAACTGTAGTCGTGGCTAAAGATCTTCTGAATTCAATGTTCCCGGCCGAAAACAGCTCCCTTGAATTATCGGATTATAAACAGGGGGATAAGAAGATCCCCTTCCGGGTGCTGGGTGAATTTCCGGGAAGCTCGCTCGAGGGCATTGATTACGAACAGCTTATCGACTGGGTGAAACCCGATCCGGGCGCCTTCAGGGTGATTACGGGCGATTTCGTTACCACCGAGGATGGAACCGGTATTGTCCATATCGCTCCTACTTTCGGAGCCGACGACTACCGTGCAGGCAAGGAAAACGGAATACCCGGGATGCTTCTTAAAAGAAAGGACGGTACACTGGGACCGATGGTCGACAAGAAAGGCTACATGGTCCCCATCATGGATCTCGACATACAGTTCGTCAGGGAGAGAGTCAATACTTCTTCCTACACGGGATTCGAGGGAAGACCCGTCAAGAATGAATATGACGACACCATCCCGCAGAATGCCGACACTCTCGATGTCGACATTGCTGTTAACCTCAAACAACAGGGCAAAGTTTTCAGAATAGAAAAACAGATTCACAGCTACCCACACTGCTGGAGGACCGACAAGCCGGTGCTGTACTATCCGCTGAACGCCTGGTTTATCCGGACCACGCAGTTCCGCGAAAGACTTATCGAACTTAACAACACCATAAACTGGAATCCCCAATCCACAGGATCGGGACGCTTCGGGAAATGGCTCGAGAATCTGGTCGACTGGAACCTCTCGAGATCGAGGTTCTGGGGGACACCGCTGCCTATCTGGATCTCCGACGACAGGAAAGAAGAGAAATGCATAGGTTCGGCTGCAGAACTCAAAGCCGAGATCGAAAGATCAGTAGCTGCAGGCTTCATGGATAAAAATCCTCTCGGGGAATTTAAAGAAGGCGACAACTCCGCCGAAAACTACCTCAAATTCGACCTTCACAGGCCGTTTGTCGACGATATCATCCTTGTCAGCCCGACCGGAAAGAAGATGTTCCGTGAGCCCGACCTTATAGACGTCTGGTTCGATTCGGGCGCAATGCCCTACGCCCAGGCACACTATCCCTTCGAAAACAGGGAAAACTTCAGCGGGATGTTCCCCGCCGACTATATTGCGGAAGGAGTCGACCAGACAAGAGGCTGGTTCTTCACCCTCCATGCTATTGCCACAATGATCTCCGATTCCGTTTCGTTCAAAAACATAATATCAAACGGACTCGTTCTCGACAAGAACGGCAACAAGATGTCGAAACGCCTGGGTAATGCCGCTGATCCTTTCGGAATTATCGACGAATACGGATCCGACCCTCTGAGGTGGTACCTTATCACAAATTCCCAGCCATGGGACAACCTGAAATTCGATGCTTCCGGGATCGACGAGGTTAAAAGGAAATTCTTCGGGACTCTTTACAACACCTATTCCTTTTTCGCCCTCTATGCAAATGTCGACAATTTCCGGCATGCTGAGGAAGAAATACCTGTCGAAGACCGCCCTGAAATAGACCGCTGGATCATTTCCCTCCTCAACTCCCTCGTAAGGGAGGTAGGAAACTGCTACGGGAATTATGATCTCACACGCGCCGGAAGAGCAATCCAGGATTTCGTTACCGAGAACCTGAGCAACTGGTACGTCCGTCTTAACAGAAAGCGTTTCTGGGGAGGGGATTATGACAACGACAAGATAGCTGCCTACCAGACTCTCTACAGCTGCCTCGAAACGGTCAGCCGGCTGGCTGCACCCATTGCCCCCTTCTACATGGACCAGCTTTTCCGTGATCTGAATATGACCACCGGCAAATCCGGCGAGGATTCTGTCCACCTGGCCTCTTTCCCCGGCTATGATGAGAAGCTCATAAACAGCGATCTTGAAGAAAGAATGGCTATTGCCCAGACCGTCTCATCAATGATACTCGGGCTCCGACGCAAAGTAAGCATCAAGGTTCGCCAGCCACTGGCTAAAATAATGGTCCCGGTAACGGAGAAGGGCTTCAGGGAGAAGTTTGAGGCCGTAAAGGATCTGATACTTGCCGAAGTGAATGTTAAGGATGTAGAATATATCGACGATACTTCTTCCATCCTTGTAAAAAGAGTGAAGCCCGATTTCAAAACACTTGGTCCGAGGTACGGCAAAATGATGAAGGAAATAAGCAAGGCGGTTGCCTCAATGTCGCAGAAGGATATTGCTTCGATCGAGACGACCGGCAGCCACACTCTTTTTATCGACGGGAAGGAAGTCATTCTTACAAGGGAAGATGTCGGTATAATTTCGGAGGATATACCGGGCTGGCAGGTTGCAAATGAAGGCAAGCTTACCGTAGCCCTTGATGTGACCGTCACCGATGATCTTCGCTACGAGGGAATTGCACGCGAGTTCGTCAACCGTATCCAGAACATCCGAAAGGAGAGCGGCTTCGATGTTACCGACAAGATAACAGTCCTTATAGAGGATAATGATCTTATCCGTGAAGCCGTGAACCGGCATGCAGGCTATATCGGATCGCAGACACTGGCCACGAAGGTGGCTGTCGTCAGTGAGTTCCCTGGCGGCAACATTAAGGAAGTTGATATAGACGATATGAATGTCAGAATATCTGTGGCAAGAGAAGAATGAAGGGGAGAAGGAGAGAAACGGGGAAGGGGGTGAGTAATTCTCCCATTACCCCGAGGATCTCAATCTATCCCAAAGAAAAAGCCGCCCCTTTCTCAGGACGGCTCTCTTCTTTTGGTATTATTCCTTCAGTCGCCGCGTACCGCGAACCGCTTCTTACTTCTGTTTCATTTTAGCTTCCATCGACAGGGTAGCGTGAGGTACGGCTCTCAGCCTTTCCTTTGAGATCAGTTTTCCCGTTTCACGGCAGATCCCATAGGTCTTGTTCTCAATCCTGACCAGAGCGGCCTGCAGGTGCTGAATGAATTTCAGCTGACGCTGGGCAAGCCTGCCCGCTTCTTCCTTACTGAGTGTAGTGGCTCCTTCCTCCAGCACCTTGAAGGTGGGAGAAGTGTCCATAGTATCATTGCTCTCTTCGTGTGTAATACTTGATTTAAGAATCTCGTAATCCCTCTTTGCTTTATCAAGTTTTGCCAGGATGATCTGCCTGAATTCATCAAGTTCCTCATCCGAGTATCTCGTCTTCTCAGCCATGGCAGTATATGTTTTGTTTATCGCGCAAAGGTATTGATTTTAATGGAATAAAAAAATCATATTATTCGGTTCATTCTGAACAGGGTAATATAAGTTGAAATGGGGTGGAAAGAGCGGAGGATGAAGGGGTGAAGGGGTGAAATTCATATCTTCCCCCCTTCATCATTCCGTTGCCGCCCGACGCCTTATCAAGCGAAAAAAAAATTATATTTGTCACCGCTTTTATGTTTTCAATGGAAAAGGACCCAAGGAAAAACGGAAATCCGGTTGTTGTGCCCCGGTTTGTAAAACAGACCGAACCGAGATGGTTTGCCGCCTATACCAACCCGAGAGCCGAGAAACTTGTTCGTGACAGACTTCTGGAAGGCGGAGTGAATGTGTTTCTTCCTCTTCAGAAGACTTACAGGATATGGAGCGACCGGAAAAAACTGGTAGAAGTACCTCTCCTTTCATCTTACATATTTGTAAAAGTTATCCCCCAGGAATTCCTGAAAGTCTACCAGGTACCCGGTTTCGTACGATTTGTGACCTTTGAAGGTCAACCCGCCCCGATTCCCGAGAAACAGATCAACAACCTGCGCCTCCTTATCAACAGTGATGCCGAGATCGAGGTAAGCTCAGAAAAGTTCGATGCCGGCGACAATGTCGAGGTGGTACGGGGATCGCTGGTCGGACTTACCGGCGAACTCATCCAGATCGGCAAACACAGCCGGGTGGTGGTCCGCATTGACCGCCTCGACCAGAATGTGATAGTCAACATTCCTATGACGTTTTTGAGAAAGCTTTAGAGAGTCTTGCGGTCGTGCAGTAATGCGGTCGTGCGGTCAAGAATTGTTCTGTGGTCGTGCAGTCTTACGGTCAAAAAAAGTTGTAAATTTAGCAGTGGAATAAAGTGTCTTACCTTAAAACGTGCTAAAATGGCAACAAATAAGGACTGCACGACCGCAAGACTGCAAGACCGCACGACTTCTTACCTGTACTTGAGGTACTCCTCATATGTCCGCCTTACACCCTGATCGAGACTGATCCGGTGTTTGTATCCCAGACCCTTCAGGGCAGTGGTGTCGGTAGTCTTACGCATGGTTCCGTCGGGTTTGGAGCTGTCAAAAACTACCTCACCGCTAAAGCCGGTAAGCGCCTTTATCTTGTATGCAAGGTCTTTGATACTTATTTCCTCGCCTGTTCCGATATTCAGAAAGTGAGGAGGATGATAACCGGGATCATTCTTCCCTGCTGTGTGGATTGATGCAATATCCTTTACATCGACGTTCTCCATTATGAATACACAGGCTTCGGCCATATCCTTCGAGTTCATAAATTCCCTCAGCGGTGACCCGGTGCCCCAGATCCCCACTTCTGCCTTTCCCTGATCATTAAGCCTTACACCATATCCGGCGAGTATTCCAACAATGCTGTCTTTGCCGGAACTTCCGTCGATCTTTTCAACTGGATACCTGTTGAGGTCCTTCCTGACAGCCTCGAAATTGCCGTCCTCAAGACATTTGCCAAGATGGAACTTCCTTAACAGGGCAGGCAGTACATGTGATGCTTCAAGGTTGTAGTTGTCGCCATGTCCGTAAAGGTTGGTGGGCATCACGGCTATGAAGTTGGTTTTGTATTGCAGATTGAAAGATTCACACATCTTCAGTCCGGCTATTTTGGCAATAGCATAAGGCTCGTTGGTGAATTCCAGCTCACTGGTGAGAAGGTAATCTTCCTTAAGCGGCTGGGGAGCGTTTTTGGGATATATGCAGGTCGATCCCAGGAACAGAAGTTTCTTTACTCCATGCTTCCAGGCGGCATGGATCATGTTGCTCTGGATCATCAGGTTCACATAAATGAAATCAGCTCTCAGGGTGTTGTTTGCAACTATTCCGCCGACTTTGGCAGCTGCAATAAGAACATATTCGGGCTTCTGCTCCGCAAAAAATCTGTCAACAGCCTTCTGATCGGTCAGGTCAAGCTCCTCCATGGTTCTCAGGATAAGATTATGGTAACCCTTTTCCTTAAGAGTAAGTGTCAAAGCAGAACCGACCAGACCGGTATGACCTGC
>ERZ1645192.2390-NODE-2390-length-15548-cov-5.814626_pt1 | contig 15548 bp, 12 predicted proteins | sample MGYA00575354_ERZ1645192 | MGnify/ENA primary metagenome ERZ1645192 (study PRJEB40844, sample SAMN11349763) | freshwater sediment metagenome | isolation source: river sediment | host: Sediment | place: India: Faizupur Khadar , New Delhi | collected 2017-02-21 ... | reverse complement strand
TTACTGATGACAAAAATAAGTATATACATTCCATAGATTTTTCATCGGAATGGCATCAAGAGAACAAAAACGCAGGCGGTTGGACTTTAGAAATGATAGATTACGATAATCCCTGCACGGAAGCAGAAAATTGGACTTCCACTATCGATAAAAACGGGGGTACACCGGGTAAAAAAAATTCCGTATATGCCATCAACCCCGATTACAAAGCTCCGACTATTACGCGTATTGTCAATCGCGATTCTATGAGCATATGCCTGTTTTTCTCTGAAAAAATGTTGATTGAAAAACTCTGCAATCCACATGCCTATCATATTGATAGAAATATTACGGTTGACAGCATACTTGAAATTTCCGTGGATATGAAATCTGTTACATTATTATTAAATAAAAAATTGGAACAAGGCATCATCTATACACTCAGTATTAATGACAGTCTTATTGATTGTATGGGAAATATAATTGCTTTACAATCATTTATCCGTTTCGGTTATGCTCAATTGCCGGATTCATTTGACATCATTATTAATGAAGTGCTTTTTGATCCGAAGGGCAGCGATGGAATTGATTTTGTTGAAATTTATAACCGTTCTAAGAGAATAATTGATTTGAAAGACGTTCGCTTATCCAACCTGAAAAACAATAAAATTGACAGTGGCACTATCATTAGCTATGAAGGCTTCCAACTTTTTCCGAAAAATTATGCATTGTTAAGCACCAATTCATCGATTATCCAAACACAGTACGCCTATAAAAACGAGAAAAATTTTATACAAATGAAAAAAATACCAACATATCCCAACGATGAGGGAGTTGTAATTTTATTATCAGACAATAAAATCATCGACCGATTTGATTACACTGCTGAAATGCATTATTCTTTATTAAAATCTCTTGATGGAGTAAGTTTAGAACGTATCAATTATCATCGTAAAACACAAGATGGTTCCAACTGGCATTCTGCTGCCTCAACGGTAGGATATGCAACTCCCTGTTATAAAAACTCAAGTTATAGTGATAATATAGAAGAAATTACACATTTTGAGGCATATCCTGAAATATTTTCTCCAGATCAAGATGGATACAATGACATTCTCAATATTTGTTATGAATTGGAGGAACCAGGCTATCGAAGTAGTATTACAATATACAATGTATCAGGAAAAAAAGTTAAATTATTAACTAACAATATATTATTAGACACAAAAGGCTGTTTTACCTGGGATGGTGTAAATGATGAAAACATAAAAGCAGCAACTGGTGTTTATATTATTGTTATTGATTATTATAATTTAAAAGGTGACGTTAAAAGTGTAAAAAAAACAGTTACTTTAGCAAGCAAACATTAATTTTTTTTAAAAATAATAATAATATTTCATTTTATTGATAAATTTTTATATATTTGCATCCTCAAATGTAAATTCTAAAAAGGATGAGAAAATTAGGTTATCTAACAAGTATGTGTATGTGTATGGCCGCTTGCGATACACAGCCTAGTACGATTCCTATTAGAAATGTAAATTTTACTGTTTCGATAAATGCCACTAACTTAGTGCATATTGGTGGATATGAATATTTCACAGGTGGAATTAGCGGTATTGTTATTTATCGTTTTGATATGACTACTTTCTATGCTTATGACAGAGCCTGCCCGTATGATTGGGAGGAAGGTGGAAGAGTAAATGTAGTAGATTTGAAATTATATGATAGTTTATGCAAATCTTCTTTTAATTTATTAAACGGATATCCTTACACCGGAAGTAAAGCTGAACAACCATTGAGACAATACCAAGCAAAGCTTATTGATGATATTACATTACAGGTTTATAACTAATTTTAATTTTAAAAATATAATTAACATAATTTTTAACTAAACACTTCATTAACATGAAAAAATTTTTTGTACCCATTATTTGCTTAGGACTTTTCCTAGCTATTCCATCATGCGATCCTAAAGACCCTGATGATCCAGATCCAGACCCGGTTGAAGAAACCTTTGTAAGCAAAACACCTCAAACCAGAAACATTATTTTAGAAGAATACACAGGTATTAATTGTGGTTACTGTCCCGATGGACATAGAATGGGAGATGAACTACATGCTTTATATCCTGATAAAGTATGGCAAATAAACATCCATGCCGGAAGTTTTTCTGCAGGCACATACAATACTCCGGAAGGAACAGCTTTAAATACTGCTTTTGGCGTAAATAGTTACCCTGCGGGTGTTGTCAGTCGAGAATTGGTTAACGACAACGGCACTTACAAATATGCTATCAGTAGATCCTATTGGAAGAACGTTGCAGAACAATTAATGGCCCAAAATGCTTATGTAAATGTAGCTGCCAAAACCACCATTAACAAAAGTTCACGCAAACTTACCTGTAAAGTACAAGCTTATTTTACCGATAGCTCAACTGTAGGCACAGGTAAAAATTTTATTAATATTGCCATTGTTCAAGACAAAATATGGGGAAATCAAAGTGGAGCAGCTAATTTTTATCCTGCTATGTATGATGCTACTACCAGTAAATACAAACACAACCATATGTTGCGTACTTTCATTACTGGTGTTGGTGGAGAAGCCATGCCAACCAATACAAAAGGCACATTGTATTCAAAAACATTCACCTATACTATTCCTGAAAGCATCAGTGCTGAATCTGTAGTATTAGATGATTTGACCGTTCTTGTATTTGTTTCTCAAAATGATCCTACTCAAGCAATGCAGATAACACAGGCTGTTGATATTCCAAGAATCGTTAATGCTTGCAAAAGTTCTTTAACGTTTGAATAAATTTAAATAAATTAATAATATGAAAAAAATAATCATTACATTTATTTATTTAAGCATTATAACAGCTTTTACTGCATGTAAAAAAGACCCGCCAAATAATCCGGATGATCCAAATAATCCGAATGATGAAACAATTTTTGTCAGTAAAACTGCAGCAAATAAGAATGTACTTTTAGAAGATTTTACAGGTATTAATTGTCTTTTTTGCCCCGACGGGCATAAGATAGCTGATGAAATAGCATCATTATATCCTGATCATTTTTTTCATATTAATATTCACGCCGGGAATTTTGCTCGTGATACTTTTACAACAATAGAAGGCACTGCGCTAGACAATATTTTTAATAAGAAATATAATAGTAGTGGAGGACTCTTTAAAGCTTATCCTCAAGCATGCATTAATCGTGAGTTAATTAAAGAAACCGATACGGCAGCGGCCGCTTATGTTCTTTCCAGAAAGTTTTGGAATGGGATTGTTTCACAATTATTATCTGAAACTTCTTATGTCAATGTAGCAGCAAAAACAAGTATTAATAAGAGTACCCGCAAATTAACTTGTAAAGTACAAGCTTATTTTACTGCAAATTCCGATGTTGCTGAAGGTAAGAATTATATCAATATAGCTCTTACACAAAGTAACATTTGGGGACCACAAAAATATGGCGAAACATTTTACCCTGCCATGTATGATGCATCTACAGGTCTTTATAAACACAATCATATGCTAAGAGCATATATTACCGGCCTTTCAGGTGAATCCATGCAAAAAAACACCTCAGGAACCTTATACGAAAAAACATTTACGTACGACATACCTGCTAAAATTAATATTGCCGATGTCGTTTTAGAAGATGTAAATGTGATTGTATTTGTTACTGAAAACACTCCCAATGATGCGGCCACAAGCGGTACTAAAATTGTTACCGTATGTGAAAGTTCTATTACATTGGAATAAAATGTTTAATGATATGTATAAAACCCGAATGTTTATTCGGGTTTTTTTTATTGCTCTATCCAATCTCCGTTATCTTTAATAAGTTGAATCAAACTACTGATTGCATCTTCTTCGTTTATATTACAGAGAATAGCTTCTCTCCCTTTATAAAGTGTGATTTTTCCTTTACCGCTGCCTACAAAACCGTAATCGGCATCCGCCATTTCACCCGGACCGTTTACTATACAGCCCATCACTCCAATTTTTAAATTTTTTAGATGCGATGTTTTAGCTTTAATTGTTTTTAAAACATCCTGAATGTCATATTGTGTTCTGCCGCATGAAGGACATGCAATGTATTCCGCTTTACTATACCGTAATCCACAAGCTTGTAAAACATCTAAGGATAATTGATAAAGTATATCACTTGAAAAATTATCATTGATTATCCAAATTCCATCTACAAAACCATCGGTTGCAAAATAAGCCACATCTCCACTTACGTTTGCATAAAATGTCATCCAATCTTTTTCATCATAAATGAATTTAAAAATTAACGCTTGGGATTGCTTATGAGTTATCAGCTCATTAATATATTTTCTCCACCAAGATAAAGAAGTCCCTTCTTGAATTTCAAGTATCAATACATCCTGTACTTTTGGAATAATCTCATCTTTAACTAAGAAAATTTCTTGAGCCTCTCTCTCAGAAATATCTACTTCATTGATTTTATGATAGTCAGATACAATTAAAGGTGATTTCCCATTAACTTTCCCAATCGATATTACTTTTCTTTTGGAATATACAAAAGGATTGTATTGAATAGGAGAATTTTTAATATGAATAATACTCTTAGATTGATATTTTCTTTTTGCAATCAAATAAGCAAAAGGCAGTTCATTTTCCGGTGGTTCTGTCAAAGAAACACGAATAGTATCGCCAATACCATCCGCCAATAAGGGAACAATCCCTGCTGCAGATTTGATTCTACCGTATTCTCCATCCCCTGCTTCGGTAACACCCAAATGTAAGGGATAATTCCATCCCTTCTCATCCAACATGGCTACCAATAAACGCACAGATTGTATCATGATTCGTGTGTTACTGGCTTTCATTGAAAATACTAATTCATGAAATCCAAAATCTTCACAAATTGCAGCAAATTCCATTGCTGAAATTACCATTCCCAGCGGAGAATTACCATAACGACTTAAAATTCTATTCGATAAAGAACCGTGATTAGTCCCTATTCTTAATGCAGTACCATTTTCTTTACAAATGCGTAAAAGTGGATGCAATCGTTCTGCTATTTGTTCAACGGCTAAATCATAATCTTTATCTGAATAGGAAGAGGTTTTATTTTTTTTGTCCGAAAAATTTCCCGGATTAATCCGCACTTTTTCTACGTATTGAGCAGCTATTTCAGCATTTCTTGATTGAAAATGCACATCTGCAATTAGTGGAACTCTACACTGCTTTTCACTCAATTGTTTTTTTATATTTTTCAGATTCTGCGCATCTGCTATATTAGTTGTTGTCAATCTCACATATTCTGCACCCGCATGTGATAAACGGATAATCTGTTTGACACAATCTTCGGTATTAATAGTCGGAACCGTTACCATCGATTGAATTCGGATAGAATTAATCCCGCCTAAAGGTATATCTCCAATCATTACTTCTCTTGAAATTCGACGTTTATAATCAAAAGGAGAATCCGTATAAAAATTCGGTAATTTATAGTTTTTATTATATTGTTCCATTACAGATAGACTTTAAAAAAATATTTTCCGTAAGTATAGAAACTTACGGAAAATATGTATCATGATATTTTATGGTTAATTTGATTACTCAAAAATTAACTTTCGAGCCTGTTCATCAACACGATAGTTGCCAAATTCTTCTTTAAATTTATTCGCGCCGATAATCACTGCTTCTTTTTGTCCTTTGATTACAATAGCTTCAACATTTTCGATTAACTCATCACCAATTTGAAGCGTATTAAAAAATACGATAGAACCATCGATAATTGTTCCATCTTTTTCGCTGATAGCTTTTTCTTTTAATTCAAAATCACCTACGGTAAATATTGCTTCTTTTAAATATTTCAATGCTTGATCAAATGAAATCTTAATAGTATCGGAATTTGGTTCAATGACAAATTTTAAGGTTTTACTATTTACATAGCATGTACCCATTGCCTTTCCATTTACAACTTCAATGGGAATATATTTCTCAACCATAATCTCAACTCTTCCACCGGAAGTCACAGGAGAAACTTCAGTTTTTGGCACATAATCATCTCTCAAAATAAGGAATTCGGTACGACGATTCAAATCGTGAGCAGCTTCTTGTTGATTTTTAGGTAGAGATTTTATATAATCCGGAGTTAAAACAGTCCCTTTGGTAAATGTAATTCCTCTTGAAACAATATCTCTTTCTAATTTTCTGGGTATACGTTCTCCATAGCCTTTAGCAACCAAACGTTCAGGATCAACACCTAATGAATCAACCAAGAAATCTACGCACGATTGAGCACGACGTTGTGATAAGGTATCATTGGTCATTGGTATGGGTCGAACGTCTGTATGAGAACGCAACTCAATAACAAGGGTAGGATTATCTTTCATAATTTTAAATAATCCCATTAAAGAATCCTGATATTGCGGTTTTAATTCCCATCTAGCTAAATCATATAAAATATCCGGTAAAACGACTGGCTCTTTGGGTATTGGATTAATGATAAAGTCGCGTTTTAAATCTTTATTTTCGGTTAATCCTACTGTAGTTTCACGTCCTTTACTATTTTCATTTTCGTAATAACCGCTTTTTTGTACAAAAATATCATAGGTTACATTAATAGCTATTTTAGTTTTATCAAAATTGTAATAGCCTCTAATATCGGTTGTTGTTTTATAAGAAGTCCCATCTGAACCACTAATGGTAACAGTAGCGCCATCTACAAACTGACGAGTAACACTATCTCTAACAAAACCCGATAGGGTAAATATCAAAGGTCTTAACTTAAATATCCAAATATCATCTTCTCCCCTTCCACCGACTCTATTAGAAGTAAAATATCCTTTTTCCACATAGGGAAATCCCGATATAGGATCAAGTACTGTTGAATTATCGAAAATAATTCCGTAATCATCGGCTTCAGAATTAATAGGATATTTCAAATTTTCAGCTTTCGACCAGTTATCTTCTCCTTCTTTATGACAGACAAAAATATCATAGCCTCCTAAACCGACATGTCCTTTAGATGCAAAGTATAAACTCGTATCATTCACTAATGTGGGGAACATTTCATGATCATAACTGTTTACATTGCTTCCTAAATTAACAGCAGAACCAAAGGGTTTATTTTTTTTACTTCTTGTTGTTTTCCAGATATCATATCCACCCATTGTACCAGTAACATTAGAAACAAAGTACAAAGTTAGTTCATCTGAGGTTATAATAGGATGAACATAATCGAAAGTATCAGGACCTAAAACAATCAACTCAGGGTCTGCCCAAGAACGTCCTTTTTTAACAGCTTGATAAATTTTACAATAGGATATCGTTTTCTTTTCATTTAAACAGCGAGTAAAATAGATTGTTGTTCCTTTGGGATTAAAGCTTGCTTCTCCTTCGTTAGCATCAGAATTAACGACACCTTCATTATCAAACAATTCAGGAGTTGTCCATTCTCCGGGAAAAGTAATGTTTTTACTTTTCGGTTTTTTAGATATATACAAATCCGAAAAAGATTGACCTGACCAAGCATCTTCTTTCTTGCCGGTACTTCCTTCCCTTGAAGAAGTAAATATTATTTCATTTTGTTTATTAGGTACACTCCAAGCCGGAGACCAATCACTTTGGGGAGTATTAAAACGTTTAAAATTTTCTACTTCGTGACGTGTTGGATTATTGATCCATTCCGGAGCTACCTTGCAAGCTTCAATTCTCCCGTCAACCCTAGGGTCTTCGGGTTTTGCTTGTTTATATCTTTCATAATACTTTAAAGCAGTAGGATAATCCTTTTCGATACGATATATATCTGCCAATCTCAATAATATCAATGGATTATCTTTTTGATAATTCATTTTTTCGAGTTTTAAATACTGTTGTTTTGCTTTTTTTAGACTGCCTGTCATATAATAACATTCTGCCATACGAAACATAACCCTACGTTTTTCAACCGGATTTCTTTTAATTTTGGGGTATGCTTTTTTATACATTTCAGCAGCCAACATATATTGGAAAGTATTAAACGCTTTGTCTGCATCTGCAGCCGGAGAACGAGTTTGCCCAAATACAGAAACTGTCATAATTAATGATAAAATACTGACACAACCTATTCTACATATTCTCATCATAATATAATTTCATTAAAATTTCAATTTGCTAAAGTAACAAAAAAATATTTATCTTTTAGCGTTTTTATTTAAAATATTTTCAAATAACTTAATTCCTAGTTTCTTTTTTATGCAATTCCTATCTAACTTACTTATTAACAGTTTTATTCATATCTAATAGCATCTACAATTTGTATTTTTCGCGTAACAAAATAAGCCGGAATAATCAGAACGGAAAGACTTACAATAACCACTAACCCGTTAATAATAAGCAGATGACTTCCTATTATTTCAATAGGGACATAGGACATATAGTAATTTTGTGGATTAAGTGTAATAATATGCCATTGATTTTGAATAAAACACAAAAACAATCCCACAGCATTACCAATTAATAATCCTTTAATCAAAATCAAAGTACTGATATGTAAAAATATATTTCGAATGTTTCTATGATTACAACCTAAGGTTTTTAAAATGCCAATGGTTGATATTTGTTCCAATATCAATGTTAATTGTGTTGAAATAACAGATATACAAATTACAATAATAATTAAGAGTAAGAGGACAGAAATATTTTGATCAAATAAACCTATCCAGTCAAAAAGACTCTTATTTCTTGAGACAATGGTTTGAGCATTCAAATTATAAGGAATCAAGTCATTAATCTCATCGTTAGTAATATCCAATTTATTAAAATCAAATACATTAATTTCAAATCCATCGATTTGATCTCGATTCCAATCATTCAATTTTTGAATAATTTTCAAATCACAAACGGCATATCTTTCATCAAAAGAAGCCATATCTGTTTTATAAATACCTTTAACGATAAATACACGTTGACGCGGCGGGTCTTGTACGAAATAAATTATTAATTTACTTCCCGTATCTAAATGTAGACGTTTCGCTGTTATTTCTGAAATCAATATATCATTGACAATGGTAGAATCACGAAGTTTGATGATTTCACCTTTAACAAGATGTTTTGAAAAAAAAGAATGGTCATAATCAACATCAATTCCTTTTAAAACAATTCCTTCTATTTCATCTTTCGTTTTTAGAATACCTGCCTTGGATGCATAAACCTGTATGTTTTTCACATTAGGCATTTGCTTAATTTGAGTAACAAAGGAAGAATTTTTATAGATAGGTATTTTCTGATAGGATTCATTGTTGTCAAAATACGAAATCTCAATATGAGAGCCGAATCCGATTACTTTGTTTTGTATTTCACTTCGGAAACCGGTGGTGATGGCAAAAACCAATATCAAAACACAAACTCCCAAAGCAATACTGATAATAGAAATAGTTACTATCGGTTTCGAAAAACGATGGCTTTTACTTTTAAGAATTCTATTTGATATAAAATTTGTAAAATTCATCTTATAAAATTATTTCAACCATATTGAAAAACCCGCTTTAACGACAGGATTACCTAATACATCCTGATCCGGAGTATCGGTAAAATTATATAACAACAATAAATAAATGGCATAGTTATCTGATGGTTTTTGATAATACCCTCCACCAACCATCAAATTATTTGACCACAATCTTTTATTGTTTATATTGGGTTTCCACCAATCTTCTTTATAATTAATCAGCTGATATTCAACATGAGCGCACAGATACCTTAAAAAGAAGGCTTCGGTAAAGACACTGCCTCCAAAAAAATGAGCAGAAATAGGAGGTGCAAGTCCATCTTTATATTGAATAAACATATACGAAAATCCCACTCCCGATGATAACCAATCAGTAAAATGATAAGAAATTTGAGGAGATAGTTGTATATAAGTATAGCTTCCAATTTGCAAACCAAAACCACCGCCAACAGACACATTCTGCAGCCAATCATACTCTCTTATTTTAGAGGTATCTTTGGTAACTGGAGCTTTATGATAACTTACATCATCGGATTGAGCAAATGTGGATACACAGATGCCTCCGAAAAAGCATAACACAAATATATATATATTATAATTCATAAACATCGTAAAAACACTTATAATATACGTACAAACAGTATAAATTGTTATATGTATAATGAAAAGAACAGAACCCTAATTCTAATAACGTTTTGAGGCTTTATAAAAAATTATCTGAAAAATAAAAATTAGTAAGAGTGTAGCCATAACATTTAACAATGCTATACCGAGTACCAGGAATAGGTTTTGAAAACTCATGGCATCCAAAAAGAAAAATACTATATGATGGATAAGTGTAAGATAAAGGGCATATTGAAAATACCAGGAAAACTGCATATCCCATAAAATAGGTCGTAAATGTTCTTCAAATTTTATCTGTGTTGAGATTATGCGAATCACAGGCATTCGTAGAAAGGCAATCAAAACGGAGGCAGCTGCATGCTGACCCAATACTCCCGTAAACAAATCAACTGATATTCCCATGGCAAAGCCTAACAATACTACCAAAGATTTCGACATTTGAAAAGGCAAAACCAGAATAAACATAATATAAACCATCGGTGTAATCATGCCCCATAAAGATATGTTATTAGCAAGTAGTATTTGGCATAAAAGCAACAATAAGAAAGTCAATCCATATATTATTTTATTCATTCTTAACTTTTTCTTTTAATTCATTTAATTGTCCAATATAATTATTTTTCACAACCCATACTTTATTTACCCTATCTAACTTTTCAAACAAGAAAACATCTAATACAAAATATCCGCCCCTAGCTTGCTTATCAATTTTTGAAACTATTCCAATCGGATAGTTTTCGGGAAAGATAAGTGAGTGTTGAACAACTACAGTATCTCCTATTCGTATATTCTCAACAGAGGATATATTCTTCAATTTTGCTTTGGAATGATTTACCCCATCCCACACCAATATGCCGGCAACTTCTTTCTTTACTATTTTTGCACTAATACTAAAATCATTATGCAACAAAGATAAAACTATGCTGAAATTAGAGGAAACTTCTTTTACAATACCTACAATTCCAAAGGGAGAAATTACTCCCATGTCGGCAGCAATACTATCCTTGCTGCCTTTATCTAAAATTAAATAATTGTTTTGCAAATGGGTTGTGTTTTCTATTACATTGGCTTTCAAATATTCAAAAATTGTATTTTGCAAAGAATCCGTATATTTTTCTTCTATAGATGGATGTAATTGATGATTATAAACCTGAGAAATTAAGGTTCTGTTTTGATCTTGTAAATTTTCATTTATTTTTTTTAAATGAATATATTCTTTGTAGGTAGCTCTTGCTTTAAGAAAAGGACCTGAAATCTCTTTTGAAGAAGAATTAATCACCCATTGCCTGTAAGAACTTGATTGATAAACAAAAAAAATACATATTATTTCTAATGTAATAAATAGAAAAACATGTGCATTTTTAAGGATAAAATCGAAGAGATTTCGCATCTGTTATTTGATTTTAGCTTCCAAATCCGAAATACGATTAACGATACTGGGTAAATGTTTAAAGATAGCATAGGATTTGATACATTCCGATGCATTGAAAGCAGGAGTCCCCAAGACAACGCTATTATCCTTAAAGCTGTTATTAACGGCGCTCTGAGCACCTACTTGCACATTATCTCCTATATTCAGATGCCAATTCACTCCTACTTGTCCTCCGAAAATACAATTTTTCCCGATTTTGGTTGAACCGGCAATGCCGCACATGGCAGCCATAACAGTATTTTCACCGATTTCGCAATTATGTGCTACTTGAATAAAATTACACAATTTTACCCCTTTATGTATTATCGTTGATCCTAAAGTTGACCTATCAATGCACGTCAGCGCTCCAATATCTACATTATCTTCAATAATGACATTGCCTAATTGCGGAATTTTAGTGTATTGCTTATCGTCTTGAGGAGCAAAACCAAAACCATCGGTACCGATTATTGCCCCTGCATGCAGGGTGCAATTGTTACCAATCACACACGAATGATAGATTTTTACACCTGAATATAAAATGGTATTATTACCAATTGTTACGTTTTCCGCTATGTGTGTATGGGGATAGATTTGTGTATTATCGCCAATAACAACACCCTCATCGATAGAAACAAAATCACCTATATATACATTTTCTCCTAATTGTACATTTTCGGCAATGGCAGCATGTTTTGAAATCCCTTTTTTTCGATGCGAATCTTGGTACATGGTCATTAATTTTGCGAAAGCTAAATAAGGATTATCAACGCGAATCAAAGCACACGTTAAAGGACGTACAGGTCTAAACTCATTATCTACCAATACTGCCGTTGCTTGAGTAGTATAAATAAAGTGGGTGTATTTGGGATTAGCTAAAAAAGATAAACCTTCTTCCTCCCCTGCATCGATTTTTGAAAATTTGCTGATAACGGCATCCGGATTCCCTTCTACCTTTGCGCCTATCATATCGGCAATTTGTTGTACTGTAAATTTCATATCGTATTATTTTGAAAATTTCTTATTTATAACTTCATTGCTTTTACAATATTGTTTATTTTATCATTTAATTTTTGATGGATGGCATCAAAATCCTCTTTCCGATTCAAGGTCTCTTTTACACTGAAATAAAATTTAATTTTAGGTTCCGTGCCGGAAGGACGAACTGTTACTTTACTACCATCTTCCAGAAAGAATTGCAATACATCCGATGACGGCAAGTCAAGTGGCAGGACAGAACCATCCACGCAATTTTTCTGATTAAGCAAAAGAATATCATTAATTTTTAACACTTTAGAGCCGTTAATTTCGGTCGGAGTTTCATTTCTGAAAGCATGCATCATCTGTTTTATCTCTTCCGAACCTTGTTGTCCTTTACGGGTGATGGAAATCAGATGTTCTTTATAGAAGCCATATTCGAGATAAATATCAATTAGTATATCGTACAATGTTTTTCCTGCCTCTTTTGCCACGGCTGCCAATTCAGCCAAGACAGCACAAGAAATAACGGCATCTTTATCTCTTACAAAATCACCTACCAAGCAGCCGAAACTTTCTTCCCCGCCGGCAATAAATTCTTTTTTCCCTTCATACTGACGGATTTTTTCGGCTATATATTTGAATCCTGTCAAGACATCATAGCAATCAACACCTTCTATTTCTGCCATATCTCTTATCAACTCTGTAGTTACGACAGTTTTTATTACATATTGATTGCCATTTATTTTACCTTTGCTTTTCCATTCTTTAAGCATATAATACACCAAGAGAGTTAAGGTCATATTGCCGTTAAGCAGTTCATAGTCGCCATTGCTTTTCTTCACGGCAACGCCGATACGGTCGGCATCGGGATCGGTAGCTAAAACAATGTCTGCATCCATGGCTTTTGCTTGATTGAGAGCCATGGTCATGGCAGCTACTTCTTCGGGATTGGGAGACTTGACTGTGCTAAAGTTTCCATCCGGAACAGCTTGCGCTTCGACCAAAGATACGTTGGTAAATCCAAATGCACGCAAAGCCCTTGGAACCATATACACTCCCGTTCCGTGTAAAGGAGTATATACAATCTTTAAATCCTTTTGTTTTTTAATAATGTCGGGATGCATTGACAAGGCTTTTACTTTTTCCATATAAGGTACATTCACCTCTTCTCCGATATAGCTAATCAAACGTTCATCCCCGTGAAATTTTACCTCCGCTATTGATTTTATTTTTTGCACTTCCGCAATTACATTGTTATCATGAGGGGGAACCAATTGTCCGCCATCGTTCCAATACACTTTATAGCCGTTGTATTCCTTGGGATTATGCGAAGCGGTGATGACGATACCCGTATCGCACTGCAAATATCGAATGGCAAAAGACAATTCCGGAGTAGGTGTAATTTTATCGAATAGATATACTTTAAATCCGTTGGCGGAAAGAACATCGGCAGTTATTTTCGAAAAATACGAACTGTTGTTTCTTGAATCATAAGCAATAACTGCTGAGGCTTGTCTGTCTTTTACATATTGTTTCACATAATTAGCCAAACCTTGCGTTGCCATGGCAACGGTATATTTATTCATACGATTGGTGCCCACTCCCATGATGCCTCGTAAACCGCCGGTACCAAACTCCAGGTCTTTATAAAAAGCATCGGCGAGTTCGTTGGGGGCTGTAGTCATCATCGTGCGTATTTCTGTTTTGGTATCTTCATCAAAGTCGCCGACTAACCATGTATTTACTCGTTCATTGATTGCTTTTTCCATATCTTAATGTTTAAATTTTATGAAATGAATGATGTAATCTGCATTCTAAATGCAAAAGTAATTATTTTTTAAAAGAGAATGCATGCCGCAGGAAAATTATCTTTGAAAACGTTTTTACGTTTTCAAGGGCAAAGAAATTAATCCAGGTTTTTTACGACTTGTACTAAACGAATAAATTCGCGGCTTGCAAAAATTATGATTGAAGCGTTAAACACTCAGCGTATTTTGATAATTGCTTAAGGCTATAGTAAATGTTTATTCGGCTTGCAATGCATAAATAAAAGAGATAAAAGCAGCAGTACTATTGTTTTAAAAAGTGTTTTCATGGTTTAATCCCTGTGATATAATATGAATATGAAATTCCATTTGGCACTTGCATTACCCAATAGGAATAATACAAACTATCATTATTGACAAAACTACCTCCCTCATACCTTGTTTCTGTTTCATAAAAAATAAAATTTCCGTTTTTATCAATATGAATGGGATTTTGATTTGAAAAGTAATCTATATCAATATTTATCTCATCCTCATCCATATCAGCGGTATAATACACTTTGCCGGAATCATAAAAAGTAGTATCACAATTATTCTCCATAACGCTTTCATTAATGTATCTAATTGAAAAATCATAAAAACCGCACCATTTGTCTCGGTAATCTATCGGCTCCGGTTCTATCGGTTCCGGTTTACAATGTATAAATAGAAGAGATAAAAGCAGCAGTACTATTGTTTTTAAAATTGTTTTCATGGTTTATTCTTCTTCCTTTTGGCCTGTTAATATGGATGCTCCCGCTGTATTATGAATCGCATAATCATTAATATACAATCGTTTTAAATTATAATCCCACCTAAAGCGCAACCACCCATAATGAATTCCATCTTTTTTATGCCATTTGAGAGCAATAAATACCTCAGGATAGGTTTGATAATCTATTAATTCTAATTCCCCTCCTGAATCTTGTTTCCAATTTGGTATATTATCACCAATCAAAGAACCTTGCAAAACAGGATCTACAGTAATACTCCAACGTATTCCATGATAAAAAAACAAACTATCATTAATAGATTGAATCCGAGGTCTATTTCTGATACCCCAATAAGATGTCCAATAAGCATATGCAATCAAATCATTTACTTTGTCTTCATATAAATCTAAAGAGATGCCTTTTAAATTATTTGTATCATAAGTTACTGTAATATCCGGATTGTAATCTACGTAATGAATCGCTTTTTTCGGTTCCGGTTCTATCGGCTCCGGCTTGCAATGCATAAATAAAAGAGATAAAAGCAGCAGTACTATTG
>ERZ1645192.2388-NODE-2388-length-15550-cov-10.461052_pt1 | contig 15550 bp, 23 predicted proteins | sample MGYA00575354_ERZ1645192 | MGnify/ENA primary metagenome ERZ1645192 (study PRJEB40844, sample SAMN11349763) | freshwater sediment metagenome | isolation source: river sediment | host: Sediment | place: India: Faizupur Khadar , New Delhi | collected 2017-02-21 ... | reverse complement strand
AGGAGCAGATGATGGAAGACTGGGACAACGAGCAAACCGATAAGGATTAGGAGAATCATTATGGGATACCGTAGCGACGTGTTGGCGGTGCTGGCATCCGTTCACAAGCCAGAAGACCTGGTGAATGCGATGGAGGAATTTCAGGTAAAGCGCCCGGAAGAGTGGGCACTGCTGCAGAACAAGTTCAGGTGGAAATGGTCAGAGCCTGAGCTGCTGTACAGCCGTGAGAAGGGGATTTTGTTCTTGGAGTGCCACGACGTTAAGTGGTACGACGACTACCCGGATGTGGCTGCGTGGAACAAGCTGTGGGAATTTTGCCGGGATGAGGTGGAAGGGATCTCAGGCAATCTCTGGAGGCTGGGAGAGGACAACGACGATATTTACAATGATTGGTTCGGGGATTCCTACGTCACTGACATGATCCGCTTCGAGCGGAACGTGTTCTTCGACATGTACTCGTGACCCAGCGTAAAACACTTGAGCTTCGCACGGAAGAACCCATGGACGGGTTCTACCGTGGCGATCCTGTGCGGTGGTCGCCAGACGGACAGAGCGGATTTGCCGGCTGGCTGGTGGGGATAGCAACTGATGGGACGGCCCTGATAAAGCTGCTGAAGAAGGACGGCACGCTGACCAATATCAGAGAAACTGTAGTATCACAAATTCAAAAGAGGAAGCTTACCGACTGAGCATGAAGAACGTTATCGGGCTGTTTTGCGAACGGTTCGAGTACTACACTGAAGACGAGGAACCTGCCTAGCGGAGTGATCTGAGTGTTTGACCTTGGTCCTGGGTTTTGGTGGGGGCTGGTTGCCGGATGGTTGACGTTCGGCATACCGGTTTTTATCGTTCTGTACATTCTGTGCGTAGCTGGAGAACGCAAAAGTGATAGGAAAGGTGATTGACACTGAAGCCACTTGCTCTGTAGCAGTAAATCCAAAAATCCCTGGTGTGCTGCTAACTGTAGCCGGATGCACAATCGTGTTGAATCGGGACCAGATCGTCCAGCTTATTGAAGCGTTGGAGATTGCCGAGCAGCAGTTGCAGCAGGTAGCTGTGAAACCCGATGCCCAAGGGTCTGGCACAGTAGGACCAGGGCCATTTTCGAGTCGATAACGAAAATGAAAGAGGGCTACGTGGACATTTACCGAGACCGGAGGCTGTTGCACAGCTACTCGTATTTGTCTGGGCTGAAGGAATACAGCCGACATGCGAAGCTGAAGAAAATTGTGTGCTATACCGCTTCCAATTTGTACGACCCCGGCCTGTTGCAGGTGGAGTGGGAGGACGGGGCGTATGCGCTCGTTCGCTTCAAGGAAGGTTGGACGGTGCCCGACTTCGTGGCTCGCTGGAACAAGGCCAAGCAGGAGGCTGAGATTAAGCACTTGATTTGCAAGGACGTGAACGCGGTTGAACAGGAGTTGACAGGTAGCTAAGTAGCTGCTATCATAATAGCCATTAACTTATAGGGGGTGCCGTGAACGTACTGGTCGGCTGCGAGTGTTCTGGCGTGGTTCGCAGGGCATTCGCAGCCCGCGGGCATGAAGCGTGGTCGTGTGATCTGCTCCCTGCAGAGGACAACGACCCCCGCCATTTGCAGGCCAATATTCTGGACGTGCTGAAGGACTGATACGGCTGGCATCTGGCGATTTTCCGCCCGCCTTGCACCCACTTGGCTGTTTCCGGGGCCAGGTGGTTCAAGGAAAAACAAGCAGAACAGGAGGAAGCGCTACAGTTCGTGCGGGCGCTACTGGACGCTCCAATAAGCAGGATCTGCTTGGAGAATCCGGTCAGCATCATCAGCTCACGGATACGGAAACCTAGTCAAATCATTCAGCCTTGGCAATTCGGACACGGTGCCAGCAAGAAAACGTGCCTGTGGCTGAAGAATTTGCCGCTATTGCAACCGACGGAGGGGACCATCAAAGAGCTATACGCCAATCAGACACCATCAGGGCAGAACAAGCTGGGCCCCAGCCCGACACGGGCGCAGGAGCGCAGCCGCACATACGAAGGCATTGCCGCCGCCATGGCCAAGCAGTGGGGCGGCTAAATTGGAGAGCAATCATGACAGCCATGAAGAAAATGACCCCCGCCGTGCTGGTCCAGCCCGCCAACGTCGAAGAGCTTCACCTGCAGCAGCAGGTGGGGCCGGTGGTGGACACCCTGTTCAAGCTCTACCGCTCTCAGAAGCGGGCGCAGGAGCTGTTCGAGACCCGCAAGAGCCGGTACCAGCGAGCGCTGGAGAAGACGCTCGGCACGGTCGCGGAAGCTGGGTTCCAGCCCGAGGTCGAGCTGGCCGTCGAGGGCGGGGACGTGGTGATGAAGATCGGCAAGGAAGCCGAGGAGACCACCGTTACCAATCCGGCCGCCGCGCTGCGGATGCTGGAGACGGTGCAGAAGGGGCTGGGGTACTCGCTGATCCGCTTCAGCATTACGGATCTGCGGGAGGCGCTGAACCGGGTCGAGTTTAACGCCATCACCGAGACCCATTTCACCGGCAAGCGCCGGGTGACGTTCCGAGTCAAGAAGTGAACGCGTACGACAACCTCACGTTCTGGTGGATCTGTGACCACGAAGAAGCGGTGAGAACCGTGCTGTGGTTTCTATACGGCTCGCCGACATTATTCCAACTGGAAGACTAGGAGAATACAGCCATGTCGAACTTGATGATCCATGCCGGTGCCCAGCGTGTCGATCGCGACCAGCTTTACGCCAGCGTCGAGAAGATGCCTGCCCGCACCCAGACCCACACCCCTATCCCGCACCACGTCCTGCTGGAGCAGGTGGCCCGCGCCCTGAAGGCGGCCGGCTACCTGCTGGTCAACGGGGCGCACGCCCTCACGCCGAACGGCCAGCGGTACTTTGGCCTGCTGGAGCTGAGCAACAGCGCGGGCGGTGACGACTACAGCCTCGTGGTGGGCATCAGGAACGCCCACGACAAGCGGTTTCCCGCCGGGCTGGCGGTCGGTAGCTCGGTGTTCGTTTGCGATAACCTGGCGTTCAGCTCGGAGATCGTGATTGCCAGAAGGCACACCCGCTTCATCAACCGCGATCTGCCACAGCTTGTGGACAGGGCTGTGGGTATGTTGGGTGATCTGCGGACGCGCCAGCACGCACGCTACGAGGCGTACAAGAACGCTCCGTTGACCGACCGGGACGCCAGCCATCTCATCATCCAGGCCCTGCGCTCCCAGGTCATCCCGGTCACCAAGGTGGACGACGTGGTGAAGGAGTGGTATGAGCCATCCCATCAGGAGTTCGCCGACATCTCTACCGTGTGGCGGCTGTTCAACGCGGTGACGGAGAGCCTGAAGGGCAGGCTGGGGAGCATCATCAACGAGACCCGCGCCCTGCACGGGATCTGCGACAGTTACGTGGGCCTGCCGGTGATTGAAGGCGAGATCGTCCGCTAGCCGGTTTAGGGCAGCCCCTCCGAGTACCGTCCATCGTCCTGCCGTACGGGCGGTCGCGCAGGGGAGGGGCTGCCCGCTTACTGAGACAACCAATTAGGAGAAGTTTATGAACGAGCAATTGGTGAAGCTGATTGACAAGCACTCATACGACGGCACGCTGTACAGCTTTGGCCACATTATTTACAAGGAGACTGTGTGTGGCCCGTGGGTCGCGTTCATCTTGTCCGACGGGTCAGAGGTGTACTACGAGACCGAAGCAGCCAAGGTGACGCTGGAAGAGCTGGAAGCGCGTGGCCTGTCGGTGGTGGGTCTGAACATTGGCAGTGTCGTGGAAGGCTCGGACGTGGAAATCGGCCCGTATAACTTGGAAATTGACGATGAGTTCACGACAGGTGCTTTCTGGAGAGTGATCGACTCTGTCGATGATGAGGCGAAGTTCTACTGGAAGCGCGACAACGCCACGTATTATTCACTGCGTGACGCTAACGGGGCGTTGCTGGCGTGGTGCGAGTGGGAGAGATTTGCAGATCAGCCAAGAGAGCCCACGCCTAAAGAGGCTTATTATGAAGAAGCGGTGCAGGCTGGAAAGTTTATCTTCTACCTCAAGTTCAGCCACACCTTGAAGAACCCGGTTCCTGTGCCTGGCTACGAAGGGGTGTTCGTCAAGCTGGAGGACACTCCAGATTACCTGTACGGAAAAAGAGGGCCCCTTGCGGGGCCCTGAACTCACGTTCCTCTTGTGAGAGTACGCCAATGTGCCTGGGGCCGAGGCACGAGATCAGTATAGTGAAGGAGACGAGCCGTGGCAAGCAATAGAAGGTCGCAGTTCTCTAGCCGGTGGGGAAGGTTTCGCACACCGGTTATTTACCCGGTACCTGCCTCGCAATTGCCTGCTTACGTCGCCGAAACCTTTGCCGCATCGGAAAGCGGTGGAGAGTGCTTGGTGACGCTGGTAATAGAGTACGAGTGCTGGCCGCCAGATCCGGCGCACGGATGCCCCAGTCCTTATGTCGAGATTTTGTCAGTTCGACTGGAGGATACTGGGGACTATGTGCTATTGTCGAAGGACGATTTACAACAGGTGCGGCTGAAGCTGTGGGACAAGCTGCCCAGCCTTTGGCAGAAGGCAGAAGACGACGAGATCGCAAGGAGCTATTGATGTCCTCATCGACCAAGGCTGTGCTGCTGAAGCTCAGCAGCGGAGAGGTTTTGATCTGCAAGGTGGGGCTGCCGGATGCCGCCGGAGCGTTCCAGCCTGTTGCAGACTGGACGGAGGTGGTCGGGCGCGTGGACGTGGACGTGCTGGAGCTGGAAGACGTGCTGATGCTCCAGTACATGATGCAGCCTCAGCAGCAGGGCGGGCAAGCTGCTCCCAACATCAGCATCAGTTTTGTCCCTTGGATGGCCAAGAAGGCGCGGATGCGGGCGTCCACGATCGCCGCAGTATCCGAGCCGCCCAAGGACATGGAGGATTACTACCTGTCCGTGACCAGTGGGATCCAGATTGCGCATCGGGGGCCGCCCAACCTGCGGCCGGTGCAATGAAAGGCTGGCCAACGAGACAGCGAAGAGTCGGGAGTTCAGTAGAAGAAAGAAACAGTCAGATTTACAGGGATTACCTGAAGCTCAGGGAGCAGGGCGCGTCGATGCTGGTAGTTCTGGTAAGGCTTAGCGGCGAGTACAATTTATCGCCGCATACCATTAACGGGATCATATGCGAGGTCAGAAAAATCCAGAAAGTAAAGGAAGAGTATAGGGAAGCACAGCATAAATTACATTAGCAGTGGAGGGCATTATGTCTACCTTGAAAGCGTTGAAGGTGCGTACCGGCGGTTTGTCTGCTACGTCCAAGATGCCTGGGTATTCTTGGGGATTGCCGGTCAGGTCGTGTCAGACTGGCCAAGCCTTGATGAAAATTGAAGGCTCGGTCTGCCACAAGTGTTACGCGAAGAAAGGAAATTACGCGTACTCGAATGTCAAGCAGGTGTACGAAGATCGCCTGCGGCTGTTTGAGTCCGAGACGTGGGTGGACGACATGGTGGAGCTGATCCAGAAGCGCACCGTGGACGTACCATACTTCAGGTGGTTTGACAGCGGTGACTTGCAGAGCCCGGCAATGCTCGACAAGATCATCGAGGTGGTGAAGCGTACTGAAGGCGTGCGGCATTGGATGCCGACCAGGGAGGTAAAGCATATTGACCGTAGCATCTTTTTGCCTAGCAACCTCGTGGTGCGCGTGTCCGCTCCGATGATTGGGGCGAAGCGTGTGCCTGGGTACAGAAATACCTCGACAGTTGCGCCACGGTCCATGCGCAAGCAGTGGCCAGTGCTGGCGATGGAGCGCACAACCAGGAACTGGTATTGCCCGGCCCCGCTCCAGGGTCACGAGTGCGGCGAATGCCGTGCTTGTTGGAAACCGATGATCGAGAACGTGGTGTACTTGGAGCACTGATGCTGATACTTACCAGGAGAGCCGGAGTTACCGGCGCGTTAGGAACGACCACCCAAATCGGGGATGACGTTTGGATACGGATCTTGGCGGTTCGCAACGGCCAAGTGAAGATCGGAATTATTGCACCCAATGACAAGAGGGTATTACGAGATGACTGCCAACACTCGCTTGGAAAGCCGTATGTCGGGCCAGACCTCTAGGGTTCAAATCCCTGCGCTTTTGAATAACCTGCCAGATTACTACCCGTATCGACTGTTGGACTTCGGGTGCGGACGCAACTGGCCGGCGATCGAAAAGCACCTGAGGATGAAGAAGTGCAAGCCCGTAGGGTACGGCCCGTACTGGCTGCCGAACGTATCTCTGGAATGGCTGATGGTGTTGAAGAACTGGGCCGAGTTCGAGGTCATTACCTGTTGCAACGTGTTGAACGTCCAGCCCGATGACGAGCACGTAGAAGACATCGTGCAAACTATCCTTCAGGACTTGGCTGGGCCTGAGACCTTGGTATATTTTCAGGTGTACGAGCGCAACAAGTCTGGCATTGTGGAGCGCACGCGGGACGGGTATCAGCAGAACAAACCGCTCGACGCATACTTCAAGGCCATACAAAAATACGGTGTCATTGCCGGCGTGAATAGAGGTAAGCACTATGTTTCGTGCAAAAAGCATAGAGTACAAAGAGTGTCCAGTTTGTCGCCAGTTAAAACCTCTGTCTGAGTACTCTTTGCGGGCGGCCGAGCAAACTCCACGCCCTGAATGCCAGAGCTGTTACCTGTCATATCAGCGAACGTACGCTAAGAAGCGCAACGTATGGAGAAAACAGCAGAAGCTCAGGGAGGTGCGTAGAACGCTGATATTGGCTGACAGTAAACTGCGATTTACCGACAATATAGGATATAAAGGAGATGGCAGAGATGAAGAATTTGATTATTTTTCCATCTGGGCGAACAGTGAGAGCTGCCCAGAGGAACTCCGAGTATTACGCAAGGATAGATAACGTGCTGCTTGCTGCAGCGTATCACGGCGTGATCAAGGGTGACGCGCAGGCTATGTACAAGCTGCTGCGAGCTGCTCTTTATCAGCCACCTGACGTGTTTCTAGACCTATCTGGGGAGGAGTCAGAACTGGTGACAGCTTCTGATTTCAAGTCGCTGTTTGAAGAGCTGCTAAAGCACAGGGTGAAATAGATGAAAGCGGTATACGGTCCTGGCGGTAAGCCGAAGTCGAACTTTCCCAAAAGCTTGGTCGAGTTGAAGCTGTCGCCCAAGGAAGTGATAGTGAAGGCGTTGCGCTACAACGAGGGCAAGCCGAAACTCAGTTACATGCTGGACTTCCCGAGAGCGATGGAGGGCGTGTGCCGAGTTGCGGCGTTCGGTGCCGAGAAGTACAGCCGCGACAATTGGAAAAAGGGCTTGGACGAGTCAGCGCTGTATGACAGCCTGATGCGTCATCTGGTTGCGGCCAAGCAAGAAGGACCGCATGCGGTAGACGAGGAATCTGGCTTGGCCCACTTGTTCCACGCTGCTTGGAACGTGCTGGTGTTGTGTGAGCAGCATGTCAGGAAGTAAGGAACCAGGCGTGCTAATAAGCGCCGTATTTTGCGGCATTGCTGGCATTGCTGGAGGAATTGTAGCAATTCTCTTTTTTGAAGTTGTTAATTAACGGAGGCTGTATGGCTAAGCATGTGATGCTGTTTGGTGTCTCTGCAGACAAGAAGGGTGTGCTGCTGTTCAAGCCAGAACAGTACGCCATGTGGAATGGGCTGAACGTCAGGATCGATGAGTCAGCCGACATCATTGAAGCGGCAAGCCGAGTGTTCAAGGCGACCACTACCGTGGACGTGCAGGGCTGGTCGAGGCTGGCAGTCATCAAGGACGAGACGATGAACTACTCGGTCCATGTGCTGTTCACCGTCATCAACGAGGAGACGGAAGCGCTGCTGGCGTCTATCCACGCGTCTCCTGATGGCGATGTTTCTTGGGACTGGTGGGACAGCGCCGAGCTGCCGGCCACGATGCACAACGTGCAGTGGCTGGTGCCGCTCACCTTTGACCGGCAGCTCAAGCGTCCGCTGCATGTGATTTACCAGAGCGACAAGAACAAGAAGGCTGGGTCTGATACTGGCGCTGTGGGCCGGCGGCGCGACCGCCAGCCGACCGCGGCGGCTGCCGAGTGAAGGGAGGATTGCCGGCATGCCAGAGAGAAGCGAAGCGCTGACGATCCCGGTACTGGATAACGGCTATGTGCGGCTGGTGGAAGCGATGGGCTCGGACCTGTCAGTCGTGCGCAGTGCCAGGGTGTCATACAACGCGGAGTGGAGAGCCGGAACGGATGCCGGCTCTGACGTTAGGCTGATCAACTACCTGATGCGGAATCGACACACTTCTCCGTTCGAGAGTGTGGTTTTGACATTCGAGGTGAAGGCTCCGATCTTTGTGTTCAGGCAGTGGCACAGGCATAGGACGATGTGTCTTTCAGGAGCGACTTCGCTCGTATTTGAACGGCCGTGTGACGGTAAGGCGTATCCCTTACGTTTAGAAGAGGTTGTGCAGCGTTTCAACCATTCGGCAGCTAAGCGCAGGCGCGTAGACCACTCGCCGCTATCTCTTAAAGAATTTAATAGACAACGTGTTTCAAGCATGACGCTACGTTCTCCGGCTGGAGATGTACATTTGGTTGATGCCTGGTATTCAGGGGAAAAGAAAGTATATGAGCTAGTTACCAGAGTAGGATCGGTAACTGCTTCCGCTGACCACGTTTTTAAGACACCTGAAGGAAGTCACAGAATTTGCGACGGGTTGACGCATGTAATGGCTATGCACAAAAGCGGCCTTACAGCGCATAGAGAACCGCCCGTGTTCAGCTCATTAGAACTTCGTGATGAACGGTGGGTAGAGTTTGCTGACGGGTATGAGGTCTCCGATCTTGGTCGTGTTAGGTCTTACTGGAGGCAAGGACGACCGGCGCAGAAGAAAGCAAGCCCAACGTTGAAGACGCTTGTTACCAACCCGCAAGGGCGACAAGTTGTTTCAATTAAAAGTAAATCTCATCAAGTGTCACGCCTTGTTGCGGCAGCGTTTTTAGGGGCAAGCGATGAGTTGGTTTTGCACAAGGACGATAATCCATTTAATAACCGGCTAAATAACTTATACTTTGGGTCGGCGCAAGCTAATTCTGACGACCAATATGTGAATGGTGGCCGCATTCGTTTACAAGAAGGACCAGTAGAAGTTTTGTCTGTTAAAGAAGTTGGAATAGAACCAACTTTTGATATAACAGTAACTGGCAACCATTGGTTCGTTGCAAACAACTTGATAGTACACAACAGCTACAACGAGCTTAGCGCCCGCTACACACAGATGGCTGACGAGTTCTATGTGCCACGTCCTGAGCACGTTGGCATTCAGTCTAGCGATAACAAGCAGGTGCGGACCATGCGCCTGTCATGGGACTCTGAAGAGGCGGCGGCTGAGATGGACGCATCTGTCACGACCGTGGATACCATTACGGAAGCGTGCCGCATGTCGTTCGAGACGTACAAGCAATTGCTCAGGCGTGGCGTTCCACGGGAGATTGCGAGGACCATCTTGCCGGTGTCCACGTACAGCAAGATGTTTGCGACCGTCAGCTTGCACAACCTGTTTCATTTCTTGAAGCTCAGGCTGCACCCGCACGCGCAGTATGAGATACGGCAGTACGCGGAAGCGATGCTGACGTTGATCAAGCCTGTTGCGCCGGTCAGTGTGGCGGCCTTTATTGAAACTCAATTAGTTCCACAGGGATATAACGATGAGCAACAAGCAGCCTACAAAGCCTAGACATTATCTGACTTCTCTGAACTATGGCCACATCGCGCACAGGTTGGTCAAGGATCAGGAAGATACAGCCAGTAGAGCAGTTACTAAATTACCGCCGCTAGACCCGATAGCCATCGTAACCGCAGGAGGGAGCATAGAACGCACCTTGTTGGATAAGAAGGTGCAGGAAGGCGTCCTGTTCGGATCTCTGACGAAGGTTAGAACGCGGGCGGTGAAATCAATCCTGCGCGATGGTCGCACGCAACTGTACAGGATGAAGTGCAAGTGCGGCAACGAAGTGATCTTGCCGGCGTCTGGAGTTATCGAGCGCAAGACTTATGAAGTAGGCTGCTTGGGACCAAAGTGTACGTACAGCGCAGTACCACTTTTGGTCTGGCATAACACACTCGCTGGGCTCTGGTTTCAGTTTGGACAGCTATGGGCGCACCACCGCACGATACTGGAGCCGTCATGGGGTGGTGCTGACAAGGAAGACATTGCCTTAGGGCTTGATGACAAGCATCCGCTGGAAGCGTGGCAGATGTTTTCTTCAGAGATATACAAGATAGCTGCTGATTTGCCAGCAGGCACTCATTGGTTGCACCACGCGGAAACATCAATGCCGTTGGGTATGTTCTCGGTGGAGCTAAAAGCCGTGCCTAACTTGGAGCTGGCGGTGTTGAAAGCGCCAGCTCTATTCACCGGCAGTGACTTTGTGCCGATGGAAGAGCTGTTTGGCCCAGGTGTCAAGATCTCTGAAGTTCAACAGACCTTCAAGAGCACGTTCATGCAGTTTGCTAAACTGGAGACGGACCATGAGAGAAGAGGAAAACACATTTCCAGTAATAAAGCCTGGTGATGACGCATACGACAAAGTATTCACCGCTGTAGAAGCGAACGGACCTCGTCAGAGAATTGACTACGACCCGTTCGCAAAGAGATACAACGAAGCACCGGTAGGCAGCTTCATTCTGTTGGAGACTTCTGCGCAAGCACGGCGGACGAATGTCGAGTCAGTGCTGCAGGGGCGAGGATTGGACCCTGGCAAGGACTTCGAGGCTACTAAGCTAAAAACTGACGCTGCTGGTAACCCATTACCAAAGGATAAACGTTTCATGGCGATTAAGAAGTTGAGCGAACAGAGGATGAAGCTGCTAAGCTCGTAAAATCTGCGGTAGTGCGTAAACGCAGTAGGCAGTTACTGCCTGCTATTGATAAGTATTTGCTTAACAATGGACGGAGCGTTCACGCGTGTTTCGGTATTATCAAACTGGAGAACGAACAAAGTGGGTACCGATACCGGATGAGCCTAACGTCAGAGAAAAAGCCTTACGTCTTGGTGCAAAGAAGCTGACGATTTTGGCGGTATCGGAAGAGATAAATGCCGACACTGAGAAGGAAGAATTACAGTATAGAGGCCCGTGGTATGCCGACATAGATAACAAGGATGACCTGAATCTGGCAATACTGTCAGCCAGACAGCTTGTCAACAAACTGCGCGAACGCGGTGTTCCAGACCGGTACATCGGTGTCTTTGCGTCTGGAAGCAAAGGCGTCCATGTAATCGTTCCTGAAACACTGTTCTCTACAGGCAGAGCAAAGAAAATGTTGCCGGCCATCTACATGGAGATGGCCTTGTCTCTGCACGTCCTTGGCATGGACTTTCAGGTGTACTCCGGTGGGCGTGGAGTCACTTGGAGGATCCCGAACGTCGAGCGCGAAGACGGTCGCTACCCTGTGCCTGTCACAGTGGAAGAGCTGTTCACGCTCACCGCCGACCGGTACCGCGAGCTGGTCACGGCCCCACGTGATGTCCGGTTCGAGGAACCCGACAAAGCGATCAAGGTGCCAGGACTGGAGTCGCTGTACGAAGAGGCCAAGAAACGCGTCAGCACCAAGCCTAAGCCCGTCGAGCCGGTCCCTGAGGATTGGCTGCAGAAGTTCCAGCACACGTTTCCACCGTGCGTGGAAGACCTGGCAGGCTACAAGGTCAAGGAAGGCGTGAACTTCAATCAGGCTGCCATGCAGCTTGCTGCGTTCGTGGCCAGGGCGGCAGTGGGCGAGGGGGACGCGGATAGCCTGGTGTCGCGAATGGCGACCCACGGCAAGAGCCAGACCTACAACAATCCCAAGGCCAGGCAGGACCATCTGCAGGGGTTGGTGCGGTACGCGCAGCATCGCCACAGCCTGATGTTCGCCTGCGGGGCAACTCGCGCCGTGCTGTCTACCAAGCCTTGTGAAGGCTGCCCGTTGCAGCAAGAGCGGCATCCGGACGGGCACGTCAACGGCGATGATGCGATCGGCCTGCTGCAAAACTTGGACGGGTACTACATAGAAGGTGAGGACCACGATCGGCGCATCAGCAACTTCATCATCGTGCCACAGTCCATCTATCTGGAGCGTTCAATTACTGGAAAGATTGACCGGCGCGTAGCTACTGTCGCAGAGATAGTGCAGAGCGAGACGTGCCAAGGCGAGATCTTGTTGAGCGAAGAAGCGTGGAACAGCAAAAGCGCTCTCATCAAGGAGCTGTCTGGAATTGGCAACCTGATGTTTCTAGGTACCGACGCAGACGTACAGCGCTTGAAGTTTCACGTTTATAGGGAAGGCCAAGACATGAGTGAGGTCATTCAGGTACACGAATCAGGCATGCACATACAGGAGATTGGCGGCAAGAACGTATTCGTCTACGTCGAGCCAAAGGAATCCATCAACTCACTGCATGTGCGAAATACTCACATCTTGGCTGGTAATGTTAGCTGCCCTCCCAAAATCTCAACGTACAAGCTACCTAATAAGGAAGACGACGACGTACAGCGAGAGCTGTTGCACCTCTATCGCGTCAACGCTCCTGCCGTCGTCGCACAGATTTTAGGCTGGCATGCTGCCTGCCACTTGAAGGTTCACTTCATGCGCCGATACCAGCAGTTCCCTCTTTTGAACCTGTGGGGAAATGCTGGTGCCGGTAAGACGATGACAGCAATGCTGTTCTCAACCATTAACGGAGTGGACTATACGAAGGACTACTCGTTCATCAGCTTGCCAACCGTTACCACTTGGGCGCTATTGAACTACTGTTCAAGCTCTACCACTGCACCACGGGTGTTGGAGGAATTCAACCGCTCGAAAATGAAGGTGTCGCAGTACAACTTTTGTTTGGAAGTGATGAAGGCCGCGTTCAATGGGCAAGCTGTGCCACGCGGTACGCTATCCAAGTCCAAGGCGAACGGACAGAGCAGAATCGGTGCAGAGGTTGTTGAGATCCCGCTGCACGGGCCATTGGTGGTGTTGTCAGAGCAAGCACCGTCCACCCCTGCGCTCATGCACCGGATGGTGCAGGTGAACATGAGCAAGGAACAGCGGGCAGGCTGCACCGAGCATTTCAATCAGGCGTTCAGGCACAAGCAGTTGTTGTTTGGGGTGGCCAAGCTGATGGTACTGAGCGCGCTGAACACCACAATCGATCACGTCGAAGAGATGATGGGCCACTACACCCACCTTGTTCCTGACGAGCTGGTAGAACGGGCGAAGTTCTCTTACGAGGTGGTGCTGACTGGTTTGGAGTTCCTTCAAGCCTCGTTGCAGAGCCGAGGCTTGGACAACGCAGCCGGTGACATTACTTGGCTGCAAGAGCAACTGGTGCAATCGCTGCAAGAGACCGCTGCCGAGCTGATACTGGAGAAGGAGCGCAGCGAGATTGATACGGTGATCGAAACGCTTGGTCACATGGCGATGTTGACTTCACAAGGGATGGACACCTGGTTGGTAGAAGGCAAGAATTTCATGGTCATCAACGGTGCGCTGTACTTCGAGCCACAGATGGCCCATCTGATGTACAAACGGTTTTCGTCTCGTGTCGGGCAGCCGGCGGTCATCGAGAACTACCGGCAGTTCATTACTCTGCTACGCCAGGAGAAGTACTTCGAGACTGACAAGGCCATCGTGGAGAGGATGGCAGGCACGCGGTATCTGGTAAAGCTCGACATGGCTAAGATGGCCGAGAAAGGAATAGACCCTAAATCATTTGGAGCGTGACACCATGAGCGCAATTCTGAAACCCTTATCGAACAAAACATTCAACGTCATGTTGAGAAGCATAGGCGCATCACCCATACCTGCGTTTGCCAAATACGTTGAGCTGTCGGTTGCCCCGTTTCAACACCAGCTTAGTGCGCTAAAGGAAGCGCTGAAAACCCAACGCTACGGCTTGTTCGATGAGCCTGGGGTAGGCAAGACGCTGCCTGCCCAAGCATACGCGCTGTACATGGCCGGGTTAGGCAACAAGGTAGTGGTGGTCATGCCGCCAGTGTTGATCGAGCAGTTCAAAGAGTCACTGTACAAGACTTTTCCTGGGTTCGACAAGTACATCACCTATTACACAGTTGATGAAGGCCCCGATGTGCGCATCGGTAAAATTGGCGAGTGGTATTTAAACAATAGCTGGCCGCACATACTGGGCATGAGCTATCAAATGTTCATCAAGCTGTTTTATCCGCCAACTCTTAATCTGCAGGCAATGAAGCTGGAGCGTAACACGCGTAAGCACCCAGGAGATTTCGACCCGGAAGCAATCAAGAAATACAATCGCGACTGCAAACGATTGGAATCGATCAACAAAGAGCGTTCAGCGATACAGCTACTGGCTCAGGCAGAGTACAACGTGCTGGTATCGGATGAAGCGCACGCATTGAAACACCCCAGCAGCTTGCAGCATAGGGCTGCTGTGCATTTCTTGGGTGATCGTAAAAACAAAGTAGGCACCGAGTCTGCCTGCTTGCTGATGACCGGCACACCTATTCCCAATACCTTGCTGGATGCCTACGGTCTAATCAAGATACTGACTCCTACAGCCTATGGCTCGAAAACTTCATTCGAGCGGCTGCACGCTATTTACACCACTTACGGAAAATTCCAAAAGCTGATCGGGTTCAAGAATAAAGACCTTATCACATACAAGCTATACGCACAGGCCAGACGTGTGACCAAGGACGAGGTCTTCACTTTGGACAAGCCTATTCTGACCGAGCTGCCGGTGGTCCTATCTGGGAAGCACCGAGCCCTGTACCAGAAGCTGGTCCGCGAGCGCGTATTAGAGGTCAATGGAAAGGTGATAGACGCAGTGCTGGCGCAGAGCCTGCGCATGAAATGCCTGCAAATTGTCACCACTCCAGAGGACTTCACAGACGACACCAAGATAGACAACAGTGTCAAGGCTACCCTGCTGGAGCTGGTGGACGATTTAGGAGTAAAAAACAATGACTTGGGAGAGCCTAGCCAAGAGAAGGTCGTGGTGTTTGCGAATTTTCGCCGGTCGGTAGAAGCTATTGCATCGTGGTTTCCTGACCTGTATCCTGCGCTCATCTATGGGGGTCACCCAAACCACGACAAAGAGCGAACCCGGTTCCTCGAAGACCCCAAGTGCAGAATGCTGATTGCCAATCCCCGAGCCGGTGGGGTTGGGCTGAACCTGCAATCTGTGTGCCGATACGTGATATTCGCCGAACCCACATCAGTCCCTGGTGAATTCAAGCAGGCGTCGGAGCGGGTCTACCGCTCGGGCCAGACGCGTGTCGTTTCCATGTGGATCTTGAAGGCACTGGGAACCATCAGCCCTAAGCTGACAGCGAACATGCTCGAAAAGGAGCGAGACATCGTAGAGACCATGCGCGACAAGCAGTCGATGCTCGATGAGCTTCTAGGCGGCGCATAGCCTTGCGACAGTGCGGGTGACACACCCGGAAATAACAACCTGAAGAAGAGGACAGCGACAATGCCACTGCGGAGACCAACCATGTCAACGACAGCGCCTGCGCCCACCCCTTGGGACGATGCGGCCCCTGTGCCGCCCCCGCCCCCTGCCGCTATGCCGCCGTCTCCCCCTCCGG
>ERZ1645192.2387-NODE-2387-length-15553-cov-5.205639_pt1 | contig 15553 bp, 14 predicted proteins | sample MGYA00575354_ERZ1645192 | MGnify/ENA primary metagenome ERZ1645192 (study PRJEB40844, sample SAMN11349763) | freshwater sediment metagenome | isolation source: river sediment | host: Sediment | place: India: Faizupur Khadar , New Delhi | collected 2017-02-21 ... | reverse complement strand
TTGTTGAATTAATGTTAAACTGTGGCCATTTCAAATCGTTCTCAAAAACAACTTTTCCTTTGAAACATGTCCGGTTCAAATGCTTGATGAGATCAGGGAAAAATATTTTACGAAAGAAACAGATATAAGAGAACAAAGATTATTTTTGATATAACGAATAAGAATTTAATATATTATATTTACTCCTAAGAAACGGAGGAAGGAATAAAAGTGTTTTCTGACGACAAAAGAACAAAACTGATCGTTTACGCACTGATAGCGGCAGGCATATTTGTACGGTTCTATTTCTTTTTCGGCCATGTTTATTCCGATGATGCGTACTATAATTATCTGGCATACACCTTATATGACGGAAATTACGGGGCGGGATATACCGGATACCCGATCTGCCTTGTCAGAATAGGACAGAGTTTTATCACCGCCGTATCATTCCTTTTATTCGGTCCTTCGGAAAGGTCAGCCGCAGTTTTTCCCATGATTTTTTCGATAATGAACATGTTATTGAATTATAAACTGGCTAAAACTCTTATTAAGTCTGAGATAGTATCTGTGCTTGTTCTGACGTTTACGGCGTTCTATCCGACAGAGGTGCTTTTTGCGTCAATAGCTTTTACAGACCTTTACGCAACGTTTTTTATAAATCTTGGTATTTTACTCGTTCTTTTGTCGAATGAACGCAAAAGGAAGCTGCTCGCTGTTCTAAGCGGAATAAGTCTGGCTGTTTCAATGACATTTAAAGAATCTGCTTTTTATACTTCGATCCTTATGGTAATACTGTTACTTTTCATTCTTGTGCGGAAAAAATCATTTAATGATTATATTTTTATTGCTCTCGGAGTTCTCGGACTCGGAATGTGCCTTGAAGGCGCGGTCTATTATTTAATTAACGGGGATTTTTTCTACAGGCTTTCTATTATGAAAGAGGGAGCTCTTTTCAGCAGACATGATTTTTTTAATGAAGGCAGCGCGTTCGGATACGAGGGCGGAAGCTACTGGATAAGTTTGTTCAGACTGTTGTTTATAGATAATCCTTCAGCCGTATTTCTTCGAAAAGCAATGGTCTTTATTCCTCTTCTTGCGGTAATTCAGCTTTTTGTTTACCGTAAGAACAGAAAGAACAGGATCGCGGTCTATTGGTTCACAGGATCACTTTTACTTTATTTGTTTTTCACAATGTCTTTAACATCATATCAGCCGATAGTCTTAAGGTTCACCTGGTATCTTTTTCCCCTGTTCCTGCCGGCTATGATACTTGCGGCGAAACTGTTCGCGGAAATGAAGAAAGGCTGGATGCTTGTGTCTGTAGCGGGTTATATAATGTTTTCTTTATATATGACAGATCAGTTCAGTCAGTTCTTTGATATTGAGAATGCCGAGATATTCGAGCATGCGGTCAAAGCTGAACCTGAAAGAATAATTTACACCGACCACTTTACTAAATACAGCATTGATATGATCGATGATTATAAGCGGCCGTCAAGAGTATTGAGCTTAAGCTATACATCAGGTGAAAATATTATACCGTCAGGATCGCTTGTGGTTTATCATACCGGACACATAAGCGAGATCGCCAAGCAGGGATTTAACTATCCGGAAGAAAGCTATTACCGTGAGAACGGATTTGAAGAGATCAACAGATTCGGGTCGTTTATTATTTTTGAAAAAAAATAAGTCTGTGAGGTTTAATATCTGAGTTTTTCTCTGATGTTCCTGAAGATCGTATAGGAAACAGAATTGCATTTTCTGATATTGAAATATGCTTTCTGGACAGTTCCGAACTGCCTGAACGATCTTTCTACAGATTCAATCATGCTGCCTTCAAAATCGAATCGGTGTGCCTTGCCGGACAGATACTTTATCATTTCCCACACGAGCAGCGAAGCTGATTCAGAGTTCTTATGGTCAGGATCGATAGAACTTATCAGATCGTAAGCGCTGTATTTAGACCATACTACGAACAGCGCGGAATGAATGATCCCGTTCTTATCAGCTGCATAAACCGTTCTGCCGGCCTTTTTCTGATATGCCGCATCATAGATTTTTTTGAAAAGCTCTTTCTGGTATGAAATATTCTGACCCTGTTTAGCCAGGGTCATTTTATGATGTTCATAAAAATCATCGGAGCTCAGGTCGAATTTGACTTCAACAAGTTCAGCAGCTTTATTTATGTTTTTTCTTTTTGACGGAGTGAAGTTGTTGAATACCCTTTCTGAATGGGCAATGTCTTCAATGATGTAAGTATATCTTGTAGTCTGTTCATAGCCTTTCCAGTAGAACGGAAGCCAGTTCTCGACCGAAAAGTGAAAGTTCTGTTCAAAATAATGGTGGTCGGGAAGTTGGGCGATGAGTTCATTCATCATTCTTTTTTCGTATTCTGCCCTGTTAGACTCTTTAAGATCTCCGGGATAATTTATCCACGGACCGAGGAACTGGGTAAGCTGGGGAAGTATTGAGATCTTAAAATTAAGTACTTTCTTAAAGTGATAAGGCATAAATGCGAGCACTTCACTGTCAGGTTTTACGAGAGCCGTATCCCAATTGTCTCCGCAAACGGCATCAAGCCACCAGTCATAAAGGAAAACCGGCAGATTCTCCTTAGTTTTACAAAATTCGCGGTATGTTGTTTTATTTTTACTCAATTTTGATCCTGAAATTGTTGATTGAACTTACATATCATAAGATAAGTTCTTTAATAGTCTTTTTCAAGACTTCAAATAAAATATATTCTCGCGCAATCGCTCATGTCAACAAAAATGTGAATAAGCAAACCGATGCCGGGGATCCTTGTTTTGGGAAAATAAACCAGAAGCGCGTACAATCCGACGGCATAGTAAGAGTGCAGAGGATGAAAACCTATGGAGCATCTGTCCGGATCGAAAACGGGATCTGAGAATAAATGGTCAAGATCGATCAGGTAAGCCGAAAGCATTATCAGCGAATATTTTTTCCAATCGGTTTTAAAAAAATAAAAACAGAAAACAAGAGGCAGAAGAAGATGCAGAGAATTGTGGATTAAAAAGTTAAGGTACATCAATGCAGTTTTTTTGGATTGAATAAAGTGTAAATAAAAATCAGAACAGCATATATCTCAAGCCTGCCGACAAGCATGTTAAAAGTCAGTACCAGAGTAGAAAAATCATCGAAGAATGCAAAATTTTCAACAGCGCCAACCCGCGCAAGTCCGGGACCGACATTTCCCAAAGTCGCTATTGAGGCTGAAAAAGAAGTTATGATGTCATAGCCCTGGAAAGTAAGTATCAGAGTGACCGCAGCAAAAAACAATACAAATAAAAGAGAAAAAGCAAGAATATTCTTTAACACGCTGTCGCCGTATGCATCATTACCGATTCTCAAAGTTAAAAAAGCTCTCGGGTAAGTCAGTTTTTTTATCTCAATGAAGGCATGTTTTATAAGAACAAGAATTCTTATCTGTTTTATTGATCCTGCGGTAGAACCGCTGCATCCGCCCATGAACATAAGATAGATAAGGATCATTTTTGAAAAATACGGCCATGTTTCATAGTTTGCAGTTATAAATCCGGTCGTCGTAGTCAAAGATACTACCTGGAATGACGCTTCTCTTAAAGAAGTTCCGTAAGAATCATTTATATTATTCAACCGTATGTCAGCAGAGATAAGAAGTATTGAGACAATAAGAACGACAGTGTAAAAAATCCATTCCGGATTGGTAAAGAAATCTCTGAATTTGCCCTTGATGAGAAAAAAATGGAGCATAAAGTTAATCCCTGAGAGATACATGAAAAAAATAATAACTAATTCAATGTATAAACTGTCAAAGCCGGCAACTGATCTGTTCAGAGTCGAGAATCCGCCTGTGGCAAGCGTTCCGAAAGAGTGACAAAGAGAATCAAACAGATCCATACCGCCGAACATTAGAAGTACTGTCTGAATGACAGTCATGCCTAAATAAATATACCATAATATTTTTGCAGTGTCTTTAATTTTCGGACTTATCTTATCTTTTGTGGGACCGGGAACCTCAGCTCTGTAAAGCTGAGTAGAGCTTAAACCAAGTATTGGAAGTATCGCTACGACAAGAAGAATTATTCCCATACCGCCAAGCCAGTGCGTCAGACTTCTCCAAAAAAGAAGACCCTTGGGAAGTGCCTCGATGTCGGTCAGAATAGATGCGCCGGTCGTAGTCAGTCCTGACATCGTTTCAAATAAGCAGTCAATATAATTGCCGTCTGACATACCGTAAAGATAAAACGGCAGCGCTCCGAAAACAGCTGCTAAGATCCATCCCAAAGAAACTATAATAAAACCTTCTCTCGGCCTGAGAGTTTTATCTGACTTTAAAATTAAGTACAACAGCAAACCTGTAAAGAGGCAGATTAGAATTGAGTATAAAATCTCATCTGAATCATCTGTTCCATAATAAATAGAAAAAGCAAGCGGTGCCAGCATAGACAGCGACAGAATAATTAACAAAACACCTTGTATTTTAAATATTGTTTTCCAATTCATATCAGCCTAATCATCGGATGTATTTGAAAAAAGATTTTTCACGGCTGTTTTTGCAGACGGCAGAATGAATGATATAACAAAATCATCTGTTCTGATATCGTCATTACCGTGAGGTATGATCATTTTTTTATCTCTTATTATTACGCCGATGATCATTCCTTTTGGAAATTTAATATCTTTTAGGGGTTTGTCGAGAATGTCGAGATTTTCCGATATTTTGACTTTCATTGTATCAGCTTTCAGATTCGGTATCGGATAGATCGAAATGATCTCTCCTTTTCTGCAGTAAGTAAGGATCTCTGACAATGCGAGAGATTCAGTTGAAAAAGCTGAGTCTATATCCTGAAGTTCATTAATTATTGAACTCACGGCGATATTTGTTATATTGCAGATCGCTTTAGCGGCTCCGAACCGTTTGGCAAGAACGGCGGTTATTATATTCTGTTCATCCCTTTCGGTTATGCATACTACGAATGAATCCTTCATGTCAAGTTCATTGAGAATGTTCTGGTTCGATCCCGAGCCGTTTATGATAAGTACTTGTTCAAGTTCTTCGGATAATGATGCGCAAAGATCAGGATCTTCTTCAACGATCGTAACTTTTTTCCCTCTTGAAACTTCATATTTTGCGACATCTTTACCTATCCTGTTCCCGCCGAAAATGATGATGTTTTTAATTTTTGTTTTTGAAGCAAAGTACAGTTCTATCAGTTCTTTCAATATCTCGCTTTTGCCTATTATGAATATCTTGTCTCCGATATTCACTGTGTCTTCGCCGGAAGGTATGATCGTATTATTATTCTTGCTTACGGCCACGACCCTGACTTTCTTCCATATTTTGTTCATTGACGCGATATCTTTCAGGGTTTTATTGGCTCCTGCGAAATCTTCAAATATCTGCAATCCGATGATCTTGATGTCATTGTCATGGAAATTAATATTTTCAACTGTTTCGGGTTCAGCTATAAAATCTAAAATTTTATTTATTGACAGCTGCTTAGTCGCGATAAGGTTATCAATACCGAAATCCGCATGGTTTATCAGGGGATTGGAAAAATATCTTGAAGCATTCTCAACCTTTGCGATCGTAAAAGCCTTATAATGACTTAACCTTTTCACAATGTCGCATGAGATGATATTTACATTGTCGTCGTTGGTAAGCGCAAGGAACAATTCGATCCGGTCAAGATTTGCTTTAGAAAGTACATTGACATCTGTTCCGCTGCCGGCTAGAACATAAGCATCAAGCTCATCATTCAGTTTTTTAGCAATTTTGTCAGATTTTTCTATCAGAGTTATATTATGCCCTTCAGCAATAAGCTGTTCAGCTATCGAAGAACCGAGCTCTCCTCCGCCTATAATAAGAATGTTCATAAAAAAACCAGCATCCGTTAACTTTTCTTAAGGTCGAAATATAATTCAATATTTTATAATAATCAAGGTCACTTATATATGACTTTATTTCTTCCCGCATTCTTTGCGGCATAAAGCCGGTCGTCAGAAATTCTGATAAGCTCTTCAACTGATTTTACTTCAGGGAAATAGTTAACGACTCCGAAACTCATAGTCACGGGAATATCATTATCTTCAAATCTGAACGAGGATGTCTCGATAGTTTTACGCATTTTCTCCGCGAGTTCCATACCTCCGGTTTCATCGGAACAATGACAAACTATAATAAATTCCTCACCGCCAATTCTTGCAATATAATCAGTTTTTCTTATTACGGATTGTATTATCTGAACGATCTTTATAAGCACAAGATCGCCAAAAGCGTGGCCGTAAGAGTCGTTTATATTTTTAAAATGGTCAATATCGGCGGAGATGAGCGCAAATTTCTGATCATATCTTTTGGCTTTAAGGAATTCATCGTGCAGCCTTTCGTCCAGGTACCGTCTGTTAAAAGCCCCTGTCAGAGGATCTTTAAGGGCAAGTCCTACAAGTTTTTTATTATTGTCTTCGATAGCTCTCTTGAATTTCTGATTCTGAGCATTTATTTCGGCGATCTTTTTTTCAGCGATTTCGAGTTCAGACTGGACCATAGCCAGTTTTGTATCATACAGGCTTATAATTTTAAAATAATTTGTGAATGCGAGGTTCGTCAGACCAATTGATCTGGCTTCTATTTTAAAGCTGTCTATTATATCTTCAACAATATCTTCAAGCTGTAGGGTATTAAGGCCGGTCATGTTCTTAATATCCTTTCTAAATTCAGAAAGTGAAGAAAGATCTTCATAAAACAGATTGGTTAGTTGTGAGCCCAGATACAGAGCATGAGAAGTATTCTTTTCTATATCGGAGTCGGCATCATCCTGAAGTTTTTTCTGATGGTGATTTCTTACAGGATTGCATATTTCCGGAATAATGCCTGCCGATTCAAGGATTATATAAGAAATCTCGGCATGATCGATACCGAAAGTTTCCCATTCGTAATTCATGCGTTTAATAACGCTTTTGTCCATGTTCATTATTTTTGTGAACTCATCTTTGAAATACCTGAGAATATAGATATAACCGATATAAGAAAGCAGCCCTGATACATACGCCAGTTTAGGATCTGACAATTTGACTTTTTTTGCGATAACACTGCTTGAAACTGCGGTGAACAGCTGCGTTTCTATCATCTCCTGAAAATCATTGCCGTAATCCGACTTTGCCATGTCGGTTATAATGAAGTTCATAAGAATATAGTAGCAGTACTCGGTCCCGAATGTTTTTACCGACTCTTCAACGGACGACACTTTAAAATAACGGGTGTTGTTTATATATCCGATCATCCTGTCTTCGTATTCGGGTTCAGACCATAGTATATCTTCAAGATCATTTAAGGTTATTTCATTCTCTGCAGAGAAATTTACGAGATGAATGAAATTGTCGGAAATGAATTCAGGCAGATTTTTTCTGATATTCTCTTTGATGTCTATCAATCGTCTCTCCCGATAACCGACATTTTTGTAGTACCGGAACTTTTTGATTTAATAATAACAAAACCTTCACCGATTTTCAACAGTTTATCTTTATCAGATTCGACAATTATGATCAGCTCTTCAGAAAATTTATCTCTGTTCGTAAATATCAGTTCAAGAATATCGTCAGTCAGCGCTTCTTTTTCATACGGGGCGTCCATAAAAATAACGTTGAACTGCGAGGCTGAACCTTTGGCGATAAGACTCTTCAAAAAGATTGAGCACTCAGAATGGATTACATCAGGCTTCCCGGTTATATTGTTTGACTTAATGAGCGATACAAGACGGCCGTCTTTTTCCACCGCAACGGCGGACGAAGCGCCCCGCGAAAGGAACTCGTAAGAAATTATACCTGTTCCGGAGAAAAGATCAAGAACATGTACGCCGTTTAGGTCGATCATATTGTTCAGTACATTGAATATCCACTCTCTGAAAAAAGAAGTTGTCGGCCTTAATTCATCGGTTTCTGCGGAATTTATAGATCTGCCTCTGAGTTTTCCGCCGGTTATCCTAACCAAAATACACCGTGAAAGTTATGAATTCCTTAGAATATTCGATCACGAATTTCTTAAAACCTACGTTGTTGTCCTTAAAACCTTTAAAGAATTCGTGCAGTTGATCTATCGAAGGGAACCTGAAAACATTCGGGAATTCAGCTCTGGATTTGATCCCGAGATTGTTTTTTAATTCCAGAAATCTGTTGTAATTTGATCTTTTCCTTGAATTTATAAAGCAGAAAGAATCGTCTTTAACATTAAGAATTATTCCAGAGATATTGGTACGGTATGATTTTTTTGCCGAAATATCCTTTGCTTTATTCAGGACATTATCCTCAAAGGAATAAATATTAATTTCTCCGCTTCCCGTACCGTTTATAAATACGATTGAATCAGCTTTGACCTGTGATAAAGTGACCATGTAATCCCAGAATTCCGGATGAGGGTCGAGTGCAGGGTCAACGGTAACGGCGGGGGTTTTTGCGGGTTCTTCTTTTACAGGAGTTACCTTAGGTTTCTCGACGACAGGTTTTTTTATTACAGGTTTGGCCGTTTCGGCAGTATTTATTTTTGCCGAATCTATTTTTGCCGTTGATGACGGCAAGGCTGCTACCGAATCTGTCGCAACAGAATCCGCAGGAAGTGAATTCTTTGTTTCGGTCAACAGCGTATCTGCCTGTTTAACAGAAGCTGCCACCGGCTTTGCATTCACTTGCTGAGCATTAGAAGAAGACGGTATAAATGAAGTCAGTTTTTCAAGATTCTGTCTTGTAAAATCTGGAGCAAAATAAACTAATGATACCGCTACGGAAATCAAGAATAGAAATAATAAGACGAGTATAAAAGCAGCGCTTCTTACTGCCCGTGCAGGCGCGGTAATTTCATCGGAAGCCGCGGCAGCCGCATGATCCTGAACGGTCTGCCTGAACGGTTTATGCAGTTGTTTGTCAGCGTAAACCGTTATTTCTTTAAAATCCGGCAAAGGGCAGGCGCAGCCGAGTTTGCATTCAACCTGTCCCGCATATATCTCGTGTATCAAAGCAGCAAAATAGTCATATACTTTCTTTCTTACAAGAACGATAAGCAGTTTTCTGTCATGTTCAAGGAACATATGGCCATACCTGTAATTTTCAGGCTGGTCAGTTGTCATCTGATATGCTTCCCAGTTTATATATTCGGGATAGTCAGCTTTTCTCTGATCGCATAAAATTGACTTTGTCTGAAAGAACGAAGATGAGACTACAATATTTATGCTGTTGAATTCATTTCTGTAAGATTCGGTGATCTCTTTTACTGCCTGCCTGAAATTCGTATAATGATCACCTTTATCCAGCATTACCGGGTCAAATCTGAAATTCAGATCGGAAGATCCGAGTTTTTTCTCGTCGAAACCGTTTTTTTCAGGAGAAAATACTCTGTGAATAAATTCAATTCTTGAAGGATGAATTATTAGATCGTAGAACATTTTAACTCCTGCCGTCTTTTATTCAGTTTTCCAGCTGGGTGATCCGTTATCGACATATCCTGCATTTTCGTCATCATCTGTTCCGAACAGCCATTTATTCTGGAAGAAATTTCTTTTATAACCGTTGAATACGCTGTTTTCATTAACAGGCGAAGAAATTTTAACGCTTATAGTATCGATCTTTATGATATCCGTATTATAGAAAAACGAAATATCGGCGAGCGATTTAAGATTTTGTTCATTTTTCATTTCTGCCGCAACCTGTTCTCCCGGTGTTGCATCAAATAGGATAGCGAATCTTTCCTTTTCAGAGAATTTAGCTTCTGATTCAAAATCCGGCGAGTCAATCGATTTCTTAACTTCATCTGTCACCGGTTCTTTTGCGGTTAACTCCTTAAGCTGTTCAGCGAAGTATTTAGTGAAGAGCTCGGCTTTTGCTTTTTCAGACGAATAAGTTGAGTCCCCGTCCATTTCATATTCTCTTACAAGATCGGTAACCTTTCTTTCGCTTTTTGATTTAACTATATTCAGGAAATAGTTCTGGATCGTAGGATTATCTTTTAGAGGATAAACGGTTTTGTCTTTTGTAAGTACGGCTTTATCTTTGTAATCGTTTCTGAAAAAAGTTACATTCATTCCGACCTGAGCGCTGAGGTTGAAATTAACTGTAAAAGGTTCAAGAGTGCTGGGGCACAGATAGGGTGTCGGATCCTTTTCTGTATCGGAGAATACGTACTGCGCCATATTGACCATCTGTTCATCAAGCGCAGGGTCTTTTTTATAATCCACAGTGATCTTATCCTTAGAAACAAAATCCCAGAATATATCTTTTTTGCCTTTGTAGTTCGCTATCGCCTCAATATTTGAATTGCTTGACAGTCTGACCGTGTTCGATTTCAGAGACAGCTTCGGGTTTCTGGACTTAAGCGTAATTGAAATATTTCTTCCGGCATTGTAAAGAACTTCGGTCTCGTTCTCGGATGATTTATAGAATTTTTCTTTCAGGCTTCTGTAGAAAGTTTTGTTGGGATTGTCTTTCAGGAGTAAGTCTATCTGTTCAGCATCTGATTCCATTACCAGTTCAGCTGTAGGGCAGCCTATGCTTTCAAGAAAAGCTATAAATTTCTGTTTATTCTCAATGTTCTCAAGTTCCTGACCGTTGGGAACAACATCGAGATCTTTAAAGTGTTTCAATGCCGAAAACGAGATCCTTACGCTGGTCGAGTCGATATCAAGTATTTCGATCTCAATGTCGGGAGCGCTGACTTTTAGGGTATTGCACTTGGTCGCATAGTCGAATACGGATTTAAGGTCTTTGCTGAACGAACCGGCTTCCTGCATATAAACTATTTCACAGTCGGACATCTCAAGCATTCGGGTTCTTGCAATATCTCTTCTTTCAGTTTGCTGTTTCCATGATCTTTTCGGTACTTCTATCGCGAGGATGAGAAGGATACATGACATAACGGCTACGATCTTAAGAACGACTCCGCCTTTTTGTGATTTTAAACGCATCATCAACTCCATTATTATTTTAAAATTATATAACCTTTAATTGCCGAATATTTTGCTTTGCCTATCCCTTTAACTTTCATAATATCCTCGGGAGTTTGGAACCCTCCGGTCTCATTTCTGAATTTAACTATTTCCTGAGCGATCTTTTTACCTATACCTTTAAGCCCGGTAAGTTCATCTACCGAAGCAGTGTTTATATTAACAAGTTTTTTGCTTACAGTCAATTCTTTTATTTTATTTTTTTGTGAGTATTTATTTGAATCGGCCGTATTTATGACAGAAATTTCAGGCACAATATTTTTGACAGTATCTTTTGTTTCCGCGACAAGGTCGTTTTTCGGAAAACCAAGATCGATCTCGGAAGCGGAGACTGTGCAAAGGGATGTTTTGTAAATAAAAAGCGTAAACACAATGAATAGTATGTAAAGCGATCCCCGGTAAGATCTCTTTGCAATGTTATCGGATTTGCTATTTCCGTCCTGTCTTTTCATCAGTCAAAAAGCCTGTCTTTGATTTTTTCAAAAAATCCTTTTTCGGAACTCTTAGGTTTTGTGTCGTCAAGAGATTCAAGCTGCTCAAAAAGCTCTTTTGCCCTTTTTGATAATTTTGTAGGTATCCATATACTGATCCGAATTATAAGGTCTCCTTTCCCGTATCCGTTCAAAACCGGAAGACCTTTTTCCTTAAGCATTAGTTTTTTACCGGGTTGAGTGCCTGAAGGAACTTTTAATTTTACTTTTCCTTCGATTATAGGGACCTCTATCTCGGCTCCCAGCGCAGCCTCGGATACGCTAAGCTGCAGATCGTAGTACAGATTTTCCCTGTCCCTGTTAAAATATTTGTGCTCTTTTTCCTGAATGATCACGATGAGATCTCCCGGCTGGCCGCCTCTTCTGCCGGCATTACCTTCGCCTGAAAGAGTCAGGTACTGGCCTTCGCTAACGCCCGGCGGTATAGTCACATTAACATTTTTTTCATCGCGTATCCTCCCGTCTCCGCCGCACAAAGTACATTTTTCAAGTATAACTTCTCCCATACCGTCACAGGCATGGCACGGAGAAACATTGACGAACTGACCGAGAATTGACCTCTGAACGGTCCTGATTTCTCCTGTACCTCCGCAGGAACTGCATTTACTTACAGAAGAAATGCTTTTAGCACCGGATCCGTTGCAGCTGGTACATTTTATATATTTGTTTATCTTGATCTTTTTTGTGGTTTCTTTTGAAATTTCTTCAAGAGTGAGCTTTATAGATATCTGAAGATCGTTGCCCCTTCTCTGGGCATTCGAATTGGACCTCCGGCTCCTTGACGATCCGCCGAACCCGCCTCCGAAAAACTGCTCGAAGATAGATTCCGCGTCGCCGAAGTCAAAACTTCCTCCTCCGAAATCAAATCCTCCGCCGCCCTGTCCTCCTCCGCGAAGTCCCTCATGACCGAACCTGTCGTATTTCGCCCTTTTGTTGTCGTCAGAAAGCACTGAGTATGCTTCGCCGACTTCTTTAAACTTTTCTTCGGACTCCTTATTACCCTGATTTCTGTCAGGATGGAACTGCAGAGCAAGCTTTTTATAAGCTTTTTTGATGTCATCCTTTGACGCATTTTTGGAGACACCCAGTATTTCGTAATAATCTCTTTTACTCATAAACTCAACTCTTTTATTTTGAAACTACTACTTTTGCGTGTCTTATAATCTTATTCTTCAGTTTGTAGCCCTTCTCATGTTGATCGACCACAGTGTTGGAAGCCACGCCTTCTTTTTCAGTCATCATCAGAGCGTCGTGGAAATCAGGATTGAATTCCTTGTTCAAAGATTCAATTTCTTCAAGACCGAAATTATTAAGTATCGAATTGAGCTTGTCGAATATCATATCGATACCTTTCTTAAGGTCATCCGGTTTGATCTCGGGATTATAGTTTTTCCGGAATCTTTCAATGTCGTCTAAAACAGGCAGCAGTGTGGTCAGAAGATCTTCATTCGCGGTTTCTATGAGCCTTACAAATTCATCCGATGTTCTTTTTTTATAGTTTTCGAATTCTGCCGCTTTTCTAACAAGTTTATCTCTGTAGTCAAATACTTCCTGCTCAAGTTTGGCTATCGTCTCCCTAAGCTCAGATCCTTCACCCTTATCAACGCCTTCTTCCTGCTCATCGATCCCTGTTTCGTCCATTTCATTTTCTTCAATTGGTTCATTCTGATACTTTTTCGACCTTCCAGTCATTGTTGAAACTCCGATTTTTATGATTATTGTTTGTAGCTATGATACAAGGGTATCAAATATAATAAAAATACCGGTGAAAGTCAAGGTATGAAAGTGCAGTTTGAAGTTTTGATTTACTTATGTCTTTTAACCTTCTCTGACCATCCGAAAAACTGGTTCATCTCGTCATTATCGGCCGCTTTAGCTTCTTCCAGCGTTCCGCAAAAAATATTTTTTCCTTTCTGAAGATAAAGTACTCTGTCCGCAATTCTTTTGATAGACTCAAGTTCATGGGTCACTACTACAATTGTTATACCGAGCTTTTTTTGAAGTTCGAGAATAAGCTCATCCAGTTCTGCTGCCGTAATAGGGTCAAGGCCTGCCGACGGTTCGTCGAAAAAAAGTATTTCAGGATCCATAACTATGGCTCTGGCTAGAGCGACCCTTTTTTTCATTCCTCCGGAAAGTTCAGAAGGGAAAAGTCTGTAAGCGTGTTTAAGATTTACAAGCGACAGTTTCTGTTTGACTATATTTCTGATAGTGGAAACAGGTAATCTGGTATGGTGTTCAAGAGGCATAGCCACATTTTCCCATACTTCCATGGAATTAAGCAGCGCGCCGCCCTGGAACTGCACTCCGATCTTTTTAAGAATTTCTTCGAATTCCTCGAGTTCCATGCTTAAAGTGTTCTTTCCGAAGATATTTATTTCGCCAGAAACAGGTTTCAATAGACCGATTATGTGCTTTAAAAGAGTTGTTTTACCGCCGCCGCTGCTGCCCAGGATTACGAAGACTTCACCCCGTCTGATATTAAGGGAAATATTGTCAAGAATGATCCTGTCGTCGTACTTTGCCGTTAAATCTCTAATCTGTATTATGTTTTCGTTTTGCATCATCAGAACTCGAAATAAAAAATTAAACTTAAGAATGCGTCCGTCATGATGACCGCAAAGATCGCAGCCACAACCGAGGAAGTCGCTGCTTTACCGACCCCTTCGGCACCGCCTTTTACATTGAACCCGAAGTGAGCTCCTATCAGAACGATCAGCCAGCTGAAAAGTACGCTTTTAAGCAAGCTCTGGTACCAGAAGTACAGCGTCATAACCGAAACCGCCCTGTTTATAAAAATGTCGGGACTCAGTCCAAGATAGAGAACTCCTATAATGAATCCGCCGAAGATCCCCACCATATTTGCTATGATCGTCAGCATCGGAAGACATACTGTCATAGCCAGCATTTTCGGCGCAACTACATATTTCAATGGGTTTAAGGCCATTACCTGGAGCGCGTCAAGTTCTTCGGTGATCTTCATTGTGGAGATCTCAGCCGCTATCGCAGAGCCTGATCTTCCGGCTACGATCACAGCCGCTATGATAGGACCCATCTCAAGGATCATTCCGATCACGATCAGATCTACAAGATAAATGTTCGCGCCGAACTGTCTTAGCTGCGCAGCGGATTGAAGCGACAGGATAAGCCCGATAAGGAATGACAGAAGGAAAATTATAGGTACTGCATTATTCCCCATTAAAAGCATCTGCTGATAAACCGACCCCGCTTTTCGGCCTTCCTTATTGAAAACGGCTCTTAAAGAATAATGAAAAACATCGGCAGAAAGAATTATAAAAGTTTTTAACTGAGACTGAAAGTCATTTACTTTCATTACAAGAGACTCAAAAGCAGAAACATCACCGGAGCTTTTTTCATCAAAAGCGATATTTTTTTTGAATTCAGCAAGATCATTTATTATTTCTTGTGAAAAAATAGTTTTTATCCTCTTATCTTTTTCGAAATAAAGAAAGATCGCTATCGCAAGCGTGTCGAAATTTTTCGTTCTGCTGAAATCCAGCGTTATATTATCCGCGGTCGTTTTTTTGATATTCTCTATTTGTTCGATCAGACGGTCAATCTGCTGTACATAAAAATCTTCATCAAAGACCATAATATTTTCATTTTGTATCTGCATCAGCCCGGACTACCTGTTAATGTAATATGAGAACTCAAGCGCGATCCTGTTATCGTAAATAATATAATTGGATTCATCGGCGTTATAATCGTATTTAAGTATAAAATTATAGTCGAGTGAGACATATTTGAATATCTTGATCAGAAAATCATTGTCCCACCTGAGATTATAGTTCCTTTCTTTATCCAGATTGTAAAAAAGATTAGCAGTTGAGATATAAGAAATGTTGTTCGTAAAATTAAAATCAGCCCCGGCAGTAAAAACCAGGCCGTTAGAGTATAGATCATCCTGCTCAATGAAAATGTAAAGAGAATCAGATGAGTTGTCAGAATCGTATTTATACACATTATCGTTGAAATTCTGCTTGAAACCGAAACCCGCTCTCATAAAAAGTTCTGAAACGGAAGATTTTATAAAAGTGAAGTTCAGGCCGACACTCTCCTCGAGATTGAGCG
>ERZ1645192.2385-NODE-2385-length-15558-cov-21.283236_pt1 | contig 15558 bp, 11 predicted proteins | sample MGYA00575354_ERZ1645192 | MGnify/ENA primary metagenome ERZ1645192 (study PRJEB40844, sample SAMN11349763) | freshwater sediment metagenome | isolation source: river sediment | host: Sediment | place: India: Faizupur Khadar , New Delhi | collected 2017-02-21 ... | reverse complement strand
TTTAGAATTGCAGCACTTCGTTTGCTATTGTAGAGACGATGCATGCATCTTCTCTTCAAAACATTATATGCATCTTCTCTACAAAACAAATCCTATAAACTATCAAATCTCTTCAAACCTGGCCGTGAAAAACCGCAGCTGTTTGGGTTCATACACGAATTTCAATCCTTTGATACGGTCTCTTTCGCTGTAGAGATGAATTACGGCATTGGCCACATAATCCATGTGACGGTAGGTATATACGCGGCGTGGAATGGTCAGACGGACGGTTTCGAGTTTCGGGCGGTGATTTTCACCGGTGTTTTTGTCGCGTCCGGCCGATACAATGCCTCGCTCCATGCTGCGGACTCCCGAATAGAGATAGAGTGTAGCTGCCAGGCTTTGAGCCGGAAACTGATCCTGTGTGAGGTGCGGACAGAATCGGCGTGCATCCAGAAATACGGCATGTCCGCCCACCGGTTCGATAATCGGGATACCGGCATCGCGGAGCCGTTCGCCCAGGTAACGCACCTGTTTCACGCGGTGTTCGATGTATTCGTATTGCATCGCTTCGCGCAGCCCGATAGCCATGGCTTCCATATCACGTCCGGCAAGTCCGCCGTAAGATGGCATTCCTTCGTACACCACCACAATTTCTTTGGCTTCGTTGAAGAGTTGTTCGTCGTTCATACACAGAAATCCGCCAATATTCACCAGACAGTCTTTTTTGCCGCTCATGGTGCAGCCATCGGCATAGCTGAACATTTCATGAACGATTTCCTGAATGCTTCTGTCGGCATATCCTTCTTCCTGCTCTTTGATGAAATAAGCATTCTCCACACAGCGCGTTGCGTCGTAAAATACCCTTATGCCATATCGCGAAGTCAGTTCGCGTACTTCGCGCATGTTTTGCATGGATACCGGCTGTCCGCCAGCCAGGTTCACCGTTACAGCCAGGCAAACGTAAGCTATGTTTTCAGCCCCCTGTTCGTCAATCAGTTTTTGCAGTTTGTTCAGATCAATGTTACCCTTGAAAGGAACGTTGAGTGTGGCATCGTGAGCTTCATCGCGGATGATATCCACAAAGTTACCGCCGTTGCGTTCCTGGTGATAGCGGGTAGTGGTGAAATACATATTTCCGGGAACGTACTGTCCGGGTCTGATGGCAATTTGTGAAAGTATATTCTCGGCACCACGTCCCTGATGAGTGGGAACAATGTACTTAAAACCGAAAATTTCATTCACCGTATTTTTCAGGTGGAAAAAATTGCGGCTGCCGGAGTATGCTTCGTCGCCAATCATCATGCCTGCCCACTGGCGGTCGCTCATGGCATTCGTGCCGCTGTCGGTGAGCAAATCAATAAAAACATCGTCGGATTTTAGCGAGAAGGTGTTGTAACCGGCTTCGCGGATCAGTATTTCACGTTCTTCGCGGGTGTTCATTCTTACGGTCTCTACGCTTTTGATACGGTAGGGCTCTGCTGGATAGTAATCAGTGTTCATGAATGTTTTTTATTTAAGGATATAGAAATGATTTTATATTACAAAAATATACATTTAGTCTGATCTGACAATGAAAATATGTAAATATAATCGGACTTAATAGTTAAAAATATATTTTCATGTTTCATTATGTCAGAAAAAAGGAAAAATGTTTCCTGGTTAAGATTTAAATGCATTGAATTCGGTAAAAAGCATGAACTTTAGAAAAAGATGATTGTTTATTTAATATAAATATTACAGAATATGAAACAGCCATTAAACACAAATTTTCACCCATGAGAATGAAGATGGATGGCGTGTTCTCCCGATAAATCGGGACAGGCTATACGTCCTTAATTTAAAAAAATAAAAAATCTTCGTATGAAAATAAAAGCTAACGTAGGCACAGCCGACCGTGCAATCAGATTGATTGTGGCGCTCACACTAATTGTTTTATTCTATACTGGATTGCTTTCAGGAATTGCAGGCATAATCGGCCTCATAGTCGCACTTTTGCTCACTGTTACGAGCTTGCTGAGCTTTTGTCCTGTCTACAGGTTGTTCAAACTGAATTCTGTTTTCCACAAAAAAAAATCATAATCAGCCCGGTTATCCAAAGATAGTCAATATTGACATGACAAATAAAAAGTCTGTTTTTTATTTTGAGTAAAGCAGAAAAAGTAGTAATTTTGCATCGTTTTTTAAGAAACTTAATTTTTAAAATTATATATAAAATGATTAAAGTAGGTATTAATGGTTTTGGCCGCATCGGACGTTTGGTTTTCCGTGCTGCTCAGCAAAGAAATGATATCGAGATTGTTGGAATCAACGACTTGATAAGTGTGGATTATATGTCATACATGTTGCGCTATGATACAGTTCATGGTCAATTCAAAGGAACCGTGGAAGTAAAAGACGGTCACCTGGTAGTGAACGGTAAAACAATCCGCGTTACAGCCGAAAAAGATCCTTCAAACCTGAAATGGAACGAAGTTGAAGCAGAATATGTAGTAGAATCAACCGGTTTATTCCTGACAAAAGAAACTGCCGAAGCTCACATCAAAGCTGGTGCAAAACGTGTAGTTCTCTCAGCTCCTTCAAAAGATGATACCCCTATGTTTGTTTGTGGTGTTAACACCGATACTTACAAAGGTCAAGCTATCGTTTCTAATGCATCATGTACTACCAACTGCTTAGCTCCAATCGCTAAAGTTATCAATGACAAATTCGGAATGGTTGAAGGTTTAATGACTACTGTTCATTCAACTACTGCTACTCAGAAAACAGTTGACGGACCTTCTGCAAAAGACTGGAGAGGTGGACGTGCTGCTTCCGGCAACATTATCCCTTCATCTACCGGTGCCGCAAAAGCTGTAGGTGTAGTTATCCCTGAATTGAACAAAAAACTGACTGGTATGTCTTTCCGCGTTCCTACATTGGACGTTTCTGTAGTTGACTTGACTTGTACGCTTGCAAAACCTGCAACTTATGCAGAAATCTGCGCTGCAATGAAAGAAGCTTCTGAAACATACCTGAAAGGTATTCTCGGTTACACCGAAGAAGAAGTTGTTTCATCAGACTTTATCGGCGATGCACGTACTTCTATCTTCGATGCAAAAGCTGGTATCGCTTTGACTGACAAATTCGTGAAACTGGTTAGCTGGTATGACAACGAGTGGGGTTATTCAAACAAAGTGCTTGACCTTATCGCTGTAATGGACAAAGTAAAATAAGAACACCCTTTGCCCCAAAAGGGGAATTGGGAGAAACTCCGAAAGTCTGATGATTTTCGGAGTTTTTTATTTTTTAAAAATATTAAATCATATTTGAATAATTTCTAATTTTGCAAATTACCTATTATTATACCTAAATCCCCCTTTAGGGGTTAGGGGTCATTTTTTATGAATTCATTCGCCGCCATAGATTTCGAAACCGCCAATCAGCATGCTACAAGTGTTTGCAGTGTGGGAATTGTAGTTGTTCGTGATGGTGAAATTACGGAGAAGTTTTACAGTTTGATAAAACCGGAACCGGAGTTTTATTCGTACTGGAATGTACAGACTCATGGAATTACTTTGGAAGATACGCAGTTTTCACCTGTATTTCCGCATGTCTGGGAGCAGATCGAACCAATGATTGAGGGACTGCCATTAGTGGCGCACAACAAGGGATTTGATGAGCGTTGCCTGAAGGAAGTTTTCCGGATGTATCAGCTGGATTATCCCGATTATGAATTTCACTGCTCACTGCAAATGGCCAGAAAACATCTCAAAGGACTCCTGCCAAATTACCGGCTGCACACCGTTTCTGAGTTTTGCGGATTTGAACTGAAAAACCACCATCACGCCCTGGCAGATGCCGAAGCCTGTGCGTGGATTGCCCGGTATTTTCAATAAAAAAATCCGATAATTCGTGATAATTACCGGATTTTTTTTTGAATTTTCTTCAATTTTACTTTTCCACTGGATCATTCTTAACAGAGCAATCTTTGCTTCGAAGTGGGAAAAGTTTCTGATGAAACTCACCCTGATTTTTTTCGTATTGATTAGTTTAAAAGATTGGTTTCTTAGATTTGGTTCACACTGTGCTATGCTGTACTGTGCTGATGCAAAGATAAGGTAAATAAATAAGAATTTCAGAAATAAATATATGTTTTACAACATATTATACAAGAAAATGAAGAGAAAAGATGTTAATTATTAATTAATTTAATAAATTGACGGGAATAAAATAAAAGAAATAAGGGCCAGATTGGAGGTGAGAGTTATTCATCTGCTTTTAATAATAACCTGTTGAGCAGATTGTAAGCTTTGTAAATTCCAAGCTCGCCGGCTTTGCTCAGATCGAGTTTGGCGGGTTCTTCTTCGTTGAGGAATACGTAGGAGAGGCCTCTGCCAAAGTAAGCTTCGGAGAAGTTGGGATCAATTTCGATGGCTTTGCTGAAATTGGTTACCGAACCGCGATAGTCTTTCTGGCTAGCCAGGAAATTGCCTTTGTTGTAATAAGCGAACGTAAAATCAGGGCTGAGCGCTATGGCTTTATCGTAATCTTCGATAATTCGGATTTTGTTGATTTTATTGCGTTCTTCTGTCATCGAAAACGCTTCAGCACCCGTTTCCTGTTTGTCAGCGTCGGATGTATTTGTTTCAAATTCCATCTGCTTGATGCGTACGTTGCCACGCATGAAGTAGGCCAGCGTCAACTGTTCATCCAGCGCAATAGCTTTGTTCAGGTCTTCCAGCGCACTGCTGTAGTCCTGCACCGATTCAAATTCGATGGCTCTGGCAAAATACAGGTCAGCATCCGAGTTCTTTTGTCTTATTCTGTCCGACAGTTTTTCAATCTGCTCGAAGTGCGACTGTACATTTCCGGCGCTCATTATCTTGCTGTTGACAGCTATTTTCAGTTTTCCGTTGTATTTGTTTTTCCGGTTGAAATTCAGTATCAGATCGTGGAAACGGTTGGTACCCGACAGTACCGAATCTACATCTTCAAATGTGAGGTCGGCATTTTTGATGTAAGTAAGTTCGGCGTAGTTATTCTGCACTTTTCCTCGCAGGTTATCGTTGTAGGTTGTTTTTTTGAATTTATCTTCAGACTGTGCCGATAGTTTATCGGCAAGACTTTTAGCTTGCGTCACCAGGGCAGCTGAGGTTGTTACTTTAGCGATTTGATTTTTGGGTTCGAGTTGTTGTTTTCTCTTGTAATAATCCTTGTTGTTAACAATCTCGAAAACAAGTGATTTATAATAATTTGAAGTTCGTTTGTCACCTTTCTTGTTGTATGCTTCTGCCAGCGCATAGTAAGCGGGAGCGTAGTATTTATATTTGGTCAGGATGGATTCAAAATCGGTTATTGTTTTATCGAGCATACCCAATTCAAGCTCCAGATGGGCTTTCTGGAGGAGTGCCTCGTAGTTTTGCGGGTCCATTTCGAGCACCCGTTCCAGGTCGGTGAGCGCATTGTTTTTATCGCCCAGGTTATTTCGGAGCAAAGCGCGGTTGTAGTAAGCCAGGCTGTTGGAGCGGTCGAGTAGTATGGCAAAATTATAATCGTTGAGCGCCTGGTTGAAATTGTATTTTTTCACGTTCAGAATGCCCCGGTTAATATAATCGCCTACAAATTCCGAACCTTTTTCAATGGCTTTGCTATAATCTTCGAGTGCTCCCTTTTCATCGTTGCGCACCATCCTGATGAATGCCCGTATGCCGTAAGCAACGGGTTTTGAGGGCTCATTTTCAATAGCATTGTCAAATGCATTCAGTGCCGAAGTAGTGTCGTTCAGCGCCAGATAGAGCCTGCCCATTTCCACGTCGGCATTTTCAGATTTCGGATTAATTCTTTTCAACTCTTTCAGGTTGAGTATGGCTCCCTGCAGATCATTTTTCTTCTCTTTGATGTGTGCAAGCAGTTTGTATGAAAGTTCCATGGTGCTGTCGATTTCAATGTTTTTTCGCACCATTTCTTCTGCACCTGTGGTATCGTTATCAGAAAGCATTATCCGGCCTATTTCATATTCTATGCCTTTTGCTTTCGGGTTTATTTTTTTGAAATATTTCAAATCGTCAATGGCTCCCTTGTAATCCCTGTTTTTCTCTTTGGTTTCAATCCGGTTAGCCAGGTAGTCGGAGTTGTCGGGATCAAATTCGAGCGCTTTGGTGAAATCGTGAATGGCTTCGGAGTATTTTTCGAGATTTTTACGGGCAAATCCTCTCGTGTAATATGCGTAAGGGATAAAAGGGCTGAGTCTGATAGCTTCATTGCAATCCTGCTCCGAACCCAGATAGTCGCCCAGGTTGATCTTAGCCATAGCCCTGTACATATAAGGTTCAGGCAGGTAGGGTTTCACTTTGATTACCTGATTGAAATACTGTATGGAAAGTATATAATCTTCAAAATAGAGCGCATTTCGCCCTATACTCATGATGCGGTCGGTATTCCATTGCCCGAAAGAGCACTGAATACTCAGCAAAAGCAGTATTGAAACCAGTAATTTTTTCAATTCGATTTTTCAGATAAAAATGGTTTTTTTATTCGCAGCCTGCTTCAGAACTCCACTCGGATGAAACTTTGAAATCGTCGGTTACTTTGTATCCCAACTGTTTGTCGGCCAGTACTTTCTTCATGTAGTTGGCCCAGATAGGCAATGCCATGGCTGCTCCCTGACCCTGCGCCATGGAATCAAAACGTATGGATCGTTCTTCGCCTCCAACCCATACTCCCGAAACCAGTTTGGGAGTATAGCCCATGAACCATCCGTCGGAATTGTTGTTGGTAGTACCTGTCTTTCCTCCCATGGGCATTGTCAGTCCGTAAACTCTGCGAACGCGGCTGCCAGTACCATCATCAATAACACTTCGCATCATGTAAATCATTTTGAAAGCTGTTTCTTCGCTGAATATTTCTTCCATTCTGGGAGTAAAACTGCCGATAATATTACCGTTAGCATCTTCTATATGAGACACATACAACGGGTCAACGCGGATTCCCCTGGAAGGAAATGCGGTGTATGCATCCACCATTTCAGCTACCGAAACTTCCACAGGTCCCAGTGCCAGTGATACCACCGGATCTATTTTACCTTTTATTCCAAAAGAATGCATGAGTTTTACAAGCGCTTCGGGAGTAAACTGACTCATCAGCCTTGCAGAAATCCAGTTATTCGACTCTTTCAATCCCCAGCGAAGGGTTACCATTTCGCCTATCCTTCGGGAAGAGGCATTTCTCGGGCTCCAGGGTCCAGAGGAGGTCATGATTGTAATCGGTTCATTCAACACCATATCGCAGGGCGACATGCCTTCTTCCATGCAAAGTGTGTACAGATAGGGTTTCACGGTCGATCCGATCTGACGGCGTCCGAGTGTGACCATATCATACTGAAATGCAGTGAAATCGGGTCCGCCTACATAAGCTTTCACGTGTCCGTCTGCCGGGTCCATAGACATAAATCCGCAACGCAGGAAATGCTTGTGATAGCGGATGGAATCCATCGGAGTCATTACGGTGTCCACCCAACCATTGTATGTGAATACACGCATTTCGGTTTTTGTGTTGAAAGATTTGTCGATTTCTTCTTTCCCGGCTCCTTCTTTTTTTAGTTTTCGATAACGTTCACTTTGATTAACAGCACTTTGCATAATAGACGAAACCTCAGCTGTGGTCAGATCTCTGGAAAAGGGAGCGTATTTCCGTCCTTTTTTCTCACGGAAAAATTGTTTCTGAATGCTTTGCATGTGTTGATCTACCGCTTCTTCGGCGTATCGTTGCATTCTTGAATCGATGGTAGTGTAAATCTTCAGTCCATCGGTGTAGATATCGTATTTTGAACCGTCGGATTTTTTATTCTTTTCAAAGAAACCATATAGCGGATCATTTTCCCACGACCATTTATCGTTTTCATAGGTTTCTTTTTGCCAGTCGGCATAATCGCTTTTCACCGGTTTTTTGGCAGTGAGTACTTTCCGAAGGTATTCTCTGAAGTAGGGTGCAAGTCCTTCCTTGTGATCCACCCGTTTATAATCAAGTATCAGGGGTAATTTTTTGATGGAGTCACTTTCGTTTTCGGTTAGGAATCCTGCTTTTCGCATCTGATCCAAAACCACATTCCTGCGCGATGATGATCGCTCGTTGTATCTCAGGGGATTGAAGTAGGAGGGGTTCTTACACATTCCCACCAGTGTTGCTGCTTCCTGAATGTTGAGCTTATCAGCGGGTGAGTTGAAGTAAACGTGTGAGGCTGATTTTATTCCCACGGCATTGTTCAGAAAATCGAACTGGTTGAGATACATGGCTATGATCTCTTCTTTGGAATACATCCTTTCGAGTTTTACGGCTATAACCCATTCGATTGGTTTCTGAAAGGCACGTTCTATAATATTGCCTGCTCCGGGTGAGTAGAGTTGCTTGGCAAGCTGCTGGGTGATGGTGCTGCCGCCTCCGGAGTTGGAGCGGGTAAGCACACCGAATACTGCTCTTATAAGGCCGCGAAGGTCGATACCCGAATGCTTGTAGAACCGGATATCTTCGGTGGCAATCAGCGCGTTGATGATGTCTTTATCTATTTCGTTGTAGTTGATGGGCACGCGGTTGTCGCGTCCTTTGTAGTACCTTCCAAGCAGTTGAGCATCAGATGAATATATTTCAGTAGCCGATTTATTGATCGGATTCTGCAATTCGCGTATTTCCGGCAGATAACCAATCCATCCGATGCTGATCAGAAAAAATAATAGTACGACTACAGCCAGCCCAATTCCAAAGATTTTCCAAAATACTTTCCTGAACCCGATGCGCCTTTCCTCCGTTAATGCCATATTCCAGTTGCTTTCTTAATATTTTATATCTTACAAAATTACGTTTATTTTTTTAATTGAGTGATTTGGCAGACCGATTTGAACTTTTTTTAATAGTTTTGGTATATTTTCTCACACGTACATCATATCGGCGATTATCTTATCCGATATATGAATGCCTTCGGATGTTAAACGGAGAAAGTTGAATTTTCTTACAATTTTCGAATCCTGAATATACTTTTCGGCCGATTGCAAACAAAAATCATGCAGTTTTTCTCCAAAATTATTTTTCAATGATTCCAGATCAATCCCTTCGATTGTTCGCATCGAAACCATCACAAAATCGTTGTATTTATCCGGCAGGGTAAGTATTTCTTTTTCAAAAAAAGGTTGATTTTCTGAAATGAATGAGCAGTATTTTTTGTTGGATGATACATTCCACTGGCGTGAATTGCCATCATAAGAGTGTGCTGCAGGACCTATGCCAAGGTAAGGTCTTTGCTTCCAGTAGGCTGAATTGTGGCGTGACCGATGCCCCGGTTTAGCAAAATTGGAAATCTCATAGTGTTCGAAGTTCGATTTTGAACAGGTTTCGACGAGGTAATTGTACATTTCGATCATGGTGTCGTCGTCGGTTGGAATAATTTTTCCGGATTTCATCCGGTGCCAGAGCGGAGTACCCTGTTCGTAAGTAAGGCCATAAGCTGAAATGTGCTGTACGCGAAGTTTTACAGCCATATCAACCTGCATTTTCCATGATTCCAGGCTTTGGCCTGGTAATCCGAAAATCAAATCGATGCTTATATTTTCAAAACCGGTCTGATGAGCCACGTTGATACAGTCCAGAGCTGCCCGGGCCGTATGGCGTCGGTTGATAGCTTTCAGCTGCAGGTCATCAAAACTTTGTATGCCTATGCTCAGGCGATTTACACCTGTTTTTATGAGCTCTTTCAGATAACCGGCTGATAAATCATCCGGATTGGCTTCGATTGTAATTTCAGCATCTTCATTTACAGAAAAAAAAGAACTGACAGCATTCAAAAGGTTTTTAATATCAGCTGCTGATAATGTAGAGGGTGTGCCGCCTCCGAAATAAATGGTTTCGACTTCCTCCGAGAGATATGTTTTTCTGATTTCAATTTCGCGGAGCATGGCATTTACAACATCTTGTTGCAACGAAAAATCCGTTTGAGTGTAGAAATCGCAGTATGTACACCGGGTTTTACAGAATGGAATGTGAAAATAGATACCTGCCATGGTTGTTTTTTTTGATAGATTTACAAAAATACGATTAGTTCGATGATTGATAAAGCTATAAAACATTTTATTCGTAAAATTTTTACTATTTTTGGGAAATGAATATTTTTTTTGAAAAAAACCGTTTTATAACATGACAACACGAAGAGAATTTATCAGGAGTGCTGCTCTGGCATCGGCAGGGCTGGCTTTCAGCGGAATTACTTCCAAAATGACAGCGCAGAGTTTCGAACGGATAGCAGGTGCCAACAGCAAAGTGAATGTCGCTTTTGTGGGCATTGGTAACCGGGGCCTGGAGGTGCTTAATGAATTTGTAAAAACCGGAATGGTCAATGTGGTAGCCCTGTGCGATGTGGATTTGGGCGCTCCCCATACCGCCAAGGCAGTAGCTGACCATCCAAAAGCGAAAACATTCAAAGATTTCCGGAAAATGTTTGACAAAGTTCGCAACGAATTTGAAGCAGTGGTAGTAGCTACACCCGATCATTCACATTTCCCCATTTGCATGCTTGCCATATCCGAAGGAAAACATGTATACGTCGAAAAACCGCTTACGCGTACGTTTTATGAGTCGGAACTGCTGATGAACGCTGCCGCCGGGCATAAAAACGTGATTACACAGATGGGCAATCAGGGACACTCCGAAGCCAACTATTTTCAGTTTAAAGCCTGGAAAGAAGCCGGAATCATTAAAGATGTCACCCGAATTACAGCACACATGAACAATCCGCGCCGCTGGCATACCTGGAATCCGAAAATTACAAAATTTCCGGACAAAGAATCCATTCCCGATACGCTCGACTGGGATACATGGCTTTCGGCAGTGCCTTACCACGATTACAACAGCAAATTTCACATGGGAGAATGGCGCTCCTGGTACGATTTTGGTATGGGCGCACTGGGCGACTGGGGTGCACACATTGTGGATACTGCACACGAATTTCTGGAACTGGGATTGCCCGAAGAAATAAATCCGCTCAAACTGGACGGGTATAACCAATTTTTCTATCCAATGGCAAGTACGATAGAATTTAAATTTCCGAAAAGAAAAAAAATGCCACCCGTAACTCTGACCTGGTATGATGGTGTGGATAATATACCTCCCGTGCCTGCCGGTTTCGGAGCTACGGAACTCGATCCGAACATACCACAAGTGGCAGGATGGACCATTCAACCGGCAAAACTGAATCCGGGAAAAGAAATTTACAGCAAAAACCTGACATTCAAAGGAGGGTCGCACGGCAGCACGCTGAGTATTATTCCCGACGAAAAAGCCAAAGAAATGGAAAAGAAATTGCCTGCAGTGCCCAAAAGTTCGTCTAATCACTTCGCTAACTTCATCCTGGCTTGCCAGGGAAAAGAAAAAACGCGCTCACCTTTCAGTGTCAGTGCACCACTGAGCCAGGTTTTCTGCCTGGGAGTGATTGCACAGCAAACGAACCGGAAACTGATTTTCGACAGAAAAACCAAACAAATAACCAACGATCCGTTTGCCAACGCTTTGCTGGCAGGAGTTCCTCCACGTAAAGAATGGTACGAATTTTATAAACTTTAAATTACCGGTTTTAGCATGAAACGAGCATGAACACGGTGGTTCAACAAAGATGATGAAAATCTGACATGCGAGTTCCATGCGACAACTAAAAAACAATTATTTACGCATGAAAAAAATAATTATTACAGTCGCAATAATCATAATTTGTGTGACTTCATACGCCCAACAACCCGCCTGGCAAAGTTTATTCAATGGAAAAAACCTGAAAGGATGGACAAAAATAAACGGAACTGCCGAATATAAAGTGATTGACAACACCATAACAGGCATTTCAAAGCCGGGAACGCCCAATACATTCCTTAGAACAGATAAAATGTACGGCGATTTTATCCTTGAATTTGATTTCAGGGTAGACGATGGACTCAATTCGGGTGTACAGTTCAGAAGCAACAGCCTGAAGGAATACAGAAACGGTACAGTTCACGGTTATCAGTTTGAGATTGATCCTTCATCCAGAGCCTGGACAGGAGGCGTGTATGATGAAGCCCGCAGAGGCTGGTTATATCCGATGACATATAATCCGGCAGGGCAAAAAGCCTTCAAAAAAGGAGAATGGAACACGGCACGCATTGAAGCCATCGGAAGTAATATCCGCACCTGGGTAAACGGAATATATTGTGCTGATTTACTGGATAATATGACCGAAACGGGTTTTATAGGATTGCAGGTACATTCCATCGGCAACAATCAGGAACTTGCAGGTAAAACAGTTGCCTGGCGGAACATACGGATACTGACTACGGAACCGGAAAAACACAAAATATCAGCGAAAGAGGAAATTGTACAAATAAATACGATAGCCAACACCATTTCGAAACGTGAAACTGAAGAGGGTTGGAAGTTGCTTTGGGACGGGAAAACCATCAACGGCTGGCGAGGTGCCAAAATGGACGGATTTCCTGAAAAAGGCTGGAGAATAGACGACGGAATACTGAAAGTGCTGAAAAGCGATGGAGGGGAATCAACCAACGGCGGCGACATAGTGACAATGCGTCCGTACAAAAATTTCATGCTGAAAGTGGATTTCAAAATCACCGAAGGAGCCAATAGCGGTATAAAGTATTTCGTTGATACAGAGCTTAATAAAGGTCAGGGATCAGCTATCGGATGCGAGTACCAGATTCTTGACGACACGAAACATCCGGATGCTAAACTGGGTGTAAACGGCAACAGAACACTTGGAGCACTCTACGATTTGATTCCACCCGCTGCCAATAAGCCATTCCGGGGCGGATTTTTCAATACAGCTTTGATTATTGTGAAAGGAAATCATGTAGAACACTGGCTCAATGGAGTGAAAATAGTGGAATACGACCGAAACAACCAAATGTGGGATGCGCTGGTGGATTACAGTAAATATAAAGACTGGCCTAACTTTGGGAATGCGGAGCAGGGATTAATTTTGCTTCAGGACCACGGAGATGAAGTATGGTTTCAGAATATAAAAATCAGGGAACTGTAAACCAAAAAAGGAATTAATTTGATAAAAAAGTTGGAAGTTATTACAGATTCCGGCTTTTTTTTATATGGAGCAAATTGAATGCTCTTAAATTAAAATCGTTATATTTGCACGAAGATAAAAGTCAGATGGAAATGAAAAAACTAGCCTTTATTCTTATTTTTCTTCCACTTTTTTCTTTTTCGGTTATCTCACAAGAGCCTGAAATAGAAAATATTATTCATTCCGTAAGGGAGAATTATGTGCCGGACAAACGAATTTGCATCTATGAAGTTACTTCCCAAATCAACGAGAACTCATTGGTTCTGAAAGGGAGAATTTCAGATTCAAACGTTTATCAGCAGCTACTGCAAACGATTAAAAGCAGAGGAATTGCATTCACAGACAGTATTCAGTTGATGCCCGAAAACACCATCGGGTTGAAACACTGGGGCATTGTGCCTCTTTCGGCCATTTTTATCCGCTCAGCACCCGATTTTACTGCGGAAATAACCACCCAGGCCACACTGGGAACTCCTGTTAAGATACTGGATAAAAGGGCAGGCTGGCTACTTATCCAGACTCCCGATAAATACATCGGGTGGACAAATACAACCATACGAATGTTGGATAAAAATGAATTGTCCGTTATAACTAAAAAACGGAGAGTAATTGTAACTGATTTTTATTCAACTATTTATAAATCTCCTTCCGGAAAATCGGAGCGAATAATGGAGGTTTTGAAAGGAAATATACTGACACTTGAAAATGAAAAAAATCACCTGGAATTTTCACAGGTATCATTGCCCGACGGCAAAAAAGGATTTATTCCGAAAAAATCGGTAATCAAATTCAGCGAATGGCAAAAATCCATCCGGCTTACAGGCGAAAATGTAGTTGAAACCGCCAAAGATTATCTGGGTTTGCCTTATCTCTGGGGAGGCACTTCCCCGCGGGGTTTTGATTGCAGCGGATTTACCAAAACCGTATATTTTATGTACGGTAAAATCCTGCCCAGAGATGCTTCACAGCAATACTTTATTGGCGAGAAAATTGACATTTCCGAAGGTTACGGCAAGTTGCAAAAGGGTGATTTGTTGTTTTTTGGGCGAAAATCGGTATCAAATCCCAATGAGCATATCATTGTCCATGTGGCAATTTATGCCGGCGGGAAAAAATTCATTCATTCATCGGGATATGTTCGGATAGACAGTCTGGATCCACAAAGTGAAGATTATGACGAGTACAATGCCGGTCGACTTCTGGGTGCACGCCGTATAATCGGAACGAATCCTGAGAATGTGGAAAGCATATTCTTAAATAATTGGTATAACTGATATATTTACAGCTTATTAAATAGTAGTATTTAAATGTAAACATTATGTCGCAAAATCGAAGAAATTTTATTAAAAGCCTTGCAATAGCCGGTGGTTTGAGTATGATGGATTTGTCAGTGCTGGCAGAAAAAAATGCCCGGCAAGAAACCTCCAAAGCATCACGAACTGCTAAAATGAAACTGAGTTGGTTTCCCTATAACCTGCAGCTGAAACATGCATTCAACATCTCCAATTATTCGCGGAAAACAACTCCGGTAGTACTGGTAACGCTTGAATACGACGGATTAACCGGATATGGTGAAGCGGCGCTACCTCCTTATTTAGGCGAATCGCAGCCTTCGGTTGTCGCTTTTTTGGAAAAAATAGATTTATCCGGTTTTTCAGATCCGCTGCAGATGGATGAAATATTACATTATGTGGATTCTGTTGCCGAAAATAATACGGCTGCCAAAGCAGCTGTGGATATTGCATTGCACGATTTGGCCGGAAAAATAATCGGAAAGCCGTGGTATCAGCTTTGGGGGCTGAACATCGACAAAATACCCGATACTACATTTACAATCGGGATGGACACCGAAGAAATTTTACGTCAGAAAGTGAAAGAAGTGGAAGGTCAGTATAAAATATTGAAAATAAAACTGGGTGGAAAAGACGACCGGAAAATGGTGGAGACCATTCGTTCCGTTACCGCATTGCCTATAGCCGTAGATGCCAATCAGGGCTGGAAAGATAAGCATCAGGCGCTTGAGATGATTCACTGGCTCAAAGAAAAAGGAATTGTGATGATAGAACAACCGATGTCGAAATATCTCCCGGACGATATAGCCTGGCTTACCGCAGAAAGTCCGCTTCCCATTTTTGCCGACGAATCAATCCAGCGATTGCATGATGTGGTGAGAACAAAAGGTGTTTTCTCAGGCATCAATATCAAACTGATGAAATGTACGGGTATGCGCGAAGCCTGGAAAATGCGAAATCTGGCTCAATCACTCGATATGAAAGTGATGATAGGCTGCATGACTGAAACTTCTTGTGCCATATCGGCTGCCGCTCAACTCGCTCCCGGGATGGATTTTGCCGATCTGGACGGCGCACAGCTTATTCAAAACGATGCATTCAGCGGAGCCGAACTTATTAATGGAAAGGTTATGCCCCTGAACCTGCCCGGCATTGGAGTAAAACCAGTTTGACACTGATTGTCATCCCGAACGAAACGCAGTG
>ERZ1645192.2383-NODE-2383-length-15574-cov-5.089503_pt1 | contig 15574 bp, 14 predicted proteins | sample MGYA00575354_ERZ1645192 | MGnify/ENA primary metagenome ERZ1645192 (study PRJEB40844, sample SAMN11349763) | freshwater sediment metagenome | isolation source: river sediment | host: Sediment | place: India: Faizupur Khadar , New Delhi | collected 2017-02-21 ... | reverse complement strand
TCTGCCGGATGCGCAACACGCCGATCATCACCTTCATCAACAAGCTCGACCGCGAGGGGATGGCGCCGCTGGACATCCTGGGCGATATCGAGGAGAAGCTCCAGGTGGAGTGCGCGCCCCTGTCGTGGCCCGTCGGGATGGGGAAGCGCTTCAAGGGGACGTACAACCTCTACAAGAAAGAGCTGAACCTCTTCACGCCGGGGAGCGACCGTGTGGAGGAGGAAGTCCGCGTGATCAGGGACGTGAACGACCCCGCGCTCGACGCGGCGCTGGGGAGCCAGGCCGACGAGCTGCGCGAGGATCTCGCCCTGCTGGAGGGGGCGGCGAACCCGTTCGAGATGGAGCACTACCTGCGGGCGAACCAGACGCCGGTCTTCTTCGGCAGCGCGATCAACAACTTCGGCGTGAAGGAGCTGCTGGACACGTTCGTGGAGATCGCCCCGTCCCCCCTGCCGCGCCCCGCGCTTTCGCGCATGGTTGCCCCGGAAGAGGAGGCGTTCTCGGGCTTCGTCTTCAAGATTCAGGCGAATATGGACCCGTCGCACCGCGACCGGCTGGCCTTCATGCGCGTCTGCTCGGGCAAGTTCGAGCGGGGGATGAAGATGCGGCACCACCGCATCGGCAAGGATGTGACGGTGGCCAATCCGGTGATCTTCATGGCGCAGGAGCGCGCGCTGGCGGAAGAGGCGTGGCCGGGCGACATCATCGGCATCCACAACCACGGCACGATCAAGATCGGCGACACGTTCACGGACAAGGAGCCGCTGAAGTTCACGGGCATTCCCAGCTTCGCGCCGGAGCACTTCCGGCGGGTGCGCCTCCAGTCGCCGCTGAAGGCGAAGCAGCTCCAGAAGGGGCTGTTGCAGCTGACGGAGGAGGGGGCGGTGCAGCTCTTCCGGCCTCTGGGGCGCAACGACTACATCCTGGGCGCGGTGGGCGTGCTGCAGTTCGACGTGACGATGGCGCGGCTGAAGGACGAGTACGGCGTGGAGGCGACCTACGAGCCGGTGAACTACGAGACGGCGCGCTGGGTGACCTGCGCGGACGAGAAGCGGCTTGCGGAGTTCCAGAAGGCGAACCAGAACGACCTCGCCATCGACGGCGAGGGGAACCTGGCCTTTTTGGCGGACGGCGAGTGGCGGCTGCGCCACGTCTCCGAGAAGTGGCCGGGGATCGAGTTCCACACCACGCGCGAGCTGCGGTGAGGGATATAAAGGAGGGGGCCACGATGGAGAAGACGATTCTTGATCTTGCCGGGGAGCTGCTGGCGAAGTCGGAGGTGGTGACGCTGGCCTCGGTTACGGAGGAGGGGTTTCCCCGCGTCTGCGCGATGGCGAGGGTGCGCTCCGAGGGCGTCAAGACGGTGTGGATGGCCACCGGCACGTATTCGAAGAAGACGGAGCACTTCCGGAAGAACCCGAAGGCGAGCGTCTGCGCGTATTCGGGCGGCGACAGCCTGACGCTGCTGGGGAACGTCGCCGTGCTGACGGACGAGCAGACGAGGAAAGATCTGTGGCAGGAGTGGTTCATCAAGCACTTCCCGAAGGGGCCGGACGATCCGGACTATTGCGTCCTGAAGTTCGACGCCGTTGAGGCGACCGTCTATATCAACGAAGTGTTCGAGACGCACCGCGTATAGGAGGCGGAAAAATGTTCAGACCCGTGCTGATTCTCGGCGACCCTCTTCTGCGGCGGAAGTCCGCGCCGGTAGACGACTTTTCCGATCCCGCGCTGAAGGACGAGATGCGCGACCTCAAGGAGGCGCTGGAGCGATTTCGCCGCGAGCACGGCTTCGGACGGGGCATCGCCGCGCCGCAGATCGGCATTCCGAAGCGGATGATCGCGCTGAACCTCGGACAGGGAACGTTCGTGATCGCGAACCCCGAGATCGTCGGCCGAAGCGACGAGATGTTCACCATGTGGGACGACTGCATGTCCTTCCCCGATCTGCTGGTGCGGGTGCGGCGGCACGTGTCGGTCGACCTTCACTACCTCGACGAGGACGGCGCCGCGAAGGAGTGGACGGGCATCGGCCAGGCCGAGTCGGAGCTGCTGCAGCACGAGATCGACCACCTGGACGGCGTGATGGCGACCGACAGGGCGATCGAGCCGGAAGACATCCTCTACAAGTCGGAGTACCGGAAGCACAAGAAGCTCTACGACGAGCGTGTCGACTACGTCATCGCGCCGACGATCTGAACCCGGAGAAGCGCGCTGATAGGTGGGAGCGCGATCTACTCTCTTTGCAGCATGTGGAATAATCGACGCGCCCTGAACAACCGGACAGTTCCGTCCTGATTGCTCGGGGCGTTCGTGTGTATTATAATGTGTATGAGGTGATGTGTATGCGCACGAATATCGTCATCGACGACGAGCTGATGGAAGAGGCCTTCACTGTTTCCGGCGGCGTTTCGACGAAAAAGGAGCTTGTGGAACTCGCCCTGAGGGAGTTCGTGGACACGAGAAAGAGAAGGGATCTCCGCGAGCTTCGGGGGCGGGTCGCCTTTGCGGACGAGTACGACTACAAGTCCATGAGGCAGTGAGTATGATCCTGGTGGATACGTCTGTCCTTGTGGGGTACCTCAAAGGGAGCGCGGGCGCCGTTTTCGACAGGTTCGACGAGATGATCGCCGGCGGCGTTCCGTTTGGAATCAACGGGTACATCTATCAGGAGGTGCTTCAGGGGGCGAGGGATGAAAGAGAGTATGCTCTCCTTGCCGAATATCTGTCTTCTTTGCCTTTTTATTCGCTGCTTCACGGTCGGGCGTCATTCGAGTCCGCAGCCCGTATTTTCTTTCTGTGCAGGCGTTCCGGCGTCACCGTACGCAGCACCGTCGATTTGCTGATCGCTCAGATCGCCATCGAAAACGAACTGTATCTCTTTCACAACGACAGAGATTTTTCAAACATGGCGAAGATTGCCCCCGAACTCAAGCTGATAGACTATTTTTAGCGCTTCGACAGAATTCCGTCGAAGTTTTTTGACGTGTCGTTCTTACGTGTCGGGGGCGTCCGGAGGAGGTTTGCATGGAAGAGATTCGTATGGAGACGTGGGACAGACGAGAGCATTTCGAGTTCTTCCTGAGGAACGATCTCCCCTTTTACAACGTGAACTTCAACGCGGATATCACCGGCCTGAGGGAGTATGCGAAGGGGGCTTCCGTCTCGCTGAGCGCTGCGTTGATCTACCTGGTGACGAAGTCGCTGAACCGTGTGCCGAACTTCCTCTACAGGGTGCTCGGCGGCAAGGTTGTGCGGTACGAGCGCCTGCACCCTCAGTTCACCTGTCTTCGGGGCGACGAAGAGCTGTTCCGGCTGGTCACGGTGGAGTTCTGCGACGACCTGGCCGAATTCGACCGGAGCGTCAAGCGCGCGATCGAGGAGAGCGACGCCTATTTCAACGTGGGGATGCTGGCGCACAGGAGCGACTTCGTCTTCATCTCCTCCCTGCCGTGGATACCGTTTACGGGGATCGACCACACGCTGAGCCTGAACAAGGAGGACGCGATTCCCCGCGTGTCGTGGGGGCGGTTCTTCGAGCAGGGCGGGCGGACGCTGCTGCCGTGCAATATCCGGGTGAATCATATCTTCATCGACGGGCTTCATGTGGGGCGTTTCTACGAGACGTTTCAGGAAGAAACGCGCAGACTGGCGGATTCGTCGGCCCGCTGAGGCCGGTTTCCCTTGCGGGAGTCGGCTGTTTACGAAACGACGAAGATTCCGCTTTGAGAGGCGAGTTCGGCGAGCTTTCCGTCCTTCGTGAGCAGGCGGGCGTTATGCCGCCGCGCAACGATGAGATAGAGCATGTCGTACACGGGGTGCTTCGCCTTCGATGCCTCGAAAAACGCCTCCCGCCAGAGCTCAACCGAGGGGATGCACTCGTCGACAATGCCGAGGCAGAATTCGATTCCCTCCAGACACGCCTGCTCGGGAAGCCCGGAGTATGCGCGGTACTTCCAGAAGACGTTCGTTATTTCGGAGGCGTAGGTATCCGGCGCGAGCGTCAGCGCGGCGTCGAGAAGTTCCTCGCGGAACCGGTTCGCCGAAGGTTTTGCGAGGGAGATCTCCACTGCGGCGCTTGCGTCGACGACGACGATCATCGACGGTCCCTGTCCTCTCGGACGAGAATCTCCGCATCCGGCAGACCTGCGGCGTCGGGGCCGATTCCGGAAAAGTTCCGGAGCAGATCGCGGCGGCGCTCCGTGTCGGCAAGGCGCCGTTCGAGCCCCTCCTTCAGCAGAACGATCGTCGTTTGCGTAAGGCTTCGGTGCTCCTTCTCCGCAAGGTAGAGCATTTTTTGATACAGCTCTTCGGGTAAATCCCGAACCTGAAGCGTCGGCACGATTCCCACCTCCCTTTCATGCATTCTACATGTTTTTTGCATGCGAATCAAGGGCTCCTCGGAGCGCGCATTGCAACATGGCGTGTTTCCGAAGGATTCTAAGCGCACGTCTTCAAGCGATATTTCAAGTGTACCCCGAGGGAATGAATACAGAAAAAGTCACCGTGAGTCGATACAATAGGCGGTGGGTGAGCTCATCCCCGCAGATTTTTCGCAAAGCGCAAAAAGAAAGAAGAGTTCGATCAATGGAAAAAGAAAATACGCAGTATCTCAAGATGATAGGGATGCCGGTCGGCAAGCTGATCCTGTCGCTGTCGGTCCCGACGATCGTCAGCATGCTGGTGACCGCGATCTACAACATAGGGGATACCTACTTTGTCTCGCAGCTCGGGACAAGCGCTTCGGGCGCGGTGGGCATCGTCTTTTCGCTGATGGCGATCATCCAGGCGGTGGGCTTCACCGTGGGCATGGGTTCCGGCGCGCAGATCTCGCGGCTGCTGGGCGCCAAGAAGGTAGACGAAGCGAATACGGTGGCGGCAAGCGGTCTCTTTGCGGCGATCGGGCTTGGGTCGCTGGTCGCGCTCTTCGGTTTGCTCTTTCTCGACGATCTGATGCGCGTTCTGGGCGCGACGGAGACGATTTTGCCGTACGCCCGGGACTACGCGAGCTATATTCTGTACGCCGCGCCCGTTATGGCGTCGTCCTTTCTGCTGAACAACATCCTCCGGGCGGAAGGGAAGGCGAAGTTCGCCATGGTCGGGCTGACGACCGGCGGTCTGCTCAACCTGGCGCTCGACCCCCTGTTCATCTTCGGCTTCGGGTGGGGTATCGCCGGGGCCGCTATAGCGACGGCGATCAGCCAGTGCGTCAGCTTCGGCATCCTGTTCTCCTGGTTCCTTCGGGGGAAGACCATCGTACGTTTGAGCGCGGCGAGTATCTCGCGCAGTCCGTTAGAGTACCTTCGTATACTCAAGAACGGCTTCCCCTCCTTCTGCAGGCAGGCGCTCGCCAGCATCGCGACCATCGCGCTCAACGTGAACGCCGCCGTGTACGGAGACGCCGCCGTGGCCGCGATGTCCATCGTCGGCAGGCTCTTCATGTTCGTCTTCGTGGTCAATCTGGGGATCGGGCAGGGGTACATGCCCGTGGCGGGGTACAACTACGGCGCCGGACGATTCGACAGGGTGAAGGCTGCGTTTCTGTTCACGCTGAAAGTGACCAGCGCCATGATGACGCTCTCCGGAATTGCAGCGTTCATGGCGGCGCCGTCCCTGATCAGGATCTTTATCAAGACCGACCCCGACGTGGTGCGGATCGGCGCCCTGGCGTTGCGTGCGATGTGTTTCGCCATGCCGCTGATTCCGCTCGGCGTGGTCTGCAACATGACCTTTCAGTCCATCGGGAAGTCGTGGACGGCGACGGTGCTGTCACTCGCCCGGCAGGGCATCTTCTTTTTGCCGCTGATCCTCGTTCTTCCCCGTTTCATCGGGCTGACCGGCGTTCAGATTACGCAGCCGCTTGCCGATGCGCTGACCTTCCTCTGCTGTCTGCCGCTCGCGTTCTTTTTCTTCAAGGAGCTCGACGCCATGTCGAAGACGAACTGAATACCGGTGCATCGGAGCGACATTGTCCGGGAAGACGCAACGCGGCGGTTCGCTGAAAAGGTGCGAACCGCCGCGTTGTTGTTTCCATAAGTATGCCTGCCGCTACGCCTTCAGCGCTTCTCCGTAGAGCACCGGGACGACCACGAGGATGAGCGCCGTGGCGAAGGTGAGGCCGAACATGATGGTGACGGCCATCGCCGAGAAGAGGACGTCGAAGTAGAGCGGGACCATCCCCAACACGGTGGTGAGCGCGGCCATCATGACGGGGCGGGTGCGGCTGACGCCCGAGTCGATGATGGCGTCGAGCGGGGCCTTCCCTTCCCGCATCTCCAGGTCGATCTGGTCGATCAGGACGATGGCGTTTTTGATGAGCATTCCGGTGAGGCTCAGGAAGCCCAGCAGGGCCATGAAGTCGAACGACTTTCCCATCACGAGCAACCCCACCGAGAGCCCCATGACCGAGAGCGGCAGACAGAGCAGGATGATAAGCGGCTGTCGGTAGCCGTTGAAGAGCATGACGAGAATGACCACGATGCCGAGGAAGCCGAGAGGGATCATCCCCATCAGGCCGCCCTGCGCCTTCTGCGAATTCTCGTACTCGCCGCCCCACTCCATCTCCGTCCCCGGCGGCAGCTCGAGCGCCTCGATGTGCGGGCGCAGTCGTGCAAAGAGCGCTCCCGGCCGCTCGGAGCCGCTGTCGCACTCCACGGTGAGCGCTTTTTCCCGGTTGATCCGGTAGACGTACGGATCCTCCGCCACGGTGTCGACGCGCGAGACGAACTGCGACAGCGGGATGTACCGTCGGTTGAGGCCGCTCCATATCTGCGTCTCTTCGAGCGACCCCACGCTCCCTCGTTCGGACTGCGGAAGGCGCGCCACGATGGGCAATAGTTTCTCTCCCTCGCGGTAGAGCCCCGCGCTCACTCCGGTGAAGGCCATCTTGAGCGCGTTCGCCACGTCGCGGCGGGTTAGTCCGAGGAGCTGGACGGATTCGTTCAGCTCGGGGCGGATAACCTTCGTGCGTTCCCCCCAGTTGTTGCGGATGTTCACCGCGTCCGGGTCGGAGGCGAAGACGCGCGTCGCCTGTTCGGCCATTCGCCGCAGCGCGAGCGGGTCCTTCCCCAGGAAGCGCACCTGTACCTTCGCGCCGCCCCCGGTTCCCTTGGCGAACGAGCGGATGCGCGGGTCGAGGTGGGGCTGGTTGGCCCGGACGAAGGCGTCGAGCTTGCCCTTGAGGGCTTCCGCCGCCTCGCTGTCCTTCGCGGTGACGATCAGGTGGCCGTAGTTGGAGGCCGGGTCGCCGGGCGTATAGGTCAGGATGAAGCGGAGCGCGCCCTCCCCGGCGTATGCGGCGACGGATTCTGTCTCCGGCAGGGAGAGCAGGTAGCGCTCCATCGTCCGCGTCTCCGCGAGCGTGGCCTGCACGCTGGTTCCGCGCGGGGTCCAGAAGTCCACAGTGAACATGGGGCTTGTGGAGGCGGGGAAGAAGGATTTGTCCACGAAGCCGAAGGCGGCGAAGGAGGCGACCATCAACACCGCTACCACCAGAAGCACGAATTTGCGCCGGGCGAGGCAGAAGGAGAGGAAGCCCCGGTAGGCGCGGTAGAGGCGAGTGTCGTACGGGTCGACTTCCGAGCCCGCTGCGTTCCCCTTGAGGATGGAAACGGCTGCGAGCGGGGTGACGGTGACGGCGAGTACCCAGCTCAACAGCAGCGAGATGCTGACAACCTGGAAGAGGCTCTTGCAGAACTCCCCCGTACTGTCCGGCGAGAGGCCGATGGGGGCGAAGGCGATGGCGGCGATGACTGTCGCGCCCAGCAGCGGGATCTGCGTCTGCTTGACCACTTCGACGGCGGCGGCTCTGCCGTCCTTGCCCTCCTGCATCCGGACGAGGATGCCGTCCGCCACGACGATGGCGTTGTCCACCAGCATCCCCAGCGCGATGATGAGCGCGCCGAGCGAGATGCTGTGGAGGTCGATGGCCATGATCTTCATCACGATGAAGGTGGCGAGGATGGTGAGCAGCAGGATGAAACCGATCAGGAAGCCGCTGCGGAAGCCCATGAAGACCAGCAGAATGCCGATGACGATGGCGAGGGCCTCCAGCAGGTTGACGACGAAGTTGCGGATGGAGTCGGCGACGGTGTCCGGCTGGTAGTAGATCAGGCCGAGCTCCATGCCGACGGGCGTGCGGGGGACGAGCTCCATGATGCGCTTGTGGACGGCCTCGCCGATGCGGATGACGTTGCCCCCGTCGACGTTGGAGATGCCCAGACCGAGCGCGGGCTTGCCGTTGTAGCGCATGGCGGAGGACGGCGGGTCTGCGTACCCCCGAGTCACCGTCGCGAAGTCGCCGAGGCGGATGGAGCGCCCGTCGCCTCCGCGGAGCAGCAGATTCGAGAGCTCGTCCACCGAAGAAAAGTAGCCCGACGGGGCGATGCGGATGTACTCCGGCCCCACCTCGACAGAGCCCGCGCCCGCGACGACGTTCTGCGCCTGGAGAGTGTTGAAGATCTCCTGCGTGCCGATGCCGAGCTGCGCCATGCGCGAGCGGTCGATCTCGACGAAGATGGTTTCGCGCTGGACGCCGGAGATCTCTACGTTGGCGACCCCTTCAACGAGGAGCAGTTCGCGCCGGAGGAAGTCGGCGTGGTCCTCGAGTTCGCGGAAGGTGTAGCCGTCGCCCGTAAGGGCGTAGTAGACGCCGAAGACGTCGCCGTAGTCGTCGTTGACGCGGGACGGCCCCGCGCCCGGGGGGAGGGTGGGCTGGGCGTCCGCGATCTTGCGGCGCAGCTCGTCCCAGATCTGCGGCAGGTCGCGCGCGGTGAAGGTGTCCTTGATGTCCACGTAGACCATCGAGAGCCCCTCTTTCGAGAGGGAGCGCACCTTGTCCGTCTGCCCGAGCTTCTGCGCGGCGGACTCGATGAGGGAGGTCACTTCGTTCTCCACCTCCAGCGGCGACGCGCCGGGGTAGGTCGTGGCGATCACGGCCGTCTTGATGGTGAAGGCGGGGTCCTCCAACTTGCCGAGCCCGTTGTAGGCCCACACGCCCCCAATAACGATCAGGAGGGTGAGGAACCACGCGACCGTGCTCTTGCGGATTGAAAATTCGGCGAGGTTCATGGCCGCGCCTCCGTTCAGTTCCCGGGCGCGGTGTACAGCGTCACCGGGTCGCCGTCGAGCAGCATGGAGACGCCCGCCGTGACGATGCGTTCACCGGGGGCCACTCCCTTTACGAGCGCGAGGTCGCCCCGGTACCCCGCGACCTCGACCGGAATCTTCTTAACGCGCAGCTCGTCCGTTCCCTCGACGCGCCAGACGAAGTGTTCGGTTCCATCCCCTGCCAAAACTGCGGAGGCGGGAATTTCGGCCTCCGCTCCCTCGTCACCCGCGGGGCGCGGGATGATAACGTCCACCGTCATGCCGGGGAGGACGGTTACATCCTCGGGCGTCGGGAGCGCGAAGGTGACCGGATAGGTCTGCGTCTGCGGGTCGGCCTGCGCGGAGGCTTCCTTGTAGGTCAGCGGGAAGCGCTTGTCGGGCAGCGAGGCGAAGCGCGCTTCAATTCCCTTGATATCCTTTTTCCGCGTGTGGAGGACGAGCGTCTCCGGCACGGAGATGGCGACTTCGAGCGTGCCGATGTCCTGCAGGCTGACGATGGACTGATCGCGCTGGATACTCTGGTTGTTGTCCACGTAGCGGTCGATGACGACGCCGCCGAAGGGGGCCAGAAGCTCCGTGTCGGCAAGGGCGTTCTCCGCAGTGCGGACCTTCCCCTCGATCCCCTGGATGGTGAACTCCATGGCGGCGACATCCTCGGGGCGCGAGCCGGTGCGGGCCGCCGACAGCTCCTGCGAGGCCGACTGATAGGTCGCGCGGGCTACCTCGGAGGCGGTGCGGGCCTTGTCGTACTCCGATTTGGAGAAGCCCCCCGCCTTGTACAGCTTCTCCACCCGGTCAAGGGTGGTGAGCGCGTCGTTCATCTGGGCGCGGGCGGAGTTCACCTTCGAGGTGAGCATGGCGATCTCCTCCTTGCGGGCTCCGGCCTTCATGGCGTCCAGGCGGGCCTTTGCGTTCCCCAGCTCGCTCTTCGCGTTGGCGAGCTGCACCTCGAAGTCGCGTGGGTCGAGACGGGCCAGCAGCGTGCCCGGCTCAACAAACGTCCCTTTCACCGCGGGCAGCTCCGCGATTTGACCGGAGACGCGGAAGGCCAGGTTCACCTTCTGCGACGCGAGCACCTTGCCGGGGAAGATTCGCTCTCCTCCGCCGCCTGCGGCGCGAACCGCCATCGTCTTCACCGGACGGGCGACGCGGGCGACCTCGGTTTGCTCGCGCTTCGCGGGGACGGCGCCCCAAATGAAATACCCCGCGCCGACCAGCGCAGCGACCGCGACCGCCGCGAGAGTGCGCGTTTTTGTGAGTCTGCTCGCCATTTTTAAACCACCCTTTCGCATCAAGAAATAGTTTATAAGAAAAAGAGAAGCCCTCTTTTCGCTATTATAACCGACACAAAAAAAACGGGGACCCCGGTCCGGTCCCCGGAAAGAGCGTCTTCAACCTTTCACTCCGCAGCGCGGTGTATTTTCCGCGTCTACTTGAGAAGATCCGCCAGTTTTCTGACCCAGCCCGACTTCATTTTCTCCATCATCCAGTCCTCACCGACGATTGTGGCGACGTATATCCCTCCCCGGACGTCGGCGTATGGTGTGCAGACTGAAATTCGAGTTTGCCGATGCGCGTAATCGACTGTACAATGCAGTCGGAGGAGATGCGGGATGGGGAGCGGCGCAGAGTATTCGGGCTTTGGGTTCGGTGTTTCAACGCATCGGGCAGAGACTGGCGGAGACGGGCGGCCGATGAACCTGCCGATGCCTTCGCAACAGATTCACAAATTCTTTGGTAATCAGGGAGAGTGTTGGTATGAATTCATTGTATCCGTACAAAATAATGGGTTTCATCTTCTTCACATGTATGCTGTTTTTCTTTTTTCCCGGGCGTTCGGAATGCGCCGTGAACAGTCAAAGCGAGCCCGAAGGATACCCGATCGCCTCCGACGTGCAGACAACGGTTCAGAGGACGATCATGCCGGGGGCGACCCCGACGACTGCGATCAGTCTCCGGGAGATTTCCAAATACGAACAGTACGGCTACGGCGATTGGACCTACGGCCCGGGACTTCCCCACGACAGACGGCTCGATCTCATGCCGAAGGAGTACAACAGCAACGGCGCCACTCAAAAAACACGGCTGTTGAATTTCTTTACCATATCGGATATCCATATCACCGACAAAGAATCTCCCAATCAGCTGATCCATCTCCAAAACCTGCATCCTGAATCACGGTACGGATCTTCTCTGTATTCCGGGGTTATGCTATACACAACGCACGTGCTCGACGCCGCCATCCAGACCGTCAACGCGCTGCACAAGCAGAACCCTCTGGACTTCGGTATTTCTCTTGGAGACGCCTGCAACACCTCGCAGTACAATGAACTTCGGTGGTATATCGACGTTCTCGACGGCAAGGTTATCCGGCCCAGCTCCGGCGCGCATCTGGGAGCCGAAACCATCGATTATCAGAAACCCTACAAAGCGGCGGGGCTCGACACGTCCATTCCCTGGTATCAGACAATGGGGAACCACGATCATTTCTGGATGGGCTCCTTCCCGCTGGAGCACAGACTGCGCAAGGATCTTCGGCAATCCTACGTCAGCGATGACGTCTTCGCCACGGGAGATCTCCTGAGCGACCCCCGGAAGATCGGCAGTCGCGACTACTATATGGGGGTGCTCGACGGCTCGACGCCCTACGGAGATGTCAAATACGCGGGCCCTGTCGGCGATTTCAAGACCCAGCCCAAAGTCGCCGCCGATCCGGATCGCCGTTCGATTTTGCGAACGGAGTGGATGCAGGAGTTTTTCAACACGTCGTCGCTTCCCGCCGGTCACGGGTTCGACATGCCCGGCGCCAAGGACGGCTTTGCATGCTACAGCTTCGTTCCGAAACCGAATGTTCCGCTCAAGATGATCGTGCTGGACAATACGCAAAGGGACGACAGCGGCTCCCTCGATATTCACGGGCACGGCTTTCTGGATGCGGCGCGCTGGGAATGGTTGAAAAAGGAGCTTGCCGATGGCACAGCGGCCGGTCAGCTGATGGTTATCGCCTCGCACATCCCGATCAGCGTTGAAGTGACAGCGCCCAATTCATCGATGGGCTGGTGGACCGATCCGAAAAATGCCGTCACACTGCCTGATCTGCTGGCGGAACTGCACAGCCATCCGAACCTCGTCTTGTTGATGGCCGGGCATCGTCATCTGAATACCGTGAAAGCCTTCGTGTCGCCGGATCCTGCGGGCGCGCCCGAAAACGGCTTCTGGCAGGTGGAAACGTCGTCGCTTCACGATTTTCCGCAGCAGTTTCTCACTTTCGAGATTTTCCTCCACAGCGACGATACCATTTCCATCGTGACAACGAACGTCGATCCCGCAGTTCTTGAAGGGACGCCCGCCGCGATCTCGCGCAGATATGCCATTGCGGCAGCGCAGATTCTCAAGAACATGGAAGGAATCGAGCATTGGAATCCAACAAACGATCCCACAGTGAAGCCCATGCCGGCCGGGTCGTACAACGCGGAGCTGGTGGTTCCCCTGAGCCCGGCGATGCGCGAGAAGCTGAAAAACTTTTGACGGAGAAGAATGGACCCCGAAAACCGGGGGGGAGGGTGCGCCCTTAAATAATCAGAGCGCGTCGGAACTTTTCAGCGGAGGTCAAGGCGGTAGTTGTGCTTGAGGCGCTTCGGGAAGAAGCGGCGAGCCGCGCGTTCCAAGTTCCCTCGGCGGCGAAAAAGATCCTGTGTGCGCGCACAATCTCCGATATTGCCGCTTCCGGATGTTCGGGTGCCGCGGGTACTGTTCTCCATGACGACAACCCTCCTTTGCAAGGGTTGTCGTCAGTTGTTACAACCTCTTTTTGAAAGAGAGTATGCCTTTCCCGTTGGCTAGAGGAGTTTAGAAATGGACGCATACCAGTTTCCGACTGAGCGCTTGGACGAGGACGCTTCACATCCAGTCATCAACCCCCTATTCGTGCGGCTTCCGCTGCGACGTGTCCGGCCAGTGCCGCGACAAATTGTCTCAGCCCCGTCATGGGAGAAAGTTCGGAGTAGGCCTCTGTTTCCAAGGCGTTTCGCGGTGTCGAGAGCACTGCGGCGGTTGTATAGAGTCCTTCCTGCATCAGACGCCGGCACAGCAACTCGTACCGTTTCAGGTATGAAGCTCCCTGGAATTCTTCGAACACAGGAAAATGAGGAGATTTGTCCTTTACGGGTGAACTTGATCCGGGAGCGTCTTCGACCAGCATCAGCCAGCCGACGAACGGCCGAGGTTGTGCGCCGAAAGCTCCTTCCCGAAACGCCGTCCAGAAGTCGCACGCGCTGCCGATGGCTTCTTCGGTCCGGTTGTTGAAATTGTTGCCGAAGGAAGGGCCGACGTGGCTTTTCAGCTCGATCGCCGCAACGAGCGCTCCGTTATGGACCACAAGCAAGTCCCAGAGTTTTGTCGGTCGGAAGTAGCCCGGCAGAGTCAGCATTGTCCGTCCTTGGTGAATTTCGGCATCCTTCAGCCCGTTGTTCCTGATGACATCCAACATCAACGCCAGAAAACCGTCCATATTCTTGCCGGCTGTGACGCCTGCTCGCTCGCCGTGATCGGCGTTGCCGGATTCGATCTGCTTGAGTTTCGCCGCCTCTCGGTTTTTCCAAAAACTTTCTACTGCGCTACGGGCTTTCCGTTCGAAATCGACAAGATTCAGCGTCATCGAGTCCCGTTCCCTCCCAAAGTAGCCTGTTCTTCGTCGTTCAGGCCGTACAGCCTAAAGGTCGCGTTGTTGCAGGCGTGGATATCTCTTGCGATCGCCGCTTCCGTAAGTTCTTTTCTTAAAACTCCGGAGACGTCCGACCATCGCGGAATTCTGATACGGCGTAGATATTGCGCTTGAAAACGCAGATATCCGCCGCGCATCTTCGTCGAATAGGTCGTTACGAAAAGACGGCTGATCGCCGAGAGGAGAACGGCCTGTAACGCGCGCAACTCCCACTCGTTCGATGTGACGTAGTACAGATTATGGTGCGGATACAGCTCTCCCTGTTCGTAGACGATGTGCGCCTCGCCCTTGATGTCGGGAATCAGGAGCTTCGGTCTCCACGTCAGCGACGGTGTGATGCGGTCGATCGTGCGATACCAGTTGTCCGGGGATTTTTGCGCGCAGTGACGGCGAGCGATCACGTCGCGTCTCTCCTCAAGATAACGGCCCAAACGGGGGTATGCCTTCAAATCGACCAGGCCGCCGCCGTCCGCGAACGGATTGACGATCCCTCGGCCGAGCCAACGGACCTCGCCGGAGACGATATCTTTCGTCGTGACCAAAGGAAGTTTCCTGTCCGGTTCTACGTCGAGAGCGTCGTACTTGCCAATGAACGCCTTGTCGGCTCCTGTCGCCACTCCGATGCCGACGGAGCATCCGGTTTCCTCAAGAGAAGGGAAGTTCTCTTCCAGACGTCGGATGAGATCCGTCCGGTCCGACGGCTCCAACAGCCACGGAGCGGCGCCGCTTGTCACGCCGTCGATTTCCCGCACGGAGCCGGAGATTTTTGGTAGCCCGGGCGAACGAAATTCCGATGCAAGAGAGGTCAGTGTTTCGCGGTCGATTTCCGGCCGATAGGCGATCCGCGTCGCGCCGGAAGGTTCGCGCCCGATGACCGTGATCGCCGGATATGCCGACACATCGGAATGGAAAGCGCCGACGTCCGTCATGTCTACATAGATTTTGAGCCGGTAGTTGCTTGCCACAAGGCTGCGTAGAGGTCCGCCGTAGCGGTTTTTCATCCACCTGTCCGAGCAGATGAATCCTAAAACGCCGCCCTTGGTCAATAGGGAGAGGGAACGTTCGATGAACGGGATATAGAGGTCGGCGCGATCATAAAGCGTTCTGTAGCGCCTGCGATATTCCGAGAGCAACGGAGCCGGTATCATCTCCTGGCGCACATAGGGCGGGTTCCCCACCACGAAATCGAATCGGCCGGAAAGAGGAGCGAGCAGAAAGTCCCCTTTCGATAACCAGCGGCTGGCAAGCGCCTCCGCCTCGCTCGATTTCATCCCTTCCCGCTCCAGCAATCGGATGGTTTCTCCGCGTGTATCGCGGTATGTCTCGCCGTGGAGTTCAACGGCGAGGAGAGATTCTCCAAGCTCTTCCGGAGTCGGAGAGGAAGTGCGAAAGCGTTTCCATGCCGAGAGCAGTCTCCGTACAGCCGGCAGTAAAAATGCCCCGCCGCCGAACGAGGGTTCCAGAAGACGCTTCGTGTAAAGGGGTTGATCGTCCGTGTAGCCGACGAGATCGAGAATAAAGTCGACGACCTCCGCACGCGTGAACACCGCCCCGCGAGCGTTCGCCTCAGAGACCGGGGATAGTTGGTCGACGGCGCCGGAGAGCGAAGGGGAGTACGCAACTGCTGTAGCGCCGCCCGAATCGAATCCCAAACCCAACTGCTCCAAACCGTCGCCCCCTTCGATACGAGATAAAAGAACTTCTTAGCATTATAGCGAGAAGGGAGAGGAGGCGTCCAGTCGT
>ERZ1645192.2382-NODE-2382-length-15575-cov-14.384794_pt1 | contig 15575 bp, 14 predicted proteins | sample MGYA00575354_ERZ1645192 | MGnify/ENA primary metagenome ERZ1645192 (study PRJEB40844, sample SAMN11349763) | freshwater sediment metagenome | isolation source: river sediment | host: Sediment | place: India: Faizupur Khadar , New Delhi | collected 2017-02-21 ... | reverse complement strand
CGATCTCATCCGATCATCACTTTGCCCAGGGTCACCAGAAATAAGGCCATGAGCAGCCACCCGATGATTCCCTCACTGATCCCCAGATATTTGAATCTCCCTCGCAGGGGAAGGCCCTTGGAATTGGCGGTAAAGGCTATGATGCTGTAGAAGAGGGAGGCTATTATGAGCTGATGGCCGTGAATATCGTGAAAGCCCTCCACGCCTCTGCCCGCCCAGTAGATGAAGGCGAATATGAGAATTACCACCAATCCGCAGAAGAGCGCATAATGAGGCCTTACGCCGTAGCCGCAGGACAGCCAGGCCACGGTATCCAGGAGCCTGGAAAAGCCCAGCGGCTTGCTGGCCTGATTCAAATGTCTGTACTCATAATAGCAATTATTGGCATCATTGCTCTGGCCCAGCTCCTTATAATTCTTTATCAAAGACAGGTAGGCTGATGTATCAAAGCTGATTATGTCCCTGATCTGATCCCAGCTCACCATCATCCGGCTGATATCCGCTTTGGCCAGGTATAATCGAGATCTCTGGTCGAACTTCGAGCCATCGAATACCATTCTGGCGATCTTGGTGCTATTCATCATCAGGTCGCCGCCAAAAGCGGCATTAGACATGTCAGTAAGAGCCAGAAACTGGGCGTTGTCAAAATTGGCGCTGCTATTGAATGCGCTGTCGTTAAAGAATGCAGGACCATCGAATTTGGCATTGGGAAAATCAGCAGTGCCGTTGAATCGGGCCCTGGAGAATATGCAGTCTTCAATGAAATGAGATCGAACAAAATTGGCGCTGCCCAGAGATTGCAGATCGTAGAAGTCAGCTCCGCTCTGAAACTTGGTGGCGTGAAAATCGGCATTATCCTCCAGAAGAGCACCGGCAAACGTGGTGTATGAATTGAAGCGGCTGCCGGAGAAATCAAGGGCTCCAGCACATCGCGCCGATTCGAAGTTTGCATAGGCGCCATTGAATTCCGAGAGCGAAAACAGGATATCTCCCCCGAAGCTGGCATTATAAAATGTTGCGTATTTATCAAACCAAGCATTGGCAAAATCGGCCAGGCCGGAGAACTGCGCAAAATCAAAGTTCCCGCCATCCGGAAAGCTTGACATATTGAAACTCGCGTCCCCCTGGAATCTGCTGCTATTGAAGTTCGCTGCCGTCCCAAATTTTGTCTCATTAAATATGACATTTTTCTGAAAGGTGGTGTTTTCAAAATCCACTGCTTCCTGAAATGTGGCTCCATTGCAGATTACGTCATCCCTGAAGACGGAATTTGTTATGCTTATGGGATTCTTTTGAATGCCGCTTAAGATCAGGTCCCCGGTGACGAATGCTCTGTCGCAGGATACTGAGCTGTTATTCACATCGGCCATGACCTGCTGGGCGGATACCTGCTTATATGCAAAAGAATGCGTTAAGGGCGCGGCGTCACTTGATGCGCCCCCACAGGCAAAAGCCATAACCAAAGCCAGCATCAGGCATATCCTCGAGATCATTGCCTCCCTCGAGGCCCATTTCAGCCCTCAAAGTATCTAAATGTTTCATCCCTCGAAGTCCATCTCTCCGCTTCTCCAGGCCTCCTCAATCTCATCTATGACTTCATCATCTGCGGAGATGGTAAGCTGCCTCAGGAAAAGCCTGGTCCTATCCGACATCCTGGGGAATTTCTTGGCATTGAACTCCACGGCAACTGTGTGATTGCCGGCGGTCAGTTCTACGGTTCTGTCGAAGGTGCTCACCTCCCATCCCCCTTCCATCTCCAGGTCGGCGGATACAGAGTAGTTGCCCGGTTTTATTACGTAGACACCTACTCCCACCACAACTTTGGAGATGGATTCCCTCTTGACCTCGGAGAGATTTTGGAAGCTGCCGTTGAAGCAGACGAGAGGGGCCTGGAAGTCTTGCGGCTCCTTCTCCACCAATTTGCTGGCGTTGTACATCTCCACCATCTCTCCCTGGGGATTGTAGAGGAAGATGTCTTCTACAATCAGAGGCCCGCAGCCAGCTCTCTTCCAGATCTCTCTCCCGTCCACGTCCAGGTCGATTTCCCCGGATTTATCGATCTCGGACGAGTTGGAGATCCAGGCGATCATGCGCCCCGAACAGTCATTGAGTGCGCCCCTGACCTCGTAGACTCCGGGAACGCTTGCCAGAACATTCACGGAGAGCGTCAAATTATTGATATAGCCGTCGCTGTCGCTATCATTGAAATGAGGATCTGCAATACCTTTGATCGCAGCTCCCGCCACCACATATGTCACAGGAACGCGAATGGTATAGTTATTTGAATTCAGCTCGATGTAGCCCCGCATCTCCTGGCCATCCGACAAGGTGGGCACTTTTACAGTCACATCAATGGATCCCACCTCTTCAGGGGCTACCTTTGAGGGACCCTTTACCTCCACACCGGGATTGAAAGCCATGCTGTAGCCGGTCACATATAGATCAAAGGGCTGGCTGACATCCCTGGGGACGCTGTCGCCCTTCACCTTCAGCTCCCACTTCCCTGCAGAAGGATTATGGACCTCCAGAAACTCGGAGGAGCCAATGGCAGAAGAGCTTCCGCTCGAATACCCGGAGGGATCATAGGCGTAGAGGTCCAGGTCCCGCTCTTTATCGTTCCAGATGAGGCTTATAGAGAGGCGGGTGACATTCGCATTCAGGGTAATCGTCTTCTCCCAGATCTCATCTCTGTCCACAGATCCTGAGTAATGGGTGGAGGTCTTGCTCTCCATATTGGCGGTAAATGTCAGATCGTCCAGAGGAAGGCCGCCATTTACCAGCTTCATCTCCGCCTTTTTAGTTTTGCCGGGCGGGATGCTTCCCAGGTTCAGGCTGCTGGGCCACACCTCGATTACCGACTCCTCGATCTTCAGGGCATAATTTTGAGGAGAGGAGATCTCCCGGGCATGGACCGCCAGGATATAGCGCCCTGAGATCGGGTCCATTATGGTTACCTTCTCCGCCTTCTTGGATCGCTCTGTGTAGTGGCAATTGCCGGCAGGGTCCAGCAAAAACACATCCAGGTTCGATGAGCCCGCCCAGCTCAGTTGGGCCGTCAGATTGCGCGTTGCCACCGGGACATCGACGTAGTAGTAATGCCACTGGCTCTTTTTTATGGTCTCATTTACAGTGTGACTGCCCATAGTGACGGCCAGTGCCCTGGCAACCTCTACAATCACCGGCACTGATGTGATCTGCCGCCCCTCATCCCTGATGGATATAAAGCCGCTGTACCTTCCGGCAGAGGTGCCATTGGGCACCTTTATAGTAGCTGAAAAGATGATCTGCTGGTTGGCGGAGATCTCTATGGGCAGAGGCATAACCGTCAGCCAGCCGACCACATCTCCCGCTACGTCGACGCTGACGTTCTTTCTCTTGCTATTGGTGTAGAAGACAAATTTGGTCGTCCAGTCGTCGTCGTTCGGAGCCATGGCATAGATCCTCTTCTGCTCCAAATCGGCTCCCACATCAATTCCAGGATAGGACGCATCCTCTGAGAAAGCCCATCTTCCCACCATCCACCGGTCCGGAGTAACACCGCACAGATCTGCAGATAAAATGCGATAGGATCCGACGGCATCAATCAGGCCCGCCCCCTGGTAAAACGACTCATAACTCTCCCCGATGGTGTTGTTCAGCTTCTTCGCCCCTCCTGTCAGAGCCGCCTTAATGCCTGCCGGTGACATCTCCGGGTTCTTTTGCAGCAGAAGGGCAGCCACACCCGCGGCGGCTGGTGTGGAGAAGGATGTTCCCGACTCTTTGGCATAGACCGAATCGACATAACTGAGCCTCAGGCCGCTGGGTGCGGCAGAGATCACATTCATTCCCGGAGCCACCACCTCGGGCTTGACCCTTCCATCCCTCAGCGGACCGGAACCGCTGAAATCTGCAATATGCCCGTAGAAGTCGGATGCTCCCACGGTTATGACCTTGACTCCATCTCCTGGGGCGTCGATGCAGCCGGAAAGAAGCATAACCATGAGCATAAAGATCAATGCCGCGAACAGACCCGCTGGATAGCAAGACCCAGCAGGCGAGCCGGATTTAACCGGAATTGCCTGAGGCAACACAGACCACAACTCCTGCATCCATGGCTTTATCAGCGGCGGTGGTCACCGGAAGATCCGTCTCCCCCAGATCCATTCCGCCCAGGCTCATGCTGATGACATCGGCACCATTATTCATGGCCCATTCTATTCCGGAGATGATATCCGAATCCTTGCCGCGGCCATCGCTATCGATGACCCTGACATTCAGCAGGCTGGCTCCGGGGGCTATTCCCCGGTATTTTCCGCCCGACGCCTTGCCCGATCCCGCAATGATTGCAGCGCACATGGTTCCATGGCCGAGAAGGTCGTTTGTCGTCTCCTCATTCTTGATGTAATTGACCTCCCCTATGACCTTTCCAATCAAATCGGGGTGGTTTTTGTCAATTCCTGAGTCCATAACGGCCACAACCACACCAGAGCCGTTTATTCCATCCTCCCACAATGCAGAGGCATTGACCATCCTGGCCGGCGATGTGACTGTAAAATTGTCATCGGCTCGGATCGGGCCGGCGGCTTGAACTGTGCCATCCAGATATATTGCCTCCACCCACTGCTGATCAGCCAGATCCCGGATGGCACGGGATGATCCCACTCCCGCAGCCCCTTCGATTATGTGATATATATGCTCGGAAGTTACGCCCGCGCGGCTGAGCTGCTCTTCATCCGCTGTCTGGAAGGGCTTGAACATCACAATAAATGGTATCTCTTCGCCTCCGCAGGACATCGCCTGCTGCAGAGACGAATCGATCTTCGATATGCTTGATCCTTCTGCAAAAAAAAGCACTCCCGAATTATAGGAGAGAGCCATAGCCAAAACTGCCAGGCTTGCCGATACAGCCAGAAGGCAGACCGTCTTCTTCATTGTTTTCCATCCTGACCGGAGAATTGGGGAGGCCAATCTCCTAAATGACAAATCCTTACTACCCCCATTACCATCATATTTTCTTAAACTTGTCGGTCAAATGTCCTTCCTCTAATTTGAACAAAGACGGAGAGTGGCAGCCAAAATATTGCCGTGCTCCTTCATCAGTCAAGTCTATAAACCTTAAGCGCCAGACAAATCAGGCATGGAGCCGAATATAATCGTCTACATCATCCTCTTTGCCCTAGCCTTCATGATTGCCCGGGTCATAGTCAAGCTCATGCGTGGATACTAGGCGACAGGCTTAAAATTTATCCATACATAAATGACGGCCATGTTTCCTCAGGTATTAGCTACCGTGGGCGGCTCAGGAACACGCCTTTATCCCCTTACTTTAGAGCAGCCCAAGCCGCTGGTGGAGTTGTGCGACACGGCCATCATCGCCAACCTCTTTCGGGTTCTGGCCAGCCAGGGCTGCCGCAGGTTTATTCTGGGCAGCAAGGGGGCGGGCAATACCTTAAACCTGAGCAATTATTTTAAGGCAGGAGAGGGCTTCTTCAAGCGCCTGGGCATAAGCGACCACCAGGACTTCAGCTACCAGCCCCTCTATGACGACAAGGGCAGCGCCGATTCCCTTCGCTACTGCATGAACTACTTTGACATCGAAGACGACCTGCTGGTGGTATCAGGCGACAATCTCATAGACATAGACCTGCAGAGCTTCGTGAATTTTCACAGGGAGCACAGGCCGGTTCTCACCGTGGCCTTGAAAGAGCTGGGCAGAGATGAAAGCATCTCCCAGTACGGAGTGGCCCGGGTCGATGAAGACATGCGCATCGCCGGCTTTGTTGAGAAGCCCAAAGCTGGCAGCGAGCCCAGCCGCATGATCAACACCGCCTTCTATCTCTTCTCCCCCCAGATCAGAAAGATCCTGGCAGACATGGGTGACAGCGCTCGCGACATCGGAGGAGACCTCATTCCCTATCTCACCAAAGAGGGCTATCCCGTCTATGGCTATCCTGTCACTGGCTACTGGATTGACATAGGCACTCCGGAAAGGCTGCACCAGGCGGCCATGGACTGCCTCTCCGGTGCTGTCCGCCACTTCGACCGCAAGTACCACTACAAACCCAATCAGTGGATCCATCCCAGCACATTGGCCAAGATCGCACCCCTCCTGGAATCTAGAGATATCCAGCTCCTGGGAAATGTGTCCATAGGCAGGAACTGCCGCATCGAAAGGGGCGTGACCATCGAGAACTCCCACATCGGCCACACCAGCATCATCGAAAGGGATGTGGAGATAAAGGAGAGCATGATCATGAGCTTTGCTTACATCCAGCACATGGTCAGCATAAAAAGGAGCATCGTTGGGCGTCATACCACCATAGAGGAGCACAGCATTCTCGGCGCGAACGGCGAAGGCGAAGGCCATATCGCAGTCATAGGTGAGAACGCCATACTTCCGCCTGAATCTGTGGTTGCGCCGGGGGTGCGCGCCGCTCCCCTAAAGCACAGCCACAGCATTCTGGCCACGGGAAGGTTTGTAGAACTGGGAATTGATGATAGGAATATATATTTTGCAGAAAAAGGATCGCCAAAGCGCTAGTAGTAGCGCTCCCAGACGCCCTCCACCTTTCTGATCTTATATTTTGCCCCATTGTCCAGAAGATAGCGATTCAGATCCTGGGCATCGGTAAAGAAGCGCTTGTCCCTCAGATTATTGTAGATGTCCTCGGTGGAGAAGCCCTTAAGCTCGCCCTTGCCGTAAACGATCCTCTCAATGGTATAATATATGTCGTCAAACTTTCTCAGGGGATAAGTCCATTCTGCAAACTGCATCTCTTGCCCTCCTCCCATGCTAGCAGGTTTTGAGCAGATAAGAACCTTTCGTTTTTGGGGGAGAAGGATTATCTGGCAAAGGTTCAATGGCGGTAGCATGAATGCGGAGCTGTCCCAACTTCATCAGCAGATCAGCCGGTGCCGGATGTGCCCTCTCGCCCAGAGCCGAAACCTCACTGTTCCGGGCAGCGGCCCCCAGCCATCACGATTGCTTCTGGTGGGCGAAGCTCCCGGCCGGGAGGAGGACAGAAAGGGGCTGCCCTTCGTAGGCAGGGCCGGGAAAATCCTGGATGAGGCACTGGGGCTGGCGGGCCTGGCCCGTGAGGAGGTCTTCATCACCAGCGTTATCAAATGCCGCCCTCCCCAGAACCGCAAGCCAACGAAGGCTGAGATCGACCTGTGCAGGCCCTATCTGCAGCATCAGATCGAATTTATCGGCCCGCGCATCATCTGCCTTATGGGAAATACGGCTAGCCTTGCCCTTCTGGGCAGGCAGGGCATCGCCTCCCTGCGCGGCAGGATCTGGCAGGACCGCTTTCTTGTGACCTACCATCCCGCCGCGGTGCTGAGAAACAGAAATCTCATGAATGAGTTCGTATCCGACCTGCGCCTGGCAGGAGCTGCTGCTGAATTGAATGGCTGAATTTGAGGTGAGACTTGTTCGACCTGAATTTTGATCTTTGGAAGGATATCATATCTGATATTGCCTCCGCTCATGAATCGCTCTTCTCTGCCATGCACCAGGCAGCGGAGGAGGTTCAGCTCACAAAGGAACTTGTGGGCGAGCTGAGGAGGAAGGGGGAATTGGCGGTGGCGAGCCATCCCTGGCAGATCTCTCTGCGCATGGATCTCCTGGAGGATGAGATCGGGAGTCTGATCATCTACCTGGCGGCAGAGGAAGAGCTCTCCGTCATGGAGCAGATCAAGGCCGACGTAGCATCTGATCACGGCTTTTCCCTGGAGGCTATCGAAGCATTTGAGATGGACGGCGGGCTGGACATGCAGGAGGCGATACTGGAGGAGCTGGAGGAGAGTTACGGCGTCAGCGCCGAGGTGACCGATGACACAAAGATCGTTTATGAGCTGTTGATCTTTGACAGCCAGGACATCGACGACAGCCTGTATAACGACCTCATCTGGCAGGAGGATGTCCATAATTAGACTTCATCTTGCCGGGCATATGTGCGGGCTCTCTCATACGCCTCTTCGTAGGACACGGCAAGAAGCATCCAGACCACCTCATCCTCCAGAATTTTGCGGATGACTGCCGCCCTTTCCTTCTGGTTATTAATGAGAAGTTTATTCTCCCTCCGGACCTGGGATAGCAGCCGGGCCATATCCTCGTATCTCTCCGGCAAAGCCGCTTCCAGATGCTGCCGCATGTATCTGGTGAGGCCGGGAACCTCTGTGGATATGGCAATGGAGATGGAGCCCCTGCGAATGATTGAGGGAACCACCACATCGCCTACACCATCTACTCTGTTGACCAAAATGCCCAGACGCCCGGCAGCCTCCTCGATGAGCGCGTTCAGCCGGGAGTCGCTGGTAGCAGGAACTATTATGAAAGCGCCCTGCAGATATGCAGATAGATCCTGGGATGCCTGGGCGAAGAGGTGGCACTCTACCAGCTCCAGCCTGCGACCGGGCTGCCCTGCCATCTCCTGGAGGCCAGCAGAAAAATCGCGGGACAGGACTCTCACCGGAGCATAAGACGAGAACAGCCCGGCCTTTCGCTCTGCTACGGGCCCGCCCCCAAAGATCAGCACGGGCCTGTCCCTGATGTCCAGAAAGAGGGGCAGAAGTCTATGGCCCTCCGCCTCCTGGATGTTGCCTGGATCTTCCTCCTCACTCATATGGATTCGCTCATTTCTCATATCCTGGCAGATGTCTTCTTGTACTCCCGCACGCTGAAGAGAACTCTGTAGTCTTTGATTTCAGACTGCCTGGAGAGACGCTCTGCTATCTTCAGGCAGTCCTCCCGGTTCTTGGAGTGCACCATGGTATAGAGGTTATAGGGCCAGTCCGGGCAATCCGCCCTTTCGTAGCAGTGAGTGACCTCCTCTGCGGCAGCGAAGAGCTCGCCCGCCCTCACCAGACACTGCTGATCGGCCTTCCAGGCGATCATGGCATTGGCCACAATGCCCAGGGCCCTGTGGCCTATGGTGGCGGCAAAGCGGCGCACAACTCCCCCCTCCTGCATGGCCAGGAGCCGGTCTATGACCTCCTCTTCGGTTAGATTCAGAGCCTGGGCCATCTTTTGGTAGGGGCGAGCTGTCAGCTCCACTCCGTCCTGGGCCAGCTTGAGAAGTTCAATGTCCTTTTCGTCCATCACAACCACCCCCACGCATCGCGGAAGGGATAGCGGTCCACGCCCCCGCCGGAAATCTGGCGCGGCTCTTCTGCCGGATTGCCTGTGGCTGCGTGGTCGCTCCAGTAATTGCCGCCGGTGTCAGGGCCGCCGTCCCACTGGTTGTCTCCATTGTCGGCGGCATTGATCAGGCCATTGCTCACGAAGATGTTATGGTAGACTACATTGGAGGAGCAGTCCACCAGATTGGCTCCGGCCAGGCTATTGTCGAAAATACGATTTCCTGTGATGTTGCCGTCCCGGCTGAGGCTCATGCGCAGACCGTAGCGGCTGTTTTTGCCCAGTATATTGCCCTGCAGGCGGAAGTTTTGGCAGGACTGGATGTAGATCCCCTGGGCGTTTCCTGTGGCAGTGTTATTGAAGACCTCAGAGCTGTCCAGTTGCTGCAGAGATATGCCGTCTCTCTCATTGCCGCTGGCATTATTGGCCTGGATGTAGCAGGAGTTGCTGGCTATCAGAGAAATGCCGTTTTCATTGAAGAGAGCCTCATTTGCCAGTAAGGAGCAATTGTGGGATTTGAGGAGGGCAAGTCCATCCCCCTTGCTATAGAGGATGCTGCAGTCATGAACTTTGCACAGACGCGAGCTTCGAAGGAACACTCCTGCGGCGCTGTCCTGTATCCGGCATTGCAGCAGGCCCAGGCCGGAGCAGTCCTCTGCCAAAATGCCCTGGACTGAGCAGTTCACGGCAGAGACTGCCGTCATCTGGCAGGCCAAGGATTCATCTGCTGCAAATCCCGTCTGGCAGCTCTCTGCCCGGCTCTGATCTATGGTGCAGCCCCGGCTGCCGGCCAGCAGGTATCCGCTCTCAGAGTTGCTCACGCTGGCGTTATGGATACTGCAGCCACTGCTGTTGACCAGCAGAATCCCTGCGCTGCTGTTGGCCAGGTTAAGATTCTGGACCCTAATATCCCGGCAGGAGACCAGACCCAAAAAGCCGCAGTCATAGGGCACCTGGATGCAGGAGGCCCCCACCAGATAGCAGACCGGCCTGCCGTCCACCAAATTGCTGGCGTCGATGTCATGGTCAAAGTGGAGGGGGATGTATGAGCCCGCCTGGCTATCGCCGGAGGTCAGGCGCAGGTTGTAGCTGTTATTATGCATGAGGTTGTCGCGGAGGAGATCTCTGAAAGAGCCTCTCAGGGAGATGCCGTAGGTATTGTGAGATGCCTGGTTATAGATGAGGCTGTTGTAATTGGAGCTTTGCAGGAGAATTCCGTTGCCGCTCTTTGAGAGCCGGTTGCTTTGCAGCAGGTTTTGAGTTGATTCGTCCAGGAATATCGCCGCCCGCTCGACACTCTCAATGGAATTGCCCCATACCAGGCAGTCAGTTGATCCGCGCAGGCTCACTCCGACCTTTCCCCCTGATATGCGGTTTTCTGTGAGGTTATTTCCCCGGCTGCCCTCTATATCCAGAGCGCTGATATATGTTCCGGAGATATCATTTCCTGCCACGGAATTGTCATGCGAGCCACTGAGCACCACTGCAAATCCGTTCCCTGTGAACGAATTATTGACAATGCTGCAATTGCCGGACTCTTCCACCATCACGCCCCGCAGAGAATTGACCTCGCAGCCTGATATGCGGCAGCGTCCCGTGCGGTTTATCCTGGCGGCTGTATCGGCCTTTATGCTGCAGTCTGCCACAGCGCTCGCCGCGGCAAAGATCTCCAGTCCGGTGGGAGAGTCGATCCTGCAGCCTTGCAGGGTGCAGTTCTCGCCAAAGATGCGCCCGGCGGTGGCAGGGCCGATGATGCTGCAGTTATAGACAGCCGCGTCTCTGCCATCGACTACCATGGCCGGATCTTCGCCGCCGGCCTTCAGGTTAAGGCCAGAGAGCTTGCAGCCGGGCGCAGAGACGGTTGTGGTGCCCTCCAGTACCACATCTCCTGTGCCAGAGATCTCCAGGCTCCTGTCCAGGGTGGGTGCGGAGTAATTGCCGGGCATGACCCATATAGAGTCGCCCGGATCTGCCTGGATGATAGCTGCGTTTATGGTGGTGGCGTCTCCTCTGCCGGAAGGATCGACCTCTATGTTACGGGCATGGCAGCAGGCAATGCAGAGCAAGAGGAAGAGAAGAGAGGCAGCTTTCATATATCTCTCTTTATGCAGCGGTCTTAATAAAGCTATGCCGGTGATAATTGGTATACATGTCATAAAATAAATTATTTTAATGTCATATGTGATTCATGTTTCATGCCATTGACTGACAATCAATGATCAACCATCAATGATCGACAAAGACTTAAAAGGCTAACGTCATGTCCCCTCCTTAGGAATTTAACTACTTAATTTTTATTTAATTTTTTAAGCAGAAAGCTGAAATATGCAAATACATATGTTATCACTTAGCAGGGCGGTATTTGATGTCTGGGCCATTTCGCATTCTCATCATAGAAGACGATCCGGAACATGCCGATCTTATCAGAATAGGCTTTCGCAGGCATGACGAATTCTTCCTGGACTTTGCCGCATCGGGCGAGGAGGGGCTGGAGATGATATCTGCCGGCACATACGACCTGATATCTGTGGACCTGGTGCTGCCCGGCATCGGCGGCCTGGATGTGCTGGTCAGGATCAGAAAGCTCGATCCCGACATCCCTGTGGTCATGGTCTCAGGCCACGGCACCACTGAGATGGCGGTGGTGGCCTTCGAGAACCGGGCCACAAAATATGTGGTAAAGAGCCTGGAGAGCTTCAAGAGCCTCCCTTATATATTCGAAAACCTGATTCAGGAGGCCAGGTTCAGGGCCAATGAAAGGTCCATGAGAGAACAGATCGAGCGTTCGGAGAGGATACACAGGAACATCGTGGAGAACGCCCTGGCCGGAATTTATATTCTTCAGGATGGAGCCTTCCGCCTGGTCAATCCCAAGCTGGGAGAGATATTCGGCTGCTCGGCGGAGAGCCTGGTAGGCATGCCCTTCTGGCAACTGGTAGAGCCTGACGATATGCATTGCGTAAGCCGTCTGGAGACGAGCCGCTCCAATGTGCCCGTCTATGAGTCCAAGGTGGTGCGCAAGGATGGAAGCCATCGCTGGATTGAGTTCCGGACCATTCCCATAGAGTACGAAGGCAAGAGGGCAATCCTCGGCAACCTGCTGGATATCACTCCGCGAAAGGAGCTGGAGATTGAGATGCTGCGGTCGGTTCGGGAGCTATCGGCCATCGACGGCATAATGCAGAGCGTCCAGATCTCGCCGGACCTGGACGGCAGGCTGGCGGAGGCCCTCAATCACATCATATCCGGGATGGAGGATGTGGAGCTGGGCGGCATATTTCTCAAAGATGAGAGCTGCCTGGTGCTGCGGGCGCTGCACGGCTCAGTGGAGGAGATGATGGAGTTCATCAAGGGCATGCCGTCGGCGGAGCTGCTTGGCCGGGCCAAGGCTCACCAGCCCAAATCTGATGATCCGGGCGCAGCAATCTGGATATCAGCGCCCGTCATCTGCGGCTCCCGGCCGGTGGGTGTGGTGATCATCAGGCGCAAGGGGCCCGTGGAAAAGGAGGCCACGGCCTTTTTGGAGAAGGCAGCCAGCCGTACCGGCCAACTGCTGGAGAATGTCAGCAGCCCTCTGCTGGCCCAGCCGCTCTCCAGAGCCCAGGCCGGCCCGGTCAGGGAATGAGGCCCTTTCAGCCAAAGAAGTCATCCAGCCAGTCCACCTGGCCGGGGGGGAGGCGCAGGACGCCTTTGATGAGCTGCTCTGCAATTGCTGCTACCTCCTGGGGGCTTTTTCCAGTGGTGTCGATCTCATCCACCTGGCCGCACATCTCCACAGCCTCCACCAGGATCACATCCAGGGCCTCAGCCTCCAGATTTTCTCTGATCTTGGCCTCACTGTAGCCGCGCGACTGCAGCCGGAAGGCGAGCTGAGTTGGAGCCAGGCGCAGGACTATGGCCCTCTCTGCGAAGTGGTGGGAGAAGTGGCCCTCCAGGATCACCGGGGCGTCAAAAGGCCATGCCTGCTCCGCTTCCATCCTGTCCAGGCGCGCCGCCAGCCCCGGCATGTCCGCCTCCAGGCAGCCCCGCACCCCGTCCCGGCCCAGGTTCAGCCCGGCTTTTACCAGGGCGTTGATGTCGATTTTGCGGCAGGGCAACAGGCCGGCCACAGTGGTCTTTCCCGTGCCCGGCGTGCCCGTCAGAGCTATGCGCATATCTCCCGGAAGGCAGACAGGAAGCGCTCGTTCTCCTCGGGCGTGCCCACAGTCACCCGGACATGATGCTCGCCGGAGCCGCGGAAGGACCGGCAGTCGCGGATGATGATACCTCTCTGCAGGAATTTCTCTGTGAAGGCCGCCGAGTCCTGCTCCGTCTCCAGGTAGAAGAAGTTGGCCTGGGAGGGGAAAGCAGCGATCTGCCTTTGCAGCCGCCCTCTCTCCGAGACGATCCTTTCCACAGAGCGGCGCATGAAGGGCAGGTCGGAGAGGGCGGCTGCGCCGGCCGCCACTGAGGCCGCGCTTATGGCAAAGAAGGGGGGTGCCGCCCGGCGGTACTGGTCGGCGATCCACTGCGGTGCCAGGGCGTAGCCCAGGCGCATGCCGGCCAGGCCGAAGGCCTTGGATAGTGTCCGCCCTACCACCAGGTTGTCGTACTCCTTGACGAGGTGGATGTGGCTCTTTTCGGCAAACTCCACGTAGGCCTCGTCTAAAAAGACAATGGCTTCGGTGCTCTCCACAACGGCGCGCACCTGCTCTTCGCTCATGGCGTTGCCTGTGGGGTTGTTGGGGGTGCAGAAGAAGGCCATCTTGGCATCTGCCGGGACGGCAGCCTCGGCCTCAAATCCAGGGTGGCGGGGGGAGAATGCCGGCTCGGCTCCCGCCAGGATGGTTAAGATCTCATAGTAACTGAACGTCGGCGTGGGGATGTGGGTTCTGTCTCCCTTCTCCAGGAAGATGCGGCTGAGGGTGTCCATGACCCCGTCCATGCCGGCGCCGATTACTATCATCTCCTCAGGAAAGCCGGTGTAAGAGGCCAGCCCCTCCAGCAGAGCCTCCGGCTCGGGGTACCTCTCCGGCGATACAGCCGCCAGGGCCTGCGCCACTTTGGGGCTGGGGCCGTAGGGATTCTCGTTGCTGCCCAGCTTGACGATCCGGGAGGGGTGGATGCCGTATCTTCGGGAGATCTCTGTAAATCCCTTGCCAGCCGCGTAGGGCTTGAGCCGGCCCAGGGCCGGAACCAGCCTTGAGTCCCGCCAGGAATCAGAGTGAATCGCCAATGATCTTCACCACTTGGTCGATCTCACCCTTTCCCGCCACGAGGGGCGGAATGAGGCGCAGGGTGTGCTCGGCGGTATTGTTGAGGATGGCTCCCCTGGCCAGGGCCTTCTCCACCAGCGCCTTGCAGTCGGCGTCCAGGTCCACGCCCACCATCAGGCCCAGGCCGCGGATCTGGCGGGGAGAGAGCGCCTTCAGTCTCTCGCGCAGATAGGCGCCCATCTCGGCAGACCTCTCCACCAGCCGCTCCTCCCTGATGACATCGATCACTGCCAGGGCGGCGGCGCTGACCAGTGCCCCTCCGGCAAAGGTCGAGCCGTGATCGCCCTTGGAAAAGCCGCTGGCTGCCGGGCCGCAGGCCAGCATGGCCCCCATGGGAAGCCCCCCCGCCAGGGCTTTGGCCAGGCACATGATGTCCGGCATGACGCCGGAATGCTCTTTGGCAAACCATTTGCCGGTGCGGCCAAAGCCGGTCTGCACCTCGTCGAATATGAGCAGGGCCTTCTTGTCGTCGCATATCTGCCGGGCCGCCAGGAGGTACTCGCTGTCCGCCACGTAGACGCCCGCCTCTCCCTGCACCGGCTCCAGCATCACGGCGGCCGTGTCGGCGGTCACAGCGGCCTTGAGGGCCTCGATATCGTTGTAGGGCACGAATGCCGCCTCGGCCAGGGGCCGGAAGGGCTCGCGATAGGCGGACTTGTATGTCGCGCCCAGTGCGCCCAGGGTGCGGCCGTGAAAGGCCCTCTCTGCGGCCACGATCCTCGACCTGCCCGTCAAGCGTCGGACGAGCTTTAAGGCCGCCTCCACGCTCTCCGCTCCAGAGTTGCAGAAGTAGGCCTTCTCCATGCCGGTGAGCTGCTTGAGCTGCTCAGCGAGGAGCACCTGGTTTTCTGTGTAGTAGAGGTTGGAGGTGTGAATCAGCCTCTCCGCTTGCCTCTGGATTGCCTCCACCACCCTGGGGTGGCAGTGGCCCACGTTGTTCACGGCTATGCCGGCCACAAAGTCCAGATACTCCTTTCCATCCGAGTCCCAGACGCGAGCGCCCAGGCCGCGCACGAGCAGAACATCCTGGCGGCCGTAGGTCTGGAATATGGCTTCGGCCTCCCTCTTCTTGAGATCGTTTTTGTCTGTCATGGAAAATGCTTCCGGCTGCATTGCCAGTATTTGGCTCTGTTTCTTCATCTTCTTTGCACGCTCTTTTATGGATCGATTATTTGATGCATTTGTTTATGAATCCTTTT
>ERZ1645192.2381-NODE-2381-length-15579-cov-12.756506_pt1 | contig 15579 bp, 12 predicted proteins | sample MGYA00575354_ERZ1645192 | MGnify/ENA primary metagenome ERZ1645192 (study PRJEB40844, sample SAMN11349763) | freshwater sediment metagenome | isolation source: river sediment | host: Sediment | place: India: Faizupur Khadar , New Delhi | collected 2017-02-21 ... | reverse complement strand
TGTTGAATCTAGATAAAAAAAGAGGCTGATCCAACTTGCTTTTGGGTCAGCCTCATGTGCGTTAAAATAAGGGCAGGAGAACATTGCCATGACATATGAAGAAGATGATGATGATATTGTTCTAAGCGCCACCACTGTAGGAAAAAGCAGCTTTGATCTGCCTGCCATTACGAACTCAGTGAGCCAGATTTTACAGGCGATTGGCGAAGATCCTGCCCGCGAAGGATTGGTACGCACACCCGAGCGTGTTGCACGGGCATACCAGGAGATCCTTGCAGGCTATCAGACGGATCCAGTTCAACTTGTTAATGGGGCTTTGTTCAACGTGGATTATGACGAAATGGTCATCGTGAAGGATATTGAGTACTACAGCCTTTGCGAACATCACATGTTGCCATTTTTTGGTAAAGCGCACGTCGCTTACGTTCCCAAGGGGAGGGTCATCGGACTTTCAAAAATTCCCCGTATTGTGGACATGTTTGCGCATAGATTACAAGTTCAGGAAAGAATGACCCAACAGATTGCCGAGTTCATCCAGGAAGTGATCAATCCATGGGGGGTTGGGGTGGTCATTGAAGGGCAACATTTGTGCATGATGATGCGTGGCATCAAAAAGGAACAAGCAAAAATGACCACATCCGCAATGTTGGGTGGGTTCCGAAAGCGCCTCGAAACCAGGATGGAGTTCTTGAACCGGATCTCTAACTAATAACTGTCTGCGATTCTTTCACGCAAGATTTCAACTCCCACTCGCGAGGTATGGGCAACAAATTCAGGTTTTTCAATCCTGATGGATACTGCGTCAACACCGTACTTTAAAAGCAGCAAGCCTGCAAGATCTTCTGCCAGGGCTTCAAGCGTGAAATATTTTGTTTCTGCCACACGTGCCAGAACGGATTTTGCCACCGCAGAGTAACTGACTGTGCCAGCGATATTGTCAGAAAGCCCCGCTGGTTTCAGGTCGAAAAATAGCGTGATGTTCACAAGGAGAGTCTGTGGTTGATCTCGTTCAGGGGACTTTACTCCAATGATACCTGTTGCGCGTAAATCGGTAATGATGATCTTATCCATGTAAACCTCTTTTAGAGGAACTCCCCGCCGTCAACCCTGAGTACATGTCCGGTCATAAAATCCTGGCTGAGGATATGCAACACATTTTGAGCAATGATCTCTGGGCTCCCAATTCGCCTCAAGGGGATCTGACGGTCTGCGACGACCTGCAAGTCGACATGTTCATATCCCTGGAGAGGAAGCATCGTTCCTGGCGCAATTGCGTTGACGGTGATGTTCGGTGCTAATTCAAGGGCAAACATTTCAGTGATGGCGTTTATCCCTTGCTTTGTGATCCGATAGCCAAAGTGGTCGGTTCCATTGCGAAACACTTTTCCATCGCTGATATTGATCACTTTTCCCTGCATGCCTTTAGGAAGTTGATTAGCAAACGCTGAAATCAGTAACCAGGGAGAGAACAGGTTTACGTTGAATACGCGGTAGATTTTTTCAGGAGTAGCTGCTTTGCCGTACCCGGGTGGATAGATGCCGGCATTATTGATCAGAATGTCAACATGGCCAAATTCCGCGCATACCCGGGACATCAGATCCTGGACATGAGAAGTCTCTTCCAGATCCTGCTGGAAAGTCAGAGCCTTTCTACCCATTTTTTCAAGCTCGCTTTTTACCTGTGCCACTGATTCGACCGAGGAGTTGTAGTGAAGCGCCAGGTTGCAGCCTGCCTGGCCAAGCGCGAGCGCGATAGCCCGCCCAAGACGAATACCACTTCCAGTGACTAAGGCATTCTTTCCCTTAAGGTCCATGATTTGCTCACCTTTCCTGGTTAGTAAACATAGCTTAACTAATCAGCCATTATTGAAGCAGTGCCATTAGATTCGATGGTAGAATTTTACCATCCCAAAACATTAACAATTGTTGGAGGTCTTACATGACGAAGGTCGATCTGGAAAAAGCGTTGAATACAATCAGGTTCCTCTCAGCTGATGGCGTACAAAAAGCAAATTCTGGTCACACAGGACTGCCCATGGGTACAGCAGCACTTGCATACACCCTTTTTATGCGGCACATGAAGTACAATCCGGCAGATCCCGCTTGGTCAAACAGGGATCGCTTTGTTCTCTCGGGCGGTCATGGTTCCATGTTGATCTACAGCATGCTATATTTGACCGGTTACGATGTGTCTATGGAGGACCTCAAACAATTCCGCCAATGGGGTTCGATTACGCCGGGTCACCCCGAGTGGGGGCATACTCCTGGCGTTGAAACCACCACCGGACCGCTTGGGCAGGGTTTTGCGACCGGCGTCGGGATGGCGATTGCTGAGCAGCACCTGGCAGCGATTTTCAACAGACCAGGTAATGAGATTGTAGATCACTACACTTACGGAATTGTTACTGACGGAGACCTGATGGAAGGCATCAGCTCTGAAGCCGCTTCCCTGGCAGGACACCTGAAACTGGGAAAACTGATCTATCTTTACGATGATAACCGGATCACGATCGAGGGTTCCACAAAATTGACCTTCACGGAAGATGTAGCCAAGCGGTTTGAAGCATATGGCTGGCATGTTCAGCGAGTGTCTGATGGGAATGACGTTGAAGCAATCGATGCGGCAGTCGAGGCAGCAAAGAAAGACCCACGTCCATCTATTATCTTATGCCGCACAACAATCGGCTACGGCTTGCCAACCAAGGCTAACACTTCAGGAATCCATGGTTCACCCGCAGGAAAAGAGGAGCTGGCAAAAGCCAAAGAGAATGTGGGTTGGCCGGTCGAACCAATGTTTTATGTTCCCGAAGAGATACTGGAACACTTCCGATCAAGGCGGGAAACGGGCAAAAAAGCCCAGGAAAAGTGGGCGCATGCCTACGAAGGATATAAAGCCGCTTATCCTGAGCTTGCGGCTGAATTTGAGCGAAGGCTTGCCGGAATCTTACCCAAAGGCTGGGACAAGGCTTTGCCAGTGTTCCCCGCGAGCGAAAAGGGTTTAGCTTCACGCGAAGCATCAGGAAAAGTTATCAATTCCATTTGCGCCGTTTTGCCTGAATTATTCGGCGGATCGGCAGACCTGGCATCGTCCGTCAAGACCTGGATGGACAAAGTGCCAGCATTCAGCCCTGAGACTCCAGAGGGTCGCAATATGCATTTTGGCGTCCGGGAAATATCGATGGGCGCAATTGGCAACGGTTTGCTGGTTCACGGCGGTTTCATCCCATATGTGGCAACTTTCCTGGTGTTCTCAGACTATGCCAGGGGATCCTTGCGCGTAGCAGCACTTTCGAAGATGGGCGTGGTTTGGGTTCTGACACACGACTCGATCGCAGTTGGAGAAGATGGTCCGACGCACCAGCCCATCGAACATATCATGAGCCTGCGCCTGATACCTGATCTGATCGTGCTGCGACCGGGCGATTCCAATGAAGTCAGCGAAGCCTGGAAATATGCGGTGGAACATCGCAATGCGCCTGTGGCTTTGATCCTTTCACGGCAAAACCTGCCTACCTTCGATCGCAAAAAATGTCATCCTGCCAAGGGTGTTGCCAAAGGTGGGTACATCCTCTACGAAACGCAAACAGACACGCCAGATATCATCCTGATGGCAACAGGCTCAGAGCTTAGCTTGGCGTATGAAGCGGGTAAGAAGCTTGAGAAACAAGGCCGAAAAGTGAGAGTGGTCTCCTTCCCAAGTTGGGAATTGTTCGAGAAACAATCCAGGAAATACCAGCAGTCAGTGTTGCCAGCGGAAGTGAAACGGCGCATCTCTGTGGAAGCCGGCGTAACCACCGGTTGGCAGAAGTACGTCGGCGATGAAGGCATCTCGATTGGCATAGACCAGTTTGGCAAATGCGGACCTGGTGAGATCGTGCTCGAGAAATTTGGTTTCACGGTGGATAATGTCGTGAAAATGGCGCGTAAGCTTTTTTAGAAACCAGGAGTGGACTAATGAATCGCTCTCAATCTTTAAAACAAGCAGGACAATCAGTCTGGTATGACAACATCGAACGGGGCATGTTGCTGGATGGGGAAATGGCGCGCATGGTCAAAGAGGGGGAGGTGTACGGAGTCACATCCAACCCGAGCATTTTTGAGAAGTCCATCAGCACCAGTGCGGCTTATGATGATACTTTGCAATCAATGGCATGGGCTGGCTTGAGCAAAGAACAAATCTACCTCGAACTCGTTCGGGAAGACATCCAGGCAGCAGCGGATCTCTTTTTGCCTGTTTATGAAGCCACGGACGGCATTGATGGCATGGTGAGTGTTGAGATCAACCCGCTTCTTGCACATGAAACAGAGAAATCGATCGAGGATGGTCGCGCTCTGTGGGCTCAGATGAACCGCAAGAATGTCATGATCAAAGTGCCAGCTACAAAAGCCGGCCTGCCGGTGATTGAGACGCTGATCAGTGAAGGCATCAACGTGAATGCCACCCTGATCTTCTCGATTCCTCGCTATATCGAAGTAATGGAAGCTTACCTTTCCGGGTTGGAAAAACGCCTGGCAAACAACCTCCCCATCGACCGTATTGCCAGTGTTGCCTCTTTCTTTGTATCCCGGATCGACACATTGGTGGATAGCCGGTTGGAGGAATTTGTCAGCGCCAATCCCCAGTCTGCAGCGCAGGTGGCTGCACTGACCGGAAAGATCGCTGTCGATAACGCCCGGCTGGCTTACCAGGAATTCCTGAAATTCTTCGCGTTAGAGCGATTTGAGTATCTTAAGCAAAACGGTGCCAGGGTACAGCGACCGTTATGGGCGTCAACGGGGACAAAAAACAAGGCTTATTCCGATACGCTATATGTGGATGAATTGGTTGCCCCTGAAAGCGTCAATACCATTCCTCCAGCAACGTTGAGTGCGTTTCTTGACCATGGTACGACGGATCTGCGAATTGAGAATGATCTGCAACGTGCCACGGATAACTTTAATTTACTTCCGGAATTAGGTTTTGACTTCATCCACATTGCCCAGGAACTTGAGGACGATGGAGTAGACAAGTTCAAGCAGGCTTACATATCACTGTTGGAAACGATTGAAACCAAGCGTGCCTTTTTTAAAGCTGAACTCGCGGACCTGGGAGATGCAGTACGTAGCGCTCTAAAGAAAGCTGCGGACGAGATTTATGTAGGCAGCCTTTTCGACCACGAACCCTCTTTTTGGACCGCGGATGAGTCTGGCTACGAAGAGATCCGTGAGCGGCTTGGCTGGCTGAGCTTACCCGGTCAGCAATTTGGTATTATCGAGGAACTGACAACTTTCAAGGAAAAACTTCTTTCTGAAGGATATGAGCATGCTTTCGTGCTCGGCATGGGTGGATCCTCGCTGGCGCCGGAAGTGATGAGCCAGGCAATCGCGCCTGTTAGTGGCAAGGGTCTCAAGCTTCAGATCATCGACACCACCAGTCCTGATGAGATAGCTTTCCGATTACGCGGCATAGATCTGAAAAGGACCCTCTTTATTGTTTCAAGCAAGAGCGGTGGCACCAGTGAAACCACGTCCGCTTTCAAGTATTTCTGGGCTGAATTGGAGAAAATCGACCCTGAGAATGTTGGCAAGCATTTCGTCGCCATCACGGATCCCAACACCTCGCTGCAGGACCTGGCTTATCGAAAAGGTTTCAGAAAGGTGTTCAATGCCCGGCCGGATGTTGGCGGACGCTATTCGGTGTTCACCCACTTTGGCCTGGTTCCGGCTGCAGTTATGGGTATCGATCTGCTAAAACTGCTTGGGCAAGGCAACACCTCTGACCTCCAGAGCCGCAAAAACGTGCCTTATCCAGCTAATCCCAATCTGATGCTGGGCTTGGTGCTGGGTGAGGCTGCGAAGCACGGAAAAGACAAGTTAACTTTCATCGCTGAAGGTTTTTCCAGCAGCCTGGTACCCTGGCTGGAACAATTAATTGCTGAAAGCAGCGGCAAAGAGGGTAAGGGCATTCTGCCAATCGAAAACGAGCCTGTCTTGCTTGGGCAAAGTTATCCTGAGGATAGGATCTTTGTTTACTTCAAGACCGATGGAAGCAAAGCCTGGTTGGCGGAAGAGCAAAAAGTGACCGGGCATGTGGTGATCACCATTGCCATCCCGGATCCTTACGCGCTTGCCAGGGAATTCTATCGTTGGGAATATGCCACAGCGATTGCTTGCGCTGTGCTCCAGGTGAACGCTTTTGACCAACCCAACGTTCAACTGAGCAAAACGATCGCCAAGGAGGTCATTAACTCCTACCAGAAAAATGGGAAGCTGGAAGACGGAGAGCCAATCTGGGAAAACGATCAGGCAGTGGTTTTCGGCTTCAGGTATGAAGACGCGCTGAAGGAAAACGATCTTGAATCGTTGTTGTTAGCCTACGCCAAAAGTATCCCGCAGAATGGTTATGTTGTCCTGAGCGGTTTCATTCCGCGGCTTGAGGAAAACTTCGAATTTTTGCAAGCTTTGCGTGAAAAGATCCTGAACACAGTTAATAAAGCTACTACGTTGGGCTTTGGTCCGCGCTTCCTGCATTCCACCGGGCAGTTACATAAGGGCGGTCAACCGGGCGGTCTGTTTATTCATTTCACCAAGGATGCTGAACTCGACTTTGAGATCCCGGGTGAAGGGATGAGTTTCGGCACGCTCCAAAGAGCGCAGGCTCTTGGCGATCTGCAAGCCCTTGTGCAAAAAGATCGCGTAGCGCTCAGGGTACACCTGAAAAGCTAATCTTCTGTAATTTGGATCAGGCAGTGGTCAAAGCCACTGCCTGATCATTTAACCACTCGAAATATTCATAATGATCTGTAGGAATTTGTGTAAGGAAGATTCAATGTATAATTTTTAAAACCACTCGGTAAGAATTGGAACGGATACTTGAAAATTCTCGGTGTTGACCACGGAAATGTGAGAATAGGCATCGCGATCAGCGATGAGAGTGCCAGTTTGGCGCGACCTCTCACCATTCTGACGCATGTTTCAAGGGTACAGGACGCTCAAGAAGTCTGCAAACTCTGTGAGAGTCACGGATGCGGGATGATCTTGGTCGGAGTCCCCTATGATCTTGATGGTGGGGAAGGTCCCAGAGCCCGATCTGTGTTACGTTTTGTGGAGCAACTTCAGTCGGTGTGTGCTGTTCCAGTGAAACCCTGGGATGAATCCTTTTCCACCAAAAATGTGATTTCCACCAGTGTGCAAATGAACAAAAGCCGTAGTTCCCGACGGGAAGCAATGGACGACAAGGCTGCTGCGATGATCCTGCAGAGTTACCTTGACCTCCTGGCTCAGGATTGTGAGGATGAAAATGCCTGAGAGACGCAACCCCACATTCCTCATCATCTTGCTGCTCCTTGCGAGCGTAGTCGCAGTCGGACTGGTCTATATAAACTACCAAACCCGGCAGATTTTTGGCCTGCCAGGTGAGTCATTAAGTCCCTTGTCTGCCTTAAAACAGAGTGTGGTTCTTTTCCAGGGCAGAGAGAAAATGCTTGCTATCGCTCCGGGTAATGGATTATCGGAAGAAAAGGTATCCGTTGAACCGGATCAATCCATTCAAAACCTTTGCACCACCCTGGAACAGAGAAACCTGGTTGCTTCAGCTAGCCTCACCTGCACTTATTTGATCTATTCAGGAAAAGACCGCAACATTCAGCCAGGCAACTACACTATTCCAATAGGCGAAAATGCAGTTCAAATCGCTGATCTGATCTCGGACGTAACCCGGCGTGACAAGCAGTTCGTAATCTATGCCGGATGGCGTTTGGAAGAAATCGCAGCAATGATAGATGGATTGGGATTAACCTTCAATGGCGCTGACTTCCTGTCCCTGGTGACTGCACCTCCAGATTCCTACAGGGAGCAGCTCCAGATCCCACCGTGGATGTTCCTGGAAGGTTATTTTTTCCCTGGAAATTACAGCATGAAGCCTGAAATTACCCTTCAAGATTTTGTTGCCGAGATTCTGACCCGCTTTAAGACAACCGTGTTGACTGAAGATTTCAACAAAAACTTGCAGACCACCGGGTTGACGCTGCATCAAGCCATTACGATGGCATCCATTATTCAAAGGGAGACGCTTGCTGAAGAGGAAATGCCGACAATTGCGTCAGTGTTTTACAATCGCCTGGCAATAAATATGCTCCTGGAGACGGATCCGACCGTCCAATATGCTTTGGGATATGACGCGCAAACGAGTACCTGGTGGAAAAGTCCTTTGACCTACACAGATTTAGAAGTAAATTCGCCGTATAATACATATCGAAATCCTGGCTTACCACCCGGACCAATTTCAAACCCAAGCCTGGCAGCACTAAGGGCAGTCGTTGCTCCGGCGCAAACTGAATTTCTTTTTTTTAGAGCTAAATGTGATGGTAGTTTGACTCACAATTTTTCAAAAACATATGAAGAGCACCTGAATTTTGGGTGTGACTAAAGGAGGAGAGATGCAGGTATTAGGAATTGATATCGGGGGCTCAGCCACAAAAGGTGCGATTGTAGATACGGAGACCGGATTATTGGTTTCAGAAAGGGTGCGGATTGCTTACAAGACCATCCAGGAGCCAACAGTCATCGTCAAAAGTATCAACAAGATCAAGAAAGAACTCAATTATGAGGGTCCAATTGGGGCAGGCTTCCCTGGAGTTGTGAAGCATGGACAAATCTTTACCTCCGCAAATCTCCACAAGGACTGGATTGGTAAAAACCTGGAAACCTTGGTTACAGAAAAGACCGGGCAGCCCGCATTGGTTCTGAACGACGCGGACGCGGCTGGTTTGGCTGAGATGCGTTTTGGGGATGAAGCCCTGAAAAGATACGATGTGGTCATGTTCCTGACCATTGGCACGGGTGTCGGTTCAGCATTGTTCGTGGAAGGCAAGTTAATGCCAAACACCGAACTCGGTCACATTGAGATCCGTGGCAAGGAAGCAGAACATCGTGCCTCTGGAGCCGTCAAGACCAAGGAAAAGTTGTCCTGGAAAGAGTGGGCATCTCGTTTTAACAACGTCCTGCTGACGTATGAAGCTCTGCTCAACCCTGAAATTTTTGTGCTTGGGGGCGGCATCAGTGCTGACTTTGATAAGTACTCGAAATATTTCACGACCGAGGCTCCGGTCGTGGCAGCCAAATTGCAAAACCTGGCTGGCATCGTGGGCGCTGCAATGGCAGCTCACGAAAAGTATCCACAGGGATAAAGCAAAAGAGGCTGACCCGAAAGGTCAGCCTCTTTTCAATCTCCAAATTCAGCAATTAGTGTGGTTTGACCGTATCACTGGTCTCAGATTGGTGTTTTTGTGTGTTCTTTGCTTTTTCCTTTTCCGGCAGGCGGCTGTAAAGGAAATTGAGCTGATATACCTTGTCTTTCAGTTTGTCGTTCAACGCCCGCTTTGACATGCGCCACGACCAGTTGCCAGAGGCGCATCCGGGCAGATTCATGCGGGCTTCGGAACCAAGGCCAAGGAAATCCTGCATCGGCGCGACCGCAAAGCGCGCGACAGAGCGCCAGACCTCCCGGATCATCCTGTGAGGAACCTCATCAACATCTGCCCCCAAATAATCCAGGCAGAATTGTTTTTCCCTCGGAGTCGCGTGATCAAACCAGCCTTGAGCGGTTTCGTTATCGTGTGAGCCAGTATAGGCGAAGCAATTGACTGGGTAGTGATGTGGGAGGAAATTATCCTCGGGGTCGCCGCTAAAGGCAAACTGCAGAATCTTCATTCCAGGGAAGCCAAAACCGTCCCGAAGCTCCTCCACATCCGGTGTGATGACTCCAAGATCTTCGGCGATGATCGGCAGTTCCGGAAAACGCAGTTTGAGTTCAACAAACAGCTCAAGCCCGGGGCTCTTGATCCACTCGCCTTTGATGGCATTCTCAGAGCCAAAAGGCACGTGCCAGGCAGCCGCAAAACCGCGAAAATGATCGAGCCGAACCAGATCCACCATTGAAAGAACCCCGCCAAGCCGACGAACCCACCATTCGTAGTGTTGTTCAGCATGGACAGGCCAGTTGTAGAGCGGATTTCCCCAAAGCTGACCGGTGGATGAGAAATAGTCCGGGGGTACGCCTGCCACCATGGTTGGCGTGAGCGATTCGTCCATCAGGAAGAGTTGTGGATTTGACCATGTATCAGCGCTGTCAAAGGCAATCACAAACGGCATGTCGCCAATGATGCGGATTCCCTTTTCGTGTGCATAATTTTTCAAGTTTTGCCATTGCTGATTGAACAGGAACTGGCTGAATTTCACTTTCTCGATGACGGTCGCAAGCTCCGTGCTTACCTTTTCGAGGGCTGCTGCCTCACGAAATTTGAGCGGCTTTGGCCATTCAGACCACGGTCTTCCACCCTGGGATTCTTTGATTGCCATGAATAAACTAAAGTCATCCAGCCACTCAGAATTCTCCAATGTGAAATGCTTAAATTGGGTAGTGATTTCGGCTGAATGCAGATTGAGATAATTTTCGTAAGCAGTGTCAAGCAAGTGGTTTTTCCACTGGATGACCGGTCCAAAATCGACGGAGGTTTCAGGGAACTCCGGGCGTTGACGGAGATCCGAGGATTTTAATAAGCCTGATTCGAGCAGAAGGACCGGACTGACGAGAAATGGATTGCCAGCGAAAGCAGAAAAGCACTGGTAAGGTGAATCGCCGTAACCTGTTGGTCCAAGCGGAAGGATTTGCCACATCTGGGTGCCAGAGGCATACAGAAAATCTATCCAACGGTATGCTTCCGGTCCTAAATCGCCGATTCCATCCGGACTCGGAAGACTGGTAGGGTGGAGCAATATACCAGAGGAGCGTTGAAGTTTCATAAATACCCTTTCAGAAACTGGCTAAGCCAGCAGTTTACGGTAAACATCCAGATATTTGCCTGCGGAAAGCTTCCAGGAGAAGTGCGCGCTCATCGCGTTTCGCCGCATGATCGCCCATGAAATCTTGTCGTCGTAAACTTTCAATGCAAGTTTTATCGCCTGATCCAACCCCTCATCGTTTTTATCCGGGTAGAGGAAACCGGTAGCGGTACTCGAGTTGGCGGAGTAGTCGAGAATGGAGTCTGCCAAACCACCCGTGCTGGTGGCGACAGGCAAATTTCCATATCTCATTGCGAACATTTGTGAAAGCCCGCAAGGCTCATACAGACTTGGCATGAGGAATATATCACCACTTGCGTATAGCATACGAGCGATGATGTCGTCATACTTCAGAATGCAAGCGATCCTATCGGGGAATTGAGCGGCAAGTTCATTTGCCTGGCGTTCCAATTCAGGATCGCCTGTACCTAAAAGTGCGAATTGCCAGGGTTGATCTGTGAGGTTCGGCAATACCTTGAGAATACTGGGGATGCCTTTTTGGCGGTCCAACCTGCTGACGGTCGTCATCAGGGGGATATCCGGATTGACTTCAAATCCGAGAGCTTTTTGCAGATCGAGTTTGTTCTTGAACTTACCTTCAATGTTATCAAGGCTGAAGTTGCTTGAGATGGCTTTATCAGTCGCGGGATCCCACTTGGACTCATCGATGCCGTTCAGGATACCCATGACTTTTTCAGCATGCTTTTGCAGGTAGCCTTCCATCCCACATCCAAATTCTGGTGTTAGGATCTCACGAGCGTAGTTTGGGGATACCGCAATAAACTTGTCTGAAGCGGAAAGCCCAAGTGGAAGGGGTGTGAATTTAGCCCAGTCCGGCAGGTCCGGATCGCTGCTGGGTTCAAATCCGAGCGAACTCATGGCTTCCTGGGAGCCCCACCCGTTAAATGGCAGGTTATGGACAGAAAGAATGGTCTTTACACCTGCAAAAAACGGATCATCGGCATAAATAGTCTTGAGTGCGTATACTGAGAGAGCGGTATGCCAGTCGTTGGCATGAAGGATGTCGATCTTCCAATCCAGGTAACGGGCTGCTTCCAGTACCGCCAGGGAGAAGGTGACATACTTAAGCCCATCAAGAGTCCAGTCGCCATGATAAACCGGTGAATCGTGATTGATGAACTCATTGTCCAGAAGGTAAACAGGCACATCGCTGAGCTCACTGACAAAAAGGTCTGTGGCGATGGAGCGTCCGTTGGCCTTAAATGCAAAATTTCCGATAAATCGATGTGGCGGGTTCAGCTTCTTTACAGCAGCATGAAAAGGCATGATGATGCGAATATCCAGTGTTCCAGCAGCCAGATCCCGAAGGGCTGGAGGAAGAGCGCCCGAAACATCACCTAAACCGCCAACTTTGGCAAAGGGAGCTACCTCTGCTGAAGCAAATAAGACATTCATCTTATCCATGCCAACCTCTAATTCTCGAGGGTATTCTCGACTATCTGCAAGTAATCCAGCGTGTTGATCTGGGTTTCATCCAACCCAAGAAATGTGACAAGTTCATGGATCAAAGCCGTCTTTTGATCCGCGTCCTGACGACTCCAGGTGCGGCTCTTGATCTCAACAAACTTGCCAATATTGGGCTTCTGAATTGTGTCAAGGTTGATAAAGAATTCGGTGTCTTTGTATTGTATCAAATATCGCAGGCGATTCTTCTCAATCTCCAGTTTCGCGCATGGCTTGAAGTATTCCTGGTAGAAACGCAGACTATGGGTGGCGGGTGCAAGATAACGGCTGCGGGACAACATAATCTCGCTATCGTTCAGATTCCGGGGAGTGTCCAGTTCGCCGATGAGGGTCAGGCGTGAACGAATGCTGACGATTTTTCCCATTTCATCCAGGAACTCATCTTCACGGTAGCGCAGGCGACCCTGGGAAGGTCTGTCAAAGCTAAAATACGTATCAAATTCGTGATAGTGGCGTTTACGTAAGATAAGTATGCCAGGCCTTGAAAGGGCTTCCAAAACAGGCGCAATCGAGTCCACTTTCACCTTGGCCTGAACTTCAAAGCTCTCTTCTTCAGCAGCACCACCAATTGCGATCAGCTTGGAATAGACCGATTCTTCTCGCCCCTTGAGGAAATCGTCGATCTTGGCGGCAATATCGGTAGCTTCGGAGAGCAATTGTTTCTCATCGACAGTGAGCAATTCCCGGTTTCGCATCAGCCACTTCCCGTTGACCATCGTGTCGGTGACATCCGTCGACTTGCCAGCATAAATTATCTGCGCATAGATACCATCAGGATCCCTCAGGAAACGCGGTTGATTATGAACAGGGGAGATGTCGATCAAGATAATATCTGCCCGCTTGCCGGGCTCGAGACTCCCGATCATGTCTCCCATGTGCAATGCTTTTGCTCCAATAATGGTTGCCATTTCCAGTGTCTGACGGGCAGGCAGGACGGTCGGGTCACCGGAAGACGCTTTTGCGATCAGGTTGGCCAGCCTAATTTCCTCGAACATGTCGAGGTCGTTGTTGGAGGCAGGACCATCCGTGCCGATTCCCACGTTGCAGCCAAGGTGTAACATGCGGGAAACCGGCGCGAAACCAGAGGCCAGCTTCAGATTCGAGGTGGGATTATGTGCTATACCCACGCCAGCGTGCTGCAGGCTGCGAATTTCGCCTTCATCCAGGTAAACACAGTGGGCTGCGATCATCTTGGTTTCCAGCATACCGAACTTGCGGATATATGGCACCACAGGCAAGCCGTGTTCTTTGCGCAGGTTTTCAACCTCGTCTTTGGTTTCAGACACATGGAAGTGAACTCTGGTGTCATATTTTTTCGCCAACTCCACGACCGAAGTCAGGACATCCGGTGTACAGGTATAAACCGCATGCGGCGCAATTGCCGGAATGATCAAGGCATGATCCTGCCACTTTTTAATCAGATTTTCGGACAGCGCGAGTGAGTCTTCGTAAGATTCAGCGTCTGGGGCTGAAAATTTCATGACTGTTTGACCAACGACCGCACGCAGACCAACTTCAGCGGTTGCCTCTGCCACATCGTCTTCAAAATAGTACATATCGTTGAAAGTAGTCACACCAGAGCGGATAAATTCGGCGCAACCCAGTTTAGTGCCAAGCCGAACAAATTCAGGGGAAACAAATTCCCGTTCCACCGGCATCATGTAACCCATCAGCCAAACATCAAGGCGCAAGTCGTCAGCGAGGCCACGAAGTAAAGTCATTGGGATGTGGGTATGGGTGTTGATCAATCCCGGCATCAACACTTTCCTGCCGCAATCGATCACCTCTGCAGCCTGGTAACGCAACAGAATGTCACTCTCTGCGCCGACTGCGACGATTTTTCCTTCATTGATGGCAATCGCGCCAGGGTCAAAGATTTCCTTATCCTGATTCATCGTCAGAACAATGGCATTCTTGAGGATGGTTGGTAGATTGTGCATCTTTCTCCTTTATTTTTCGATAAACTTCCAGCGGATCATATCCAATGCGTAATTAACTGCCCATGTAACGGCATCTCCAGAGGGTCCGCTATATAGCCGGTTTACTTCGGAAACCTGTCCGTTGTGAAGCAGGGCAATCCGCACGTACGGATCGGAGTTTTTAGGGCTCAGGATGACCCCAAGCACCATGTCGGCATTCTTCTGTTCCTGGTATTCATGCATTAACAGATTCAGAGTTTCTCCAGAAAAAACCAGATCGACGTTATCGCCTGTAATCTGCCCTTCTGGCATGTGCTGCTTAAGTTTTTCAAAAATCTCCCCGTTCGTTCCACTTTCAATGATGGAAACGTGGGTGTTCGACTGGACCAACAAATCCGCCACACTCTGTTCAAGCGTGGTTTCATTCTCGCCATAGATGAAATCTTTGAGTTTTGCGCGAATTTCCTGGAGGACGGGCTGCATCATTGCTTCCGCCTCAGCAGCTGAAGGCGCTTTGGCAGTGACACGAATATCAGTTTGACCGGGATGGGCAAGCAATCCGACGGTTGGATTGCTCAGTGTTTCCATTTCTCCGATGATCTCGTCGATACTCGATTCGCCTTTGGAAATGGTGTGGATCACCCAGGGGAGAATAATTTCATCGCGCAAGTCATAGCGCTGTTTGAGATAATCCAACACGAAACTATTCAGTAGGTATTCCATCTCGCGTGGAACACCGGGTAGCGAGATGAGGGTTTTTGTGCCCAATTCGACGTAAAAAGCTGGGGCTGTGCCAACCGGATTGGGAATCGCGACAGAATTCGCTGGAATGAAGGCCTGGCGCTTGTTATTTTCTGTTGGGATTCTGTTGTAATGAGCAAAGCGCTCCAGAATCTGCTGCCATAATTCTTCCTGGTAGACAAGCTTCACATTGAAAACGTTGGCTACAGCCTGGCGGGTAGGATCATCCACGGTAGGTCCAAGCCCACCTGTGGTGATCACAATGTCTGCCCGCATCAACGCTTCCTGGAGGGTGGCAGTGATTCGGTTGAGGTTATCGCCTACCGTCGTGAGGCGATAGAGATCAACGCCGATGTCACGGAGTGATCTGGCAATGAATCTTGAATTTGTATCCTGAATCTCACCGAGTAGAAGTTCAGTACCAATTGTTACAATTTCACAAACGGCCATTGGATTATCCTGTACATGTAATTGGTCAATTTTATCTTAAACCGGAGCGAAAGTCTAAGTTGTGGAACAGAAAGCCCGGCTTTCGGTTGTTGGAATTCTTGAGAAGGTGGGCGAAACGATTATACTTTTGGCATGAGTTCACTTTACAGGAAAAAGACGGGCA
>ERZ1645192.2379-NODE-2379-length-15582-cov-9.806917_pt1 | contig 15582 bp, 12 predicted proteins | sample MGYA00575354_ERZ1645192 | MGnify/ENA primary metagenome ERZ1645192 (study PRJEB40844, sample SAMN11349763) | freshwater sediment metagenome | isolation source: river sediment | host: Sediment | place: India: Faizupur Khadar , New Delhi | collected 2017-02-21 ... | reverse complement strand
CGGGATAATTGCATTAAGTGTTATAACAATCCTCGATAAGGTGGATGAGGAAAACAAAGCCTGGACAATTGCAACATGGGACTTTGCAAAACAGATACTCCCATTGCTTGCCATCGGAGTCGTTACGGCAGGCTTTCTGCTGGGGTCAACTCATGATGGAAAGACAATTGCCGGGGTAATACCAAATGAATGGATTTCCGCTCTTGTTGGCGGTAATTCAATATTTTCCAACTTCTTCGCATCAGTTGTGGGTGCATTCATGTACTTCGCAACCCTGACTGAGGTGCCAATCCTGCAGGGACTTATTGCATCGGGAATGGGAAAGGGTCCTGCACTTGCTCTTCTGCTTGCCGGCCCGTCGCTCTCGCTGCCCAACATGCTTGTTATACGCGGAGTGATTGGCACTCAGAAGACAGTGGTTTATGTAAGCCTTGTGATCGTAATAGCGACCATAACAGGGATCATATATGGCTCACTTTAAGGAAGAAGTGCGAAGGATTACGGTTTGATTTTTTCGAATAATCCGATAAGTTTTGTTTTGTAGATCTCCGTTATCTGTGATTCATGTTCCCCGATGGGTTTTACAGGGATCAGATCAATCACGTCTGAAGCCGATAAACCGGATTTGTACATCAGGTTAAGCGAGGCAATGATAGTTTCATGGATAGCTTTTTTGCTTTCTTCTTCCGATAGGCCCGTATGCTTCCCTATTCCTGCCAGTTCTCTCCACTGGAACCAGAAATATGTAGGAAGCATTGCCGACATAATCGCATAGCTTTCAAGCTTTTCTTCGGATACTTCAAACGTTGTCCCGAGAGAACTCAGCATGTTGATGACCTCAATTTTAGCTGACACGGCGAATCCCGGTGCAAAAGTAGCCGGGTTATAGCCTTCATTTATGTATGAAGTGGCGTTGGGAATCAACCTTGCCAGGTTTGTGACATGTGCCAGCTTCATTGCCAGTTTCGGCAGGTTTATTTTCGGCGCGAGTGAAATAACGACTGCTTCGGGTGTTATTCCATTTTTAACCAGTTCAAGTGTATCCATTACCACCGGCGGGTGAAGTGCGATGAAAACGATATCCTGGCTGGCAGCAGATGCCGGATCTGCCGTTTCAACCTCAGGAAACTGTTTTTTCAGATTTGTCAGAACTTCCGGATTAATGTCGGTAACGACAATCTTACCGAAGTTCACATTCTTATTTTTAAAACCCTGCAGAAGGATTTTTGTCACCCTTCCGCCACCGATAAAACCAACTGTTTTTTTCATAAGTTTTCTTTATTGATGAAGCACATAAGATCATTTCCTTTCTTCATTATTTTGAAGTCATTGTGAATTTTTCTGCTTTTTCCTTTCCCTGGGCTTCAGCTGACACATGCAGGAACCCGACAAACGATTGCTGATGTCAGTATTCAATGGTAATCCATCCCTTTCCCAGTCGACAATACCACCCGCCATGTTTGCAACATTGTCATATCCGCGGGAATTCATAAACACTACGGCTTCGCGGCTTCTCAATCCTACCGTATCAGCAAAAACCAGCGGCTGGTCATCCGGCAGCTCTTTGTAATGTTCCTCAAGCTGACTCAAAGGAAGGCAGATCACTTTTTCAGCTTTAAACATTTTAAAACCACTCAGATAGTCTTCACGTACATCGACAATTATTGCACCCTTTCCACAAAGCGTAAAAGACTCTCCCGGTGTAAGGTTATGAACACCATGTGAAAAAAATCCGGTGCCAAACCATTTATTCATTAAGTAATACTTGTTTACTTCCTTCGTATTTGACTATTTGAATTTCCTCAAATTCCCTGAAGCGCTTTCTGAGCAGTTTCCAGTTTTCGTAATTAATGCAGTACTGAAGTTTCGGAGGATCAATGCAACCTTGAATCAATCCGGCTCTTTTCAGTTCTGCAAGGTGTTGGTATACTGTTGAATTGGCCAGGCTGAGTTCATTGGATATATCTGTGAAACGGCACGTGTCGAGTGAAGCGAGATAGCGCAGGATCCTAACCCTGGCCGGATGCCCCAGGGCTTTGGCAAATCGTGCAAGTCTGATATCTTCTGACGGATAAACATTCTGATCCGTTGCGGTCATAATCTCTTGTTTTATCGGTTTATTGGCATTCTCAGGTACATGTTTTCGTAAAATTACGAAAAGTTTGTAAAAACATGAAGTGTTTTTAAAAGTAAAAAGGCTGCATCGGGAGATGCAGCCTTTTCAATTGACTAACCTAACTAACCTAACCTGACCAATATTATTTAACCAGTTCCACTACTGCATATTTTGATATTTTCCAGAATTCGCCGGGATTAACAATTGCTATGGCTGAGATGACATCTTCATTTTCCTTCACCAGTTCATATGATCCGGCAGGATGTTCGGTGACCAGCTTTACCTTCTTTGCATTGACCGGAATGCTCTTCAGTTCCGTGATATTAATTTCGGTGAAGATGCTTGCATCAAAATTGTCGGTAAGTGATTCCTGTCTTCCTATGCCGAGGAATCCGCCTTCCTTCGAGAGGAGACCTTTGTCCCTCAGATCCTTGTAGGTACCTGATACGAGGTAGGCCTGATTCAGCATGTATGTCTGGTTGTTTATGGTTTCAACCCTCATATCGAGTGTGTCGTTGAGGGCCACCATAGTTTCGTTGAGCTTTTCAATCTCGAAATTCTTGTTGTCGAGAGTTGCTTTGAGGATGGTGATATCGTTCTCATAATTCTTCATGGAAGTCTCAAGCTCGGCTATCCTGGTCTGCAGACCGGTTATTGTGGTTCCTGATTTCTTAAGCTGGGCATTGAGATTTGCTATCTTCTTCCTGTTTTCATCAAGCAGGGTGTTGATGCTCCTTATGTCTTCCATTATCTGGTTCCTCTTGTCTGCTGATACTTCCGAGCCGGCTGAATTGACAGTGATCAGCTTTTCCTTTTCTTTGATCATACGAAGGTTCTTTTCGATCTCGTCGAACGAAGTGAGCCAGTCGTTGAGTGTGGAGTCGCGTTGAGTCAGCTGCTGTGTAAAGGTTACCCTCTGATCTTCCATAAGTGCAAGCTGGGTATTGTGATCCTTCTTGTACAGCGACCAGCCAAGCAGGCCGAGTCCGAGCAGTACTGCAAGGCTTATTATGGAGGTGATGAGCACTCCCTTTGACCGCCCTTCCTTCCTGGCTTCGTCGATCCTGTTCATAGTAAGTATGTTTTCATTCTGTGTTTTAGAGTCATTGCTTTCCATTTTCCGTAAATGTTGGTTTAACGATTCAGATCATTTTGGTTTCATCATATATGACAAACCTCGGGCCGGAATGGATGCCATGATGTAAAAAACAGGTAATCAACAAGATAACAAAACAGCCAGAAATCCGATTCTGGTCATTTTGAAAGAAAAATTCTCATTTTGGGAAAAAAACAGGAAGAAGGAGGAAGAAGTTCCGGAAGTAGTGTATTTATACCGGTCGATTTTTGACCGGCATGATTTTTCAGGATCTGATAACCGCGGGCATGGTACCGCAAGCCAACAACTGCCAATGGTTTGTTTCTAGTTTTTAATAAACCTGATCCATTCGGTTCTGCTATTGTTTTTAATACTGATAATGTAAATCCCCTCTTGCAAACTGCTGATATCAATTTTATTACTTCCGGTTTTGTTATTAATATATATTTTCCCGCCAAGATCAAATATGGAAATTGTTAAGTTCTGAGCGGGTTTCTTTATGTATAAAACAGATTGAGCCGGGTTTGGATAAATGGCAGCAGGAGAATCTGAAATATCATCTATACCCACTATCCCGGAGTCATCTGAACTTATAACATTCACCAACCAGTTTTTATACATCATGCCATTTTCAGATACGACCTTAATAACTACAGGCTTTGTAAAATCAAATGTATTCCGGTTTGAACTCAATTCCTTTAAAACAGACATTGCCCGGGCACCAGGTGAAATTGAAAATTCTGCCAGGAGACTGTCTGTTTTGATCCCTGAGGGCATTTCAACCTGAATTGTTGCATTAACTGAATTTATCTCTGACCTGAGTTGACCAGATATATTAAATGAAGTTATTTCTGATAATGAAGATCCGTTTACGTGATAATAAATGGGATGAATCAGGATTATCACTCTGTCGCCGGGAGATAGTGATTCCAGATCGAGCATACCGACGTTCCATCTTATCCCGTCAACTATTGAGGCATCAGAATAATATTTATTGTTATTAAGGAAATATGCTTCATAATCAAGTCCGAAGTCATTCAGGTGAGCGTGTTTTATTCTTATCCACTTCCCGTTTACCAGTGTACTGTCATTATTTACAAACTTGCCCACGGCAGGATTCTTATATTCCTCAAAGAAGTAATAATTTAAGTACTTATAGATATAACAGTATTGAGAACCGTGCGATGCAGTTCCCTTTATGCTGATACCTTTGTTCCTTAGCCAATCAAGTTCCTGATGCAGAAATCCGACAGGATCAATATTATGAACAAGTTGAAGTGTTACCAGATCATTATGCCAGCCAATTCTATGGTTGTAATCATTCTGCATAGTCTGCAACTTGGGAATAATTGATTCGTTGTGAACCGAATAATTATCTGGCTTAGCAAGATAATAGCCTGCTGTATGCAGAATATAATAGACCGATTGAATGCCAAGATTATACTCGACTTTTGACAGGTCATATGCAGTATTCAAATCAAGATCAACATCATGCCTTAATCCGATAAGTATTTTACCAGGGTCAATTGTCTCATTAAACTCATCAAGCCGGACTATTTTATATCTGCTTGTATCGCTGATCTTTATCAGGAAGTCAATATACCCGCTGAAGGCAGAACCTGATTTGGTGTCGAGTTCCTTTTTGATGAACTGATAATGTATTGTATCGGGCTGCGAAAGATAATTTAACCGGTTGTGGCTCAGAGTATCCTGTGTTATACCTGTTTTATTTTCAGAAGGCTGACAAAAAGCACCGGAGGGGTGTATAAAATGAAATGTGAGAATCAGAACAAAAGATATCCACAACCTGTATCTGGCCAATCGGACTTCCTTCCGGTGCCGGCAGGACTCAACATATCCATAAACAAAGCTATCCATGATATTTTTTTAATCCTGTTGCAGGTCGGGATGGTTGTTTATTCTGAGGTTCGAAAATTAAAAAATCTGACCATAGGACCAGATTTTCTGCTAACTCTACAGTAAACGGGAATATCCCTGAAATAATATATTCAGTGTGAAAACAGGGGTGTCCCTGTTCCCCCGTATTACGGTCCTGGTCCAAATTGCTTATGACAGAGACCCCAAAACGCGAAATGCGAAACTTCCTACTCTCTGTCCTCCTTCAGCATTCTGTAGATCGTGGAAATTCCTATATCCAGTTTTTTTGCGGTAAGGGGTATATCGTGATTGTACTTTTTCAAAGCTGCCCTGAGTATCCTCATTTCATGTTCACGCATTGTAAGCTCAGTACTGCTCTGTTCTGTCAGGTCATCAGAATGTTCGATCTCAAAATCGTTCTCAGTTATTTCATCGCTGACGGAAAGGGTGAGGGCAAGTTCCACGAGTGATTTGAGTTCTCTGACATTTCCGGGGAAGGAATATCCCATCAGCTTTTTCCTGGCGCCTTCCGACAGGTGCTTCATAGGGATTGAATTTTCCTTTGAGAAGTTTTCAGCGAAATGTTTTGCAAGAATAAGTATGTCGCTCGAGCGCTCCCGGAGAGGCGGTATGTCGATAGGCAGTCCCATAAGGCGATAATACAGATCTTCCCTGAAATTACCCTTTTTGATTTCTTCCCTGAGGTTTCTGTTGGTTGCTGTGATTATCCTGCAGTCGGTTTTAACAGGTTTGTTGCTTCCTATCCTTACAATTTCCTTTTCCTGCAAAACCCTCAGAAGTTTGGTTTGCAGGTTAGGGTCCATTTCTCCTATTTCATCAAGGAAAAGTGTTCCTCCGTTTGCTTCCTCAAAGCGTCCTATACGTCTGAAAGTTGCACCTGTGAAGGCTCCCTTCTCATGTCCGAAGAGTTCGCTTTCAATAAGCTCATTTGGGATGGCCGGGACATTCACAGCAACAAAAGGTTTTTCACTGCGTTTGGAATTGTAGTGTATTGCCTTGGCTACCAGCTCCTTCCCGGTTCCGGTCTCTCCTGTTATTATTACGGTTATGTTTGTCTCGATTGCTTTGGCTATCAGGTTGTGGACATTCCTTATTGCAGTACTGTCGCCCAGGATGGTTTTGCTGTATGAGTATTTTTTCTGAACCTCTTTCCTGAGAGTTGATATTTCATTTTTCAGGTTTATGTCCCTGGTAAGATTTTGTATAGTATTAAGAAGGCGTTCCTTGATGTCGTTGGACTTTGTAATATAGTCGTATGCTCCCATTTTCAGAAGAGTGACAACCATTTCTATATCTTCCTGCTCGGAAATCAGAATGACACGGATGTTTTCATTTTCCTGTCTTATCCTCTTGAGTACTTCGAGGCCCGACAGATCGGGCAGCCTGTAATCGAGGGTCACAATATCGGGAGCTTCGCTGATGCAATCGAGGAAATCGCGCGCTTTAAGGAATCCTTTTACCTCGTAATCGGGATTCAGCGACAGGGTATAAACGAGAAGCTTATTATACCACTCATTGTCTTCAACCACAAATATCCTGACGGGTTTTTCAGCCATAGGGTGTCAGTTTCAAAAATTACTGCAATACGGTCAGACTGCAATCCGAAAGTTAACTAATCCGTATGGATTATAATCAGTTCAGCTGATTTTTGCTATTTCTTCTTCAACAAGCTGTTTAATTATTCCGAATTCAGCCAGAGAATTCTCTATCATTATACCGATCCTGCCTGTATTGCTTTCCTTACGGATCGATTGTTCTGTTTCATAAAGCAGGTCAAAGAGCCTGGCAGCCCCGATATGTCTGCAGGGAGGCTGGATCTTATGTGAGAGATCTGCAGTTTTATCCCATTCCTCCCTTGAAGCTGCTTCGGTCATTTCATTCAGTCCCGAGGCTGTAGTCGATATAAATGATTCCAGCATCTGTTTAACGAAAGCCCTGTCGCCTCCTGCCAGATGATAAAGGTTCCTGAGATCGATCCCGGAAGTATCCTCCTTTTCTTCACCGGGAGTAACAGCAGCAGTTTCTGTTGCGGTTCCGGCTTTCATTCCTGTTACTTCAGTAATTGCTGAGAGCAGCATCTTTTCTGAGAAAGGTTTTGGCATAAAGGCGTTGATCCCGGCCTGCCTGAATTTTTCCAGTTCATCATTACCCGGAGCAGCTGAAATGAAGATCACGGGCATGTCAATCTCGCTTATATGCATTTCCTCTCTGATGAACCTTGTGGTTTTCAGTCCGTCAATTCCAGGCATCCTCATGTCCATGAAAGCAATATCGAACTTCTCGGTCTTAAGCATCTCCAGAGCAGTCATGCCATTCTCTGCCAGTCTGAAATCAACCTTCCATCTGCCAAGAATCTTGCTGAAAAGCAGGCGATTGTATTCTTCATCATCCACTACCAGTATCTTTTTTCCTGCAATTTCGCGGGGAACTGCGGGTAGAGCTTCCTGGTCGGGTTTTACCATTTTTTCCTCGCCGACCGGATATGGTATCCGGCAAACAATGGTTGTGCCTTCATTCTTTTTGCTCTTTACTTCGATATCGCCCCCGTGGAGCCGTATCAGGTTTTTGACAATGGATAAGCCGAGTCCCGTTCCTCCGTATTTCCGGGTTATATTCATCTCTGCCTGGGTGAAATCGTCAAAAATTACTTCCAGTTTGGATTCATCTATTCCTATGCCGGTATCGGCGACTGTTATTATAAGCTCGATCTGTCCGGAGCTTTTCGGGGTGTGGGTGATCCATATCGACACTTCTCCGTTGCTGGTGAATTTTATTGAATTTCCTGCAAGATTAAGGAGTATCTGCTTAAGACGGTAGGGGTCGCCAACCAGCACGGGCGGGGTTTCAGGATCGAGGGTATGGCTCAGCCTTGTATTGTTCTGAGAAGCTTTTTTTGAAAGCATCTCATGGACTTCCTCCGCAACTTCTGCAATTCTGAAATGAACTTTTTCCAGAGTCAGCTTGTCGGTTTTCAGCCTGGAAAAATCGAGGATATCGTCGATTATTCTCAGAAGATGGTCGGAAGATGATTTTATAACATTGAGTGATTTTGAGGTGTCTCCGTTATGGTTTTCATGAAGAAGCTGTTCGGTGAAGCCCGAAATGGCTGTAAGGGGAGTTCTTATCTCATGAGTGATGTTAGCCATGAACAGCTCCCTTGTTTTTGCAAGTTTTTCAGTTTCATCCCTCGACTTTTCAAGAGCCTCCTGGTAGGCCATGGCATTTCTGGCATATCTGAAAATTACAAAAATGACCAGGAGGCCGAGAAGAGCGCCGGTTATTGCTACCAGTACAAGCACCCTGTAGGTTTCTCCGGCTAATTTCCCGGCTTCCTCTGCCTTCAGCCCTATCTGGTGATATACTTCATCTTCCATGTCTGACAGGAGCTCGTAGAATTTTTCAGTGATCACACTGCTGTTTCGAGCAAGCTGAAGTTCCCTGACCGCCAGCTGGTCCCTCGTCAGCCTGTTTCGCTCCGCTATATCTTCGTAGTCGGAGCTGCTTTCCGTTCTGACGGCGGCTGTGTCGGGCCTCAGCCTGAATTCCCTCTGAGCTGTTCCTTCTCCTGCAAGCGTTCCTGATGCAGAGTCAAGGTGAATTGAAAATCCTCTCAGGTTTCTGATTACGTTGTCGTCGCGGGAGAGGACAAGAAGCTGTGTCCATATCGATATATTCCTGTTGATCAACAGTTTTATGGTATCGGTCTGGGCGAGCAGGATTGAATCATTGTTACAGGCTTCCCTCAGTGCGGCTATCTTTTCATCAATTCCCGATATGAAAGCATAATACGGCCTGATATCCGACGGGTTTCGGGTTGCCATATAGATTCTCACGCTGTTTTCGGCTTTACCGATGTTGGTAGAGATATCTCTTATTCCGGATAGTTTCAGTTCAGGAGACTCTTCTATCCTTATCGATGAAACGATTGAAGAGAGGTTGCGGTAGAACATGTAAAAGGCTGCCGACAGGAGTATTACTGCCAGGATCATCAGAAATCCGACCCTGAACTGGACTGAATTTCTGCCGGGCTCCTTTACGGATGGATCGCTCATCGATCCAAAGATACCGAATATTTATTTTCTATATGTTGCTGAAGATAAAGACCGCAAAGAGCAGGAGCAAATTCATCCTTTACCACAAAGTAATCGTGGGGTATTGAGTGTAGTTTCTCCCTTACCGCTTTCGATTGGGAGAGCAGTATCACCAGGGCATCGCATGAGTGTTCCTTCAGAACCTTTACCACATGACCGGCATTGAGTCCGTCGCCAAGATAGTAATCAATGAAAACAGCGTCATACTTTGAGCTGAGATCGCCGGCCTTAATCTTCTTCATATATTCTGCTGCATTGGTGAAGGACCGAAGGACCAGCTGATACTGCCCTCTTACCAGGATACTGTTAAGGCTTTGCTGAATGGCATTCGAGAGGAGGTTACTGTAATACTCGTTGTCTTCAATAACAAGGATATTGATAGTTTTCTTCATGAGGCGGGATTGTTGAATTCAATATCTTATATCCAACTCCGTGCCAGAATTTCGCAGGAATGGATCCGGAATGTGTAATTCATTTAAATAAAGCCGCTTATATTATTCAGCCAGGTTACTCATTCAGGATGTGGTTCCTGAAAAATTCCCAGAATGAGAAATTATGCAACCTTAATGAAAAAAAGACCGCCTCCGGAAATTGCTTGCGGAGGCGGCAGGGTAACTATTTGTACCATATCTTCTGTTATCTTCTTCCTGATGGTCCGGAGGAAGAGGAAGATCGTGAACTGCTGCTGCTTCTTCCTGAGGAGCTTCCTGCTGAACCCGGGGATGAACTGCGTCCCGATGAAGATGATCTTGCTGAAGGGGCAGACGAACTGCGTCCCGATGAAGATGATCTTGCTGCAGGGGCAGATGAACTGCGTCCCGATGATGATGATCTTGCTGCAGGGGCAGACGAACTCCTGCCGGAAGCTGATGATCTGGCAGCCGGCGCTGAAGGCCTCGATGTTGAAGCTGAGCCTGACCTGCTGTAACCTGACTGAGGCCTGGGAGCTGTTACCTGTGACCTCTGCGCAGAGCTGGATCTCTGAGTTGTCTGAGGCCCAGAGTTTACCGGCGCAGATCTCTGGACCGTTGCCGGTCTCTGAGCTGTCTGAGGCCTGGTCGTGCTCTGTCTGTTTACACTGGTTGAGCTGCTCCTTTGTGTTGTAACCGGTGTTGAGGAAGGCTGGGATCTTCTGACCTGGGTATTTGCCTGTGTGCTTACCCTGCCCTGGGTTGTCGCCCTGCTCTGGGTTGTTGCAGGCCTTTGAGCCGATTCACTTCTTCTGACCGTACTGTTCGAAGATGCTGCAGGTCTTCCCTGGGCAGACCTGCGTACGGCATCCGTCGAAGCTGCCTGGTAGTTGCCTCTGCGGTTCTCATTCAGTCTGGCATATTGTGTTTCGCCTGCTCTTCTCATGTCGGGACGCGAGTAAGTATCTCTGTACTGACCTTCCCTGACCCTGCGTGAGTACATCGGCGAATGCGACCTGAGGCGGGTGTAGTAAAAGTCGTTGTACCTGTGGTACCTGATATGGTCCCAGCGCCTGAACATGTTGCAGTAATAATTGTGGTAATTATAGTAGTGGAAGCCGTAGTAATAGTGGTAGTAAAACGGACGCCACGGGTTCCAGTAGGAGGGATAGTAGCCCCAGTACCATGATGAGTACCAGGGGATATAAGTGGGGAAATAGATGTATCTGACAACCGGCCAGTCGGCAACCAGGTTGATGGTTACCCTGCTTCCTCCTGTATACCCGGGGTTGTAAGTTCCCGAGTAGTAGTTGTCATAATCGGGTTCGATTATGTAGTTCCTCCCGTAGAGAGCTTCATCGCCGACAAGCTGGATGTTTACTGATCCGTCGGAGAACTTCTGGACTGTGAATACGGCCACATCCTGCGTTTCATTCCGGTTAAGCGCTACTCTCAGTACAATGTTGTGAACATTCCCGTCGACATAGTCCTGTACCGTTATGTAGTCAACGTAATTGTCGCCGTTCAGATCCAGGTTATTGACCCTGGTGTCTGCGTCGTTAAGAGATCTTTCGAATTCTTCGAGTGTCTTCGATTCCTGGAAGAGATTCAATACCGCATAAAGATTCAGGTTGTCACCGGGAAGTCCAAGGTAATCATCAGGGTAATCCCGGGCTGTCAGTGCGGCTCCCGCTGTCATCATAACTGCAAGGAGGGTGGTTGTTATATACTTTTTCATGACCTGGAGTGTTAAGTAGTTGTTGCTTCTATTACCTGGATAGCAAATGCCGTACCAAAAAAATGAGTGAGAGTGGGAGCGAGAGCGGGGAATAAGTACCACCGGGGATAGGGGTATTATTTTTTTTGATCAAGGGAATCGGAAACCGCCTGCTTTGTGGTATCGCGCGTGTTCGCCGGAGGAAGGGGAAGTGGCAGGGGTTTTTTATGCCTCATATCGGGTGCACCGTTCCTGTGGTCGGCATTTTCCTTCTGTTGTATGACCGGGCGTTCCTGCTGAAGGTCCTGCGAACGGATTATTGCCCCTCCTGCTATCAGGAGAGTGAAGATCGATGCGAGCATTATTTTTTTCATTGCCTTTTGTGTTATGCGGAATTTACTGACGGCAATAAGTTCAAAAGGCATGCCAAAGACACACGGTTAAGGATGCAGGATGCACTGCATGTCCGGCAGAACCGGCATAACTTTAAATAGCCCTGAATTCAGGCTGAGTGCCTGGTTATATTGAGCAGAAGGTCTGCCTGCCTGACCTGTTCAGGTTCGCCTATAACGTATGCGATGTCGCCTCCGTGGATAATGGTATCAGGCGCGGGGTGTTCAATCACTTCCTGAGCTCTTTTGATGGCAAGAATTGTAACTCCGGTTTTTCTTCTCAGGTCAAGGCCGATAAGAGTCATCCCTTCTGCGGTTGAATTGGTCCCGATGGTTATCACGGAGATATTCATATTATGGAATTCATCAAAAATCGAAGGTTTATTCACAAGGTCCTTTTCTGAATAGGCGCCGAGGGTCCGGTTCCGGATTCCTGTTATTATTCTGCTTATCTCCTTGTGGGGTATGTGTCTTTTTGTAAGGATCCTGTTCATCATGTCGATTGCCATCTCGAGCTTTTCGGGGATAACCTCATCTGCTCCCACCTTGTAGAGCTGTTCCACATTCATAACAGTGGTTGACCTGACCAGGATGTAAGCTTCTGCGTTGATTTTCCTTACCTTCTCGATTATTGCCATCGATGAAATCAGGTTTCCTACCGAGATCACTACCACGTCGGCATTTTCGGTATAAGCCTTTTTCAGTACCGGTTCGTTTACAGCATCTCCGTACACAACAGTGTCTCCTTCTTCCATCTTTTCGTGTGCCAGGGTGGGGTCGAAAATTATTGATATGTGCCTGATGCTATTATACCTGGCCATCAGTGAAAGCTTCAGGGCGCTTGGATCCTTTCCGATAATCACCAGGTGATTATTGAAAGGAGGCAGTGTAAGCTCCTTGAGAGGGAACAGGCCGTTACGCATCGCATCCGGAAGCGGAAGGCCTGATATGGCCCTGACCAGTTCGGGCGAGAAATAGAACAGGAATGGAGTAATTCCCATTGTAAGGACTGCAACAGCCAGAAAAAGCTGATAGTAGAAAGCCGGCAGAATTCCATTATCGAATCCGATTCCTGCAAGGATAAATGAAAATTCTCCTACCTGACTGAGGGCCAGGCCTATGAGTACGGTTCCCTTAAGGGTGTGCCCGAGGATGAATCCGGTTCCTCCCGCGATAAAACTTTTAAGTACTGTGACAAGAAGGAAGCAGGCTCCGACAAGCATCCAGTTGTCTATAACAAAATGAACATCGAACAACATCCCGATAGATACAAAGAAGAAGCTTGAGAAGACATCCTTTATGGTATAGAAATTACCGAAGATATTGTGGCTGTATTCCGATTCGGAGATCATCAGTCCGGCCAGGAAAGCCCCGAATGCCAGCGACATTCCGAGTTCGTACGACAGCAGGGCGATCGCAAAGCAGATCAGAAAGATGCTTATCATGAACAGTTCCTGGTTTTTTGCCCTGGCGATTATGTCGAGGAGTTTTGGAAGAAGCCATTTGTTGCCGGTGTAAGCAAGTCCGATTATCCCGGCAACTTTTGCAGAAAGGATAAGGAATTCCGTTGCAAAGTTGACGTTGCTTTGAGCCAGCAGGTCTGTGAGGAGGAGCAGCGGCGCCAGCAGCAGGTCCTGGAAAATAAGAATACCCACAACTGTTCTGCCGTAGTTTGATGTGACCTCCGATCTTTCCTGAAGTATTTTGAGCACAAGTGCCGAGCTGCTGAGGGCCATCAGGAAACCAAACAGGAGAGCTCCTTCACGGCTAATATCGAGGAATCTCGAAGCCAGGTAAAACACAGCCGCCGTAATTGTCACCTGCAAGAATCCTCCAAGAAAGACTATCCTTCTGATTTTCATCAGGTGTTTCAGCGAGAATTCCATCCCGATAGTGAACAGGAGGAATACCACACCAATCTCAGCAAGCATCTCAATATTGTGGGTATCCCTGACAAGCGAAAGCAGGTGAGGACCGGCCAGTATTCCTGTCAGCAGGTAACCGGCTATGGTCGGGATCCTGTATTTTGAGAATAACAGATTTACAAGAGTCGACAGGGCGAAGATTACAACTATGTCTTTCAAAAAGGAAAGTTCCATCCGTCGGGGGGTACGTTAGTTTTCCAAAGTTAATTTTTTTTCAATTTCTGTTTACCGCAATTCATTTTACCGGGTGATGAGAAATGTATTAGCATGCATAATTAAGTATGGTATCCCTGTTTCCCGGGAAATTTCTTATATTTGTCCCGATTCAATACTCCGGATCATGAAGATAACAGATGTCATTGTCTCCGAATAAAGTGTTGCTGAATTTTTCAGCGACATCGGTTTCCCGTAACCGGGCCTTTTAAAACGGATTATCTGATCATTTATCTTCAATTTATTCTCACATGTCAGACTGGAAAAAAGTTTTTGCAATAATCTTCACCGGGCAGCTCTTTTCGACGCTCAGCAGTTATATTGTCGGTTATGCCGTAATCTTCTGGCTGAGCATTGAGACAGGCTCAGCCGAGGTTCTTGCATATGCAACCATAGCGGCGCTTCTTCCCCAGCTTGTTCTCGGGATGTTTACGGGAGTCTTTGTAGACCGCTGGAACCGGAAACGGATAATGATACTGTCCGATTTGTTCATAGCGCTTTGCACTCTTCTGATAGCAATACTGTTTTATACTTCAGATGTAAAGATATCATACATATACGCCCTGCTTGCCCTTCGTTCAGCGGGGATGGCTTTCCACGTACCTGCGATGCAGGCCTCCGTACCGCTTCTTGCCCCTGCTGACAAGCTGATGCGAATATCGGGGATCAACAATATGATCCAGTCGGTGAGCACCATTGCAGGCCCGGCTCTTGCTGCCCTGCTTATAAGCCTGCTCGACATGACCTGGGTACTTATGATCGACGTTGCCGGGGCTCTGATAGCAGTGGTATCGCTGTTGCTGGTTCAGATTCCCGATCCTGAGAGGAAGAGTCAGGAGGAGCCGCATGTATTAAGGGAGTTAAAGGAAGGCCTAAGGGAGATTTATACCAGGCCGGCTCTGTTATGGATGTTCATCCTGTCGGTTTTCCTTCACACCTTTATAATGCCGATATCGGCTATGTTCCCCCTGATGACTCTTCAGCATTTCAACGGAACAACTTATATGATGAGCATTGTGGAGATAGCATGGGGAGTAGGGATGCTGATCGGAGGTGCAGTGCTGGGTTATCCGTGGCTTGGAAAACACAAGGTAACTGTTATAAACCTGATGTATTTTCTGATCGGCGCCACCTTTATCTTTTCAGGTATTCTGCCTCCCTCCGGGTTTGTTTTCTTTGCTGCGATAACAGCTTTCGGAGGCATTTCGGCTGCAATTTTTTCGGGCTCATTCACTGTAGTTATTCAGACCATGGTTGAACCTACGGCGCTTGGAAGGGTATTTTCACTTTATTCGAGCCTTACTCTGATGCCATCCATGATAGGCCTGCTTGCAACCGGATTCATTGCCGATACCATCGGTATTGGCAATGCCTTTATTATCGCGGGTTCGGGGATCTTCCTTCTTGGTATCACTGCATTTTCCGTAGCTCCCCTTCGTAAGCTGGTAAGGGAGGAGAACAAGCGCGACAGGATGATAACTGTTGATTAGATAATTTCCATTGAACTGTATCCCTGTCCGTTCCTGTTGAGCCGGATCTGAGTGGCTATCCTTTCCTTCATCGCATCGATATGGGATATAACCCCGATTGTTTTGCTGGTTTCAAACTGAAGCTTTTCAAGGGTATCGATGGTCATGTCGAGGGTTAATCGATCGAGAGAACCGAATCCTTCGTCGATGAACAGACTTTTTATGTCGACCTGTCTGGAAGCCAGATCTGAAAG
>ERZ1645192.2378-NODE-2378-length-15592-cov-7.110703_pt1 | contig 15592 bp, 22 predicted proteins | sample MGYA00575354_ERZ1645192 | MGnify/ENA primary metagenome ERZ1645192 (study PRJEB40844, sample SAMN11349763) | freshwater sediment metagenome | isolation source: river sediment | host: Sediment | place: India: Faizupur Khadar , New Delhi | collected 2017-02-21 ... | reverse complement strand
TTTACTCTGGAATATCGCAGAAGAAAAAATTGAAAGAAATATTTACGCAGTTATTAGCCCTGCCTGAAAATCATACACATTCACCGTCAGGCCCGGCTCCAGGCACCTGTTCGTGATTTCAGTAAGCCTGTCCTGAATCTCTTCTGATACATATTCTTCACCGCATATCGGGCAGATCATCGCAGGAACGGATCTGAAAAGAAACGCAACACCATTAATCTCAAATGCGACAGTTGTAAACCATCAATTCTTACCCCCATATCCAATGGACGGAGTACTTTATCCGCCCTATCAGGCAATCCTGAAACATCTGGGGAAGGCTATGTCAAAAAAGGGAATTTATGTACTCTCTTCAATCTCTGAAGTGAGGTATGCATACAATAACACTGCAATAACCGCCCCGATAACCGGACCGATCACATAGATGGGGAAATATATCCAGAAATTTTTCCCTCCCAAAACGAGATCAGCCAGATATGGACCAAAGGTACGTGCCGGATTCAGAGAAGCTCCTGCAATATTCCCTGTGGCGGTTATTATCCCTCCGACGGTTAGACCAATAATTAACCCGGCAAATCCAGGTGGAGCACGATTATCAACAGCAACCCCCATTATCACGAGCATCAGCAAAAATGTTCCAATAGCCTCTGCCAGGATAGCCTGTTCATACGATATTCCTGGAAATGGTGCAGTTGCCCCTAATCCTCCAACCAGGACCGCATCCATACCAACGGTTGCTGCAAAAAGCAGACTTCCGAGAACTGCACCCAGACACTGTGCAATCACATACGGAATAATCTCCCCTGCTGGAAACCGTTTCGTTACCCCAAGGGCAATGGTCACCGCCGGATTGATATGACAACCAGATACTCTCCCAAGAGCATAGATACACCCGGCGATGGCAATGGCAAAGGTCATACCGATAGCAAACCAGTCACCAAGGCCGCCAAGTGCACCGATTCCAATATTAAAATCGGTAGCAGGGTTTGTACCTTGTGCAATCATCAGGGTCATAGCCGCTGCACCGGCACCAAAGTATACCAGAATCCCGGTTCCCACTCCTTCTGCAACACATCGTTGTAACAGTGACATGATTACTCCTTCTTATATGCAGTAGCACATTCCTGACAGAGAATTCTGGGCAATCGTTTTCCGCTCTTCTTTACCGGAAAGGGATAGCCACCCTCCATGAGATCAATATCTTCCCGGATAATATGGTCCATACACAGCCCCATTCCGCAGGCAATACAGATCCCAACTGCATCGGTATTCTTTCCTTCTTTTGCACACACGTAACACTTCATTCTCAACCTCTGTCTGATTAAACGGCTTCTTTCCACTGACAATAACAATGACGGAAATCCATCAGTGCAGCTGATGCACAATCCTTGCAAATCCGTGCCGGAGCTGCAACCGTTTCTTTATGAAGGGCAATAATATTTGTCATCAGGGTTGCTGTTACCGGTTCACTGGTCAGGAGACAGGGATAATCGGCAAGCCGCATCATGGCAGACATGCGAACGGTCATGGCACATGCCGGATATGCATACCGCTGTGGGTTCATGAGAACATCATTTTTATGAATCGGTGAGAGATCAACAGGGAATCCACCTACCTTCGGAGAGGGGATTCCTTCGCCGCTACTCTGCATCCGACGTGCTTTGTCCAGGTATTTCCATCCCCGGTAAATCATGTCCATGAAATCACAGTTGTGGAGCTCTACTGCAGCACTCCGGGTAGGATAGAGCTGAACATAATTATGGTACCGTTTCGTCAGAAGATCCACGATCATAATCGCGTTGAATCCATCAAGTTCCAGAATATATTCAGCCGCAGAAGCCGAAGCACCGGTTGCAAGACCAAGAAGGTCATATTCATTTTTAATCTTCCCTTCTGCTTTCTTCAGGGTAGACTCCATCACCGCCGTTGTAGCCTCAATGGCAGCCATAATCACATCGTCCTTGCACATATTGAACGTTGATTGCGAGATATGATGGGCGATGTCACCGACACAATACGCCGGAATGGTGACGATATTCCCATAATGAACACCCTCCTCCATGGCTGCCTTCACCACGGGTGCCATCTTTGTGCGGTATGACTCCATGTATTTCCGGTGATCAAAGGATTTCTGACCAACAGAATCCATAAGTTCAGCCTGCGCCTTTACCGGGTGTTCATAAATCGCCTGGAGCATGTCGATTTCTTTTTTCACCGCTTCAGTGAGCGATCCACCCTTCTCGACTTCATGAGCAAACACATCACCGATACCATACGATGTGTTCATCCCCCATGACTTTGCCGCGAGAATTGCCTGTTTATGATCCACCGGAATGTTGGTCTCGGTAAGAATCCGGTTCACAACATTACTGGTCGAACCAGGAATGAGGGCAAAATCCACAACACATGTCGGACCATAAAACCCTCCATATCTCCGTGCCGATTCACGACCGATAAGCGACTCAGATTTTTTTATTGCTCCAACAAAGGTCTCAACACTTTTTGCAAATTTGTGATCTTCCTTGCACAGAATTTCCAGAATGACCGGAGTCTGATAATGCTCTACGAATGGATCATCCTCGGGTCTGATAGTTTTCGTAAGGCCTTTTAAAATCTCAAAATGTGCTTTTACAGATTCGGTGTGTAATTGAAATACCGACGGGGACTGACCTGCAGCGGGCTTCATCTTCTGCACAGCGTCAAGATAGGGTTGTGCATCCTCAATCACAAAATTTTCCCCGCGTTTTTTCTTTACCGTCTCTACATCGGCATGTTGAGCTGCCATGGCCTCTTTGATCATCTTCTTGTGGAGTTCAGACATCAGTAACACGTCCTGGTAATTGTGCCAGCCTCCGGTGATCCATCAGCTGTATATGTTAGCCATCAATGGCTGATCACATAAAAGTGAGCATGATGAAATGTCACCCGTTTTCTGGATAAATCTATGGCTTACTGTCTGTTTAAGGTAAATTTGGCGGATTCTTGAAACCCGGAAGAAATTTGACGTACTGTTCATGATGAAAGTCAGAGTATCGATGGTAATTCTTCACGAAAAAAGAATTCTGAAAATTTCAGGAGAAAAAAAAGGTTTCCTAATTCTTTTCATGTATCATTCCTGCCCAGACCCACATGACGTTCCCTCTGTCTCACCGCCACAACAGGACCCTGCATCACCACTACAACTACATTCCCCGCTATCCATATCCTTTCCTCGTAAAGCAGCACTAATCATTGCCCAGGCACATCCGACTCCGCTCTGCACTTCAATAGCCTGGACCGGACAGTTGAGAGCACAGGCACCACATTCCATACAACGGGTGGGCTCTGTAAGTGTCACATGACTCCCAGTATCAATAAAGACTCCGTGTGGACAGACTTCGGTGCAGCGTTTGCAGTTGATACATGTATCTTCATGAAACTGCAGGGTGTTTTCCAGGTACGAATTGAACATCATATCACTCCTGTCAGGCGGAAAATTCCCAGAGCAATTCCAATAATTCCTCCAAGTGCAGCCATACCAGTCATGACCGGAATATACCGGAAGATCTCTCTTCTCACTCCGGTCCGTGACGTGAACGGAGTTGATCCAGTGAAATTCAGGGCCAGATAGCCAACAACCGGGGGTATGATCAGGAGAGGGACAAGAGCACCTGCATACAATGCCCATTCTGGAAGACCGGGCGTTTCTGCATATGTGATTGAGAAGGGAATTGCAACAATTGCTCCTAATATCAGCCCTTTCATTGAGAAATCCCTGGTCGGGAGGAGGGGTAACAGAAGGGGAAACAGAACTGTACCGGCGATGACAGCGGTAATTGCTGCAAGAGCAGCCAGATAACCAGCCAAGAGCCAAAGAAGAATTGTAATGATTATCGCCGGCAGAGCAATATGGACCAGCTCCATCGGTGCCAGAACAACGCGATCCTGCAGTGGGAAAGTAACCAGGCGCATTTTCGGAGTTGCATGTCCGATCTTCAGATACTCGGGGAGATCTGCTGCCCGAACCGGACCATATTTCACCGTAAATCCACTCCGGCGTTTTACTTCATGAGCAGCAATCCCCGGAGCTCCAAGCTCGGGAACGATGATCGTCCGATGTGAGACAACCTGACCGAGTGCGGTTGATTCGATTCTTCGTACCAGTTCATCAGTTCCAAACGTCCCTTTTCCCGCTGCACACCAGACATTAATCCCTTTGGTATCCAGAACAAGGATGTAGGCATCCATTCCTTTGAGATTTGAGCGGAGTGCGTCAAAACTGAGCGAATAGTTGGCAGATGCAAAGACCGGGGCGTCAGCACCGGGGGTTCCAATTTGATAAAGCCCTGGTTTGACCCGGTGTCCTGACCGTTTGTATCCCCATCGTGCCAGGAAATGATCGATTCGGTTGGCGGTGGTGATTTCACTTGTGATTGCTGGGATAGTGCAGCAACAGGGTGCCTGACCAGCACAGGAACAACACGATGACTCCATGTTATGCTCCGGCATCGTTCATGAGTGGAGTCAGAACCTCTTTGACCATCCCGCTCAGGTTTTCTGTTTTCATGAGAGCAAGACAGCAGATGCTTCCCTCTTTTTCCCAGCTGATAAGAGCCAGTTTGTCACCTGGTTTGATGCCTGCCCGTTCTCTGACATCCTTTGGCAGAACCATCTGTCCCCTCTCATCAACAGTGAGAATGGATTCCACAGTACAGTGGCTCTTCGGGCCACAACTGCATCCAATCATATCAGAATTTTTTTTCGCATCGATTTTTGTTTTTACCATACGCTCTTCTTGTATGTGGGTTCTCTGAATATTTAAGGTTATCAGAAAATTCAGATTTATCTGAATATATATTTATTTCTGATGGGTTCTCTCATCTGTTTCAATCGTACAACCGGAGTGCTATAGATATGATAAGCAGTTGTTCTCTGCTATCTGAAAAATGGCGTCATGGATAGTGCATTGATACAAGGATTAGGATAATCGATTTGAGAAAAAGTATATTCCATGGTATAAGGCTCCTCTATAGGTATAGTTTTTTTCGAAGAGATCATACACATTATCATGTTCAATACATCTCATCTCTCAATACAATTCTTACCAATTCAAGAGTCAGAACTTGGCAGAATTAATGAATTGTCCAATATGCCAGAGATAGCTGAACATTTTGAGACGATCCCGCCGGTACCGATGGAAACGACTCTGGCCCTGTGGCAGTATATCCAGAATGGGATTGTATCTCTGTGGGGGATTCATACCGGTGACCGGATAATCGGTGGAGCAGGGTATTATGCACAACCTCCAGGGACCAGACTCTCTCATTCGGCGACTTTTTTCCTCTATATTGAACCTGGATACTGGGGGAAGGGAATCGGCACGAAAACCATACAGTTTTTGGAGGAAGAAGTCAGGAAGAAGGGATATCGACGAATGGAATGTATGGTTGCAGATACCAATCCCCGGGCTATCAGGTTATATGTACAGCTTGGATTTGAACTGGAAGGGAAAAAAAGAGAGGCTTTCTTTATTGACGGTCGGTACGTGGATTTATTGATGCTGGGTAAAGTATTGTTTCAGGAATAACTATCCGCAAGTATCAGTAACTTTTACCCGCTCCCCTTACAATAGACTCAAATATCAGTCAGATGTCTCAAAATTTCATGTAAAGAGGAATCTCCTTTCATTATGAGCATAATCGGTAATACAACAAGTGGGTTTTCCAGAAAAACCCAAAATGAAAATTATGGACCTGTTCTCTTGAAATAATAGCATATCGTAATCATCTTCATGAGAGAATTGATCAATTAGTATCCAGCGTCAAAAAGCACAAATCCTGATGAAAATTCGATAGTCGAATCGGTGGAAAGCCACCCAACAAAACCAATATTTTATGGCAAGTCACTTCTCTCTTACGATATGGCCCTGGCCTAATGAGACTGAATAGTGATAATAAATCAACAATTTTTTTACCTCCGCAGATTATATATTTCAGCGAGTTCAAATAATTTTGAAACACTGGTGAGAGAACCATGACAACAACTATCGCCTGTATCGGAGCCGGCCGGGTTACCCGAATCCTACTTGAAGGCCTTGCCAGAACGAATTGTCTTCCGGAACGAATCATTGTAACCGATACCAATCCCGATGTCCTGAAAAATCTTGCAGTAAAATTCCCTACTATCGAACAAAAAAACCAGGTTGATGAATCGATTAGTACAGCTGATTTTTTGTTTATCAGCCTTCATCCTCCTGTAGTGGGAGAAATGCTTCAAAAAATTGCCCCATTCCTTGGAGAGAAGACTGCCATCGTATCTTTGGCTCCGAAAGTAAAGATTGCAATTATCAACCAGTTCACCGGAACATCTCGTCCAATCATCAGGATGATCCCAAATGCTGCCTCATATGTGAACGAAGGATACAATCCGGTGTCATTTGGACCAACATGTCCGGATGTTGTCAGGAAAAAATTTATTGATCTCACAAAACCGCTTGGACAGATGCCACAAGTCGCAGAAGAGACACTTGAAGCGTATGCAGTTATAACGGCAATGGGCCCGACATACCTCTGGTTCCAGCTGGCTGAACTCATTCGTCTGGCACAGACATTCGGCCTTCATCCTAAAGATGCTACTGATGCAGTCCTTTCTATGGCAGAGGGAACAGTAAAGACCATGCAGAAATCAGGCCTGACTCCTGATGCGGTCATGGATCTTGTACCGGTAAAGCCACTTGCCGATCATGAAGAGACTATCCGAGAGATGTACAATCAGAATCTTACTGGATTGTATGGAAAATTAACTTCATAATTTTTTATTTATTTAATTCTGAAGCAACTTCTTATCCTTCTTCATCAATGAATATTTCTTTCTCTCCGATTCCCCGAATCATTCATATCCTGGCATCGCATACAGAGAGAGGGGGTTTATATGAATCTCAAAGAATTTGCCCGTTTCTCTGATTCTGAACCGGTGAAAACTGACATCATGAAGACTGCCGGTTCTAACATCGTAATCGTTTGTCTTGAAGAAGGACAGGTGATTCCACCACATCCTGAACCCTATGCTGTTGTATTTGTTGTTCTTGAAGGAGAGGGGATTATCACTTCCGGCACAATGAATCATGAAGTAAAACCAATGTACCTGGTTTCGGTAGGGAAAGAGGAATATCGGGGTATTCAGTGTACAAAACGCATGATGATCCTTGGGATCCGGGACGATGTATGATGTGACATTATGACAGAAGTAATCCGGGCAGACTATCTTACAAAAAAATTCGGGAAGAATACTGTCGTGGACCATGTGTCCTTTGAAGTGAGCGAGGGAGAAATATTCGGATTTCTGGGACAAAACGGTGCAGGAAAAACCACTACCACACGAATGCTTACCGGAGTGCTTCCTTCAAACAGCGGGACTGCGACGATTCTTGGATATGATATCATGAAAAGTCCGGTTCATGCAAAACAGAGATTCGGAGTGGTTCCGGAGACTTCAAATGCGTATATCGATCTTTCGGCACAGCAGAATATGTTCCTTATGGGAGAACTCTATGATCTTCCAAAATCAAAAATATTACAGCGTACAGAAGAATTATTAACTCTGGTAGGATTAATTGAACGAAAGGACCAGAAGGTACAAGCGTATTCAAAAGGGATGAAACAGCGCCTTATCCTTGCAATGTCACTCATTCATGAGCCTGAACTCCTCTTTCTTGATGAGCCCACGAGTGGTCTGGATGTGCAAAGCACTCATATGATACTCTCACTGCTTCGGGATTTGAACCGGAACGGAATGACCATCTTTTTAACAACCCATAATATGGAAGAGGCGAACCAGCTCTGTAACCGTGTTGGCATAATCAGGGCCGGGAAGATGATAGCAATTGATGCACCGGAAAAACTCAAATCAGCAATAGACCGAGAGCATCGGATTGAAGTGAGTTTTGCAAAAGACGTTCCCAGCATAGAACCTGGAGATCTTCCCGGGATTATCAGGGCAGAAAAAACCGGAGATAAATGGCAGATAATTGTTTCAGATAAAGATGCAGCGATTCGGTCGATAGTAGCATATTCTGGAGAACAGAACACCGTAATCGTCACTCTCAATACACTGGCACCAACCCTGGATGAAGCATTCATAAGGCTTACCAGGGAGGAAGAAAGATGAGTCCGATACATATCATAGGGATTGCTTCACAGATACGGCGGGCATGGGCTATTACAAAAAAGGATATCCGGATTTATTATTTGAAAGGCCCGGTCCTCATCTTTGGGATTATTATGCCATTATTTTTATTCCTTGCTTTTTTCATGGGGAGCAGGCAGATCCCTTTGTCTTTTCTTATTGCAGGACTTGTCGGAATGACACTCTTCTTTACAGCAACAGCAGTATCTCCGGCGATATTTCCCTGGGAAGGATCGGCAAAAACCCTTGAGCGACTTGCATCAACCCCGATAACCGTAGAAGCGATGATATTCGGTGATATGATGGCATCAGCACTATTTTCCATTGGCATCACTTTTATTACGGTAATCATTGGCATAGTGCTTGGGCTCTCACTTCTGCATGGATTCATTCTCCTCAGTGTGATTGTCATTGGAGCCTGGTGTTTTGCAGCGATTGGTATGTTGTTTGCTGCAATGCCAACCAATACGCCTTCAAACATAATGATGATTTCAAACCTGGTGAAATTCCCGCTGGTTTTTATATCTGGAATATTCATTCCTCTTGAACAGATGCCTCCCTGGGGACAGATGTTAGCCTGGTTCTCTCCGCTGACCTATATTGTAGATATTGTCCGGTATTCATTTACGAATACGAACTTCTTCCCAATCATCATTGATTTTATAGTTCTTATTCTGTTTACCATTGCAGGTACTGGTCTGTCGATGTACTTGCATAAGAGACTGATGCCTGGGAGATTATAAAAACCAATTTATAACCCGATATATTTATATCAATCAATATTTCAATAAATATTGAATCATCATTAGGTATACTCAGTACTGGTCTCAAACCAGAAACGTAATGTTTAAAAAAAGAAGATAGAGTAGGAAAATGATTATATCAATAAAAAAATCAGAACCCAGGATACATATTGGAGCAATATTCTTTTGCTTGTTATTTCTTCTTTTCTGCGGAGCATGTACTGCAGATTCTTCAAACTCCTCTACAATCTCTTCTGATTCATCAGCGATTCATTTCTTTTACAGTCCCCTGTGTTCCTCATGTCATAAGGTTATGCCCTTTATTGAGGAATTTGAGACAGCTCATCCGGGTGTTCGTATCCAATACCACAATATCGGCGACAACCAGGATGACATTCTCCTGTTTGAGACATTCAGGAAGATACATCCGGACAAATCATTATTCGTTCCTGTTGTTTTTATTGGAGAGGAGGCACTCATCGGTGAGGAGGCGATTTTTTCAGATTTTGAGCAAAAAGCCGGGGAGGTTGAGAATCATAGAGCACCTGAATTTAAGGAAAATAGTACTCCAGGTTCAGAAACCATCACGGTCAATCCTGTGATCCTTTTATTGGCAGCTCTTGGAGAAGGGTTTAATCCATGCGGTCTTCTGGTTCTTGCTCTTCTGCTGGTCTCACTTATGGCATCAGACTCCAGGAAGACTATTCTTCTTGTTGGTTCGGCATACATATGTGCATTCTTCCTGATCAGAGTTTTATCAGGATTTGCTATCTTCTCAGTCATTCAGATACCCGGAGTTGCACAGGTTTTTCTCATCGTGGCAGGACTTATTGCCATTATAGCCGGGTTGTTCCAGATAAAAGATGGCCTCGTAAAAAACCCAAAAGCACTCTTCTCTATCCCTCAATCAAAGAAGAGCTCCATATCAAAGTACCTGAAGATTGCAAGTGTTCCAGCAGGTTTTATTGTGGGTGCCCTGACCGGTCTGTATGGTATGGCCTGCACAGTCGGGATATACATCTCAATTCTTGGAATGATATATCAGGATTTCCAGTCTGGCTTATTTTATCTTCTTGCATATAATTTCGTCGTAGTTCTTCCGCTTATTGCAATACTTCTCCTGGTCATCTTCGGGCTCTCTCCGGAGAGACTGAATTCATGGAGAGATGAAAGGAAGAGTCTGCTTCGAATCATCATCGGTGTTATCATGCTCGGTATGGGGATAATAATTCTGATGGATGTATTATTCTAATTTTTTCAGCCATTGAATGGTGAAACAGGTATGCGTATGGAAAAGATTGAACGCGAAATGTACAATCTACCGGAGTTTTTCTCTGACAATGGATGTCAAAAGTTCAATCTCGTCAAATCGTGGATCTTCCATGCCATTCTTTACAATACCACATTCGGTGGCGATAATATGAATATCCGGATCATATCCATGTTCTTTGAGTTTTTTCCTCCCGCAACAGTCAGAACATCCATCAATGATAACAATGCTCTCTGCATGAGTGAGAACATCTTGTAATTTTTTCGTATCGCTTCGTGCAGTGAGGAAACATTCAATAAGGTCTGGATATCTCCGGTGGAGCGTTTCACTTACCTTTGTTGTAAGTTTGCCGGTATTGGATATGCCCGAACAGGTCACCAAAGTAGTGTCAGAATCGGAGTGCATAAAAAAAGATCAGGAGCAGTTGCCTCCGCAACCACACGTGCCGGAAGAGGTCTTCTTTTCTGATTCTGATTTCATTTTTTTTCCTTCTCCTTTCCATGCTGCAGAGACGATTGCTTCAACTTCATCAGGAGAAAATGAACGGTCACCACTCTTCTTTTCAATACCGAGATCGGTGATCACCAGGTGCTGGTGGACCGGGATTCCGGCCTGCTCCACTATCTTCCGTGCACAATCCATCCCACATCCGTCAATGGCAACAACTTCCTGCACTCCTCTGGCACGTTCAGCCAGGGACTCAGATCCTGACGCAAGCAGGGCAGTACAGACAAAACTGCCATACCCCTCGTCAGATAACTGAATTGCAGCCTGATTTGATACCTGCCCGGTATTTGCCTGTCCGGAGCAGGGGAAGATCAACCGGTTCTTCTCATTACTTCCACACGTGCATGGAGCCTTCTCTGCCATTATGCATTCTCCTGAATTATTTCCATGATTTCGTTGACGGTTGGAACCCGGCCGGCAACAACCTCTTCTCCATCCAGGAACAGAGATGGGGTCATCATCACACCTCTGCTCACAATCTCCTCCAGTGCTTCAATTTTCACGACTTCTGCCTGAACTCCGGATTTTTTTACCGCTTCAGTCACATTGTCATACATACGTTTGCATTTTGTACAGCCGGTTCCTAACACTTCAAGTTTCATATTTCACCTTTATTTGAAATAGTTTTGTTGTATGAGAATATCATCTTTTGTTCAGAGCGAGCGATTTTTTATACTCCGCCAATATTGCCTTTCCATACATCTCCTCAGCCCCTTTGGAGAGATAATTGTAGACCTTCACCTTCTTTAGAAGGATCTCCTTGATTTGCTGCTCGGATGTGAGATTCATCTCCTTTACTTCAGCGATTATCTCATCCAGCAAGGTGATACCGGTTGGGATCCCGTTTACCAGGATCATCTTCACCCTCCGGAGTGCATCTGCCGGACAACAGGGTTTATCAAACGCCATTCTCATCAGAGCCCGCTGTTCCCGAATACGAATCCTGCGAGGGTTGAGAAGATAACAACAAGCACTGCATACACTCCGGTCTTTTTGATTCCCATAACCCGGGTGAGAACCATGATGCTGGGCAGACTGATGGATGGGCCTGTCAGTAGGAGAGCAAGGGCTGGTCCTTTTGCCATATTCCCGGAAAGATATCCAAGAGTTGTCCCGATAACCGGCACTTCAAGTAATGTTGGCATGTAGAGGATTGCACCGATAATGGCTGCAATAAAGTTCGAGACGATTGAATTATCACCAATATACGGCTGAAAGGTCTCCGGAGGGATAAAGTAGGAGAGCACCCCGAGAGCAAAGGTTCCAATCACGAGGATAGGAAAGATCTTCTTGGTCAGATCCCATATCTCATACCCCCATTCGGTTACTTCGTCACGACTAAAGTAGTAAATGAGCAGGAATGCAACCGCCATAGAAAGGAAGTAGACGATCAGGAGCCGGATAAAGACGTCGAGTTGTGAAGTTCCAACCAGCAGGATGGCAATCAGGAAGATAAAAAATGCAAGTACGACCCATTTTGGTCGTTCTTCACCTCCGGAAGAGATACGGGGGTTCTTTTTGGCATTTACACGGACTTCATTATCATGCTCTTGAAAGATCATTGCCATGATAAGACCTATGACGATTGACAGAACTATTGCAGAGACAGCACGAGCAATTCCGATGTCAAGACCAAGGACTTTTGCGGAATATACGATGGCAAGGATATTAATCGCCGGACCGGCATATAGAAACGTAATCGCCGGACCAATGCCACTTCCTTTTTTCAGAATTCCGGCAAACATCGGGAGAATAGTGCAACTGCATACCGCAAGAACAGTCCCGGATACTGAGGCTATGCCAAAACTGACTGACTTTTTTGCATCCGGACTGAAGTATTTCAGAATGGCATCTTTTTTGATAAATGCTGCTATTGCTCCGGCGATAAAGAAAGCGGGAATCAGACAGGTAACTACGTGTTCAGTAAGGTATGCAACAAGGGTTGTCCATCCCAGGAGTAATGCTCCGGTTAGGATATCAATCATCGGTATCACTGGTTCTCCAGTATTTGATTATTCTGTTCTTTCTGATGACCGCAGCAACAGGGACAACATCCACCCTGCATGGTCATTTTTCGCATTATACGCATCATAAAAAGGATAATGATTACACAGACAATCACCATACCTATGATGAAATACGGGGAAAATCCAGGGATTAGTGTCATAAATGGCATAATTAATTCATCTCAACCTTGTTTGATATTACATCAGAGTGTTTCAACATTTATTGAAGTGGATCCTAAAAGTATATAAAATGAGCATCTCAAATAATTTTGGACTGACTATGAGTGATTGATAATTTCATTTCGAAAGAATAACTATCAATTTCATTCATGATTGACTTTGCTCGTGACAATTCACAAAAATCTGAGATCTGACTTTTACTTATATCTATCCTTCTGCTGATATTCTTGTATGATATCATTACTCTGGTTTCTTCTTTCCATTGGTTTATTTCTAGTAGTTCTCGTAAGTATCATCATGATATGGTGTATGCTGAAAATGAGATCTGGTTGCCTGTCCCATTGGAGAAGAACAATGGGAGATCAAGGGATTGAGAATTATTTCCCTATGATGTGTCGATGCTGGATGAATAAGAATTCTGACGAGAAGTCTCAGTACTACAGGTGGATGAAACAGGAGGAATGATGATGTCATCTTCTCATTCATCCTCAACCTGCTCAGAATCCGGTCCGGTAGTTCTCGCGACATGCTCCGGATTTTGTAATGTAGGGCAATTGACTACCCAGGCAGCTTTATTCCTTATTCGTCGTTTTCCTGGTAAATATACCTGGTTAAAGGCTGAAAAAGGGAAATCAGTCCACAAACCGGAAACACAACGACCCGTCTATGCAATAGTCGGATGTGAGGATTGCTGTGCCTGTGATGTGCTAAAAAAATCCGGAGTTCAGTATTCAAAAACGGTTATCGCCACAGATTTAGGTATCCCACGCGATCCGCATGGAGAAGTGACATTTGAGCAGATCAGTACGTTTGCAGAAAAAATCAACTCCTGATTTTTTGTTATTCGAAAGATACGGAATGCATACAATCAAATTTCCTTATTACCAATATTCATCCTCATCAATCATGGGATCATTTGCTTCAGGATTTGCGAAAGTGGATACCACAACAGATTGCAAATCCTTTGTTCAATATCTTGATTTAATTCACTCCTTACCTTTTTTCCAGGAGCGAAAGAAGGAGAGTTTTCTTGAATTAGGAATACATTCTGGAGACACAATTCTTGAAGTGGGTTGTGGAAATGGCATTGATGCATGGAAAATTGCAGAACTGGCTGGTCCTGATGGTCACGTTGTCGGTATTGACATCAGCAACACAATGCTGGTTTCTGCAAGAGATAATGCATTATCTGGTTCATCTTCGCCTCACTTCATGATGAGTAATGCGATATTCCTCCCCTTTACAGATCGGTCATTTGATGGAGTCAGGACTGACCGTGTTTTGCAACATACCAAAAACCCTGCTGGTGCTATTCGGGAAATGACCCGTGTACTTCGGACATCTGGTAAGATTGTATTATTTGAACCAGACTGGGACACCTATGGTATATGGCCTGGCGACCAGAAAGTGGTCCGAAAAATTATTGATTTTTGGTGTGATCAGATACCATCCGGTTGGGTAGGCAGATCACTATATTCCGGATGTGTTCATGCCGATCTTCATTCAATTGAGATCAAACCATCCATCCTGACAATCAATGATCTCAACATTGCAAAAAGTGTATTTGATATCGAAAATACTATCTTAATGGCTACCAGGACCGGGATAATTACTCCCAAGGAAGCTAAAGTTCTGGTTGCTGATCTACAAGAGGCAGATAGAAACCGGTCATTTTTCTCTTCTCTTGTCTTTTACATGGTGACCGGAGTAAAGAACTGATCTCTTTCTCGAAAAAAGGTCAAGGTCAGTTCCTGAGATGGTTTTTTTTTGAACATCTTCGGCGACCTGTTTTGTATACATTGAAAATTTATCATCAGATACTTCATTATAGTGCCCGACATAAGGTTTTAGAATAATCGAAGTGAAACGGAAGTTATTCTAAAACCTGGATACTAAAAGCACTTCATAGTTTAAGTAAATCTTTCTGGATTATTCCAGAAAGATTTGCATTATACGATAATCCTAAATGGCAGGGACTTCGGGTACAGAGTATCAGCGAGCACGACAGTAAACTTTAGATCCTCTAACACTCCCTTACTCATCCGGGATGCACAGGTAATAAAACATCCTTCAATCGCAATTACTTTATTTGCTCTTCGAACGAGGTTTCGTTGTCCGGTATCTTTGGTAAATGCTCCTCCAAGACAGATCCTGAGGGTCTTTTTCGGTGTCAGTGTATGGGTCAGGATATTTGCTGCCCTTCTGGCAACCTCTCCCCGGGCACTTACACCTTCACAAGACAGAACTGCAACTTTTGCCGGGTTTGTAAAATTCTTTCCTGCATACTCTTCACAAAGCCCGCACACGCCGGTTACCTTTGCGACTTTAATAAGTTCATATTTACTTATCTGAACCAGTTACATATAGAAGCGATTCATATGAAAAGGGAAAAGGAGTATTTCAGGATTTACTGAGATCACGAATTGTATTGACTCATACGGTATACATACTATAAGGAAGAGTAATTATGTCATCAACCCGGTGTTGTCCATCAGATTGTGCATTACGAGAAGATTGGGAAGAGGAATTACGTCAGGAATCAGAGGCCCTTTTACATCCCTCAACTGAAAGGCTAATGAAATTATGTCACCTTATGAGCCATCCAATCCGATTAAAGATCCTTCTTATGCTCTGTCTTCGTGATCATTGTGTGTGTGAACTTATTTGGAATCTGGAAAAATCACATAGCCCGATCTCAAACCATCTAAAAATTCTTCGGGACA
>ERZ1645192.2377-NODE-2377-length-15597-cov-10.108995_pt1 | contig 15597 bp, 12 predicted proteins | sample MGYA00575354_ERZ1645192 | MGnify/ENA primary metagenome ERZ1645192 (study PRJEB40844, sample SAMN11349763) | freshwater sediment metagenome | isolation source: river sediment | host: Sediment | place: India: Faizupur Khadar , New Delhi | collected 2017-02-21 ... | reverse complement strand
ATTTTGTCTGATTGTCTTATGGTCTGTTGGTCTGTTGGTCTGTTGTTGGGATGGTCGGATGGTCGGATGGTCGGATGGTCTTTGGGGGGTTCTGCTGAACATTATCATATTTTATTCGGTATATTTGCCGTTTCCGCAACTGTGCGGAGTGATATAACCAACCATAACCTGAAATGGAATTTTTACTTGAGGGAATAACCAGTATTACCTGGCAGCAGATAGTGATGTGGATAACAGGCTTCGTTCTCATCTACCTTGCAATCGACAAGAAGCTTGAACCGCCTTTGCTCCTTCCCATGGGATTCGGCGCCATACTGGTCAACCTTCCCCTGTCGGGTGTATTGAACCAGACTCTCCCCGGCATAGGCGAGGTAAGGGGAATAATCGACTGGATGTTCAGTGTGGGGATCGAAGCGTCGGAAGCGATGCCCATCCTGCTTTTCATCGGTATCGGTGCGATGATCGATTTCGGTCCGCTTTTATCCAATCCCAGGCTTCTTCTTTTCGGGGCGGCTGCCCAGTTCGGGATATTCGCAACAGTCATAATAGCAACACTTCTCGGTTTCGACCTTAAGGATGCTGCATCAATAGGAATAATCGGAGCAGCAGACGGACCCACTTCCATTCTCGTTTCACAGGTTCTGAAAAGCCAGTTTATAGGTCCCATTGCAATCGCTGCCTATTCATACATGGCTCTGGTTCCTATAATTCAGCCGTTTGCCATTAAGTTATGCACCACCGAAAAGGAAAGAAAGATAAGGATGAAGTATAATCCGAAGAGCGTTTCGCCCCTTACCAGGATACTGTTCCCCATCGCAGTCACCATTATTGCCGGACTGGTTGCTCCGGCTTCAATTGCACTTGTGGGCTTCCTCATGTTCGGCAACCTGATAAGGGAATGCGGAGTGCTCCGGTCGCTATCCGAGTCAGCCCAGAAGGAACTTGTCAACCTGATAACCCTTTTGCTTGGCATAACTATTGCTGCAAGCATGAAAGCTGAGTCATTTGTTTCCCTGCAGACTATTCTTATCATGCTGCTTGGACTTGTGGCATTTATTTTTGACACCATTGCCGGAGCCACCTTTGCAAGGATACTCAATCTGTTCCTTAAGGAGAAAATAAATCCCATGGTGGGTGCCGCGGGAATATCAGCCTTCCCGATGTCGTCGAGGGTTATTCAGAGGATGGGTCTCGAAGCTGATCCCCAGAATCACCTCCTGATGCATGCTGCCGGAGCGAATGTATCAGGACAGATTGCATCGGTTATTGCAGGGGGTGTGGTAATAAGTCTTGTACCCGGATTAATGTAGAATACAGATTATGAACACTGATTTTATAAATTCGCTAAAGCTTGCCGGCATGGGAATGACGGCAATTTTCCTTGTCATCCTTGTAATCTACCTGTTTGTTCACATAATTCTTAAAATTACAGGCAGGAAAAAAAAGGCTTGAGTTTTGCTCCGGAATTGCTTTTATTTGCACATATGTTAAAATCAAAAAGGTAAAGGCTCATGGAAGATATTGAAATTTGTCACTGCAACGGAATAATGAAAAGCGAGATCGTTAAAGCCATCAGGGAAAAAGGTCTGAAAACAGTCGAAGAGGTACAGGACGCCACAGAGGCCGGAACTGTCTGCGGCGGATGTGTCGACGATATTGAAGAAATCCTGAGGGAAGTCAACGGTTAATTACCGGTCCCGGTTTTCCGGATCATACTTCCCGGAAGCAGTTCACTTAAGTTTCACCGGTCTGATCATATTCTCGGGAGCGAGGATCTGATCGAGTTTTTCTTCTGACAGCAATCCCCTTTCCAATACGAGGGAATATACTGACCGATTCTTTTCAAGGGCGTCTTTTGCTATTGAATTAAGGTCGGGGTAAGCAATAAATGGGACAAGTGCAGTGATTATCCCTATGCTGTTCCGGACCATGTCGCGGCAACGTTGCTCGTTTGCCGTTATCCCATTCACGCACCTGTGCTGAAGAGTGTTCATGCCGTTAATCAGCATTTCCACCGATTCGAAAATACTATGGACTATTACCGGCTCGAACACATTCAGTTCGAGCTGTCCGCCTTCCGATGCCATGGTTACAGTAAGGTCATTGCCTATGACCTTGAAAGCTATCTGGTTAACGACCTCCGGGATAACCGGATTTACCTTTCCGGGCATTATTGAGGAACCGGGCTGCATGGGGGGAAGGTTGATCTCGTTGAAACCCGCCCTGGGACCTGACGACAGGAGTCTGAGATCGTTACATATCTTCGACAGCTTTACAGCGAGTCTCTTCACTGCAGACGAATACATCACGAAAGACCCTGTGTCCTGGGTTGCCTCAACAAGATTTGATGAAAGGACCAGATTCAGCCCCGAAGTCTTCCTCAGGTATTTAAGAACCAGTTCCGCATAGCCGGGTTCAGTGTTGATACCGGTTCCGATGGCAGTTGCTCCCATGTTTATCTCGAGGAAGAGTTTAGCATTCTGGTTGAGCCTTTCGATCTCCTCTTCAAGGGTAACGGCATAAGCCTCGAACTCCTGTCCCAGTGTCATAGGGACGGCATCCTGAAGCTGAGTTCTTCCCATCTTAATGACCTGTGAAAACTCCTCTCCTTTCTTCCTGAACGACGCAGCAAGCTTTGTAAGCACGCTTACAAGGTTCTTGTTTGAATTGTGAAGCGCTATCTTGACAGCTGTCGGATAAGCGTCGTTAGTCGACTGCGAAAGGTTCACATGGTTGTTGGGGTGACAGTACTTGTATTCTCCCCTCTTATGGCCCAGTATCTTAAGTGCGCGGTTGGCGATAACCTCGTTGGCATTCATATTGGTTGAAGTTCCTGCTCCTCCCTGTATCATGTCGACCACAAAGTGATTGTGATATTTCCCGTATCTGATCTCCCTGCAGGCCAGAACAATAGCGTCCTTTATGGCAGGTTCGAGGAGTCCCAGGCGGAAGTTGGCTTCGGCAGCCGATTCCTTCACCATGGCCAAAGCCTCAATAAGCGAGGGGAAAAAGCTTAGAGTGATGCCCGTAATGTTGAAATTTTCCACTGCCCTGAGAGTCTGGATTCCGTAATATGATTCATACGGCACCTCTCGCTCGCCGAGCAGATCGCTTTCCGTACGGTTTTTACCGGATATGTACTGTGCAGCAGGGTTCATCATCCTTGTGTTGGCATTTCGCATCCTCCTCGAGACGATCCCTGTTATGTTGGAAAGTATTTTGAGTGTTGTACCGGCACTATAACTGAAGAATTCACGGTTTACATCGAGAAGAATGGTCTTCCTGACCGCTCTCGACGAAGTTGAATGCACCGATCCGCGATCCAGAATACCCTCTCCAAGGAAATCCCCCCTGCTGAAAAGGGCCAGCCTGACCTCGACACCGTAAGGATCCCTTTTGAAGAGCTCTACCTCTCCGTCAAAAATTATGAATATATCTTCCCTTGGACTGTTTTCCCTGAATAGGATCTCTCCGGCATCGCAATGTTTTTCGGTGACACTCCGGGAGAGCTGTTCGAGTTCGGATTCATCGAGATTTCTGAAAAGCTCTATGTTTCTGAGGAAATCGAGTATTGTGTTTTTTTTGATCATAGCAACGATTGTTTAGTATCCTGAATACCAAATAAACAGCAAAGATATCCGGAATTTCGAACCCTGACAACTTTAATCGCATAGCACATAAATAATTGATCAGGATTTCAGGAAGAACGCAGCCGGAGTTGCTGAAAAACAGGATGCATTGATTTTTTGAGTATCTTTGCATCCATCATCATCCGGAACGGGTACATATTCAACTAACAAAAAATCATTTATGGGAAGATCTCAGGAGACAGCAGGCAAAAAGGAAGTAAGGAACAAGAAGGATAAAAAGAGGAAGGAAAAGGAAAAAAAACGTGCCCTGAAGAAAAGCGAGGGCAAAAAAAGCAGTTTCGACGATATGATTGCCTATGTCGATGAGTTCGGAGTTATATCATCAACTCCCCCCGATCCGGGAAGAAAGAAACAGGAAGTGGTTGCTGAGGATATCGAGATACAGGTTGTCAGGACCAGTGCGGAAGAATCTCCCGATTATCAGAGGAAAGGTATTGTTACCTTCTACAATAATTCAAAAGGTTTTGGATTCATCCGTGACCTGGAATCTGACCAGAGGCTGTTTTTCCATGCCAGCGATGTTCAGGAGCCCGTAAAGGAAGACAACATAGTTTCTTTTGAAAAAGGTAAAGGGCCAAGGGGCATCTCGGCTATCAATGTAAGGCTTTTCAGGGAACAGACCACTCTCCCGTAAGCTAAAAAGGAATTGTTTTTAAATAAATCATATCTGTTTCCGGATCAGGAAATTTTGATTACTTTTGCGCCCTTGTTAACAAAGTGATTTCCAAGAAGCGTTTTCACGCATTTAAACCTGTCTGCATTTGAGTTCACTTCAGCCGGGAATATAAATCGACCGCTCCCGGAGCCACGAATAAAAATAATTAATGATACAATTTGAAGAAATGGGATTTACTCCCGGCATCCTGAGATCAATTGAAGAACTCGGATTTACCACTCCTATGCCTGTCCAGGAAAAGGTTATTCCCATGATGCTGGGAAACGACACTGACATTATTGCCCTTGCGCAAACCGGCACCGGGAAAACGGCTGCTTTCGGTCTGCCGCTTGTTCTGGCAACAGATACCGAAAAATCAGCCACACAGGCTCTTATATTATGCCCTACCAGGGAATTATGCATGCAGATCACTAACGATCTTAACAATTATTCAAAGCATACCGGTGGTCTCAGGATCCTTGCCGTTTATGGCGGCGCCTCAATTGACAACCAGATAAGGGAGCTGAAACGTGGTGTTCATATCATCGTTGCAACACCCGGACGTCTTATCGACCTTATCGGAAGAAGGGCCGCAAAACTTTCGGAAGTCCGGACAGTTATTCTGGATGAAGCCGATGAAATGCTCAACATGGGTTTTCTCGACAGCATTAATGAAATCCTCGAAGAGGTTCCGGTAAACAGAAGGACCCTGCTTTTTTCGGCTACCATGTCGAAGGAGATCTCTTCCATTGCCAGGAAATACATGAACGATCCGGTCGAGGTGCTCATCGGCAGGAAGAACGCATCTGCTGAAAATGTAAGCCACAACTACTACGTGGTTCACGCGAAGGACAAATACAAGGTGCTGAAGCGTCTTGCCGACTCAGAGCCCGATATTTACGCAATAATCTTCTGCCGTACCCGCAAGGAAACTCAGGATGTGGCGGCAAGGCTTATGAACGACGGTTACAATGCCGATTCCCTGCACGGTGACCTGTCGCAGGGTCAGCGCGACACTGTCATGAACAAGTTCAGGCTGCGCAATATAAGTCTGCTCGTTGCCACCGACGTTGCAGCCCGCGGACTTGATGTCGATGACCTGACACATGTGATCAATTTCAGTCTTCCCGACGACACAGAAGTCTATACCCACAGATGCGGACGTACCGGAAGAGCAGGTAAAAAAGGAATTTCAGTTTCACTCGTGCATCTTCGTGAAAAGAACAATCTTCACCGTATCGAAAAAATGCTGAACAGGTCATTCAATCTTATCCCTGTACCGACAGGAAGCGAGATCTGCGGAAAACAGCTTTCTCGCTGGGTTGAAAAGCTCGAGAATGTGACAACAGGACATAAGGAAATTGAGAAACTCCTGCCTGAGATCAGGACAAAGCTCGAAAGTCTCGACAGGGATGAACTGATCAGACGCGTTGTTTCCCTGGAGTTCGACAGGTTCCTCGACGATTACCGCAATGAAGAGGACATTATTGATCCGGTTCCTCAAAAAGAAGAAAGAAAGAGCAGAACAGTGAAGAAAGGCTCCCATGGCCAGAGCGGGGAAGGTTATGCCAGACTCTTTATCAATTTTGGCAAAGCCGACGATTTCTTCCCCGATCAGCTGATAAGCCTTATAAATTCCAACACAAGGGGCATGAAGGTACCTATCGGAAAGATAGACCTTTACAGGGATTTTTCATTTTTTGAAGTAGAAGAAGCTTATTCAGACGACCTGATAAGAGCGATGAAAAAAGCAAAATACATGGGCAAAAGGGTTGTTGTTCAGATCGCCCAGGAAAAGAATGAAGAACGAGGAGCCAGGGCATTTCCCGGGAAAAAACCTGCATGGAAAAACAACAGGGATAACGGGAAGAAAAACCACAGAAAAACACGCCAGACCTTTGCGTGGTAGCCGATAAAGTCTGCCATAATTACTTTAAATCCTGTCCCTTCTCTTACCCTTAAATAATAAGGTAAAGGATGCAACTCTTGTCATCTGTACTATCCCGGTCGTTCCCTTGCAGCCTGCCGGGGAAGACTCAGTGGGGTAATAAGCCGTCAGGCCTTCTTTAAACCTTTGGAGACACAGAGGGTTCATCTTACATTTTCAGGAATTATTCTTATTTTGCATTATCCAAATTACTTACTTGCAAGCTTTGAAAATACCCTGAATTATGAGACTGATCCTGATTGTTATTTTACCCCTCATCCTGTTTTCGTGTACTCCTGAAACAAGCAGCACCGGACTGCTGAACCTGAGGTGCGAGTACCTTGTCAATCCTGAAGCGATCGATACCGGGAATCCACGTTTTACATGGCAGATGACTTCGGATCAGGCCGGAATTGAGCAAACAGCATGGATGGTCTTTGTCGGGACCGATTCTGCCTCGGTAGCCGCAGGAGAAGGCAATGTATGGGAATCGGGGCCGACAGAAGGATCTTCAGTTCCGGTTGTTTACTCAGGTCCCTCGCTTGTTCCGTTCACCAGGTATTTCTGGAGTGTGAAAGCCCGGCTCGGCGACGGAAAATGGACCGGGTTATCAGAGACAGCTTCATTCGTTACTGGATTTATGAACAGGGCAGCCTGGAAAGGCCACTGGATAACTGACACTTACGATTTCAATCTAAAACCTTCTCCATATTTCAGGAAGAAGTTCACCGTAGAAAGGAAAGTAAAGTCAGCCAGAGCATATATTGCTGCGGCTGGTTTGTATGAAATGAGCATCAACGGAAAAAAGACGGGCGATCACCGGCTGGATCCCATGTACACCCGCTTCGACCGCCGGACTCTCTATGTCGCTTATGATGTAACGCGCGAACTCAGGCCGGGAGAGAACGTTATCGGAGTACTGCTGGGCAACGGTTGGTATAACCACCAGTCCACGGCAGTGTGGTATTTCGACAAGGCTCCGTGGCGGGCAAGACCAAAGTTCTGCATGGACCTGAGGATCGCTTATGAGGATGGAACGGAAGAGACCATATTTACCGGTCAGGACTGGAAGACATCCCTCTCCCCTGTCGTATTCAACAGTATTTATACAGCCGAGCATTATGATGCCCGGCTTGAGCAGCCCGGATGGGATTCTCCCGGGTTTGACGATTCAAAATGGAGAAGCCCGCTCAACACCGGCGCTCCTTCGGCAAACATCACTGCCCAGGCTCTTCATCCCATTCGCAATGTAGAAAAGATAACTGCCGTCAAAATGACGAAGTTCAGCAACAGGAACTATCTGTTTGATTTCGGGCGCAACATATCGGGAGTCAGTTCAATAAGGATCAGGGGAGAAGCAGGCACCACGATCAGACTTATCCATGCTGAAAGGCTTGGCTCCGATGGTCATGCCGACCAGTCGAACATCGATGTTCATTACAGGCCTTCCGATGACAGCGATCCCTTCCAGACAGACATTGTGATCCTGAGCGGGCTTAAGGAGGATGAATTCATGCCCCGTTTCAACTACAAAGGGTTTCAGTTTGTGGAAGTAATGTCTGACAGGCCTGTTGAGATTACCGGCGAAAGTCTGACTGCATACTTTATGCACAGTGATGTCCCTCCGGCTGGAAGGATAAATTCCTCCAGCAACACGCTCAACAGGACATGGCAGGCATCAAACGCCTCATATCTCTCAAACCTCTTCGGTTACCCCACTGACTGTCCGCAGAGAGAGAAGAACGGCTGGACCGGCGATGCACACATCAACATAGAAACCGCTCTCTACAATTTCGACGCCATCACAGTTTATGAGAAGTGGCTGGCCGACCACCGCGACGAGCAACTTTCCAACGGAGTGCTTCCTGCCATAATACCTACGAGCGGTTGGGGCTATCACTGGGCAAACGGACCCGACTGGACCAGCACAATTGCCATCATACCCTGGAATATCTACCTTTTCTACGGCGATTCCCGTCTTCTGGAAGATTGCTATGATAATATAAAACGATACGTCGACCAGATCGACTCGCGCAGCCCTGAGGGCATTACCGACTGGGGTCTTGGCGACTGGGTGCCGGTAAAGTCGGTTACACCAAAAGAACTTACATCCACGGCCTGGTATTATGCCGATGCCGTGATACTTTCAAAAGCTGCCAGGCTTTTTGGAAAGGATGACGATGCTGAAAAGTATACGCGGCTTTCGGAAAAGATAAGGGATGCTTTCAATAACAGGTTTCTCGACAGGTCAACCGGGATGTACGGCAAAGGTTTGCAGACTGAGCTTAGCGTTCCGCTTTACTGGGGACTGGTACCTGAAGATATGATCCCTGCCGTGGCTGAAAACCTTGCAAAGAGGGTTGTCGCCGACAATGAGCATATTGACGTTGGGCTCCTGGGAACAAAAACCCTGCTGAACGCCCTGAGCGCAAACGGACATGCCGGCCTGGCGTACAGGGTTGCCTCACAGGAGGATTTTCCCTCATGGGGATGGTGGATAGTAAACGGGGCAACTACCTTCTTTGAAAACTGGCCTCTCGATGCAAAGAGCGATATCTCTATGAACCACATAATGTTCGGTGAGATAAATGCATGGTATTACAAAGCGCTTGGAGGCATCTTCCCTGATGAGAATGCCCCCGGGTTTAAAAATGTCATACTGAAGCCGAATTTTGTTGCAGGACTTGACAGTTTCAGCGCGGAGCATGACGGCCCTTACGGGAAGATTGTTTCCGAATGGAAAAGATCAGAAGACGGCCTCATTTATCATGTGTCAATTCCGCCCAACAGCACAGCCACGCTGTATATTAATTCCAGGAACGTATTGACTGCAGGAGAGGATGTAGCAAAGGACCGGTCTATCGACGGAGTTGAGATGGTAGGTGAAAGCATGATAATAAAAATAAAATCAGGAGATTATGATTTTGAAGTTCACTGAAAAATATAATTTTTCTTTAACCTGTATAATTCATAACAAATAGCGAAGCCTTTGCGTCTTCGTGGCAAAAAAATGCCGCTAAGGCGCTAAGGCTCAAAGAAACAAAGACATATTATTACAATAAATAATTAACCAGGCCGGTAATACGGCATATTAAACAAACCAACCATGAAAAAAGCAGCTTTTGTCATTTTGCTTCCGGCAATGATTCTTACCGCCTGTTCATCAGCCGGAAGTTCATCAGGAAAAAAGATCGATGTAAGCAAGGTCAGTGTTGAATCGGGCCTTATATCAGGAAAGACAAATCCCGAAGGAAGTGTAAGCATCTTTATGGGGATACCCTACGCTTCCGCTCCTGTTGGGGAACTTCGCTGGAAAGCTCCGGTTCCTCCTGTAAAATGGGAAGGAGTGCGTCAGTGTGTTACACCCCCTCCCAGCGCCATGCAGAGCAAACCGGCTCCATTCATGATGTGGTCGAAGGAGTTCATGGCCCCCGAGGAACCCCTCAGCGAAGATTGCCTGTTTCTGAATATCTGGACTCCGGCAAAGAATACCGCAGAAAAACTTCCTGTGATGGTCTGGATCCACGGAGGTGCATTTACAGGCGGTTCCGGAACGGTACCCCTGTACGATGGTGAGGAAATGGCAAAAAAAGGAGTGGTGTTCATTACCATAAACTACCGGCTCGGAGTGTTCGGCTTTCTTGCGCATACTGAGCTCACCGCCGAATCGCCGCTTAAGACCTCCGGAAATTATGGGATACTCGACCAGATAGAAGCCTTGAAATGGATAAGCCGGAATATTGAAGTGTTTGGCGGAGATCCGGGTAATGTCACTATTGCCGGACAGTCGGCAGGGTCGTTCAGTGTTAATGCACTGATGATCTCTCCCCTGGCCAAAGGACTCTTTCACAGGGCAATCGGGCAGAGCGGAGGAATGTTCTCGGGTAGTCTAGGGCTTGTGACTGATCTGAAAGCAGCAGAAACAGCCGGGGCGAGGTTTGCACGTCATTTCAGCGACTCGACGATAGCAGGACTGAGAGCGCTTTCCGCTGAAGAACTCATGAAAATACCCGGACGCTGGGGTGTCACCACAGATAATATAGTTGTACAGTCAGCAACGGCAGCCTTCATTGAAGGCCGGCAGAATGATGTTCCTCTTATCGCCGGGTGGAATGCCGACGACGGCGTATCGATGGGGGCCAGTCCGGATATAAAGACTTATATCAGAAATGCTGAAAGCAGGTATGGTGAAATGGCGTCTGAATATCTGAAGCTTTTCCCTGCAAACAACGAGGCTGAAGTGCTTAATTCCCTGAAGCTTTCATCGGTTCTGTCCTTTGGCTGGCAGAACTATACCTGGGCCGGGATGCAAACCAGAACCGGGAAGAACAAAGCTTACCTTTACTATTTCACCCACGTGCCTCCGGGAGAGCCAAATTATGGCGCTTTCCATTCAGCCGAGTTCGGATATGCCCTCAATACGCTGAAGCTCTGGGACAGGCCTTTTAGTGATGCCGATTACAGACTTGCGGAGCTTATGTCGTCATACTGGGTAAATTTTGCAAGGACAGGAGATCCCAACGGTGAAGGAATGCCTGAATGGCCTGCTTTCGATCCTTCATCGCCCCGCATAATTGAATTCGGCGACGAAGTAACGTCTGTTCCACTTCCTTTCAGGGAGCAGTTGGAGTTCTACGACAGGCTTAATAAATAAAGGCGTGAGGAGAGGAAGAGACTGAGGGACGAAGAGACTGAGGGACGAAGAGACTAAGGGACGAAGTGACTGAGAGACGTCTAAAAAGGGAACACCTGTAAGACTGCAAGACTGCAAGACTGCAAGACCGCAAGACCTTTTCCACTTCCCTTGTCAACCCAAACCAACCCTTTGTCCTCCTATCTAAACGGTTCATCATAAACCGGGCGCTTCGGAACAACATGGCATGTAAATTGTTTTACATTTCGGGAAACAAGGTATTACAGAGTCATGGAAATTTCGAGGTTGATAAATATTATAACAGGTCTTGTAACAGCGGTGATGATCTTTATTCTTACCGGATCTTCACCTGAAGGACTAAGATTCCCTTCTCCGGGGGAACCCTTACCTTCTGCCGTGCCTGTAAATGAAGAATCAGCTGTTCCTGCTTTGTTCAATGAGGCGGTTTATTCTTCCCTGAGTGAAAAAGGCAAAGGACTTTTCTCTCCCAGGTGGGACGATAACGACAAGATTCTGCAAGTTATTGGAGCTATTTATAAATCACCTGAAGACGGACTCGATCCGGATGACTACAATATTTCCGAGATTGAAAAACTGGCCGAAAGGATTTCATCGTTTGACGAGCCTTCATTTAGCGATATTGCTGCGATAGAACTTCTTCTCGATAAAGCATTTACAGACCTGGCAACTGATCTGGGCAAGGGGAAGGTCTCGCCCGATGAAGTCGACCCTGAGTGGAAAGTCGTGAGAAGGAACCTCGGCCTCGACTGGGAGACTGTGATAGCGAACACTCTTAATGCAGATGATCCTGCAAGGGCGCTTCAGAGGCTAAGTCCCAGGCACAATGAATATCAGAAACTCAGGAAGGCTTTGCTGGAATACCGCAGAATCGAGTCAGCGGGAGGATGGAGCAGCTTCACTACCAGTCTGAAAAAGATGGAGAAGGGAATGAGGCATCCTGATGTTGTTTCACTTAGAAAAAGACTTGAAGTTACACAGGGACATATTGAATTTGTTCCCGGTGATGAGGAGCTTTTTGATCAGGCGCTTCACGACCAGGTAGTTGTTTTTCAGCAGAGGAACGGGCTGGAAGCCGACGGAATGGTTGGAAAATCAACCGTGGAAGCACTCAATATACCGGTGTCTGACAGGATAAGCGCAATTGAAGCAAACCTTGAGCGCTGGAGATGGGTTAACGACGATCTGGGCGACCGTTATGTAATGGTAAACACTGCAGATTACACACTCAGGGTATTTGAGAAAGGTATACCGGCTTTCACTTCAAAAGCCATAGTCGGGACGAACAAAAGGCAGACCCCTGTATTCAGCTCGGTAATGAAATATATGGTGGTAAATCCCGACTGGACTGTTCCTCCCCAGATACTCCGGCAGGATGTAATTCCCGACATCATAAGGGATTCAGCCTATCTGCAGAAAAAGAACATGAAGATTTTCTCACGTGACGGATCTGTTGTTGATCCGTCATCGATCGACTGGAAGCAGGTCTCAGCAAACAGGTTCCCCTATATGATAAAGCAGGATCCGGGTAAGACCAATCCACTGGGACAGATAAAATTCATGTTCCCGAACCAATATGATGTATATATCCACGACACCCCGACCAAATGGCAGTTCAGCAAGAGTGTCAGGTCATACAGCTCCGGTTGTATCAGGATAAACAATGTACGCGATCTTGCCCTGTACCTTCTGAAGAATGATCCGGAATGGACTACCGGACGGCTGGATGAGGAACTGGAAAAAGGCCGGACCCGCACAATAATCCTGAAGGACCCGGTACCGGTACATATTCTTTATCTGACGGCATGGGCAGATGAGGACGGCACTGCATATTTCGGACAGGATATTTACAACCGCGACAGGCAGCTGATCAGAACTTTGAAAAAAGATTCCCGGTAAGGGATTCATACAGAAAGCGCGACATGCCCTCCATGGCGGTATCATCGCCAAGAAGGGAGGAAGTTTTCATGTACCCGGCATCGGGGTAATATATATACAGGCATGAACGGCCCGAAAGCATGTTGATTATTTCCTCATGGTTTTCCATGGGTATCGAGGGGCAGCCATAGCTGCGTCCCAGCCGCCCGTTCATGTCTATAAAATCCCTGCTCACATAATCGGCTCCATGCATCACTATTGCTCTTTCCCTGGCTTTATCGTTTATTCCGGGTTCAGCCCCGTCGAGCAGAAGCGAAAGCCCGTGTTTGCCCGTATAGGTATCGCCGGTAACGTAAAAACCCAGGCTGCTTTTATATGAGGAAGGAGTGTTTGAAAAGCTTTCTGCATATTCGTCTCCGCTGTTTCGTCCATGGGCGCACAGGCATGAATGAACCACTTTTTGCCTGTTCAGGTCAATGATCCACATACGTTCGCGGTTTGATGAGAGGGAAAAGTCGATAATCGTAAGAAGGTTCTTTCCGATCCTGTCTTCCGATTCAAGATTAAAAAACCCCGTAACGGCTTTCCTGAGTACCTCATAGCCGGGTTTAGAGTCATGTCTTTCGAAGCAACCATACAACTCCCTGCAAAACCTGTCGATCCCGGCGCTTGCAGAAGCGGTTGAAACAGGCTCCCTGACGGCATCCGGAACATGGGCTCCGGGGAGGAGGGGAAGACAGAGCAGAAACAGGATAATACCGGCAAATCTCACAGGTGTTCTGGCTTAAGTTTGTTTCGGGGATAAATTTATCATTATTTCAATACTCTAACTCAAAAACAGTCACTCCTATTATACAAAAAGAAGTTAAATTTTCTGTAAAGGACGGATTTTTGACGAAAATGATATTTCTCCGGCGAAAACAGCACCTGGGGTTGGGGGTGGAGACTCTGCGGGGAGGTTTAAAGGGAGTTGGAAAAAGAACGTAAAATGAAAATGATGTGATCCAATTTTACTAAAAGATGTGTATAAATATGAGCTTCCCTCCGATGTCATCCTGATAACATTTATATTTAAAGATATATTGATCCTCTATTATTATTTTTTTATTATCTTTACCGTCGATAATAAAATTGAAGGAAATTTCCCCCGAAAAAAAATAATTCAGCTAATAACCAAACTATTATGATTTCAAGGAAAGTAAAATCAGTTGAAGTGAAAGACACCCCCCACAAGGTTGATGTGAGGCAGTTGTACAATGATCCCTCGGCACAGATCAATCATATCGAACTTAAGCCGGGAGAGTCGCTGAAGCCTCACAAAACTCCGGTAGACGTCACGTTTTATGTACTTGAAGGCACTCCCACGATTCACATCGGAGGTGAGTCGGTTTCCTTTGAAAGGGATACGCTTATCGAGAGCCCTGCCAATATAGTTCACCATATCAGCAACGAAGGAAAGCAGAATGCCCGGATACTTGTCATTAAAGCGCCAAGACCGGAAGCAGGAACGAGGGTTCTATAAGGGCGGAAAGGCGTAAGGGCGTAAAGGCGGAAAGGCGTAAGGGCGTAAAGGGCGAAAGATTGCTTCGTCCCGCCGATGCGGGACTCGCAATGACAGTGGTATAAAAGGGTTAAGTGGTCTGAAGTTGAAGCAACCAGTAACCAGCAACCAGCAACCAGCAACCAGCAACCTGCCTTCGCTGAAGCTATGGCGGGCAAAGCCAGTAACTTAATTCTTAATAAAATGAATTCTGGAGATAATAAAATTCACAAGCGTAAGGTAGTAATAGCGGGAGCCGGTTCGGTTGGGGCAACGTATGCCTATGCTCTTGCCCAGAGCGGCGTAGCCGAGGAGATAGTGCTTATCGACAGGAACGAGGAGCTACTCAGGGGACAGGTTCTTGACCTTGTTCACGGGCAGCCGTTTTTCCCGACTGTAACCATAAAGGAAGGGACTGATGATGACTATGCCGATGCGAGTCTGGTGGTCATCACTGCCGGAGCAGCCCAGAAGCCGGGTGAAACACGCCTGCAGCTCCTGCAGAAGAACGCCGGAATAGTGGGAGGCATTGCTGAGAAGGTTGCCTCGGGAGGATGCGGCGGGGTGATGCTTATTGTAACAAATCCTGTCGATGTGATGACCTATGCCGCATACAGGGCTTCCGGATGGCCGTCGCATAGGGTTATGGGCTCCGGCACGGTACTCGACAGCGCCAGGCTGAAGCACTTTCTAAGCCGGCACTGCGGAGTTGATCCTCACAGTGTCCATGCATATGTTCTTGGCGAGCACGGCGACAGTGAATTCGTTGCCTGGTCGATGACACATGTAGGAGGCATTTCTATTACCGATTACTGCCCCTATTGCAAAAAGTGCGAAGGGTGGAAAGAACAAAAGAGCCGTATAGAGCAACAGGTACGCGATTCGGCATATCATATAATTGATGCAAAGGGTTCCACCTATTTTGCAGTCGGTCTGGCCCTGGTAAGAATAACAACAGCCATCCTTCGCGATCAGAACAGCATGCTTACGGTTTCGGTTGTGCCCGATGGCGAATACGGTCTCAAGGATCTCTCAATCAGCATACCTTCAATCGTTTCAAGCCGGGGAGTCGAAAGGATAGTCCCGGCTCATCTGCCGCAGGATGAGCTTGAAAAGCTGACACATTCGGCCGGGGTGATAAGGAAGGCGATAAAGGAGATGGGGCTGAGATGAGAAAGGCGTAAAGGCGGGAAGGCAAGAAGGTCTTGCAGGTCTTGCAAGTCTTGCAGGTCTTGCAGGTCCCTGCTCCCCTCCTTCTTCCTTCTGTCTTCCGTC
>ERZ1645192.2370-NODE-2370-length-15623-cov-39.360290_pt1 | contig 15623 bp, 15 predicted proteins | sample MGYA00575354_ERZ1645192 | MGnify/ENA primary metagenome ERZ1645192 (study PRJEB40844, sample SAMN11349763) | freshwater sediment metagenome | isolation source: river sediment | host: Sediment | place: India: Faizupur Khadar , New Delhi | collected 2017-02-21 ... | reverse complement strand
CGTTCCCCTTCCTGGTGATGTTCAAGCTGTCGAACTTCATGTAGCCCGGGGCCCGGGGAGGACACCGTGCCGGCAACCGGGCTCTTTCCCGACAGGCCTTTTTCTCCGGCGGCGCTTTGCGGGCTTCATGCGGGCGTGCCCGGTGCGCTTCGCTTTTGACAGGGCCTGCGCCCTCGGATATAGTCCAGGCATCCGGGAGCGGTGCATTCGCGGGGGGGGGCATGTCGAACAAGGTCATCTACGAGCGCTTTCTGTGGTTTCACCTCCAGGTGAAGAAGGGGCGCCACCCCAACGCAACCACGATGGCGCACCAGTTCGAGATCTCACCCAAGACGGCCCAGCGCGACATCGAGTTCATCAGGGACCGTCTCTTCGCCCCCCTGGTGTACGTGGCCGAAAAGCGCGGCTACGAATACGGGGACGACACCTGGGAGCTCCCCGCCTCGTGGCTCAGCGCATCCGAGCTCACCGCGCTGCTCCTGTTCTTCCGGCTCGCCTCCACCGTGCCGGACCGGGGCATGAAGAAGCGGATGAAGTCCTTTCTCGAGCAGGTGCTCTCCCTCTCCACGGGCGAAATCCCCCTGAGCGTCGCGCAGCTGGGGGAGATGGTGTCGGTCAAGAACATCGGGTATTCCCGGACGGGCGAAAAGACCTTCCAGAAGATTCTCGACGCCATGCTCTCGGGCCGGGCGGTGAAGATCGAGTACCATTCGCCCCACACCGGCGAGTCCACGGAGCGGGACATCCTGCCCCTGCACCTCCTCTCTTACATGGGCACCTGGCATATCGTCGCTTACTGCGCGCTGAGAAAGGGGCTGCGGGACTTCACCCTGTCCCGGATAGCGAAGGTCGAGCCTTCCCGGGCGGTGATCGAAAGACCCGGGGACCCCGGGTCCCTCAAGGAATACATCCGCAGGAACTTCGGCATCCTCAAGAGCGGGGAGGCCCGTGATGTCTGCATCCGCTTCACGCCGGAGGCGGCGCCCTGGATAGAGGAGCAGGTCTGGCACCCCGCCCAGGAGACGTGGAGGGAAGGGGACGGCTCCCTGTGCCTGAAGTTCCCGGTGGCGGACTTCCGGGAGGTCAAGCGGGAGATCCTGCGGCATGGCGCCCAGGTGGAGGTGCTCTCGCCCGGGGAGCTCCGGGAAGAGGTTCTCAGCGAGATCGAAAAGATGTCCCGGCAGTATTCCGGGTGAAAGGCATTTTCCGGTAGGACACCGTATGGGGGACCACCTCTGCTACCGTGTGCGGAAGACTTGGAGGTGAAGCATGGAAAGAAGAAGATTCCTCAAGCTGGCCGCCTGCCTTCCGCTGTTCGGCTTCTGTCCCGCGGCGCGCATCGGGTCGCAGGACGTGCCGAAGATGAACACCCGCACCGTCCTCCTGCTCAGGGCGAAGGTCGCGGGTTTCCGCTACTACGGCGGGGAAAGGGTCTGGGCGGGGATCAGCGCCGGAGACGCCGTCACCCTCAGGCGGGAGCCCAAAAACCCGCACGACGAAAGAGCGGTGGCGCTCTACTGGCATGGCGAGAAGCTGGGCTACCTCCCCAAGAAAGACAACACGGTCATCGCGGGACTGCTCGACCAGGGAGCGCCCGTGGACGCCCACGTCGCCGGGAAGAACCCGGTGCCCGACCCGCGGGAAAGGCTCGAGGTGAGGGTGGAGCTGCACTGACGCTGGCGGCAGGGTTCGGCGGCCTGCCGGAGCACCCGTGACGGTGAGGGCTCCCCCTCCCCAGGCGGCATCCGCGCGGGAGCAGGGCCCGGGGCCCTACCGGAGCACCCGGGAGAGCTCGCTGCGCAGGGCCTTGAGGGTGAAGGGCTTCTTGATGAAGCCCGCGGGCTGGTTGCCCTCGAAGCGGTGCGCCACCTCCCCCTCGCTGAACCCGCTGGAGATGATCACCCGCACGTCCGGCTTCAGGCGCTTGAGCACCTCGAAGGCGGTGAGCCCGTCCATCCGGGGCATGGTGAGGTCGAGGATGACGCACGCGATGTCGTGTGCGTGCTCCCGGAAGGCTTCCACCGCCGCCCTGCCGTCCGGGCAGGTCAGAACCCGGTACCCGAGGCGCTCCACCATGGCGGAGCACAGGTCGAGGACCATGGACTCGTCGTCCACCAGCAGGATCGCCCCGGAGGATGCGGGCATCCGCGCCTCCTCGTTGTCGGGCCCCTCCTCGCCCTCCCCGAACTGCGTGAGGTCCCTGCCGGGGGCCGCGGCGGGGAAGAGCACCGTGATGGTCGTGCCCCCGCCCGGTGCGCTCTCCACCATGACGGCACCCTTGTGACCGGCCACGATGCCCTGGACCGCGGCCATGCCGAGGCCCCGGCCGGTGAACTTGGTGCTGAAGAAGGGGTCGAAGAGCTTTTCGAGCGTGGGCCCGTCCATTCCGCAGCCCGTGTCGCTGACCTCGAAGAAGACATACCGCCCCGGGAGGGGCTTCTCCTTGATGCGGCTGGCCTCCAGGTACTCCTGGCCGCACTCCCTGACGCCGGTGGAGAGGGTCACCACGCCGGGCAGGTCGCCCATGGCCTCGGACGCGTTCACGATGAGGTTCATGACCACCTGCTGCACCTGCGCGGGATCCGCCGAAACCGGGGGGATGGAGCGGTCCAGGTTCAGCGTGAACTCGACGGTCTTGGATATCGAGGCCTTGAGCAGGCGGGACATCTCCTCCACGAGCTCGCTCAGGTCGAAGGTTTTCAGGTCGAAACTGCCCTTGCCCGAGTAGGCGAGCATCTGGTTGGTGAGGTCCGCGGCCCTGCGCGCGGCGAGGCGCGCCTGGCCCATGAAGTGCCGGGGCCGGGAGGCGGCGGAGAGGTCGGTCATGGCAAGGTCGATGTTGCCGAGGATGGCCATGAGCAGGTTGTTGAAGTCGTGGGCGATGCCGCCCGCGAGGATGCCCAGGCTCTCGAGCTTCTGGGCGTGCAGGACCCTGCGCTCCATCTCGATGCGCTCCTCTTCGGCCTTCCTGCGGTCGGTGATGTCCCGGGCCGTGACCACCACCCCCTCGATGCCCGGGAAGTCCATGAGGTTCTTGCCGATGGCCTCGAGGTGAACCCAGGTCCCGTCGCTCCTTCTGAGGCGCATGGGCGTGGGAAGGCCTTCGTTGACGTTCTGGTATACCTCCCCGAGTTCGTGGAGCACCGTGTCTATGTCGTCGGGGTGGATGACGTCGACGGGCGTCCTGCCCGTGAGGAAGCCCGGCTCGTAACCCGAGATCCGGGAGAACGACGGCGTCTCGTACACGAACCGGCCCTGGGCGTCGAGGATGACGATGATGTCCGAGGAGTTCTGGATGAGGGACTTGAAACGCTCCTCGCTCTTGCGCACCGCCTCCTGGGACTCCCTGCGCTCGGTGATATCGCTGAGCACGCCGTCGTGGGAGACCACCTCGCCGGAGCTCCCCCGGTGGATCACCGGGGTGTTGCTCACCCACCTCAGGGCCCCGTCCTTGCGGATGATCCGGTGCTCCAGCGGTCCGGGGTCCCTGCCGGCCAGCAGCTCGGCAGCGTGCGAGCGCACCGCTTCCTGGTCCTCGGGGTAGATCATGGTGAACCACAGGAAGGGGTCGCTTTCGAGCTCCCGGGGCGTGTACCCGGTGACCGCCTCGCTGGCCGCGCTGTGGACCGTCCTCACGGGCACGCCGTTCTCGAGGAAGACCGTGTAGATGTAGTCCGTGATGGTCGAGGTGATCCTGCGGTAGCGTTCCTCGCTCTCCCTCAGGGATTCCTCGGCTTTCCTGAGCCTCCTGATTTCGGCCCTGAGCTCCCGGTTCTCTTTCTGCAGATTTCCGCTTTCCGGCGGCGTCTTTCTCATTCGCGTACACCCCGCTGGCGGTTTTCGCTTCCCGACACCGATGCGATTCCCCCCATATTATAATCGGTCGGGATGCCCTTCAAGAAGAATGTGGACAGGAGAAGCGCGAGCTCGTCTGTCTTCCCGTCATGCGGATGCTGCCTGAAAGGCCGTGATCCCTCAGGCCGTCGGCCGCCTGTCGAACCAGGGCTGAGCCTTCTCGAGCTGGGCCGAGACGCGCAGGAGGAGGCCTTCCTCGCCGTGGGCCGCCATGAGGTGCACGCCCAGCGGCTGGTTCTCCCGGGTCCAGTACAGAGGCACGGACGCCGCGGGCAGGCCCGCGATGTTTCCGAGCTGGGTGAACGGCGTCCTGGCAAGGGCCTCGATGGCGATCTTGTCCGCGATCCCGGAGAGGCGCATGAGGGAGCCCAGGCCGAGCTTGTTGGTGAGATTCATGAGGACCTCCTCCACCCCGGACACCTTGAGCTCCCCGATCTTCGCCGGGGGCATGGCCGCGGTGGGCGTGAGGTAGAGGTCGTAGCGCCCGAGGTAGTCGGCTATCGCCCTCGAGGCCCTGTTCCACTCCCGCAGCGACAGGACGAACTCCCCCGCCGAGTAGGCGCTCCCCAGGAGCTTCAGTGCCCAGGTGGGCCCCTCGACGTCCCCGGGCTTCGCCTTCCTGCCGAGCACCCCCTCGAGTTCCCGGATGTCCGCAGCCACCTCGCCGAAGTACATCATGAAATAGCTTTTTGCCAGGGCGATGCCGTCCACGGCGGGTTCAGCCTCCTCGACGTCGTGCCCGAGCCCCTGCAGGAGCCGGGCGGCGTGCTCGGCGGCTTCTCTGCAGGAGGGATGGACCTCGTTGCCCAGGGGCGACCTCGTGCTGTAGCCGATCCTCAGACGGCCCGGGGCTTTTTCCAGTGCAGCGAGAAACGGCTCTGCGGGGCGGGGAATGGGGTAGGGGTCCCCGGGCATGTGCCCGCACACGGCGTCGAGCATGGCCGCGGAATCCCGGACGGAGCGCGTGAGCACGTGCTCCATCTCCGCACCCTGCCAGATCTCGCCGTAAGCAGGGCCCAGGGTGGACCTGCCCCGGGAGGGCTTCAGGCCGAAGAGCCCGCAGTAGCCGGACGGGATGCGGATGGAGCCCCCCCCGTCGCCCCCGGAGGCCATGGGCACCATGCCTGAAGCCACCGCCGCCGCCGAGCCGCCGCTGGAGCCGCCCGGGGTGCGGTCCGTATCCCAGGGATTCCGCGTTGGCCCGTGGAGCTCGGGCTCGGTGATGCCCATGAGGCCGAACTCGGGGCAGTTGGTCTTGCCCAGGATGACCACCCCTGCGGCCTTGAAGCGTTTTATGAGTTCGGAGTCACAGGAGGGGGTGTAGCCCCGGTATCCCTTGCACCCCATGGTCAGGGGCATACCGGCGACGGTGGACACGAGATCCTTGACGAGGAAGGGCACCCCGGTGAAGGGGCCTTCCGGGAGCCCTTTCCCGATGCTCTCCCGGGCGAAGCCGTAGGCCCGGTGAATGACGGCGTTGAGCGCCGGGTTCAGGGCCTCGATGCGCTCGATGGCGGCTTCGCAGACCTCCTCCGCGGAAACTTCCCGCTTCCTCACCAGCTCCGCCAGACCAAGGGCGTCGCAGTCTCCATACCCGGTGAATGCAGCCATGGTGTCCTCCTCGAAAACAGATGTGATTATCAACTATAAAGATGCACACCAGGGGGGGAAAAGCAAGGCGCAAAGCGTGTCGCATCTTCTGATCGGACATCGGAGAGAAAGAATGCCGACATGAGGAATGGAAATGAAGTTGGGAATTGCAATGGATGGGAGGTCGGAGGAAAGCCGGACCGCGCCGGTTCTCCTTTTCCCGGAAGGCCGCCCGCCGCTCTTTGGTGACAACCCGGCTTGCAGGCTGCCCTGAGAAGATGATTTCGCACTTGTCGCGGTTTGCAGTTGTTTTACACGGCATGTCCGTAATCTTGTGATATGACCAGACATCCCGCGTTCACGAGAAAGGAGTTCCCCCGTGCACTACACCATATTTCACACGCCGGTCGTGAAGACCCTCCTGACCTGGTTTTCGCGCGTCTACCTCAGGGTCTTCGGCTGGAAGGTGGAGGGCGCGCTGCCCGGAGTCCGCAAATTCGTGATGATCGCCGCCCCCCACACCTCGAACTGGGACTTCCCCCTCACCATGTTCCTGTCGCTTGCCTTCGGCGCGAAGATTTACTGGATGGGCAAGGAGGGGATCTTCAGGAAGCCTTTCGGCCCTCTCATGCGCTGGCTCGGGGGCGTCGCGGTGGACAGGAGCAGGTCGAACAACGTGGTGGCCCAGATGGTGGAGGTCTACCGTGGCTGCGACGACCTCGTGGTCATCATCCCCCCCGAGGGGACCCGGGGCAGGGTGAGCTACTGGAAGACGGGATTCTACCACATCGCCCACGGCGCGGGCGTGCCCATCGTTTTGGGCTACGTGGACTACCTCCGCAAGGCGGGCGGCATCGGGCCCGTGGTGTGGACCACCGGCGACATCGAGGCCGACATGCAGGTCATCCGGGCCTTCTACGACGGCGTCACCGGGAAATACCCGGAGAAGCACACCTCAGCCGGGGTGGACCCGACCCGTTCGCGCAAGGCGGCCTGAGGGAAAGGGCTCAGATCCAGCCCAACGCCCCGAATACCGCCAGACCCGCCAGGTTCACCGCGCCCAGCGCGCACACGAAGGCGAAGCTCTTCTTCGGCGGGGCGTCGAAGCACCACACCGCAGCGGCGAAGAAGGGGATGTAGACCGTGATGAAGACCGGGAGCGCGCCCCAGAAGGGGTAGACCCAGACGAAGGCGGGCGTCCTCACGAGGAAGATCTCGATGATGGCGGCCCCCGCTGCGGCGGACAGGGCCACGAACACCCGGCCGTTCATGCCGAGCATCTTCGCCTTCGGGTCTTTGGGCAGGAGCTTCGTGGCCACGATGCCCGCGATGGAGAACATGAGGCTGATCTCGGCCCCCACCCCCACCATGAGAGAGAACGCGGTGCCCGTGGGGACCGTCCACAGGGCGTGTCCCGTGAAGTGCTGGATGAGCGCGTTGGCGATCTCCACGAACCAGTGCACCATGTACAGCCCCAGGCCCGCGGCGATGGCCCGGAAATTGCCCCGCTCGTACTCGCTGCCGTAGATGTACAGGACGATGACCAGCAGGGGGATGAGATGCCACTGGAAGACCTCCCCTGACCTGACGATGTTCATTGCCTGTGCCGTTGCCTCGGGGTTGTTCAGTACCATGAGCCCTCCTTCAGAGAGATTCTCTGCACGAGCTTGCCTTTACCGGGTCCCTTTCGGGGGCGGGAAGAACGGGTCCCGGCTGCGGGGGTGCCCGGAAAAGGGGCCGTTCATCCTGTCCGCCAGGGCAGGGCGCCCGCTTCCCCCGAGAGGGAGAGGCCGTTTTCACCGGACGCGCCCGACCGGAAAAGCAGCTCCATGAAGAGGGAATCTTACCCGAGCCTGGAAAGAATGCAAAGGATTATGTGAGAAACAGTCGGCCCCTCCACATCGGCCGGCTGCAGACCCCGTGTCCCGGCATGTCCGGGCCCATGCCCCTGATGGCTTCCTTCATGGTTGCTGATCTTGCCGCTTCGCTGCGGCAGGGTCGGCGTCGGGCTTCCGGGCCGCGTTGCCCGGAAACGTGGCCGCCGCTCCCGGGGCCGTCCCCTCATCCTGCACATCCAACGGTCTTGCATTATCCGGGTGAAACGTTTAAGGAGAGGGGAAGCGGGAAAGGGCAGCCGCCCTCGAGCCCGCGGATGAACCAACGGAAAATACTTTTTCGGGAAACGGGCGCATGTTCAATCTGCTGGGATTACTCGAGGCCTTCCGGGTCCAGGACTTTTTCGACATCCTGATCATCGCCACGCTCATCTACGTGGTGCTCATCTGGTTCAAGGACACGGCATCGCGCTTCGTCTTCGCAGGCATCAGCCTGCTGGGTGTGGTGTACATCTTCGCGCGGCTCTTTCACCTGTATCTCACGTCCCTGGTGCTCCAGGGCTTCTTCACCATCCTCCTCATCGCCCTGGTGGTCATCTTCCAGGAGGACATCAGGAGGTTTTTCGAGCGCCTCGCCGTCTGGGGCTCCCTGCGCAAGTCCAGCGGGCAGGCGGGCGACAGGAAGTGGCCCCTGGACCTCGAGGCCCTCGTGGAGGGCGTGTCCGACCTCGCGGCGCGGAAGGTCGGGGCCATCATCGTCATCCAGGGGAGCGACCCCCTCGAACGGCACCTCAAGGGCGGTAACGAGCTGGACGGCAAGCTCAGCCAGCCCCTCCTCTCGAGCATCTTCGACCCGCACTCCCTGGGCCACGACGGCGCGGTCATCGTCCAGGGAGGCAGGGTCGCCCGGTTCGGGTGCCACCTGCCGCTGTCCCTCGATTCGGGCAAGTTCGGCATGTTCGGCCTCAGGCACACCGCGGCCATCGGGCTCTCGGAGCGCTCGGACGCCCTGTGCATCGTGGTGTCGGAGGAGCGGGGCACCATCTCCGTGGTCCGGGAGGGGCGCATGGCCGTGACCAAGAACCCCACCGAACTCTCCGCCGCGGTCAAGGAATTCTTCGAGAAGGTGGAGGTGGACGGACCAGGACGCATCAGGCCGGGGTGGCTCAAGCGCAACACCGTGGAGAAGGGCATCGCCGTGCTCCTCGCCTGCTGCCTCTGGTTCGCCTTCGGCCTGCAGAAGGACTCCGTGCAGCGGGACTATGTGGTGCCCATCGAGTTCAGGAACGTGCCCGAGGACTGGGAGATCGAGGAGAACCGCCACCGGGAGGTGACGCTCACCCTCACCGGACCGGGCCAGGCGTTCGACCTCCTCGACCCGTCGTACCTCAAGGTCTCCGTCTCGCTGCAGAACCTCGTGGAGGGCAGGCAGGACATCGCGCTGGCGGAAGACATGGTGAGGATACCCTCGAACCTCTCGCTGGTGAGGATCAAGCCGGGAAACATCCGGGTGACCGCCAACCGCTACCACCTGGCCAGCTTTTCCGTGCAGGTGCGGACCGCAGGCGAGCTCCCCGACGGCTATGCCCTCAGGGACGTCACCGCGTTCCCCTCGTCACTGCAGGTCATGGCCACCCGGGGCTTCATCAGGAGAAGGGCGCCCCTGAGCACGGAACCGGTTGACCTGTCGCACATTCACGAGAACACGAACCTGGAAACGAGGGTCCTGCTGCCGCCCGAGGTACGCATGAAATACGGGCAGAGCCCGTGGGTGAGGGTGGTCGTGCGCGTAACGAAAAACAAGACCTGACGGGCGGGTCCGGCCGGGAGGCCTCAACTCGCGGGAACGACGCGGTTTCCCGCGCGCACCGCGCCCGCCACGGCTTTCCGTACCGGTGCAGGGCCTCAGCTCACGAGAAAGACGTGGTCTCCCGCGCGGGTCTTGTCCTTCACCTTGATGCCGATGGTGTCGCCGGCATTCGCCTCGGCCACGGACTTGTTGTCGATCTGCATGGAGTCGATGGTTTCCTCGAAGGCCGTGGTGGCGCCCTCGATGGAGATCTTGTCGCCCACCTTCAGGGTTCCGCTCAGCTCGATCCCCGCGACCATGATCTTGCTGAAAAAATGGGTCACCTTCCCGATCTGCTTCTTTTCTTCGGCCATGGCGTGCCTCCCCTGTGTGTATGGACCGATTATACGTCCGGAAGCGCTCCGGACTCAAGGGCGGAATAGCCCGGAAACAGGCCGGGTGGGGGAATGCCCGGGGCGGACTGTTCTCTGCGGTTGCCGGGGCGGGCCGAGGCAAAACCGAACACGTTGGGAATAATAGGCCCTTTCCACGCGGTCGACAGGGCGGGCCCGCCTGCGGGAGGGGAAGGGCGGGCGGGGTGAAGCGAAAACCGATCCGGTGTTGCTTTTCTCGAGCTTTCTCTTACTATTGAAAATAAATGAGATATTTCGGTCAGGTGAACCATCGGGACCGGGGGGCTTATGCAGGAATGCGTGATCGTTGACGGGGTGAGGACGGCGAACGCCAGGGCGCATCCGCACAAGGGCTGGTTCAGGAAGGCGCGGCCCGAGCACCTGCTCCACGCGGTCTACCGGGCCCTGTTCGCGCGGAATCCCCGGGTGAGGGCGGAGGACGTGGATGCGGTGTTCTGCGGGTGCGCCAACCAGGCGGGCGTGCAGAACGACATCGCCAGGCTTTCCTGGCTCGCCGGGGGCTTCCCGGACACGGTGCCCACGAACGGCATCGGCCAGCAGTGCCCGTCGGGCATGGCGGCCATAGAGCATGCGGCCCGGGCGATCATGTGCGCGGAGGGCGAGATCATCATTGCCTCTGGGGTGGAGGACATGCTCCACGTGCCCCTGGCCTACGACCTCGAGCCTGCGCCCGGGCTCATGTTCCGCTACCCCATGCACGAGATGCCCATGGAGGCCACGGCGGAGAAGGTGGCCAGGCACTATGGCATCTCCCGGGAAGACGCGGAAAACCTGGCGTACTGGAGCCACAAACGGGCCGCCGTCGCCCGGGACCGGGGCAAGTTCGCCCGGGAGATCGTCCCGCTCAAGGGATTCGACGAGGAGGGGGGCGAGTTCATGGTGGAGCGCGACCAGTGGATACGGGACGACATCTCCCGGGAAGGCATGGCTTCGATGAAGCCCCTCATGCGCGACGACGGGCTGGTCACCGCCGCGGTCTCGTCCCCGGTTTCCACCGCCGGGTGCGCCCTGCTCCTCATGAGCCGGAAGAGGGCGGACGAGCTGGGCCTTGCCTACCGCCTCCGGTACGCGGGCGGGGTCATGGCCGGGTGCAACCCCACGATGATGGGCATCGGGCCCGTGCATGCGGTGAGAAGGCTCCTGGAGAAGAAAGGGCTGACCCCAGGGGACATCGGCGTGTGGGAGTTCAACGAGGCCTTTGCCGCCCAGACCCTGGCGTGCCTGAGGGAACTGGGCATAGCGCAGAACGCGCCCTTCGAAAACGTGAACGTGTGGGGCGGCGCACTGGCCCTGGGTCACCCCCTGGGCGAGTCGGGCTGCCGTATCGTGGTGACGCTCAACTCGATCATGGCAACGGACTTCACGCATGCCCGCTACGGGGTTGCCACCCTCTGCGGCGCTTTCGGAAACGCGAACGCCACGCTGTGGGAGCACGTGGCGGGCTGAGAGCCCCTCAGCCCATCTCGTGGAGCATGAGGAAGGCGAAGGCCGCGACCACCAGGCCGTGGGTGATGCCGCCCTCCCGGATCATCCGGTAGACGTCCGCCTTCTTCACGAGCTCGACGTTGATCGCCTCGGTGGGGTCGAGGTTCTGGCCCCGGCCCGGCCGGGCGTCCAGGGCGAGGAAGGAGTGGCACCGGTTGTTCTGGATGGCCGGGTTGGGCTCCACGGTGCCGATGTGGATCACTTCGGCGCCTGCATAGCCCGTTTCCTCCTCCATCTCGCGGATCGCCCCCTCCCGGGGGTCGAGGTCGGAACCCGAGATGAGACCGCCGGGGATCTCCAGGGTGCTCCTCTCGACGCCGTGCCGGAACTGCCTGATCATCACCACGTTCCCTTCAGGGGTGACGGGGATGATGTTCACCCAGTCCGGGAACTCGAGCACGGTATAGTCGTGGACGACGTTTCCCCGGGAGAACCGGTAGGCGTCCTCCCTGACCTTCATGATCCTGTTCTCATAGACCCGGCGCGTCGATAGAAAAGTCCAGTAGCTGTCCACCGTTCCCCCTCGAGATGATTTATCCCGGTTTCGCGTTGCCCCATTATTGCCCGCACACACCTCCGGGTGCAAGAAGGTTTTGATGCCTTTTCGTGGGGGACTCACGGTGATATGCTGTTGCCTTGGGTGGTGCCGTATGGTACAGGTGAAACGTACGCGGGGGGATTATGAAGCCGAAATACACGGACGAGAAGTGTTATGAATTTCACGAGAAAGATGTGAAAGACAAATGCTTCCTGTGCACCTCCAACGGGTGCCACCTCTTCACGGTCCGCCAGGTCTCGAGCATGAAGATGGTCCACCTCTGCGGCGACTGCATGGTGAACAATTCCGACGAGTATCTCCTCGACAACACCCGCCCCTGGGAAGGGGACATGGGCAAGTTCTAGAAGCTTCTTTCCTGCCGGCCGCCCTTTCGAGGGCGTGCGCCCCGCTGCTGCTGCCTCTGATGGGGGTTTACCCCCTGCGCGGGGGCGTCGTTCGGCTTTTCGTAATCGAATCCGGGCAGGGTCTTTCGTACGAGCCTCTCGCCCAGGACCTGCTCGATGGCCCCGATCATGGCCGCGTCGTCCCGGGTGATGAAGGTGAAGGCGTCGCCGGTTTTTTCCGCGCGGCCCGTCCGGCCTATCCGGTGGGTGTAGGCGTCGACGGTGTCCGGCATGTCGAAGTTGATCACGTGCGAGATCGCCGACACATCGATGCCGCGGGCGGCGATGTCGGTGGCCACGAGGATCTGGTACGATCCGCTCCGGAAGCCTTCGATGGCCTTCTCGCGCCTGCTCTGCGAGAGGTTTCCCTGGAGCGACACGGCGCGGAAGCCCGCATGCGAGAGCTGGCGCGCCACCCGCTCGGCGCGGTGCTTCGTCCGGGTGAAGACGAGGACCGAGTCCGTGTCGGTCGCGGCCAGCAGGTCTCTCAGGAGGGCCGTCTTCAAGTGGTGCTCCACCGGGTAGAGGGCGTGCGAGACCGTGTCGATGGGTTTCGTGTGGCCGATCTGCACCGTGACCGCGTCGTGCAGCATGTCGTCGGCCAGGCCGCGGATGTCGGCGGGCATGGTGGCCGAAAAGAGCAGGGTCTGCCTTTTTACGGGCAGATGCCTGGCAATGCGCCGGATGTCGGGGAGAAAGCCCATGTCGAACATGCGGTCCGCCTCGTCGATGACCAGGGTCTCCAGCCTGGAGAAGTCGACGTTTTTCTGGGAGAGATGGTCGAGCAGCCTGCCGGGGCAGGCGACCAGGATGTCGACGCCTCGCCCGAGGGCCTCGGTCTGGGGGCTCATGCCCACCCCGCCGTAGATGACCGCGCTGCGCAGGCCGGTCCCTTTGCCCAGGCTCCTGACTGCGTCGTTTATCTGGGCCGCGAGTTCACGGGTCGGGGCGAGGACCAGCGCCCGGGGTGTCCTGCACCTGCCTTTCATGAGCCGGTGGATGATCGGGAGCACGAAGGCCGCGGTCTTGCCCGTGCCCGTCTGGGCAAGGCCCAGAAGGTCGCTGCCTGTCAATATTGCAGGAATCGCCTTTTCCTGGATGGGGGTAGGCGTTTCGAACCCATGGTGCGCAACGGCGCCGAGAATGTCCCGATGAAGGTCAAATGCATCGAATGTCATGAAATTCCTTAATCTCTTATATTATGTGATTTTATCAGACGGGTTTCCCTGTGCCGCTCACACTCCTGGCAAGGGGGTTTTCCTTGGAGGGATCAGTCCTGTCGGCGCATCACGCCGCTCACACGGTGCCCTTCATGCGATAACCATGTCCGGAGAGAGAATCTTCGGCGCACGGTCCTTAATTAAGGGGAGCCTGCGGCGTCGGTCTGCCCGGGAAGGGGAAGAGGGGGCAGGCAGTACCTGCCCCCGTGATTTCAGCCCTTGTAGACGTTGGAAGCCTGGGGACCCTTCGCGCCCTGGGTGATGTCGAAGGTGACCTTCTGGCCCTCTTCGAGAGACCTGAAGCCGCTCTCCTTGATGGCGCTGTGGTGAACGAACACCTCTTTCCCGTCGTCTGCGGTGATGAATCCGAAGCCTTTCTGATCATTGAACCACTTCACTGTTCCTTTTGCCATGATGATTCCTCTTGTTCAGCCCGCGGCTCGGCAGAACCGGGGTCTGCATGTGTATTTCTGAAAACAGAAAGATATCGGCGCAAGAATGGTTATTTCAGGAAGAGTGTTTTTAGGCATTATTCATAAAATAAGATTCATGTCGGATATATTCATGTCTCAGATTGGACACTCTTATTCTTTAAAAATGTCTTTGTCAAAGGAATAAATATTATTTTTCGAAAAGGGCGCAGGACAAGGCCTGGACCGCATCTCTCCGCCAGGGGCGCGGTCGAGCACCCGGCCCCTTTCCTGCGGGCCGGAGGAGGAAACCCTTTCAGGCGTGGCCGTAATGCTCATCTGTCGCGCGCGGCCCGTTTCCTACAGACCGGAGAGCCGGGGAAACTTCATGGTGAAGGTCGTTCCCTCTCCCTCCTTCGAGGCGGCCGTGATCTGGCCGTCGTGGGCCTCCATGATTTTCCTGCTGAAGGTGAGCCCCAGCCCGGAGCCCTTCTGACGCTCCTCCTTTCCCCGCACCCGGTAGAAGGGTTCGAAGATGAAGGGGAGCTTGTCCTGGGGGATGCCCTGGCCGGTGTCCGCCACGATGACGTAGACGTAGTAGTCGTCGTGGTCGGTCCTCACGGTGATGGAGCCGCCCGGGGGGGTGTACTTGGTGGCGTTGCCGATGATGTTCGAAAAAACCCTGAGCAGGCTCTCCTGGTCGCCCAGGATCCTGGGAACTGCCCCGCCCGTGTCGTAGCGGAGGTCGATCTCCCGGCGCTGGCACAGGGGGCTCATCTCCTCGATGCTTTTCTGGAGCACCTCGCACAGCTCGACGGGGGCTTTTGCCTCCGAGAAGGTGCCGTTCTCGATGCGCGAGAGGTCGAGCCAGTGCTCGATGAGGTCCTGCAGGCTCGTGAGGCGCTTCTCGCACCTGCCGATGATCTCCCCCGCGTCCCCCGTGAGGGCGTCCCCGGCGATGACCTTCAGCGACTCGATGTACTGCTGGATGGTCACGAGCGGCGAGCGCATCTCGTGGGAGACGAAGGTGATGAAGTTCTTCTCCATGCGCGCCTTTTCCACGCGGAGCCGGTCCGCCTCGATCTTGAGCTCGCGGTGCTCGATGCCCCGCTTGGTCACCGCCCTGATCTGGTCCGGGGTGAAGGGCTTGGGGAGGTAGTCGTACGCCCCCTTTTTCATGGCCTCCACCGCGGAGACGATGGAGGCGTATCCGGTGATCACGATGAGGACGATGTCGGGCATGTCCCGGGAGAGGATCTCGATGATGTCCATGCCGGAGCAGTTGGGCATCTTGAGGTCCACGAAGGCCACCTCGGGCTTCACCTCCCGGGCCAGCGCGACCCCCCCGGTGCCGTCGCCGCACGTGGTCACCGAATAGCCTGACTTCTCGAGGGTCTGCCGACACCCGTCGAGAATGGACTCCTCGTCGTCTATGATGAGGATGTGGAACGGAACGTGCCCTTCCACCATGTGGTCACCCGATGAGACGTCCCACGTACTTCAGGAGATCGTCCGCCTTGATGGGCTTGTGCAGGACCAGGTCCACGGTGGGCAGATCGTCCGGCGGCTCGAAGGACTGATAGGGTCCCTGGAGGTCCACGGCGCTGAGCATGATGAGCGGGATCTGCTTGCCCGGGTCGGAGGTCCTGAGCTTCGAGACGACGTTGAAGCCTTCGCTCCAGGTCTCCATCATCATGTCGATGATGGCGAGGTTCGGGCCCACGGATTTTGCCATGTCGACCCCGGATTTGCCGTCCTCGGCCAGGAAGACCTCGTAGCCCCCCTTTTCGAGGATGAGCTTGGTGGCCATCAAGAAGTCCTTATCATCGTCGATAAGCAGCACTTTCTTCTTCGCGTCCATTGCCGTACCTCCTTCTGGTATGATCTGCAGGGGAAGCAATGTCGGTGCCACTCTTTAACTGTCTGATAAATGGGTCACTAAATGAGGGTGCTCGATGACGGCCCCGGGTGCGCGGGGAAAAACTCCCCGCGGACGAGGAAGATGTACCCCTGGCCCGGCAGCGCTACTTTTCCTCGCGCACGTCGATCCCGTAGTTCCTGAT